>Ga0137373_10003624_pt1 | contig 16866 bp, 18 predicted proteins | sample SagtaG_5_FD_104912 | JGI IMG/M metagenome (GOLD analysis project Ga0137373, IMG submission 104912) | Vadose zone soil microbial communities from Sagehorn Ranch, Mendocino, California, USA - Sage1_R_80_16 metaG | ecosystem: Environmental > Terrestrial > Soil > Vadose zone | place: USA...
CCGATGATGCCCAGGCGCTCGCATGTGTCGACGAGACGTATGCCGGGTTTCGGCAAGATATTGGGGCGCCGGAACCGGTCTATAGCGCTGAATTGATCTACGGCGACGGTGATGTTTCGTCGAACTCAAGGCCGGCGATACTGGTGCGCGACAACCAGGGATACGAGCAGGAATGGCCAGATACGCACGCGGCACTGATCGACTTGCTCGATGGGATTGTCCATGGCGTGCTGGCCGAGCTCCACAAGCGCGATATCTACGCGATCCACGCTGGCGCGACAGTTTATCGCGGCGCCGCGCTGATCATTGCGGGGCGTAGTGGGCAGGGCAAAACCACGCTGACACTCGGGCTGCTGCAGCGCGGGCTGGGGCTGCTTTCCGATGAGTTTGCGGTGATCGACCCGGCGACGCAGCAGATCATGCCCTATCGCCGGAGCGTGCATGTGCGGCCCGGCACGCCCGAGCTTATTCCCGAGCTGCACTTTCTGAACCAGCAGCCGCAGCATCGGCTCGGCGGCGGCATCGAATGGTCGCTGACGCCAGCCGATCTGGTGCAGGCATTTCCAGGCTGCTTGGCGCACGCCGCTCCATTACGGTATGTCTTACTGCTCGATGGCGCACCACGGTCCGCTGATATACCCACCATTACGCCAGTGCCGGCGGCTCTGGCTACGATGGAGCTATTGCGCGGCACCTGGGCGGCCTCGCGTGATTTCAGGGGCGGGCTAGCCCGCGTCGGCCGGCTGATGAATAGCGTGGTCTGTGCGCGTTTACACGTCGGCGCATTCGAGCCAACCTTGAAGGCAATCGTAGGCTGGCTGGAGGCGCACAATGGTTGAGTTCGAACAACAATGGCTGCACCAAGCCCGCCGTGCGGCCTTCGAAGACTATCGGCAGCGGCGCGTGAGTACATGGATCGGCCTGCGTGGCGCAAGCATGCGCCCATTGATCGGCCCCGATACCTGGATGCAGGTTGAGTTTGGCGCCACCGAATTCGCGATTGGGGATATTATTCTGTTCCCGCTCGGCAATATGCTTGTCGCGCATCGGATTGTGGCAGATCAATTGCGCCAGCGCCAGTTAGCGCTTGTTCCAAAAGGTGATGCCGAGCCATACCCTGACCCGCTCATCCAACCGTCCGAAGTCCTTGGCGCCGTGCGCGCACTGCGACACGGCCGGCACGGGTCAATCACGCTCTTTGGCTGCACCGGGACACCGGCACGCATCGTCGCAGCAATTTCTCGCTCGCTTGGCCGCGTCGCAGCATTGCTACGGCGGCTGGCTATGATCCTACCGGACCCTCCGCGGCGCCTGGCGCTTAACGCCATTCCGCCGCTTATACGGGTCGTCGCCCACGTCATCCTTGCGCCATTATTCTGGGCGACGCGGCTCGATATGTCAAAACAGGAAAGCGGAAGGAGGTGAAATGCATGAATTACGAGCGCCCGGAGGTCCTCGCGACCTACACTGAGGAGGAGCTTGTCGAGGAAGCCGCTGTTTGCGTGGTCTATGGCGGCGGCAACTAAGATCGATCTCCAGTGTGCCTAACGCACGTGCCCGCTGTATAATGGGCAGCCATACGGCTGCCCATTATACTGATATATCCGAAGGAAATGCTACATGGCGCCCGCAATCGAAGCTCACGCGCTGACGAAACGATTCCACAAACTGCATACCTACCGGGACCTGGCCCTGTATCCCTGGCGCAAAGCCGCTCACCTTGCCGTCGATCATGTCTCGCTCGAGATCGAGCGCGGCGAGCTGTTTGGGCTGCTTGGCCAAAACGGCGCCGGCAAAACAACCCTGATCAAAATGCTTTGCACCGCCCTGCTGCCATCGTCGGGCAGCGCGACGATCGCGGGCTATGATGTTATACGGCAGGCGCGCCAGGTGCGCGAGCGGATCGGGCTGGTCAGCGGCGAAGAGCGCTCGTTCTATTGGCGGCTGACCGGGCGACAGAATTTGGAGTTTTTCGCGGCGCTGAACCACGTACCGGCGGCGACGGCGCGCGAGCGAATTACCACCCTGCTCGAGCGTGTCGGGCTCGCCGAGCACGCCGACCGGCCGTTCCGCACGTACTCGAGCGGCATGCGCCAGAAACTGGGAATCGCCCGCGGCCTGCTCAACAACCCGCAAGTGCTGTTTATGGACGAGCCGACCCGCTCGCTCGACCCGATCTCGGCGCAGGCCATGCGCAGTTTTGTAGCTGAGTATATCATTGGCGAGCTTGGCTGCACGGTGATCCTGGCGACTCACTCAATGGCCGAGGCCGAAGATCTGTGCGATCGCCTGGCGTTCATTCGCACCGGCCAAGTGGTGGCCGAGGGCACAATTGCGCAGCTGCGCCAGCAGCTGCACTATGGCATCCGCTGCGAGCTGCACCTACGCCACATGCCGCCGGAGCTACCCGATACGCTGCGCCGCCGCGCCGGCATCAGCGAGATCAGCGTAACGCATCAGGAGATCGGGCCACGGCTGGATCTTACTATCAGCGAAGAAGGGCCGGTACTGGCGGCGCTGTTGCGCGATATCGTCGAGAGCGGCGCCGACATCTACCATTTCCAGACGCGCCAGATCAGCCTGGAGGAAATTTATCTGCGCACCCTCAGCCCGGCGGCTCGGGCGCCCGAGCCAGCGGAGGTGACGATATGCTAGCGCGCTTGCGGGTTCCGTGGGCTTTTATCGTTCGCGATTATCGTCAGGATGTCAGTTATAAGCTCGGCTTTGTGTTTCGCATTTTCAGCGTGGTTCTCAGCGTCGCGATGTACTATTTTATCGCGAACGTGTTTAGCTCCGCCGCCGCGCCATTCTTGCAGCCCTATGGCGGCAGCTACTTCGCATTCGTGATCATCGGCGTGGCTTTTAGCGAATATATGGTGATCGGAATGGGCGCGATCGGCGAAAGCATTCGCGAAGGGCAGACCACCGGCACGCTTGAACTGATGCTGCTCAGTCCAACTCGCCTGGTGATCACACTGTTTTCCTCGTCGCTGTGGAGCTATGTCTTTGCAACGTTACGCGTTTTGGTTTACCTGCTTGTCGGTGCCGCGCTTGGGATGCGGTTCGGTCAGGCGAACCTACCGTTCGCGCTCGTGGCGTTGCTGATCAGCATTGTCAGTTTCAACGGGCTCGGCCTGTTCGCCACCAGTATGATTATCCTGATGAAGCGCGGCGATGTGCTCGGTTGGGCCGTGCGGGTCAGTTCGTTCGTGCTGAGCGGCGTCTACTATCCGATCGGCGTCCTTCCTGAATGGCTGCGGCTCGTCGGGCAGGCGCTGCCGCTGACCCACGCGCTGGAATTGCTACGCCGATCGCTCTTGCTCGGCGAAGGCCTGACGCAACTCTGGCGCGAGCTGCTGATCCTGATCCTGATCACGCTCATTATTCTGCCAATCGGCACAGTGGCCTGCAATCTGGCAATCAGAATCGCACGAACTGATGGAAGCTTGTCGCATTATTGATTGAATTTACGCAATCTGCAAAAAGAGCTCGGCAAGTCGTTCTTATTCAAAATCTTATTTGGCAACGAGAGGGGGTTCTTCAATGCGTCGGTTCATGTTTATTATTCTGTGTGTTGTATTATTAGCCGCCTGCGGAGCGCCACAGACAAGTGTAGCACCAACCATGGCCGCTACCGAGGCCACAATTTCAAATACCGATGACCCATGCGCTCCTGAGGCGCTGAAACAGTATCGCCTCCAGTACAACAGTGTGATCGATCGCTGGAGCAACGCAATACTCGTCGCCGGCCAGTCAAAAGCGACCGACCTTCAGGAGCCGATCAATTCGCTGCAACAGATTGCCGACGAACTTAACAGCATTAAGCCGCCGCCCTGCGCGGAACAGGCCCACGCCGATAGTATTGCCGCCATGCAGATGTCAATCGGCGGATACCAAGATCTGTTGGCCAAGAAAGAGGTCGGCTCAACGCTGCGCACTGCGATCGACAAGCTAGCGCTGGCTCGAACCAAGGTCGCCGCATTGCCCGGCACGCCCGTGCCGGTGCCAACACTGCTGCCAAGCAGCACGCCGCTGCCAACTTGGACACCAGTGCCGACCCCGCCGCCGACCGACACGCCACTACCGACCGACACGCCATTACCGACGGCCACACCCGAGCCGCGCCAGGCCGTGATTGCTGGCCGCACGCAAATGTATGAAACGTCGACCAGCAGCGCGCCGATCAAGACTCTTCTGAAGAATACGGCAGTGCTGGTCTTCGAGGCGCATAAAGGCCGCGTCCATATTCGCGTCGACGGTGTCGATGGCTGGGTTAGTTCCAGCTCGGTCGTCATTAAGTAACCACATACCGCGCATAACAATGCCCCCGCAGTATGCTGCGGGGGCATCGTCGTATACAGCTTATGCTGCACAATCACCGTATCATCATCGGCAAGTAGGACCGCCTCTGGAGATTGACCGGCGCAATTGTTGGCGTACTGGTCGGCGTAGCCGTACTGGTCGGCGTAGCCGTACTGGTCGGCGTCAGCGGATTCGGCGTGACCGTCGGGCCGGTGGTATTGAGGTCCATGTAGTTATGGAAATAGTGATCCGCATAGACCGAATCCACGCCGCTGGACTGATTATCGTGGCTGGTCAGAATGACGATGCCGCTGGCGGTATTCACAGTCTGCTTGGTGCCGGTGATATTGTTGAGCGAATAGTTAGACTGCGTCATAAAAAGCGTGCCGCGCCCGGTCGCGAACTGGATATTGTCCATGCTAGTCGACTTGTAATAAACGTCGCCGCCACCTTCCCTCGTTGTAAAGACATACAGCATGCGCTGGCTGGTATTGATCAGCAGCAGCGGTCGGGTCTGGTTATCGTTGTGGGTGCTTTCGACATACGTATTCCAGGAATATGAGCCGCCGTTCTTCTTGGCAACAACCAATACGAGCTGAGGTTCGGTAGCATCGTTATATGATGTCTTCACCATCGCGAAAATGTTTCCGCTTGGATCGGCCTGGAGCGACTTGATATTGATATGATCGTCGGCGGCGGCGCCGGTATTTGTACTCCCGCGCAAGACCACCACGGTAGTCCAATCGGTGTCCAGCGCGCCGTCGACGTGGTATGCGAAATAAAAAGCAGTATCGCTTGAGTTCGAGAATTGGCCAGGGTTTTCGTTGCTCCAGAGCACGCCGATTTTTCCATCGAACGCAACCAGCGAAGAGATATCGTCCGGCGATACGGTTGTCGCGGTGGCTGGCGCCCCTGGTATTGTCGTCGCCGCATTCGGGTCCCAATCGGAATCGGACGTGCGGCTATGGTTAACATATACTTTCGAATTTTGCGTGTAGGTAATCCACAGCATGCCGGTGGTGTCTTTATCGATCACAACCGTCTCGGCGCCGCCGTTGCGTACCAGCACTGGCCCAAAGTCGAGCGTATACCGATTATTGATGTTTGACGAGTTCGGATTGTAACTGTAACGATAGAGCTCCGCCGAGTAGGGGTAGAGCGTGCCAGCACCGCTGGGGTCGGAGCCGCCGCCGGAGACCACATAGAGGTATTTTCCATCCCATAGACAATCGGCCTTGGTCTGGGGGCGCGTGTCGAGCACGGTGCCGGTGTCAATCCATGTTTGTGTGGCAAGTTCCAAGCGATAGATATGATAATTGCCGGCGACATTATTGAACATATCGGCCCACCAGACGCCATCGTTGAACCAGAGTTTGCTCTGCGGCTTCTCACCCGTCGGCGTGCGCACAAACGAGGGCTTGTTCGGATCTGAAGAAAACTCATTGTAAAAGTAACCCGGCCCGATATAGCCATATGAAGCAGCAGTCGTCACCGCTACCTGCCGCGGCCACTGATGCACATTCGCTAGCAACAATCCAATAAAAATGCTCAGCAGCGGGATCGCGGCGCGATATCGCATGACAAACTCCTTCATCAGCAAGTACAATGATACGCATTTTTTAGCAAAAGAAAACCCGCCGTACCCTGCGATACCACATGGGTATGCGGCGGGAACACACAGATGATTGCGTGTCGGTCATCGACACGCAAACGCCCGCATTGGACCTATAGAATGAGGTGAATATCCGGTATCGATCATTAACTCTTAGTATAGCTCAACCGACATCTTGATTCAAATGACATATTCGTTAGTTTCGGGCGCGGCGCTCATTACGCACGCATAATGTATCTACACATTTTCGTGATCGATACGCGCTCGATCGGCGGCCCAAAATGGCTAAGACAATTCTATCACTGTTAAACCTTTATTAATCGGCCACCAAGGGAACATTATGCCAATGCGATTATTGACATCCATGGAGCGGTCCTCTATAATCAGACCATCCCCAATGCCAGTGTAAACCTCCAGACGCTGAAAGGAGCCATTCGATGTTGAATTTGGCGATGCTGTTGGAGTTAAGCGCGCGCCGGGACCCAGGCAAGGTCGCCGTGATCCTTGACGATATCAAGCTGCGGTATGCCGAACTGAACGGCGCGGCGAACAAGATCGCCAATGGCCTGGTGAACCTGGATATCAAGCCAGGCGATAAGGTCGCAATCATGCTGCCGAACACGCCGCACTTTGTGATGTGCTATTACGCTATTCTCAAGGCCGGCGCTACGGTTGTACCGTTGAATGTGCTTTTCAAGCGTCACGAAGTTGAATACCATCTCGACGATAGCGATTCGATCGCGCTGATCGTGTGGGAGGGCTTCCTCGGCGAAGCGGCCGAGGGCTTCCAGAAGGCGAAGAATTGCCGCAATCTGATTGTCGCGCAGATGCCTGGCAGTTCTACACAGCTGCCTGAGGGCGCGCTGCCGCTGAACGCGCTGATGGTTGACACCGCGCCGGTGTTCGATACGGTGCAGACGATGCCCGACGATACCGCGGTGATTCTTTACACCAGCGGCACCACTGGCCGACCGAAGGGCGCCGAGCTTTCGCACGCCAACATGCTGTTCAACACCATGACGTGCGCCGAGAAGCTCATGGCTATCAGTCGCGATGAGGTTGGTCTGGCGGTGCTGCCGCTATTCCATTCGTTCGGGCAAACCTGCGTCATGAACAATATGCTCTACGCCGGTGGGACGATCACGCTGCTGCCGCGCTTTGAGCCGCAAAAAGCACTCGAAGTGATGGTGCGCGACCGCGTCACCTATTTCGCCGGCGTGCCGACCATGTACTTCTTCCTACTGAACTTGCCTGGTGCCGGCAATTACGACTTGTCGTCGCTGCGTATCTGTTGCTCGGGTGGGTCGGCGATGCCGGTAGAAGTGATGCATGCATTCAATCAGAAGTACAATGTGACGATTTTGGAAGGTTATGGGCTGTCGGAGACGTCGCCGGTAGCTTCTTTCAATCACCCGGACCACGAGCCGAAGCCCGGCTCGATCGGCACGCCGATCTGGGGGGTCGAGATGCGCTGCGTCGACGCCGACGGCAAGGAGGTGTCGGTCGGCGAGCTCGGCGAGATCGCGATCCGCGGGCATAATGTGATGAAGGGCTACTACAAGCGCCCCGACGCGACGGCTGAGGCGATCAAGGGCGGCTGGTTCTACACCGGCGATGTGGCGTATAAGGATGAAGAAGGTTTCTTTTTCATCAAGGACCGCGTCAAGGATATGATCATTCGCGGCGGGTTCAATATCTACCCGCGCGAGATCGAAGAGGTGCTATACGGCCACCCGGCGATCGCCGAAGCCGCGGTGATTGGCGTGCCCGACATCGCCATGGGCGAAGAGGTCAAGGCGGTGGTAGCATTCAAGCCCGGCCAACGCGCCACCGAGCAGGAGATCATCGATTACTGTAAGGACCGCATGGCGGCCTACAAATATCCACGATCGGTGGAGCTGCGCGATACGCTGCCAAAGACGGCAACGGGCAAGATCCTCAAACGTGAACTGAAGTAGGGACACGGATAAAGCCACGGATACACGGAGGTTTCATATTGGAGCGCGGCGAATCGCGGTGAGAAACCTTCTTAAGTATTAAAGCAAAGATGAATCTGCAACCGCGCGCACAAGTTGGCGCGGGCGGATCGGAATGCCATAGCGCCGGCGCTTATTGCCGATCGTACTGGCCGAGACACCAAAAAACGCCGCGATTGCGGCAATTGGGCGACGCTCATCGAGATATATTCGCCGGAGCGTGGCCGCATCGATCGCGATCGACGCGAAGCGCGAGTTCCGCAACGGCACACCACAGGCGCGCAGATACTTGGCGATCGTGGTTGGGCTGCACGCGTAGCGGCGCGCCAGCGCCGCCGTGCTCTGGCCGGCGATATAGCCGGCACGTAGCTCGTTGCAAGGAAGCATGATGCGGCGTGGCATAGGAGTTCCTTACCCTATAGCGGATAAATAGGCGCTAGATACGCCGCAAGCTCAGATGCCTTGAGCCTGCGGCGCTTCATTACTTTGATTTTACCCTATTGCGTGTAAACAAGGCTAAAAGAAGAAGAGCGCTTAACACACTCTTCGATTAGAGTTAAGTTTAACACGAATTCGGATAAACGTCAATCACGATGTTCGAGCGATTGGTCATCTGCCGCATTGCTTACTTCATATTTAAAATCGACCCGCTCGGCAATCATGCTAAGGATCTTTTGCGTCGAACGATGTGGTGTGTGGAGGTTGGTCTCCCACTCGCTGATAGTCTGCTGGCGTACTTCAAGCTCATCGGCCATTTCGCGCTGAGTCAAGCTCATATACTCGCGCAGCGCCCGAATAGTATCGGCTGTCCAAACATACTGCGCCTGACGGCGGCGCTTGGCTCTGGGAGTTTTGTCGCTCATACTGCCCCCTTGCCATACGATACTTTTATCTGCGCTTCTATTGTAATACGCAATCGGATAAACGCAAAGAGCAAATTTGACAAGCACCAGGTACTATAGTATATAGCCACTGTCATTTCCAGCGAACTACTATTCATTAACTCTTCATTTTCACCATATATACTCGAGGCCAAGTTGCCGTACTGCATGCTCCGCCGCATCATTCACCTTCGTGCCACTCATGCGGGCAGGCGAGAGGATCTGCGTGATGTGGTGGCCAATGACATATAATAGTGAGCCGGCGACGTCGGCGCCTACTTCCGATTCCCAGCATCAGGATGTCGACGATCTGCCGGGCAAGATCATGGTCGTCGACGACAATCGTGAGGCTGGCATCGCACTCGCCGCGCTGCTGGAGCTCTCCGACCATACGGTTCAGCTGTTTACTAACGGCTGTACGGCGCTGCGCGCGGTTCAGCAACACCAACCCGACCTGATTATTCTCGACGTTCAACTTCCCGATATGGATGGATACGCGGTTTGCGACGCCATCCGCCATAATTCCGCCACCTGGCAGATCCCAATCATTATGGTCACAATTGAGGGGCAGCGGGCCGGGCGCCTGCAAGGGATCGAGGCCGGCGCCGACGACTACCTGCAGAAGCCGGTCGACGCACAGGAGCTAGAAGTGCGCATTCGCTCGCTGCTGCGCAAGAAACGCCGCAACGACCAGCTCGAACAGGCCGAGGCGGTGATCTTCGCTTTGGCGCGCGCGGTCGAGGCCAAAGACGCCTACACCGAGGGTCATCTCCAACGACTGGCGCTTTACTCGCTGGCAATCGGCGAGCAGATGCGGCTGAGCGGGGAGGCGCTGATCGCTTTGCGCTATGGCGCGCTGCTGCACGATGTTGGCAAGGTTGGTGTCGATGAGCTGATTATTCGCAAGGGCGGGCCGCTCACCCCGGCCGAGTATGGCGTGATGCAGCAGCATACGCTGATCGGCGAGCGGATCGTCCAACCGCTGCACATGGCCTCAAGCGTCGGCCCGATTGTGCGCTACCACCACGAGCGCTGGGATGGCCGCGGCTACCCCGACGGCCTCGCGCAAGACGCGATTCCGCTTGGCGCGCGGATCGTGGCGGTCGCGGATGCCTTCGACGCGATGACGACCACCCGCCCCTACAACCGCGTGCTTTCGGTCGACGAAGCCATCGAGCGCCTGCGCGCTGGCGCGGGAGTCTATTGGGATCCGCATGTCGTCGCGGTATTTCTCGACTGGCTAAGCACAAAGCGGGCGTAAGAGTGAACACTTACAGAAAAATCCGCGGGCATCCGTCGCACCTGTCCAATCGGAGGCCTATTTCAGCCTCTGGAATGCAAAACGCTCATAGCGGCGAGGCGCGCGGCGAACATACGTAGAAAATGCAGCACAGCGCGCGGGCGCTCGCGCTGGGGCAAGTGACCGCAATGCTGGAGCAGCAGCGCCGGCGCGCCAGGCAGGTTGTCGCGAAAGAACTCAAGCGATCCTTGCGGCAGGAAGTGATCGCCCAATCCCCATACCAGCGCCGCCGGCACCGGCAGCTCAAGCAGATCGGCCGGGCGCAGCAGCTCTTTGTCAGGATCGGCCTCGATCATATTCGAGACGAACTCGCGCACCACGCGGCGCTGGAACATATCCTGCAGGCTATGCTGGCCAAAATACAGCATTGGCGCGGGAATGGCCCCAAACATCTGGCGGAACACCAGGCGGGCGGTCTTCATGTTCGGGATGCCGATCGTCTCGCCAAACGGCACCCACGACTCACGGCCTTGCAGCGGCGCGCCCCCGGCATTCAGCAGCACAACCCCGCGCAACAACGCCGGCACCGCCCAGGCCAGCTTGATCGCCAGCCAGCCGCCCATTGAGTTGCCGGCCACCAGTGCCGGCTGGCCGATCACTTCGCGCATAAACTCAACCAGCACTGCGCACATCTCATCCAGAGTCGTGTAGAAGCGATCGGGCGGCAGCCCCGAGAAGCCATAGCCGGGCAGGTCGATCGCGTACACCGGAAATTTGCGCGCTAGCGGCCCTAGAATGAACGACCATGTCAGCGCATTATCGGCGATGCCGTGGATCAGCACGATCGGGAAGGCATCCGGCACGAGCTGTTCGGGAGCTTGGTAGTAGTAGTTGATTGACATGCCATGCACGCGCACCTCGCGCTGTTCCGCGCCGCAGCGCAGCAACCGCTGCCGCGACAGGCCGTTGATCAGCGGCACGGCGACGCGCGACATCGGCGCGCCGAATGTGAGCAACTTCTCGATTCTAGCGCTCAACATCGGTGAGATCTCCTTTACGTACCGGCACATCGCCATGCCCGCGCACCACCTGCGCCAGCGCGCCCACGGTCGTTGACCAACCGGGCGGCGTCAGATCCGGCGCGATCTCGGCCAACGGCACAAGCACGAATGGGCGCTCGGCCATGCGGGGATGCGGAATCGTCAATGCTTCGGTCGCGATCGACCGATGGCCATACACCAGAATATCCATATCGATGACGCGCGGCCCGAAACGCACGCTCGCCACCCGACCCAGCTCGCGCTCGATCCGCTTGAGCAGGGCCAGCAGCGCGGACGGCTCCAGCGCGGTGCGCCCGCGCAGCGCCGCATTCAGAAAGCGCGGCTGGTCGAGCACATACGCCGGCTCAGTCTCGTACAGCGACGAGACGCGCTCGACCACGACGTCGGGCGCGAGCCGCGCAACTGCGACGGCGATATGCGCGCGCCGGTCGCCCAAGTTCGAGCCGAGCGCGAGGTAGACGATGCTTTCGGGCGTTTCGGCCAAGATACCACCTAATGGGTCACTCGTCGCCGGCGTCACCATTTTCCATAGTGCGTAGTGCGTATACGGACACGATATATCGCGTCCCTACGCGCTACGCACTACCGCCGATGCGAGAGTCAGTATAGCATAGGCCAGTTACATTCCCGCAGAGAGGTATCATAAATCCAGCGTCAATTGGTCTGAGGAGGCGGATTCTGGTGAGCCACCTTCAGATTTTTCCGGTGGAGAGCCGCCGTCGCCAACCAGGGCGAGCAGCCCGTCCTGGTCGAGGATCGGCACATTGAGCTCGCGGGCCTTGGCCAGCTTGCTGCCGGCCGCCTCGCCAGCGACCAGATAGCTGATCTTCTTCGAAACGCTGCCGGCGATCTTACCGCCGTGCGCCTTGATCAGATCCTCAGCCTGCTCGCGGGTCATGCTGGGCAGCGTGCCGGTCAGCACGAAGCTCATGCCGCTCAGGCCGTCGCCAGCGCGTGCGGCCACGATGTCCTGGGAAGTTTGCACGCCGACATCCTTGAGTTTGCGCACCAGCGCGCGGTTGGCCTCCAGGCTGAAGAACTGCGCCACGCTGCCGGCAACCACCGGTCCGATGCCCTCGACGTCGTCAATCTGCTCGGCGCTAGCATTCATCAGCGCTTCAAGCGAGCCGAAGCCGGCGGCCAGCGCCTGCGCCGCCACCTCGCCGACGAAGCGAATGCCCAGGCCGACGATCAGTCGCACCAGCGGGCGGTTCTTCGAGTCGGCGATCGCCGCGAGCAGATTGCTGATCTTCTTGTCGCCAAAGCCCTCCATGCCGGCGAACGACTCGGCCGTCAGCGTATACAGGTCGGCGACATCCTTGACCATGGCGCGCTCGACCAGCAACTGAGCCTGCTTCTCGCCAATGCCGGCGATGTCCATAGCTCCACGCGAGACATAGTGCTCGAGCCGGCGCACCAGTTGGGCCGGGCAAATACCAAAGTTCGGGCAGCGGTAGGCTACCTCGCCCTTCGCGCGCTCCAGGGGCGTGCCGCAGGCCGGGCAGCGCTCGGGCATACGCCACGGCTGTTCGCTGCCGTCGCGCCGATCGACGATCGGGCCAATGATATAGGGGATCACATCGCCTGCTCGCTTGACCGTCACATAGTCGCCAATCCTGATATCGCGGTCGGCGATATAATCGGCGTTGTGCAGGCTGGCGTTGCGCACGATCACTCCGCCGATGTTGACCGGCTCGATGATCGCGCCGGGGGTGATCACGCCGGTGCGCCCGACGGTGATGCTGATATCGAGCAGCTTGCTGGTGGTTTCGCGGGCAGGAAACTTATAGGCGATTGCCCAGCGCGGATCGCGCCCGACCACGCCCAGTTCGCGCTGCTGCGCGAAGCTATCGACCTTGATCACGATGCCGTCGGCCTCGTACTCCAGCGCGTCGCGGCGGGCCATCCATTCGCGGCAGTAGGCGAGCACCTGCTCGAAGTCCTCGAAGCGCCGCCGATCGCGATTGACCGGGAAACCGAGCGCCTGGAAGTATTCGAGCGTCTGCCACTGGCTTTGAAGCCGCACGCCCTCGAACGGGCCGACCGCGTAGGCGAAGAAGCGCAGCGGGCGGCCAGCGGTGATCGACGGATCCTTCTGGCGCAGCGACCCAGCGGCGGCGTTGCGCGGGTTGGCGGTCACTTTCTCGCCGGCGGCGGCGAGCCGCTGATTCAGCTTTTCGAAGTCGCTGGTGCGCATATATACTTCGCCGCGGACCTCAATGGAGATTGGAGGTTGGAGATTCGAGATTGGAGATTGCGCGTCGTCAATCTCTAATCTCGAATCGCTAATCTCCCGCAAGGTGATGGGGATGCTCGCAATTGTGCGCAGATTGGCGGTCACATCCTCGCCGACCACGCCGTCGCCGCGGGTCGCGCCGCGCACGAAGCGACCGTGCTCGTAGGTCAGCGCGATCGCCAGACCATCGATCTTCGGCTCGACCACAAAGGCGATCGGCGCGTCGTCGCCCAGCACCCTGACCACGCGGTCGCGCCAGGCGCGCAGGCCCTCCTCGTCGAACGCATTGCCAAGTGAAAGCATCGCCACCGGATGGCGCACCTTGGCGAATTTCTCGGATGCCGCCCCGCCAACGCGTTGAGTGGGCGAGTCGGGTATGATCAGGTCGGGATGCTCAGCCTCGAGCGCCCGCAGCTCACGCATCAGCGCATCGTACTCAGCATCGCTGACGGTCGGATCGTCGAGAACATGGTAGCGATAGTTATGGAAGTGGATCTGTTCACGCAGCTCAGCGATGCGCGTATTTGGATCGACAGCAGACATGCAACTACTCCATCATGATAGCGGCGACTGAGCTGTCATTATACGCCATTTGTGCGACAACGGTTGCCACAGCAGCTTGACATACTTTGTGAAGCTGTGTATAATCCTCGGTGTTGCGATGATCCCCGATAGCTCAACGGTAGAGCGGCTGACTGTTAATCAGTAGGTTCGAGGTTCGAATCCTCGTCGGGGAGCCACATTCATTTCAGAGCCACGGTCTTCGCGCGAAGTGTTGCACCTCATCCTGTTTTCCTGCAATGCTTCCCTTTATGGTATACATGTGCCTGATTTAGGGGCGCATGTGCGCATTGGCAGGACTTGTCAGCGTGCCAATACCAGACCATGGTATTCTTCAGTTGGTAAGGTTCTGCGGTCGGTCAGAGATTTCGTGTTCGTCAGTTCTCTGCCGGCTCGGAACACACAGGCGCCTGTTGCGCCCTCGCAAGGGTGCAATGGGAAGCCGATAGAGCGGCTGCACGGACTCTCAGCAGGGTTTCGCGCCATCTACTGCGAAAAGACATCTAGACTGAGACGATGGGCTGCGCCTATCGTGAACAACAGCCGACGGCCATCCGGCAACTGTGGTGGGCTTGCGCTGACTTGTGCGCACAGCACAGCAAGGTCACGATTCAATTGGCGATCATTGAACCGGCGGAACGTGACTCGCACCACATCGCGTTCCCAGACGATCTGTCCTGGCAACTTGAAGAACGGTTCCAACCGCTTCCAGGTGGCATGGATACTGCTGGCAAACTACCTTCGGTGGGGAAGTGCTCACGGCACATCGTGATCTACAGCCTCAAAGTGGGGCGATTGCCGCAATCTTGCCCCTGGTAGAACGCGCAGGTGGGGCGAAAATCGCTCGAATCTGAGTTTGCCAGCAGAATCTGGCATGCGCATAGGTGGCAGGAAAATACTGATCCCGCACCCACATTCCCAAGTTGGCCAGCGCCACTTTGCAGACGGTCATGACCTGGTCTTTGTCGTTGTTCAGTTCATACATCTGCCGCTCGTGCGCGTTCAGGTCCTCCAATGCCCGCAACACCGTCCGTTGTTCGCGACAGTAGTGCTCCAGCTTGCGGTGTTCGTCGTTGCTCTCGCTCAAGGCCCGCTCCATCCCAGAGCGCAACTCCAGCAGTTCGGCATCCGCTAGCCGCTGCATAGCCTTGCTCTGCTGGCGACACAGTTCGGGGCTGACCCCCTGCCCGCTCAGTTTGCTGATATGAGCATTGAGCGCCCGGTACAACTCCTCTCCCCGCGCCTTCAGATGCTTCCAGCGTTTGTGGTAGCGAGCACTGGCCCGTCGGCCACGCTCACGCGCCCCTTCCGCCCAACGCACTAGCGTGTCGCGGCGCTGGGAGAAGGCGGCCCGTTGTTTGGCCACTTCTGAGTGCTCAACCGCTGTTTTCGCGTAGCCGTGGTTGGTATCGAGTCCTAACGGCAACAGCCAGTCACGAATGATGTTTTCCTGATGCGGCCAGCGCCCGCGATAGAGCTGTGCCAGCGTCACCGCATCGCCCACGTCCGCCGTGCTCACAATCGGAATAAGTTTCGGCTGGGTGGGTGCGGGCGGCACGGCCGTGGCGACCCATCCAGCCTCCCACCAGCGCCTTTCGTCGACGTGCAGATCCGCCAGCCAGCGCTCGCGCTCTGGCACCCAGTCAGGATCGTCGAGATCGTCCTCGTCTTCTTGCCGCACGGGCAACCCACAACGCAGATCACGAATGAGCGCGACGTACAGTACCAACGGAGCGTGTGGCTGGGTCGGGACGGGCAGGCTGAACCGCGCCGCTGCCACCTCCCGCACCACGCTTCCGTGGCGGTCGGTCGTGAGCGGTATAAACGGGCCAACGTCGGTGAACGATCTCAGGTCGTCATACTGGTCGCTGCGCAAGATCGTGATCACGGTGCAGCCTTGAGCTACCAAGCCGGCCAGAAAATCACCGCCCATCCCTTCGCGGTCGACCACGATGCGCGTGATGGGCGGCCGAGATGTCGCCTGCGCGTAGCGCGCCGCGATTTGCGGCAATCCGACCGTTAAGTGCTGGTCGCCGCGGTGAGTGGTGAGCAAGAGCGGATGCCCCTGATCATCATGGAGCAACACTAACGCCCGACAGCCGAGGATCGCGCCAGTGCGTCCAATCAATCCACGTGGGATGCGCCTCGGTGTAGACCGGCTTGCGGTGGCCATCAATATAATAGGTGACGAGCGGCGCGGCCTCCTCCGCAGCGGGCGGCAGCCAGAGCTGGGCGGTCCACTGCCCGAGCGCATCGGTCAGCTGGTCGGCCCGACCAGAAAGGGCCACCTCGGCTAAGAACCGCTCGACGTACCGGTAGCCATAGGCCCAGACTCGCCCCGTGAGGAGGGCCAGCATCGTGCCAGTATAGCTGCGCAAATCCCAGGTGCGTTTGAGGCCGACCGCTGGCAGAAAGAGTAACGTCAGCAGGAGGGCGCGGGCAGTGGTTGCCAGCATATGGGCGAGGCGTGCAGGTGAAGGAGTACGCCTACGATGCGCAGCTTCGCAGTCCGCAGGGGCAACTCTTTCCAATCTCGACACTCTATGGGCCAAGCCTGACCAGGCTGCCGCCGTACGGACTGCCCCAGCAACGAGTGGCACCGGGCGTGCCCTATACGGTCGGCTACCGCTTCGACACACTGGAAGCTCAGGAGATCGACAAGAACTCCTATGATGTCAATCACCCTGGCCAGGCGCATGTGCTGTTTGGGCTGCGCGATGATACCACTGGCCAGCTGTTGCTTGGCTCGGACACCAAAGAAGACAAGGAGCTGAAGAACTCCAGCGGCGAGGTGGTGCTGTGGGATCGCACCCTTCAGCTGATCAACACCACCGTCAAGCCAGGACTGACCTTTGGCGGCGCGGTCATGTTATAGAAATGGGACAAATTTCATTCGCCACACTGGGGCGAGGGCACAAATGTGCCGAGCAGCAACCGCTACCTGCGGCACCTCGGCACGGTCACGGTCACATTCACACCGCAGGCGAACCATACGTA
>Ga0137373_10003638_pt1 | contig 16822 bp, 10 predicted proteins | sample SagtaG_5_FD_104912 | JGI IMG/M metagenome (GOLD analysis project Ga0137373, IMG submission 104912) | Vadose zone soil microbial communities from Sagehorn Ranch, Mendocino, California, USA - Sage1_R_80_16 metaG | ecosystem: Environmental > Terrestrial > Soil > Vadose zone | place: USA...
ACGCGAGCCGAAAGTCCGGACGGCCCGAGGGGACTTGAACCAGAATACAGCCAGCCGGCCATTCGGCACGATTTGGCATGTTGGCAGGGCGTTTTGCCATTGTTTGCGCTCGCGTCCCGCGAGGTGATGGCCTAGTCATGGTCTCGGTTTTTTGCGTGGGGTCATAGCTCAGTTGGTAGAGCGTCTCGTTCGCAATGAGATTTCGCTTGGTGGCCCCATTTCCCCTTCACCTGGACCCACCTGGACAATCGCCAATAAAATCAGGGGGTTCATGCATTTTCGTCGGGACCCATGTGGACCCAATTATCCGTCAATTTTTTTCACTGGTTAGGAGGAGGTTAGGAGGAAGATGATTACGCCCGAACGGAAATCTACCCGCACGGGGACGGCTCCCCGGACCGGTTAACCGCCGAGATGTATCATCTCGCGGAGCGTGCCAGTGGACTCCCTGTGGTGGATTGCTGTGTTTACTGGTCGATGCCAAACCCAATGCGAAGGGCCAAGGCACCCCGGTAGCCGGAAGGAGCGGATGGTCATCGATCGAGAACTCGAAAACTTTTCTCCGTCAAGGCGGACTTGCGCCTGCCATGCTAATCGCGGATACTCCAAGTCGGTATGCACGAACGCATCGCGATTAGCTCGAAAATCTGCCACGGCCAGGCGTGCGTGAAAGGCACTCGCATCCCGGTGCATCAAATCTTCCGCATGCTGGCCAACGGCGACTCCGTGGACTCCCTCCTGCGTGCCTACCCGACTCTGCAACCCGAGGACATCCTGGCCTGCTTCGACTACGCCGCCTCCCTGGCCGAGGAAGAGGTAACGCCATTTGATGCCATCGGCACGGAATGAAGATTTTCGTGGACGAGAACATCCCCAGCCGCACGGTTGAGGAACTTCGCCGTCTCGGCCATGACGTTCTCGACATTCGCGGCACGGCGGATCAAGGGATGGATGACGACGTTCTTTGGGCGCGAGTGTTCAACGAAGGGCGGCTGCTCATCACCACCGACAAAGGCTTCGCCCAGCGTCGAAGCGAATCTCACCACGGCATTTTGATTGTGCGGCTCCGCCAGCCCAACGAAGCGAAGATTCACGACCGTGTCCTGCGCGCGATGAAGCATTTCTCTGAATCAGAATGGCCGGGCCTGCTCGTGGTCATGCGCGACGCAGTGCAGAGCGTCAGTCGCGCGGAGTAACGTCCAGGCGCTGCTTCCGTTGGGCCGCGAGGAAGCGCGCTCGTCCTGGAGTCTGGGGGATAATTTTGATCGCCCTCTGGCTGGGCCACGAAAGCTTCAACGCTACTCATCAATAGGCGGATCCGATTCTCGACTCACATCAGATTCCCAGTGTATGCTCTCCGCATGCGCCAGGACACATCGCCACCAGAGGACGCCCGGCTCATCCATGTCACCTCGCCATCCCTCAAAGCTGTCACCCAGCACTCCCCTCCTGCTCTCAAGATCGCGCTGTTCCGTTCATTGTTCCGCGGTCGGGAAGATGTCTATCCCCGTCGGTTCGAAAGCCGCAAAACCGGACGCTCCGGTTACCAACCCGCCTGCGGTAACGAGTGGGTGCGGGGCATCTGCGAGAAGCCCCGCATCAAATGCTCGGAATGTCCGCACCAACATTTCCTGCCCATCACCGATGAAGTCATCCGCTGGCATCTCTCGGGGGAGGATAGCCAGGGACATCCGTTTGTCATGGGTGTCTACCCGATGCTCCTGGACGAGACATGCTTCTTCCTCGCCATCGACCTCGACAACGATTCCTGGCGTCAAGACGCGGAGGCCCTGCTCGAATCATGCCAGCGGCTGGCGGTTCCCGCGGGGATCGAACGGTCCCGCTCAGGCAACGGAGCTCACGTGTGGCTGTTTTTCGAAGAAGCCATTCCCGCGCGCCTCGCCCGGAGTCTGGGGTCGCATGTGTTGACCGAGACGATGGAGCACCGGCCCGACATCGGGTTGGGCTCGTACGACCGCCTCTTCCCGAACCAGGACACCCTGCCCAAGGGAGGCTTCGGTAACCTGATCGCACTGCCTCTGCAGAAGGGGCCCCGGGAGCGTCAGAACAGTGTCTTCCTCGATGAGGGTTTCGTGCCCCACGTCGATCAATGGGCTCACCTCGCTGCGCTGCCAAAGATCCCCAAAACTCAGGTGGAAGCCATCGTCCAGGAGGCGGACAGAAGAGGAAGAATCATCGGAGTGCGTGTCGCAGCCGGCGATGAAGACCCAGAAGACGCATCGCCGTGGACCGCGCGGCCCTCACGCCGTCGACAGGACACCCCCATCACAGGCTTGCTGCCCGGGAGCCTGGAGGTCGTGATCGGAGATCAAGTTTACCTTCCCAAGGCTGGGTTGCCGCCCGGACTCCGCAACCGATTGATCCGGCTCGCGGCGTTTCAGAATCCTGAGTTTTATCGAGCCCAATCGATGCGTCTGCCGACTTACGATAAACCGCGCATCATCGACTGTGCGGAAGACCATCCGCAACACATCGCACTGCCCAGAGGATGTCTCGCAGAGGTCATCGAACTCCTTCGCGCGTTGAACATCCAACCAATCCAACGCGACGAACGGTTTGCCGGGACCCGCTTGGGGGCAGCCTTCCAGGGTGAGCTTCGCCCCGAGCAGGAAGTCGCCGCCCAAGCGATGGCCGCCCACGACATCGGCGTTTTGGCGGCGACGACCGCCTTTGGGAAAACCATGATCGCGGCCTGGCTCATCGCCCAGCGCGGGGTCAACACGCTGGTTCTGGTCAATCGACAACAACTGATGGAACAGTGGGTGGCCCGGCTGTCGACTTTTCTGGGCGTGCCGGCCAAGTCGATCGGACAGATCGGAGGCGGCCGGAAGAAGCCGACTGGGCTTCTGGACGTCGCGCTCTTGCAGAGCCTGGTCCGCAAGGGAGTGGTGGACGATCGAGTCGCCAGTTACGGGCATATCGTCGTGGATGAATGTCATCACTTGTCCGCTCGCAGCTTTGAGTTGGTGGCCCGCCGGGCCAAAGCAAAGTACGTGACCGGCCTCTCGGCGACCGTCGCTCGTAAGGACGGCCACCATCCGATCGTCTTCATGCAATGCGGTCCGATCCGGCATCGGGTCGATGCGCGACAACAAGCGGCATCTCGTCCGTTCGTGCATCATGTCATCGTCCGCCCAACGGGATTCCGAACTCTGGATCCCTCCGATGAGAACGTCCGGGCAGAGTTCCAACGCCTCTACTCGGCGCTCACCGCCGATAGCAAGAGGAATGAGCTGATCTGCGCCGATGTAATGGCCGTGCTGCGAGAAGGTCGCTCTCCGTTGGTGCTGACCGAACGCACCGACCACCTTCAAGCTCTCGCCGATCGACTTATTGCGGACACGCCACATGTCATCACTTTGCAGGGTGGGATGGGAAAGAAAGCCCGGCGAGCGATGGCCGAGCGGATAACGGCCATCTCCGGAGATGCCCCGCGCGTGATTCTGGCGACCGGTCGATACATCGGGGAAGGTTTCGATGATTCCCGGCTGGACACTTTGTTTCTGACCTTGCCGGTGTCGTGGCGGGGAACGATCGCCCAGTATGCCGGACGACTGCACCGGCTGCACGACGGCAAGCGAGAGGTGCGGGTTTACGATTACGCGGACCTGGATGTTTCGATGCTGAGCCGCATGTTCGATCGGCGTTGCCGGGGATACGAGGCTATCGGATACACCATCCTGTTGCCGGCCAGCGCTGTGCCAGGGTGGCCTCCCGAGGTCCCTCTTCCGATCGATCCCCAATGGAAGAAGGATTACGCGGCGAGCGTCCGTCGGTTGATTCGCGACGGTGTGGATGCTCCCCTCGCCAACCTGTTTGTGCATGCCGCCCGGAACCCATCCCCCAACGCCGAGGGCGTCGCCCGGGCACGCAGCGCCACCGAGGCATTCTTCTTTCGGCGTCTTCAATCTCTGCCAGGGACGGCGAACCGCTTTCGTCTGAACATCGACTTGGCGATTCCGTTTGAGGGGAGCGGACGAATGGAGGTCGATCTGATCTACTCCGAAGCCAGGCTCATCATCGAGCTGGACGGCGCTCAACACCTGTCGGACGCGGACGCGTATCGTCGTGACCGGCGCAAGGACGCGTTGTTACAGGAAAACGGCTACTTCGTGTTGCGCTTCCTGGCCGAAGATGTCGGCAAACATTTGGACCGGGTCCTGGACATGGTTCTGCGAACCTTGGCTCACCAAGCTCGAGGGACTTCCTGAGCAGAACAATCTTGGAGGGTCTGTCGGTGCGCGTGTGAGCGTGACAGGATCCGATCACCGTTGGCCCTATTGCACTTGCACGCGGTAGAATCGCTGCGAAGCGGTTGAATTAGAATCAGACAGCACTTTCACGGTGCCGTCACCCGGGACGGGTGGAAGCAGGGTCCACGCAATTGTGGCTAAGGAGTCTGTGGATTCGAGGCGATAGCTCCTTCCTCGAACCGTTCGCACAGAGAGCCGGAAGGTGCTGTTGCGGTACAGGACATGCGAAAGGTCTGATTCAAAAGAGGGACGACCTACCAGCGCCAGACTGTAATACCACCCTGCCGCCAAAGCTACGACATTGTTTAGGCCGCTTGGAACTCGCATAGGATAATGGTGGCTGTCATCCTCGTAGTCGCCCCACGCAACTACTGTTCCGTCCGCCTTCAGGGCAAGGCTGTGATAACCCCCTGCCGCTACCGCTACCACGTTGCTCAGGCCTGCCGGAGGAGTGCTTGGTTCTGGATCTGCTCCCCAACCTACAACCGTCCCATCAGCCTTTAGCGCCAAACTGTGTTGCTCTCCAGAGGCTATCGCGACTACATTACTCAAACCCGTCGGCACAGCCGTTTCACCCTCGCCCCCGTACCCCCAGGCCACTACAGTTCCGTCTGTTTTCAGCGCGACGCTCTGACGTCCGCCAGCAGCCAGAGCAACCACATTGCTCAGGCCCCGTGGAGCACCAGCAACGGCCGATCCCCACCCGATGACTGTTCCGTCTGCGATCAGCGCCAGGGAGTGTGCGCCACCTCCAGCGATAGCCACGACATTGCCCAAGCCCAATGGCACAAGCGACTGGCCGAGGTTTGGCCAGGTCCCATCGTTCATGGCACCGGCGCCCCACGCGGTCACTATGCCGTTTACGTCCAGTGCCAAACTGTGCCATGCACCCGCTGCCACCGCGACTACATTGCTCAGCCCCAACGGGACATCCGCTTGGCCATAGGCGTTGTTTCCCCACGCCACGACCGTCCCATCGGCCGTCAAGGCTACAGTATTATCACCCGCCCCACCGGCTATAGCCACGGCGTTGGTCAGGGCGGGAACAAGCGGCAAAGTAGGAGGGCAGAAGTCGCACGTCCAGGCCCACACCGGCACAACCCACACCATCGCGTTTGAAAAGGATGCTGTGCCGAACGCGTTGCTCGCCGAAAGAGAATACGCGCCCGTCATTGAACGCTGCCCATTCATCAGCTCCAAACTGGCATTGGTTGCTCCGGGTACATTCGTTCCGTTGAACTGCCATTGAATCCATATGGGCTGCGAACCTTCTGCACTGCCCAGTGTTACTGAACTCCCAAAAGAAATAATGCTGGTCGACTCAACGTTGACTAGCGGAGCGCTGTCAACAATTGTTACTTTCGCCACAGAACTGGTCACCGCTCCAAGACTGTTGCTGACTATCACCGAGTAGTCTCCGCTCTGCGTTGCCATTGCGTTCGGCAGGATTAAAGACTGAGCGTTCGCGCCCAAGATTGCTTCGCTGTTCTGGAGCCACTGGTAGGTCGAAGTGAGGAGTGGCCCCACGGTTAGCACAGATAAACTCACGGTCGCACCAGAATACGCTGACTGGCCAACCGGACCTTGCTTGACGAAGGGCCTTCCGTCACCGCGGATGAGCAGGCTGTGGTCGCCGCCTGCTGCGACCGCCACCACGTTGCTGAAGATCGTTGGCACATCCGTTTGGCCTTCGTCATCAGCTCCCCACCCTGCGACCGTTCCATCGGTCTTCAGTGCGAGACTGTGGTGCGATCCTGCTGCCACCGCGATGACGTTGCTCAGGCCGGAAGGCACGATCGCTTGGCCACCAACTCCCCAAGCCAACACCGTACCGTCCTCTCTCAGCGCTAGCGAGTGTCGATCACCAGCCGCTATGGCGACGACGTTGGTCAAATCCAATGGCACGTCTGTTACACCTGGTGGAAGGCCTCCCCAGCCTACCACTGTTCCATCAGTACGCAGCGCAAGACTGTGGTCACCGGCAGCGGCGATCGCCACTACGTTGCTCAGGCCGGATGGTACTCCGGTCTGGTTGAGCCAATGGTCACCCCACGCCACCACGGTTCCGTCGGCTTTCAAAGCCAGACTGAAATCAAGCCCTGCCGCGACCGCGATAGCATTTGTCAGGCTTGGCGAAAGAGTAGACTGACCGAGTTCGTTCGCACCACAGGTCCACACCGGCACCACGGACAGCGTCGCCTCAGAAGACTGAGTTGTGCCAAAAGCATTGGAGAGGACTACAGAATACGATCCTCTCATGGAAGGCTGGACATTGGTCAGTACCAACGTAGCGTTCGTAGCTTCAGGCAGCCTGGTCCCGTTAAGTTGCCATTGAAACGTTGCTGGCGAAGAGCCTTCGACGAGTGGACGAAATGTCGCAGAGCCACCCCAAGACGCGACCTGCTGCGTCGGCTCCAGACGAACCAGCGGGGCGCTGTCGATGATCATCACTTTTGCCACAGCACTCGTGACTACGCCCAAAGCGTTGCTCACCACGACCGAGTAGTCTGCACTTGCACCCGACGCAGCGTTTGTAAACGCCAAGGCAGCGTTGGTTGCGTTGGGAAGAGTCAGCCCGTTTCGCCGCCATTGGTACGACAAAGAGAAGCCTCCGCCTGCGGCCTTTACGTTCAGACTGAAAGTACTGCCGGAATAGACGGTATGGGTAAAGGGCGCGACGGTAATCGAAGGGCTTCCCTTGTTCCATAGGGCGAGGCTGTGCTCCCTACTGGTCGCTACCGCCACAACGTTGCTCAACCCTGAAGGCACATCCGTTTGGCCAGCAGAGTTGTCGCCCCACGCTCGAACAGAGCCGTCGGCCCTCAGTGCGACGCTGTCCAAATCTCCTGCCGTGATTGCGACCACATTGGTCATATCCGAGGGTACCTCGGTCTGGCCGTTGTCGTTGTTTCCCCACGCGACGACAGTCCCATCAGACTTCAAAGCTAGGCTGTGGGCGGCGCCGGCTGCTATTGCCAGCGCGTTACTCAGTCCGTTTGGCACATCGGCTTGACCGTAGTCATTGTTCCCCCACGCCACCACTGTTCCGTCCGACTTGAGTGCGAGGCTGTGAACGGCACCTCCAGCCACGGCGACGACGTTGCTCAGCCCCAACGGCGTGTCAGTTTGGAGATAATCATTGTAGCCCCATGCCACGACAGTGCCGTCGGCTTTCACCGCTAAGCTGTGAGCCCATCCTGCTCTCGCCAACTGCATCATGAAGGACACGAGGTGCCGCAAGAAGGAGGCTGAACGCCACGCTGAGCCTGGAGAGGAATGAAGAGCCGGGTTTCGTGGGAATGATCGAGTGTTGGAGGATCACAAAGCTTGGCGTCGTAAGCAGCGCAGAGCAACCGACAGCATTGCACCTGGAATCTTAACTCGTCAACTCGGAAATCAGAAAATCAGAACAGGTTTGTCATCGTCCGCGAGTTGTCCACTGGTTGACACACCATCTAGTATCGTTCCATCTCGCGGCAATGGCGGTCGATCACTTCGATCCACTGAGTCTCGGCGCCCGGGTTGTGGTGCGGGTCCAGACTGGCGATCAGTTCGTGGGCCAGGAATGCCCCTCTTCCGGCAGCACGAGCACCTCGGCCGCCATTTCTGTGCTAAAGGCTCTGGTATCGCCAACTCCGGGGATCTGACGTCTTGAGAGGGCGGGGCCGTCGCCACCCTGGACGGACGCTTCAAGTGGCGGGGTTCGGCAAAGTGCGAAATGTGGCCGTCGACGGCCGTGTCTTGTGGTGCTCTCGGCGTGCGGCACCGGCGTCGGCGAGGATGTGTTCCGGCGAAGGGGTTCTGCGGTCGCAGCGCGTTTCGTTCAGCCGGGTGCGCTTGGCCTGTTGCTTCGTCGTCGATTGCGCCTGCGTCCCGCGAGGTGATGGCCTACTCATGATCTCGCTTTTGCGTGGAGTCATAGCTCAGTTGGTAGAGCGTCTCGTTCGCAATGAGATTCAGCTTGGTGGACCCATTTCCCCTTCACCTGGACCCACCTGGACAATCGCCAATTAAATCAAGGGGTTCACGCATTTTCGTGGGGACCCAAGGGGACCCAATTATCCGTCAATTTTTTTCACGGGTTAGGAGGAGGTTAGGAGGAAGATGATTACGCCCGTGCTGATTACCTCTGCAACCACACGGCTGGTGAAAGCGGATACTGCCGTCGCTGCAGACAGGCTTTTCCGCACGGCGTCCACCAGGAAGCTGAGTTTGTGAGCAGATAAGACGCGTCTATGAGTGCCGAAACCACGCGAGCAAAAAATCATCCACCAGTGTGCTCTCATCCAACCAGGCCACGGCATGTGGAGGAGATACTGACCTCCCGCGTATGGCCTACCGTGTCGCCGAAACGGCGCTCATGCTAGGGCTATCTCACAAAACGGAGGCGAGGGTCGGAATCGAACCGCTTCGGATCTTCCGAATTTCCCGCCAAACCGTTGAGCAGCAAGAACGCTTGTCGTTGCCGCAGTGCCGAGAGTGTTAACGACGCTGGATCTGAAATCAAGCCTACAACAGCGAGCAAACGCCTACATTTCCGAGCACCTGGCAACACCGTTGGTGTCCGTTTTGGTGTCCGCGAAATGAAGTTGAAGTGAGTTTCATGGCGGTATTTGGGTTAGCCCGCCGATGACGCCTGTTTGTGAGAAGGGCAATGAAGCCAGCAAAAAACCAAAGACGGCAATTCTGGAATTGAGTCCTTCTGTGTCGGAAACGCTGCCAGGCCGCAAAAGAACAGCTCTCTTCGCGTGCGGAATTCACATTCCTCGGTCAAACATTTTCTCAACCTTCGCCTTCACCGCTTCATCCATCTTGATGAGCGGCCGCCAGGGGCGTTTAACACCTTCGCTATTCAGGTCCATACAATTCTGGAGGTTTGCCCGTCGAGCGTGCGATTGCCGGCGATGGCGTGCATCGTGAGGTCCACGCCGCCTCGGCGAAAGCGGGCATTGACCCATCCCACAGGCTGATCCGCAGAAAAGTTGTAGCCGAGGGCGGGAAGGTTGATAAGTTTAACTCCCTGCCTTTCGCTGATACTCCACATATGCGAATGACCGTAAAAAATTGCCTTCACCTGGCGGTGTGGGCGAAGGATTTCAAACAACTGGCGGGCATCGAACAAATCGCCGTCGCTGTCCCCAAGCGTATGGTGGACGAAGAGGACGATCGGTTTTTCGCGATGCGACTTGAGGTATTCGCCCAACCACCACCGCTGGATGTGTCCCAGCAATCCGGACGCCGTATTCACGAATAGAAGGGAGTCGAGCACAATGAACCGGATAAACGATTCCTCGATGACCAGGACATGGCGCTGCTTCACCTCCGGCTGCCAACCGACCGGCGTGGCAAATACGTCATTGAAGTTGTCGCGATGGTCGTGGTTTCCCAATCCGATGTAAACGGGTGTCACGCGGCTGAGCGGCTCGAGCAGCGCTTTTAGCTCGCGATAGTCCTCGGGCAACCCCTCGCGCGATGCGGCGTCCCCGTTCAAGATGACGCCGCGCGGCGGGCGGGCGAGGATGTCCGGCACGATGCGGTGGAGATTTTCCCAGGGATCGAATCCGCCTTTCGGATCCTTGGCGCGTTCCCGGTCACCGCCGATATGAGTGTCGGAAAGCAATGCGAGTTGGATTTCGTTCTCAGTGGAGGAGGCGCCGGGCAAAGTCTGGCAGCCTTGAAAGACCACCGCTGCTCCAGCCACGCACGAGGCTTTTAGAAAGTCCCGACGCCGGATCGGCTGATGATAGAAGCCGGGCATGGCGTGATGCTAATCACCCGCCTTCATTTCAGGCAAGGGATGAGACGGATTTACGCGAGTCCTCGAAAAAGTTTCTCCACCTTCGCCTTCACGCTTTCATCCATCTTGATCAGCGGTGGCCAGGGGCGTTTGAAGCCTTCTCCCGGTAATTTCTTCGTCGCGTCGACGCCGAGTTTGCTGCCGATGGCAATTTCGCTCGTGACGTGGTCGAGCACGTCGGCCCGGAAGCGTAATCAACTCCGCGAGTTTCCCATCTTTTCAGAATTGTCGAAACCAAGCCATTCTGTATCATCTTGCCCAAGATTCATTGGCCTTGATGCCGCTTGGCGCGGCGCGGCAGCTCTTCCAGAGCGACACCATTCCCAATGTGGCGAAGCGTTTATGAACCGTCGTCACCCGGATTTCAGAATGCCGCCGCTCGTGCTGGCCGGCTTGTTCTTCGTTCAACTCGCCTCTGTAGCGCACCTGCCTAATGCCTGGCACATCTGGGGATCGGGCAGCGGGTCCGGCATGGGCCGGATGAATTTCCACTCTGCCACTTTTGCGGTCAGCGGGAACATCGGTTGGCGGAGATCCGCTTCAGGTGCACGACGTTTCGACAGCTCGGGCAGAATGGCTTCGATGAAACTTCAACACCTCATCGTATGAAGATTCAGCATTTCATGGCACTCGTTGTTTTGAGCCTCCCGACCGTCCCCGGTGCCCGGGCGGCGGTTCTGGCCGGTCCCCTTATCAACGCCGCCAACGCACACGCTTATTATCTATTGAGCGCCAACACCTGGTGGGCTTCCGAAGCCGAGGCCCGCGGGCTCGGCGGTCACCTGGTCACGATCAATGATGCCGCCGAGAACCAGTGGGTCCTGAATACTTTCTTCCCCTTGACTGGAGTTCCTTACGCCTGGCTCTGGATCGGGCTGAACGACGAGGCCAATGAAGGACAGTTTGTCTGGGCCAGCGGCGAGCCGGTCGCGTTCACCTACTGGTATCCTGGCGAACCGAACAATCTGGGCGGGGAGGATTACGCCACCATCCGCTGAGGACCAATGTGTGCGAACAAACAAGCTGAATTTCAAAAGAGCAACCGCTTTTTTTCGAACCATGAAAACGCCAGTAAGAACCTGGAATCCGCGAAACCTTTGGCCACATCATGAAAACAAAAATCCTGATTCCCCGCTCCATGAACTTCAAGCGGGCAGGAGCGGAGGTAACGAGACTCCTATCCATCGTCAGAATTCTCGCCCTGGCCTGCCTGCTGGTGGCGGCGCAGGTCAACTACGCGGTTTCCGGCAGCACTGCTTATGTGGCGAGCAGTCCCGGCGCTTCCGGTGCCATTGTCATCGCCTCCACCTACAACGGCTATCCCGTCACGAGCATCGGGCATGATGCGTTTAACGGCACGGGCCTGACCAGCGTGACGATTCCCAACAGCGTCACCAGCATCGGGGCATCTGCGTTTGAACTCTGCACGGGCCTGACGAACGTGATCATAGGCAACAGCGTCACCAACATCGAGGGTTTTCTGTTTTGGGGCTGCAGCAGCCTGGCGAGCGTAACGATTGGCAACAGCGTCACCAGCATCGGGCATGGGGCGTTTCAGCTTTGCCCCAGCCTGACCGGCGTGACCATTCCCAACAGCGTCACCAGCATCGGGGATCAGGCGTTTGACGCCACGGGCCTGACCAACGTGACGATTCCCAACAGCGTCATCAGCATCGGGAGCTATGGGTTTTACGGCTGTCCCAGCCTGACGAACGTAACCATAGGCAACAGCGTCACGAGCATCGGGAGCTATGTGTTTTACCGCTGCACCAGCCTCACAACCGTGATCTTTGGCAACAGCGTCACCAGCATCGGGTTTTCGGCGTTTTTGGACTGCACCAGTCTGACCCGCGTGACGATTCCCAACAGCGTCACGAGCATCGGGGGTCAGGCGTTTTACAACTGCACCAGCCTGACGAACCTTTCAGTCGCAGCCGCCAATCCGGTTTATAGCAGCCTCGACGGCGTCTTGTTCAACAAGGCGCAAACAACCTTGATTATTTTTCCTCCCGGTCGCGGCGGCAGTTACGTCATTCCCGACAGCGTCACCAGCTTCGGGAGTCCGGCGTTTTCCGGCTGTACCAGCCTGACCCGCGTGACCATTCCCAACAGCATCACCAACATCGGGGTTTCGGCGTTTTCCGGCTGCACCAGCCTGACGAACGTGACCATTCCCAACAGCGTTTTCGGCATCGGGAATGGGGCGTTTTCCAACTGCACCAGCCTGACACGCGTGACCATTCCCAACAGCGTCACCAGCATCGGGTATGAGGCGTTTATGAGATGCACCAACCTGACGAACTTCACCTCTCTGGGCAATGCGCCGCAGCTTATTTTTCACCCTAGTAATTCTTTTTCCGGATATTGGTTCGTCAATGTCGGCGCGGGCGCGAAGGCTTATTACTACTGCGGCACCACCGGCTGGGGAACAAACTACGGCGGCTTGCCTACCGTGATGCTGTGCCCGCCGGGAATGGCCCCGGGCAGCGCGGGCGTGAAACCGGGCGGTTTCGGCTTCACCCTCACCTCCCTCACCAATCAAACCATCGTGGTCGAGGCCAGCACCAATCTGGTGAACTGGCAACCCATCTGCACCAACCCCCCGCCCGGCACCTCCACCAATTTTGTCGATCCAGAATGGGTGAATCACCCGCGCCGCTTCTATCGCGCGCGCTCGGATTGAAAGGTCCTGAAATTATGAAAACACGACTCATTCCTCTCGCCCTGGCCTGCCTGCTGGTGGCGGCGCCGGCCACGGCGCAGGTCAACTACGCGGTTTCCGGCAACACGGCTTATGTGGCGTACAGCCCCAATGCTTCCGGTGATGTTGTCATCGCCTCCACCTTCAACGGCTATCCCGTCACCAGCATCGGGGATAATGCGTTTATCGGCACGGGCCTGACTAGCGTGACGATTCCCAACAGCGTCACCAGCATCGGACAATATGCGTTTAAGCGCACGGGCCTGACCAGCGTGACGATTCCCAACAGCGTCACCAGCATCGGGATCGGGAGCTTTTCCGGTTGCACCGGCCTGACTAGCATTATCATTCCCAACAGCGTCACCAGCATCGGGCATTTCCCGTTTGAGAGCTGCTCCAGCCTGACCAGCGTGATCATTGGCAACAGCGTCGCCAGCATCGGGCATGGGGCGTTTTGGTTTTGCCCCAGCCTGACCAACGTGATCATTGGCAACAGCGTCACCAGCATCGAAGCTTTTGCGTTTCTCCGCTGCACCAGCCTGACGAGCGTGACGATTCCCAACAGCGTCACCAGCATCGGAAATAGCACGTATCTTCTGTATTTGACCAATCCCGCCGTATTTTACGGCTGCACCAGCCTGACGAACCTTTCAGTGGATGCAGCCAATCCGGCTTTAAGCAGCCTCGACGGCGTGTTGTTCAACAAGGCGCAAACGGCCTTGATCCTCTATCCTCCCGGTCGCGCCGGAAGTTACGTCATTCCCCACAGCGTTACCAGTATCGGGAGTAATGCGTTCGACGCCTGCACCAGTCTGACGAGCGTGACGATTGCCAACAGCGTCACCAGCATCGGAGCCAGTGCGTTTGCCACCTGCCCCGGCCTGACGAGCATGACCCTTGGCAATAGCGTCACCAACATTGGGTCATCTGCGTTTTTCCGCTGCCCCGGCCTGACCAGCGTGACCATTCCCGACAGTGTCACCAGCATTGGGTCATCTGCGTTTGACGGCTGCACGGGCCTGACACGCGTGACCATTCCCAACAGCGTCAGCAGAATCGGGTACGAGGCGTTCATAAATTGCACCAAGGTGACGAACTTCACCTTTCTGGGCAATGCGCCGGTGCTAATTCCTTACCCTACTAATTCTCTTGCCGGACGTTGGTTCGCCAATGTCGGCGCGGGCGCGAAGGCTTATTACTACTGCGGCACCACCGGCTGGGGAACAAACTACGGTGGCTTGCCCACCGTGATGCTGTGCCCGCCGCAAATCGCCCCGGGCAGCGCGGGCGTGAAACCGGGTGGCTTCGGCTTCACCCTCACCTTCCTCACCAATCAAACCATCGTGGTCGAGGTCAGCACCAATCTGATGAACTGGCAACCCATCTGGACCAACGCCCCGTCCGGCGCCTCCGCCGAGTTTGTTGATCCAGAATGGCTCCAGCAACCGAGACGCTTCTATCGCGCGCGCTCGGATTGAAGGGCAGAATGGCTTCGATGAAACTTCAACACATCATCCTATGAAGATTCAGCATTTCATAGCACTCGTTGTTTTGAGCCTCCTGACCGTCCCCGGTGCCCGGGCGGCGGCGACGACGAATACATGGACGGGCGCCGATCCTTCCGGCTACTGGTCCGCACCGGCCAATTGGTCTCCGGCCGGCGTGCCCGTAAACGGCGACGACCTCGTGTTTCCAGGGGGCTTGCCGCCCGGAGACATGGTGAGCACCAACGATTTAACCGACAGTTTCTTCCGTAAAATCACGTTTAGTGGGGCCAGCAGGCACACTATAAGCGGCAATCCGATTACGCTGACGAATCGTTCGGATTGTATCACCTATAGTGGGACCAATGTGATTGCCTGTGACTTGACCTTCAGTGGAACACCGTCAAATCCCACTTTCGGAGCCTACGCAATCCAGCCTTCGAGTTTCTCTGGAGGAGAGTTGACGGTGACCGGAAATGTTGGAAGTGGTGGCATGCTCTACAGTTTCTTTGGGCGGTTGGTAATCAGGGGACAATTCACTGGAGGCAGCCTTAGGCAGTATGGCGGCACTATGGCTCTCTATGGAGATAACCCCCACGCTGTTGCCGCAGAGGTTCAGGGTGACGGAACCACACTCTTTATCCAGGGTTCACAGCCGAACCTCAACATTACGATGCTCTGGGAGATGGAGAGTGCTGCCTGCCCTTCTCTGAGCGGTGACGGTGTGGTCGGAGATGTAACGGGATGCGGTTACATCACTCTCGACTCAACGCTTTCGGTCAAAAGCCTCGGCGGTCCAGGCGCCTCTCAAGCTGGTTGGCGTGTCCTGGATATTCATCTCAATGGAACCAATGTCGGCGAATACGGCAGACTCGTTGCAACTGGCGACGTGAGGCTGGGCCAAGGCCGCCTTTTTCCATCTGCTGGTTTTAATCCGCAGGCAGGCCAGGTTTTCACCATCGTCGAGAAGACATCTCCGGGTCCGATGACAAACGCAGTTTTCGGTCCCGAAGGGACGATCACCACCCTGAATGGAATGCCTTTTCGCATCAGCTACGTCGGTGGCGATGGCAATGACGTGACGCTCACGGCCACACCGCCGCGCCTCAACATCGCCCGGACCAACCCGGCCCAGGTCCGCCTCTCCTGGCCCACGAATTATCCCGGGTTTCAACTGCTGCGCGCCTCAGCCATCGATGGTTCGGCGTCATGGTCGAACCATCCCATGTCGCCTGTGGTGATGGGCAGCAATTACACCGTCACGCAGCCCGCCGCTACGAACCAGGAATTCTTTCGCCTGAAGCAGCCGTGAGCGGATAAATTTCCACTGAAACTTCAACACAGCATACTATGAAGATTCAGCATTTCATGGCACTCGTTGTTTTGAGCCTCCCGACGGTCCCCGGTGCCCGGGCGGCGGTTCGGGGGTTCAAGGCGCGAACTCTGGTTCCGGCGCTTCTCACCCTGGCCTGCCTGCTGGCGGCGGCGCCGGCCACGGCGCAAGTCAACTACGCGGTTTCCGCCAACACTGCTTATGTGACGAGCAGTCCCGGCGCTTCCGGTGCCATTGTCATCAACTCCGCCTACAACGGCTATCCCGTCACCAGCATCGGAGATTATGCGTTTTCCGACTGCACGAACCTGACGAGCGTGATGATTCCCAACAGCGTCATCAGCATCGGGCAGCAGGCGTTTGGGAACTGCACCGCCCTGACGAGCGTGACGATTCCTGACAGCGTCACCCGCATTGGAACTTCTCTGAATTCGGCTGGGAACGCCGGCGCGTTTGTGAACTGCACTAGCCTGACCAACGTAATCATTGGCAACAACGTCACCAACATCGGGGGTGCGGCGTTTTTCGGCTGCACGAACCTGCCCCGCGTGACGATTCCCAACAGCGTCACTAACATCGGGGCATGGGCGTTTGGCCAGTGCCGCAGCCTGACGAACTGCACCTTTCTCGGCAATGCGCCGCGGCTGGTTTTTGACATGGAAGGTGGCGGAGGTCACTTCGTGGGTGTCGGCGCGGGCGCGAAGGTTTACTACTACTGCGGCACCACCGGCTGGGGAGCCACCTACGGCGGCTTGCCCACCGTGATGTTGTGCGCGCCCTTCGTCACGACTCTGGCAGCGGATCAACTGACCAACACCAGCGCGCGGTTGAGAGGGCAGGTCAATCCGCGCGGCTCCGGCTCGCCCACGGCCGCGTGGTTTGAGTGGGGAACGGCCACGAATTATGGAAATGTGATTGGCATGCAGGACGTCGGACAGGATTCGAGTGTGTCGAACCTCAACGTCGTGCTCGACGGACTGGTGGGCGGGCCGACCTATCACTATCGGCTGGTGGCCACCAATGCCTTTGGCATGGTGTACGGAGCGGATCAAACGTTCGGCCTGAGTTTTATCCCGATACCCATCAGCCAGCCGGGATCTTATGGCAGTTCCGCGGCCTGGGGCGATTATGACAACGACGGCCGGCTGGACCTCGTGATCGCGGGGTGTTGTATTGGGACAGGAGGTTCCCAACTGTGGCGGAACACGGGCAGCGGGTTCAGCAACGTGACGG
>Ga0137373_10003645_pt1 | contig 16804 bp, 15 predicted proteins | sample SagtaG_5_FD_104912 | JGI IMG/M metagenome (GOLD analysis project Ga0137373, IMG submission 104912) | Vadose zone soil microbial communities from Sagehorn Ranch, Mendocino, California, USA - Sage1_R_80_16 metaG | ecosystem: Environmental > Terrestrial > Soil > Vadose zone | place: USA...
AAGGGGGTTCATACCTCCTTCGAGGGTTCGAATCCCTCCTTCTCCGCTGCCGGGCACCGGCCCGAGCTCGGAGGGGTGGCAGAGCGGTCGAATGCGGCGGTCTCGAAAACCGTTACGGGCCGTTAGGTCCGTCGAGGGTTCAAATCCCTCCCCCTCCGCTGCAACACCCAAAAAGTGCCGTCGAGCAGGTATTTCGCGTCCACCACGACCTGCTCGACGGTGCCGCTCGTCGTCCGCCTAGAACCGCCGGAAGCCGCCCTTCAGGGACTACGACTAACGCGCAACTAACGCGCAGCAGGAGTCGGGGACGCAGTCGGCGCCGCTCGCGGACTTGCGGGATGCATGACAAGTCTGGAAGCTGAAGAGATGCTCCGGTGTGACGAATGCTCGACCACGACCGCCGACGGCGTAGGGTGGCGCGCGTTCTCCATCGCGGACGACGCCGAAGAGAACGAACCAGCCGAGGTCACGATTTACTGCCCCGCGTGCGCTCGCCGCGAATTCGGGGACGCCCGACGAGCGCGCGAGTAAGAATGGCGCGCGCCGACGCGTAACCGGTTACCGCGACGCGTGGACCTGCCTGAGGAAGCATCCGGCATCACTGCGCCGAACTCAACAGCAACGCGACCCCACCGGCGGCAGGATGACGCCCGGCGCGTCCGATCGGCGAGCATCCGCGCCGCTTCCAGCCCGAGCGTCAGGTGCGGCATGAAGACGCTCGGCGGAGGCGGCAGGTGCTCCATCGCCTTCACGATCTGCGCGTAATCCACGTCGCTACCGGCCGCGCCCACAACCGCGAGGCGGTACGGCGCGTTGCCGTCGGTCGTGATCTGCGGCCGCCCGTGACGGCCGCGCGAGGTCGAGCATGAACGCTTGCGCTTCGTTGAGGTCGCGGGCGCCGATTCGATACTCCGCTCGCGAACGCGGCTCGTCAGCCCGCCGTCGCTACGTTAAGCGACGACGGATTCGGTGTAACACGGACAGAGGAGACAGCGCAGTCCAGAACGCGGCTGATTTGTTCGTTCGCGGCTCCTTCGCCGAATCTCGCAATGCATGGAGCAAGCGAACACGAAAGACGTCGAGGTCAACGCCTCGCCTGCGCAAAAGAGCTGCTTCCTGGCTGTCCTCCTTTGCCGCAATCGCTAAACAGATGTGCTCGACCTCGACGGCCGAGGCATCTAGATCACTTGCCAAGTGCTGCGCATCTAGGAGCGCATGCTTCAATTGCGAGGTAGTCCTCTGTGGCGTTCGCTCGTCAACAGGATCTGCGGCGTTCGACGAAGTCGTCGATTCCAATGCGCCCCAATCGAGCCCGGCGTCGGCAAGAATCTTCGCTGTGGTCGACATCCGCGCGTCACCGAGCGCAAGCAGAAGATGTTCTACCTCGACTTGCGCGTGTCCGAGGGCGCGAGCCTTCTCGAAGGCTCGCGTTATTAGGTCCTGTGCGGTCTGTGACAGCTCTAGCATCTCGACTAAAACGGCACGAAGCAGCTTCCCTGCACGGGATGTCGTGCCCCGAGGATGTCGTCATGGTATCCAGACACAGTGATGATCGTGCCTGGAAGCGGCGTTCGAATTTGCTGATTGCTTGGCGCGTTGAACGAAACCGACGTCGCGATGTACAACGTGTCCCAGTAAATCTGCTCTTCCCAGAATCCCGGGTTCAGCAGCGGGTTATACATCGAGGCTTCCCAAAAAACGTTGCCACGTCGGGACATCCAGAACCTTACCCACCCCCCGCTGCCGGCCAACGTTGCTCTTCGGCACGACGGCACGCCGGGAGGCGGTGCGGGATTGAGCCCAGCAAGTGTACGCGTCGTATCGTTCGGAGAACTCGCCATGCGACAGGCCGACGTGCCTGCATGACTCGGTGAGAAGGTCTCACCGCTCGGATCGACCATGAGCGTTGGCCGATCAGCGACGTAGACGTACTTTGAGATGCTGATCCCAGCAACGGTCTGGGCGGCCGGGTCAATGCTGCTGAAGCGCCCGTTGGTCGGATCGTACTGTCGCGCGCGAAGATAGTAGAGCACCGTTGGATCGAGCAATTCGCCGGCGAACTGCATCTCGTTCGTGGTCGCGTTGGGATCACCCTGCGTCGCTGTGCGAGTCGCACCGAATGGCTCGTAGCTGTACGTCCAGTCCGTCGCGCCTGTCGAGGAGGTGACGTTCACGACTGACCCGAGGGTGTCGTAGTGGTAGTAGTAGGTGTTGCCGCCGCTCGTCATCGAGATCCGGTTGGCACCGTACTCGTACCGGCGCGATACGGTGTTGTTGCCGTCTCGTTCGAGTGCGATCTGCGGCAGCGTCCGATTGGTGTCCCAGAGGTAGTTCGTGATCTGTGATGCGCCGGTGCCGGTTGCTGCCTGCAAGCGATTGCCGACGCCGTCGTAGCTATACGTTGTTGTCGTGCTGCCACTGTTCACTGACGCGAGCCTGTTCTCGAGGTCGTAGGTGTAGTTCGTGGGTCCAGCGGCGGTTTGATTGCCATTAGCGTCGTAGCTGTAGCTGATTGTGCCGTCGGAGGTGAGTTCGTCGGCAGCGTTATAGGTGTAGGTCGTCGTTCCGGCTGGCCGCGCTTCGGTCAAGCGGTTGCCGACCTTGTCGTAGGTCCAGCGGATGAATGGATCGTTGCTGTTCGGGCAGGTGGCTTGGAAGCACACTGACGTCAGCCGGTCGTTCGCGTCGTAGTCGTAAGTCGTTGTGCTCGAGACAGCGCCGCTGCGGTCAATCTCGGTTGGATTGCCGACCGGATCGAGTGTCGCCGCGAAGTCGGTGAGGACGCTTGTGCCGGCGGCGTTCTTGACGTCGATCAGACGGCCCGCTTTGTCGTAACTTCGCGTCTCGACGTAGCCGTTCCCGGACGGAAGCGTCGTCTGAGTGAGTTCGCCGGCGGCGTTGTAGACGTAGCTTGTGACTGCACTGTTCGTCGTTGCTGAGGCGAGCAGGTTGTCCTTGTTGTAGGTGTAGCTCGTTTGCGTGCCGTCGGGGTAGCTACGGCTCGTCAGATCGCCGCTGGAGTCGTACGTGTAGGAGAAGACATCGCTACTTCGCGTGATGTTCGTCGGTCGGGCGAGATGGTCGTAGACGTAGTTCACGGTGCCGCCGCCGTCGCTCATCGCGGTGCGGTTTCCCGCCGCGTCATAGGCGAAGGTAACGCTGGGAGTCGAATCGGAGTAACCGATCGAGGTCAGACGTCCCGCATGGTCGTAGCTGTAGCTTGTCGTCCCATCGCCGCTGGTTTGTGTCGTGTTGCCGTTTGGGTCGGTGATCGTAGTGCGGCGGCCGTTCGCGTCGTAGGTATAGCTCGTCGCCGGCGCCGCGAGCGGAGCGGCGCCGTCAGGGTCGGGTCCCGTTACTTGAGTGAGCCGGCCTACACCGTCGTAGGTGTATGAAGTCGTGTGGCTTTTCGCGTCGGTTCGCGAAGCGACGTTGCCATTCCCGTCGTAGGTGTTTGACGTCACGCCTGTATCCGGTGCTGTTACGGTCAGTAGGCGCCCGGCGGCGTCGTACGTGTAACTCGTACTACGGCTTTTGGCGTCGGCCATCGTCGTCTTGTTACCGGCCGCGTCGTAGGTGTAGGTCGTCGCGTGCCCGAGCGGGTCGGTTTGGGTCAGTAGCCTGGTGGCGGCGTCGTAGCTGTAGCTGGTTGTGTAGTCGGCAGGGTTCGCGCCTTGGACGTTGCCGCGGGGATCGACTGACGAGGCGAGGTTTCCGTTCGCGTCGTAGGTGTAGGTCGTCTTGCCGCCTTCGGGGCGCGTGACGCTCGCGAGTCGGTTACTCGAGTTGTAGGTGTAGGTGGTCGTGTAGTCGGCGGGAGTAGCGCCTTGCACGTTGCCGCGCGGGTCGACCTTCGTCAGCTGGTTCCCGACCGAGTCGTAGGTGTATGTCGTTATGGGCGCCGCGAGCGCGCCTGTGCCGTCGGGGTCGGGACTGGTGACGCTGACGAGTTTGTTCGCGTGGTCATACGCATAGGTCGTGGTGTCTCCGTTTGGATCGGTGACGCTTGTCTGGTTGCCGGCGTCGTCATACGTGTGTGTTGTGGTGTGGCTGAGCGGGTCGGTTTCGGTGAGGAGGTTGCCGTTGGCGTCGTAGGTGTAGCTGGTGGTGTAATCGGCGGGCGTGCCGCCGCTGATGTTGCCGAGCGGGTCGACCTTCGTCAGCACACGCCCCTGAGTGTCGTAGGTGTAGGTCGTCTTGCTGCCGAGCGGATCCGTGACGGAGGCGACGTTCCCGCTGGTGTCGTAGGTATACGTGGTGGTCTTGCTGTTTCCATCGGTCGCGGTCAGCTTCTGACCGTTCGCGTTGAAGGTGAAGCTAGAGATCTGTGCCCCGTCGAGAGTGACGCTGGTGAGGTTGCCAGCTGTGTCGTAGCTGTAGCTGGTGACTTTGCCTCGACCGTCGGTGACAGTCTTGACGTTGTTTTGCGCGTCGTAGGTGAAGGTCTTTTGGATGCTGCCGAGCGACGCCGGCGCGGTCGCGGTCAGCAGGTTCCCGTTCGAGTCGTAGGTCATCGTTGTCGTTGCACCCGTGGGTGCGGCGACGCTCGTTCCGTCGAGCTTCGAGTTGTGCGCGAATTGGGTGGTGTGTCCCTGCGGGTCGGCCTGGCTGATCAGCACGTTGCCCGAGTAGACGTCGGTCCAGACGTTCCCGTTCGCGTCGGTTGCTGTCGCGGTCTCCGTCGAGGGGTCCCAGTGGAAGCTGGTTGTGTTGCCGACGGCGTCGGTTTGCTGGCTGACGCGGCCGTAATCGCCGTAGACATTGCTGACGACCGTGTGCCCGTTTGGGTCGACCTCGGTCGCGAGCTTGCCGCTCGCGTCGTAGGTGTAGTTGCTTGTCTTGCCGAGGGGGTCGGTGACCGAGGTCAGACGCCCGGTTGTATAGCCATAGGTGACGTGCGTGCCGTCGGCCAGCTGCGCCTGGTGCAGCGTGCCGTCGGCGTTGCTCGTGAACGTCACTTGATGACTCGTCGCGTCGGTGACGGTCGCGAGTTGGCCGCTGCCGTCGTAGGCGAGCGCGACGCCTTGCCCGTTTCGGTCGACGATGCCACTCAAGCGTCCGTTGGCGTCGAATGAGGCCACGGTCTGGTCGTGCTTGGTCAGCTTGTAGATGCCGCTGCTCAACGTGAGCGTCGACATCGCGCCGGCCGCGGAGAGATAGGAGCCATTCGACTGCTTCGCATAGGTGACCTGCTGGCCGTCGGCGCCGTGCAGGACAGCATCACCGTTAGCCTGGATCGCGAGCGATTCCGCATAATTGTCGGTCCAGCCCGGGCCGAGCCGACTAGCTGTCGAATCGGCGGAGGTGTAGCTGCGCGAAAGCGCAAACGTGACACCGATCCCGGGCAGCGTTAGATCGGTAGCCGAGTCGGTGTAGGCGCCGGTGAGACTGTTGACGGGATCGGCGAGGCACTCGCTCGGGCTCTTGGCATCCGGCCCGTCCCCGCCCGCACAGGCGCCAAAGCTCTGCTCGATCGGTTCGGCCGCCTTCGTGCCAGTGTTGAAATGGTCGAGGAGCTCACTCGCCGGCAGCGCGTTCGCGTAGAGCGCGACATCGTCGATCGAGCCGGCGAAATAGGACCCGTTCGGCAAGTCATAGCCGACATAGCCGGTCGCGGTCCGGCGGGGCTGCGAATCCGACTGGGTGCTCGAGGTCTGCAGCTGACCGTCGACATAAATCTTCCCGGTCGAGCCGTCCCAGCTGTAGGCGATCTGGTGCCAAGCACCGTCATCGATTCGCGTTGTTCCGGTCAACGGCGCGGGGCTGCGCGAGTTCACGTAACTGAACGCCTTGCCGCCGCTCGTGCCGAAAAAGATCATCGACTGAGTCGCTTGGCTGTCGCGATTGCTGAACACCGGCAGCGTGCCCGTATTGGTCGACAGCTTCACCCAAGCTTCGATCGTGCCAGGCGTCGTCAGTTGCGGCCCGTTCGCTCGCTGCGACGAACCGTTAAAAGTGACTGCACGGTCGCTCGGCTCCCCAATCAAAGGTCCAGCCGCGCCAAGCGTCGGCGAGCCCGAATAGGTTGCGTTCTTGCCGTTCGGACTCGCATCGTTCGCCGCGGTACCCGACGTCTCGCTCAGACGCCAATAAGCAGTCGGCCTGTTTTCGAGCACCGCACTCGCATAAGCGCTGCGCGTAAAGACCGGCATCGGCGGCAGCACCCAGCCAGAAGCCGAGTAGTGCGCCGCGATCCGGGTGCCGCTCAGCGCGGTGCTGTAGATCGCGACCTCGTCGATCGCGCCGGAGAAGTACGAGACGTTCGGCAAGTCGTAGCCGATCGCCCCCGCCGCCGTATACGGCGACTGCGAATCCGACTGCGCGGTTGACGTCTCCTGGCGACCGTCGACGTAGATCTTGCCAGTCGTCCCGTCCCAGCTGTAAGCGATGTAATGCCAGTTCCCATCATCAACCCGCGACGTCCCAATTAGCGGAATCGGACTGCGCGCGTTCACGTAACTGAAGACCTTGCCGTCGCTGACGCCGAAGAACATCATCGATTTATTCGTCTGCAGATTGCTGTCCCGATTACTGAACACCGGCAGCGTGCGCGTGTCGGGCGAGACGAACTTCACCCACGCCTCAACCGTCTTTGGCGTCGTCAACGAAGGCAGCGAGACCTTCTGCGAGCTGCCGCTCACCGACATCGCGGTATCGACGCCGTTATCGGTCGAAATCGGACTGCCCACCCCCAGCGTCGGACTATTCACATAGCTGCCTGTGTGAGCATTACCGCTCGCATCGGCAGCGGCCGTCGCCCCCGGTGACTCACCCAAACGCCAAAACCCAACCGGACCATCGGCAGCCACAGCGGACTGATACGCGCTCGTCAACCGATGCGCACGAACCTTCGGCGAGCGCGGCACAACCCGCAAGGCAGCGCCGGGCGACCATGACCTCGCTCCTCCAGACCACCGACTCACGTCCGCATTCAGAAGCTGCAGCACATCCACGCCCGCACTGCGATCCGTCGAAGTCAACCGAATCGCACGCCCCGCGCCGGCAACCGGAACGCACATCAAGCACATCGCCGCCACGGCGACGACGGACCACACGCCTCTAACTGCGTACCTGCCCCCCAAGATGACCCCCAGATCGTTTGCGCCGAAGCTCAGCGCTGCGTCAATTCGCAGATCACCCTATAGGCAATCTGGACGCGCGGCGAAATAAATCGAATACTTGCCGACAGTCACCGAACAGTGCCCAGGTACCGCAGACGCGCGCGAAACAAAAAGGGCCGGCCTCTTTCGAGGCCCTTTGCAGTAGACCTCATCGAGGCGCTTTCACACCCGGAGATCGTGGATCGCCTCGCAGTTCTCAGCGATTGTCGGCCGAGTGCACGACCGATGTCCCGACGCCCACTCTTCCAGAGTCGCCCGCGCTACGCCTCAGTGCTGGACGCCGTCACTGCCGTCTTACCCGCCGAGCACACGCTGAGATTTATCGACGTCCACGCGCTTGTCGAGGAGCACCTTGGACAGACAGTGCCGAAGTCGTCGGTGAAGAACGCCCTAGCCCGAAACAGCCAGGGGACAACTCCGAAGTTCGTCCGCGTCGCCCGCGGCCTGTACCGGCGGGCCTAACTGGGCGGCTTTCCAAAACCCCACGGGACCTCTACCGCCTCCTGTCCATGTCTCACGGCCCGTCCCACCGTCCAATACATCTCTTGAACGCGACGCTGGAGCACGTTAGAACCGCCAGACGTGACGCGCAAGGAACTCGCCGCCTTTTGGGACGAACAGCTAGATCGGTGGCTGCAGGGCAAGGCGCTCGATCCGATCCTTCGGGAGTGGAAGGCAGCATGGGCCGGCGAAGTCGATGAGTGGGCGTTCCCTGAACCATGGATGGGCCCGCTCCTTGACAAGCCCCGCATCGTCATAGGGGGCCTGAACCCAGGGCGCGCGCACGCGGAGCTCCAGTCACGTCGGGGCCGATCGGCACGGCGCGTCCAGGAAGTCGGTTTCACCGCCTGGGCTGCGCCACGACCGTTCAACATTTCTGGCGCGGAGTGGCAAGAGGCAGGTTTTGGACGAATTCGGCTAGATGAGGATCGCCTCACGTTCGCGCGCAGCTTCTTGCGTGACCCAAGTGTCTCCTTCGGATCCGTCCTCACCCTCGAGCTCTACCCATGGCACTCGCCCGGTCTCGGCCGCCACCCGATACGCGTCCCTCCTCACATCCTGGATGAGTTCATCCTCCAGCCATTGAGCGAGCTCGCGGATCCGCGCGTCCCCAGAGTCATGTTCCGCCGGGCGTGGGAGGTGGCGCTCGGTCGACTAGGCGATCGCGCACGGGTAGCAAAGACCATCACAGGCTTCGCGGGCCGAACTCGTCGGGCGGACCTTTGGAGCGTTAACCAGCGGGGCCGATTCTTGGTCGAACTGCACGGCCAGTACGATCCGCTGCCGCATGGGTCGGACCTCGAAGTTATGCGACGGGCGTGGTTCGGCGTGTCTACGGATCGCAGAAGACGCACGGCTTGAGACGCTGGTTCACGCTTCTCGCCCACTCGTCAAGTTCGAACCGCCTACTCGGGCTGTTCGATACCGAGCACTTCAAGCGCGTGCAATCGAATGAATCCACAGTGGGAGCAGATAAGCGGGTACGCGGGCAAACCGCCGATTTGACTCGGGGTGGCCAGCGCCTCTCCGTGCGGAGTTACTCCCGGGAGGGTGACCCGGAGATTGCCGAGCTGCCCAAAGCCCCCCTTCCACTCTGCGTGGCCACAGCTCGGGCAGGTCAGGGTGACCTGTCGTTCGCGCTCGCCTGACTTGATCGAGAAGGCTCATCGGCCTGAGCCTATTCGCCAATGAGGGGCGGCGGAGGGCGGCGGTCGCGGATTCGTTCTCCTCTTCCCGCCGCCCCCGCGATCGGGCTCCAATTCGTAGGGTTCCTGCGGTATGCCTCACGCACAACAGGTCTACTGCCCGCATCCAGACTGCGGCGCCGCGATCAGCGGCTACAGGCACGTCGATTACCGCACGATCACTTCGTCGCCGAACGGTGGGAACATCGTCGCGGTCGTCTGCGCAGCGTGCAAGCGGGTCCTCGGCAACGCGATCGATCCGCCGCAGCAGCAGCGCTAGCGGCGAGACGAGACGTTCGACTGCTCCCACAGCAGCGTCGTGAAGAGCGTCCACAAGGGCGTCAACGTGGATGCGTCGGGGTCCGCCCCACGACACAACTAACTCCGCGAACCGAAGAATTCGGCGCCGAGCAATTCGAGACGACGCTCGGGTAACATCGCAGGCGCCAATGATCCTCATTCAGCGGATTCTCGAACGCCGGCGGCGGAAAGCGCACGAGCGATACCTCGCGGAACGCGACCGGCAGAAGGCTCTCTCCAAGCAAGACGTCGAGAAGGCTATGTGGGACGTCGCGCGCCGGTCCGGCGCGAGCCAGCAGGGAATGTACGGGCAGCAGTAGCCGCGGTTGCCTCAGCGAGCGTCAGGCAGACGCAAGCCATTGGCGCACCGTTTCGGTGAAAATCACTTGATACGGAAGACCTCGCAGGTCTTCCGCAGTCACGTTCAGACCGCGAGCGCGAGCCAGGCTGGCCAGCCACGACCAGGGGTGGTCTTCGTCGCACCGATCGTCGTCGGGACGGACGACGGTCAAAACGCTTCGCGTTAGGCTCTCCAGAGTCTCGTGCTCGTGGAGCTCACCAGAACCCGACCCACCAGATGATCTCAAGCCGATGGTGAAGCCGCGATCCTCATGCAGAATCACGCGACGGCCATCGTCCAGCATGACGAACTCGCTTACCGAGAAGCTCTGTGAACGCCTATCGTTGAAGCGCTGAGGTCTAAGTGCGCAGATCGCGCCGACGCCTACGACGCGACCTGGCGTGACAGGGGACAAATCAGCGCGATTGTCAATAGCGTCCGGCGGTATGCCCCAGCCGCGCGCCATCACCGCTTTCTCAGCCTCCTGACCATCCGTGACTGCACACCGCTGCGACGTCCCGTCCCGGGGCAGGACGTCGCAGCGAATCATCTTGATAATTGGCTCGCTTTCAGGGGGTACAGTAGACGGTGACGGAAGGTCCGTACGTGATTCCACCCGGATCACTGATCCCGATCAGGTCAACATCAACACCGCCGCGCCAGCCAACTGCGTGGTCCGTGGCCGAGCACTCCCTTCTGGCGGTAGCGATTTGAGAACCGCCGCCCGCATACACGTCCGCCGAGCCAGAGGCTTCGGTCTCCCAAAAACATCCCCACCATTCGCATCGGTACGCCTGCAAATAGACGGTTACGTGCGCCTGGCTCGGACATGTGCCAGACGCATACAGCCACCATCCATGGACGGACGTAGCAGCCGGCCCCGTACTAGAAATGTGCGGGTCGTCCACCGCCTGACGGTACGTGCAGTCACCGGCCGTTATTGGATCTGACTCTGCCCCGCCGCCGCCACTACCGGGATCTTCGAAGCTCCGCCCCGGGCGACCGGATATCCGGCCGACGGTAGAGCTGCCTGACGTCGTTCCGTAGGCTCCGAGATCGAGGGTCAGCGCGCCGCTCGCCAGAAGTCGATACACCTTCAGCAAGCCAAGCCCGAGAGCAGTTATCGCAATGAACTTTCCCGCTGCTCGCTCAGCCGCCGCCATCTCTTCCACTCCCTCGTCGAATCAGGGCAAGCGCCTGTTCTGATGCGGCGACTCAGAGGCTCGATTCAGGTGCCACCGGCGCCGCGCTCCCAGCGTTCGAGCTCGGCCCGCAACTGCATGCGTGCGCGATGGATCCTGCTCTTGGCGGCGGCGAGCGAGATCTCGAGCGCCTGCGCGACCTCCTCGTTCGAGAGGCCTTCGAGGTCGCGCAACACGACGGCGGCCCGAAGTTCGGCTGGAAGCCGGCGGAGTCGGTCGATCAAGAAGGCGCGTGCGTCGGCTGCCGCAAAAGCATCCTCCCCACCCGCGACCGTCGTCTCCTGCAGCTCGGTCGTCGGAACCGTCTTGCGCCTGCGGCGCATCAACGCCTCGTTGACGGCGATCCGGTACAGCCACGTGGAGGGCGCTGCGTCTCCGCGAAAGCGCTCGAGGTTTCGCCACGCCTGTACGAACGTGTCCTGCACGGCCTCGTCGACGTCGCGTGCATCGTCGAGCAGCCGGTACACGACCGTGCGGATGCGCCGCTCGAAGGCGTGCATGAACTCGGCGAAAGCCTCGAGATCGCCGGCCTTCGCCTGCTCGAGCAGCTCGCGTTCGCTCAGCGCCACGGCCGCGGATCGTAGTTGCGGAATCGTTCGCGCCCTCCACTGCATCTACGATGACGAGCGCGTGATGAAGTCGGTGATGGATGTCGTGGTCGGCTCGTGCGCCGAGACGCGCGAGCTGCTTTCCGCCCACGTCGAGGGGGAGCTGACGGGTCTCCAGCGACTTCGGGTGCGTTTGCACCTTGCGGGTTGCGACGCCTGCTCGGCGGTGGTGCGCTCGCTGCGCGCGACGATCGAGCGCCTGCGAGACCTCGACGAGCACTTCGCCCCGGAGCCCGCGCCGTCGGCCGCGTCCGACGTCCTCGAGCGGATTCGCATCGAGCGCGACCGATAGGCCGGCTCAGGTCGTTGCGACAACCGACTCCGGGTGACGGGGCGGCGCGATCCAGAAGCGGACCCAACTCCGTCCTCGCGGGAGGTTGAAGCGGGCACGGCAGGCGCCTGTGGGATCGACCATGAAACGGCCGACCGTGATCGCCCGCGCGCCGCTTCCCTTTGCCCAGAGCAGGTAGACGCCGCCCCCGCGCGCCGGCAGCCCTCGCGCGACGACTGCGAGCGTCATGTTCTCGGCGTCGCTGCGCGCCAAGACCGCCCGTCCGACCGGACGACCTGAAGCCGTACGTAGCGTGAGCTGGCGCAGACCCTCGCCGTGAGGCAACACGAGCACGAGCAGCGCGGCTCCAGCAAGCGCAGCCGCGATCGGGGCGATCGAGAAGCGCAGCCAGCGCCGCCTACGCGCGCGCCGGACCGCCTTTTGCCGCGGCAGCGCAGCGTCGCGGAGCGCCCGGTCGACGCGGCCGAGCAGGAACACCTGTCGCTGGCACTGATGGCAGGCGGCGACGTGTGCGAGCAGTTCCGGCTGGTCGCGATCGTCGAGCAGGTCGGGCAGGCGCGTCCAGGCGTGGTCGTGGCTCAACCCGACTCCTCCCCGAGCAGCGTCGCGAGCCTGTTGAGGCCGCGGCGTGTCCAGCTCTTCACGGACCCGAGCGGGACCTCGAGCGCCCTGGCGATCTGGCTCTGGCTCAGGTCATCGAAGTAGGCGAGCTCGATTACCAGGCGCTCGCGCTCGGGCAGCCGCTCGAGCGCCGCGTCGAGCCAGAAGCGGTCGACGTCGGGCGGGTCGACTCGCACGGTGCACTCGTGCACCTCGACCGGAGTCGGCGTCTTGCGCACGTTGAGTGCCGTCCGCCGAGCGAGCGTGAGCAGCCAAGCGGGGGCGCTGCCGCGCTCGCGGTCGTAAAGCCGCGCCTTGCGCCAGATGCGCACGAACACCTCCTGTGCGCAGTCCTCGAGCTCGGCGCCGGCGACCGCGCGGCAGGCACGCTCGACGGCACGGTGGTAGCGGCGGCGTAGCTCCTCGAATGCGGGCTCGCTTCCCCGCCCGATCGCCGCCAGGAGCTCGGCGTCGCTCGCGTCAGCCGGGGCGGTCGAACTCGCGGCCCGGCGCGACTCGAGTTGCTGCGAGATCACACCTGGAGGTACAGCCGCCATCCTCCGGTTGGATGCACCAAAGCGCTCGATCGGCGCCGCGAGTGGGGCCACGCGTCGTCCGCGTGACCCCACCGTGGAGGAGGCGACTACTTGACGTCCACGGTCACCGAGGCCTGGGCACCGATCGTCGGCGCGTGTGTGTTGTCCTCGAGGATCGCGATGAACTTGTGCTGGCCGGGCTTGATCCCGGCGAGCGAGACGTGGAAGGAGCGGCCGCAGCTCATGCCGAGCATCGTCCCCATCCCCATCATCCCCTGCGTCGTCGTGTCGACGTTGGCGTGCCAGTGGCCGTAGCCCTTGACGTTCGCCTTGCCGTAGAGAGCGCAGGAGAGGCGGAAGTTCTTCACTGCGACGGCGAAGTTGAAGCCTCCGTGCACCGTCGCGCCGGGCTTCGGCGAGACGATACTGATCGCGGGCTTGCCGGCGAAGTTGAGCGGCTTCACGGCCGGCAGCGGATTGGCGGGCTTGTACGTGAAGCTGATCTTCTTCATCGCCTTCAGGTCGTCGGCATGGTTGTTCGCGGCGGGGATGAACTCGACGGTGTGCTTGCCCGGCTGCACGTCGAGCATGCTGATCGAGGCGCGCGGCCCGCAGAACATGTTGATCAGCGATTTGTCCAACTCGATGTGGTAGTGCCCGATCCCCTTGCGGTTTGGCGTGCCGGCGTAGCGGCAGTCGACCTTGAAGTTCGTGAGCGAAACGCGCGTGCTCAACGTGTTGCCGGTGAGCGTCGTGCCGGTCTTCGGCGCGAGCACCGTCAGCTTGGCGCCCGTGTCGACCGTCATCATCGGCGGCGCCCCGAGCGCGACCGCGGTCCCGTAGACCGCGCCCAACACCGTGATCGCCACAACACCGATCCTGGTCTTGCTCCAGCGCATTGCATGACCCTCCTTGACAATGGTTCCGTCGGCGCACGCGGCGCCGGGGAGGCGATCCCCCCTCACAAAGGAGGTACAGCCGCCATCGCTCCTTCGGATGCAGATGCGCTCAGGAGACGCGGAAGCTGCCGTGCATGAACGTGCGGTGCGGGTCGCAGCGGTAGCGGTAGAGGCCCCGCGTCAGCCGCACCGTCCAGGTCGTTGCGCCGGTGTTCTGCACGGACGTCTTCTTGTTCGCGCCGGGCCCGTACAGGTGGAAGTTGTGGATCGGCGAAAGATCGCTGATCCGGATCGTGTAGGTGCCCGCCCTGAGCCGTGTAACGCGGGCCCCGCGCGCCGTCGTCAGCGTGATCGTGAAGCCCGGTCCGACCGTGCCGCGCAGTGTCGCGGGCTGGGCCGTCGCTTTGCTTCGCCCGGGTGTGGCGGCAACGGCGACCAGCAGGCCGAGCAGGACAACGGAGAGGAGGCGCTTCATCGTGAGAGTCCGTCTATTGCAGATCGATGCGGAGAACGAGCCCGACGAGTCGGCCGTCCGGTGTCGTGACGAGGAAGCTGGTCAGGTTTCGCGCGCGCATCCGCTCGAGCAACGCGTCTGCGCCGATGCTCGGCCGGACTGTGCTCGGTCCCGGCGTCATGGCGTCCTCGATCGATGAGTCGGCTTCCGACGCGAGCGCCCTGCGGCCGACGCGGCCGAGCACGACGCGGTCGGCGTCGACGACGATGCAGGTGTCCAACCCACTCCTGCGGACACGCTCACGCATGCGAACGAGGTCGTCCTCGAGCGTGCAGGTGGGTACGTCGCGGTGGGCGAGATCTCCAGCCGTCTGCGCCGGCACGTTCGTCCCTTCGTGCGGGAGCCCGTACGAGCCCCAGCTCTTCTTGCCCGCCGCAAAGTCGTAGACGCGGCTGAACCCGATCGCTTCGAGCCGCGACGCGGCTCGTGGGCTCAGGTCTCACTGATAGTCGTTGCAGTAGACGATCACCGGGCGCAAGCGGTCGAGCTCGCGCGGAGCGCGTTCGTCGAGCTCCTTGAGCGGGATGTGATCGCACCGGTGATGTGCTCCTCCGCAAACTCCTTGGCCGGCAGCACCTCGACCAGCTGCGCGCGCTCCTCCGCGATCAGGCGACGGACATCGTCGTGGTCGATCGACTCCGGCATTTCTCTACGTCGGATGCCCGTTCGGTGGTAATCGATTCGCACGCCACGCTCCGCGTGTCGCGCGTGTCAGGCTACGACCCATGGACACCTTCCTCGCGATCGCGTCCAGGCGAGAGGTGAGGGCGTACGACGGCAGGCCGATCGCCGACGACGTCGTGCGGCGGATCCTCGACGCAGGCCGGCTCGCGGGCAGCAGCTCGAACCGGCAACCGTGGCGGTTCCTGCGCGTCTCGGGTGAGGCGCAGGCGGCGCTTGCGGATGCGGTGTACGCGCCGGACAACGTCCGCCGTGCGGCGCTCGTCGTCGCGGTCGTCGTCGGCGGCAAGGGCCCCATCTCGTTCGACGCCGGGCGGTGCGCGCAGAACATGCTGCTCGCCGCGTGGAACGACGGCGTCGGCGGCTCGCCGAACGGGGTCGCCGACCCTGACGCCGCGAGCGCGATCCTCGGCGTGCCGGACGACGAGTCGATCGCGATCGTGCTCTCCTTCGGCTATCCGGCGCGTCCGCGCGACCCGGAATCCCGCAGCGCCGAGGAGTGGAGCGCCCGAGCGAAGCGCAAGCCGCTCGACGAGCTCGTCGAGACCCGCACGGACGCGCCGGACTAGGCCGCGATCGCAGCGCGGGCGCGGGCGGTGCGCACGGCGGTCGTCAGCGTGTCGATGTCGTAGGCGCCCGTGTGCCGGCGGCCGTTGACGAAGAAGGTGGGCGTGCCCGAGACGCCGCTCAGGTCGGCGCCGTCGACGTCTTCCGCGACATGCGCGGCGCCTGCGTGCGTGTCGAGCTCGGCGGCGAATCGTTCGGTGTCGAGCCCGAGCCGCTCGGCGTAGCCCATCAAATCGCTGCGGATCAGCGCGCCTTGGTGCTCGAGCAGCAGGTCGTGCATCTCCCAGAACGCCCCCTGTGCTGCGGCCGCTTCGGCTGCCTCGGCCGCCGCCTGCGCGTGCGGATGGACGTCGTTCAGCGGCAGATGCCGCCACACGTAGCGGAGGTCGCCGATTTCGCGGAGGAGCTCTCGCACGACCGGCTCGGCCTGACCGCAGTAAGGGCATTCGAAGTCGCCGTACTCGACCAGCGTGACGGGCGCCTGCGCGGGGCCGCGAACGTGGTCGCGGTCGGGATCGACGGGAGCGGCGAGATCGACGATCACCTCCGAGGTGCCGAGCAGCGCCCGGATCCGGAGACCGACCGGAAGGAGCGCCGTCGCGCGGAACACGAGCCAGGTCGCCAGCGACGCGCACAGCGCCGCGCTCAACACGCCGAGCTTCGCCTCCTCCAGGTCTGCTCCTCGGAAGGCGAGATTGGCAATCAGCAGCGAGACGGTGAAACCGATGCCCGCGATCGAGCCGCCGCCGGCAAGCGCCGCCCAGCCGATCGGAGGCCGCAGCCGGCCGCGGCTCACTCTCGTCACGAGCCAGCAGCCGCCCAGCACACCGGCGGGCTTTCCGACGAGGTAGCCGATCAGGATCCCGAGCGTGATCGGCGAGGTGAAGGCGCGCGCGAGGAAGCCGCCGTTGATCACGATGCCGGCGTTCGCGAGCGCGAACAAGGGCACGATCGCGTAGCTCGTCCATGGGTGATACAGCTGCTGCAGCCGCTCGTTGGGAGAGATCGCCGAGCTCAGCCCCAGCTGCGCGGTGCGTGCGAGCTCCGGCGTCGGCTGTTCGCGGAAACGCCGGAACAGATCCGTCGCGCGCTCGAGATTGACGCGAGCGGCAGGCGACGCATAGGTGAGCAGGCCCATCGCCAGACCGAGCACGACGGGATCGACGCCCGACTTGTAGAGCGCGACCCAGGTGGCGACGCCGAGTACTGCACCGATCGGGCCGTGCGGCACGTTGAGGCGGGCACTGAGGACGATCGCCGCGAACAACCCGGCTGCCGTGAGAAGCGGCCCGATCGCGACGACGTCCGTGTACACGGTGGCGATCACGATCAGCGCCACGACGTCGTCGACCACGGCGAAGGTGAGCATGAACGCGCGCAGGCGATCGGGAAGGCCCCTCCCGACCACCGCGAGCATGCCGAGCGCGAGCGCGGTGTCGGTCGACATCGCCGCACCCCA
>Ga0137373_10003663_pt1 | contig 16764 bp, 13 predicted proteins | sample SagtaG_5_FD_104912 | JGI IMG/M metagenome (GOLD analysis project Ga0137373, IMG submission 104912) | Vadose zone soil microbial communities from Sagehorn Ranch, Mendocino, California, USA - Sage1_R_80_16 metaG | ecosystem: Environmental > Terrestrial > Soil > Vadose zone | place: USA...
CTCCCGACGTGCGATACAGAGTCATTTTGATCGCGAGAACGTTCTCGTCGATCAAAATGACTCTGTATCGCACGTCGGGAGAAATGCTCGACCGTCGTGGCGAAGGCGTCGAAGGGATGGTGAACCAGAACGTCCTTCTCGCGCAGCACGTCGAACATCGACCGGGTTTGATCGCGCAGCTCGGGGGGCGTATGTGCGTTGAATGGCGGATCGCGAAGCTCCGGAATCTCGAGAGTCGCTATCGACATGAGGTCGCCAAGCTCGAGCAGCGGACCGTTCTCGACGATGTCAGCCTCGGTGAGCGGCGGAATCTCCGGCGGCTGATCCTCCTGCATCTCCTCGAGCAGCAGCTTTCTGAGCGCGGGCGGCATCCCGTCCTGCACTTCCACCCTCACGACCTCGGCAAAGCGCCGCTGAAAGACCTGCTCCTCGATCATCGCAAGGAGATCGTCGTCCTCGTCGAAGTTAGGAAGCTCGAGGTCCGAGTAGCGGCTGACGCGAAACGCGTAGTATCCGCGGATCTCCATTCCCGGAAAGAGCGCGCCGAGGTTCGCCCCAATCACCTTTTCCAACGGGATGAACTCGCGATCGCGGCCGAATGAGACCCAACGGGGAATGCTTTTTGGAACTTTCACGCGCGCGAAACGCTCGACACCTCGCTCGGGATCGTAGAGCTCGACCGCCAGTGACAGCGAGAGATTCGAGATGTACGGAAAGGGGTGGCCGGGATCCACAGCCAGCGGCGTCAGCACGGGGAAGACCTGAGTCTGGAAAAAAAACCTGACCGTGTCCGTCTCTTCTTCGTTGAGATCTTCCGGACCTATCAGCTTGATTCCATGCTGGGCGAGCGCCGGAAGCAGGAGATCGTGGAGGCAGCGTCGCGCCTGGCTGAGCAGAAAGCTCACCTTCTTCTGAATGGCTGCGAGCTGCTCACCGGGGGTCAGGCCATCGGGCGGCGTTTGCTGCACGCCGGCCGCGACCTGCCGGCGGAGTCCGGCCACACGAACCATGTAGAACTCATCCAGGTTTGTGCTGAAGATCGCCAGGAACTTCAGGCGCTCGAGAAGAGGGTTACGATCGTCGAACGCTTCGTGAAGAACTCTGGAATTGAACTCGAGCCAGCTCAGCTCGCGATTGATGAAGAGTGAAGGGTCTGCGGACATGATTGGATCATAGCCTGACGATCGCGCTCAGCACATAGTACGCGAGCGCGGCCATGATTCCCGCAGCCGGGATGGTCACTAGCCACGCCCAGACAATGCGCCGGGCGCCTCCCCACCTCACCGCGTTGGAGCGGTGCGTGGCGCCGACGCCTACTATCGAGCCGGTAATCGTGTGAGTGGTGCTCACCGGAATACCGAAATGACTCGCCAGCGTGATCGCGAGTGCGCCCCCCGTTTCGGCACAGAACCCGCTCACCGTTCGCAGCTTCGTAATGCGCGATCCCATCGTATGGACGATACGCCATCCACCCGCGAGGGTTCCAAGCGAGATGGCGGAGTACGCCGTCAACTCGACCCACAGCGGAACGTCATCGGTGGCGAGATAGAGATTGTGCCAGATCCCGGTCTGCGAGATCATCAGAGGTCTCACTGAAATCAACAGGCCGACGATGATTCCCATCGTCTTCTGCGCATCGTTGCCGCCATGGGCAACTGACATTGCGGCCGAGCTGGCGAGCTGGCTGACCCGGAAGATTCGATCAACGCGGCCGGGCGACGCCCTCTGAAAGACCCAGAACACGATCACCATCAGCGTGAATCCCGCGGCGGCGCCGACCAGCGGCGAGATGACAATGAAAGAAAGCGTCTGTATCCACTTTGCGCCCCACAGGATTGCGGCCCATCCGGCTTTGGCGATCGCCGCTCCCGCATAGCCTCCGATTATGGCGTGTGATGAACTGGAGGGAATGCCGTAAAACCAAGTGATGAGATTCCAGATGATCGCGCCTATCAATCCGCCAAGCACGACGTTGGGATTGACGATGCTGGCATCGATCAGGCCTTTGGAAACGGCCTTCGCCACCGCCGTACCGACAGTGAAGGCTGCAGCGAAATTGAAAAAGCCGCCCCACACGACCGCGGCAAGCGGGCTCAGCACTCGCGTTCCGACGATTGTCGCAATCGAGTTGGCTGAGTCGTGGAATCCGTTTATGAAATCGAAGATGAAAGCCACGACCACAATCGCGGCCACATAATAGAGCACTGGCTAGGCGTTCTTGAGTGAGATGCTCTGCAGAACGTTTCCGACGTCTTCACATTGGTCGATCGCGTCCTCGATCTTGTCGTAGAGCTCCTTCCACTTCACCACGAGGATCGCGTCGGTTGCATTGGAGAACAGCACGTCGAGCGCCTCGTGGAAGACGGCGTCACCTTCTTCCTCGAGAAGCTTGAGCTGCCGGTTGCCCGCGCTCACGGCCTTCGGATCCTTCATCCGGCCGACGGTTTGCTCGATCGTCTTCGCCGCGCGCAGCAGCACCTCGGACAGGGCCACGCCATGGGGGCGCGAGACCTTGATGTGAAAGATTGCCGCGCGTCGGGCAGCCCCGTCGATGTAATCCACTACATCATCGAGCGCTCCTGCCAGCTCGTGAATGTCCTCGCGGTCGAAGGGCGTGACGAATGTCCGGTCGATCCGGTCGATGATGTCGTGCGTGAGATTGTCCGCTTCATGCTCGAGGGTCTTGATCTTTGCGACCTTCAGCTCGAGCTGCGACGGGTCCTCGAACGCTTCGTGCAGCAGCGTGGCCGAGCCAGTAAGACGCTTCGCAACTTCGGCGAACATGTCGTAGAACTGCGCGTCGCGTGGGATTAGCTGCACTGTGACGTTCGCTTTGAGTAGTGTGAAAGTTTCGTCGCGCGAGCCGAAACTTACGCGGGCACAGAACGGCGGGCCACCAGGTTGGGGTTCTCGAAAAGCTTGACGAGTACCACGCCGGTGATGAATCCCCCGATGTGCGCCCACACGGCGACACCGCTCGAGACTTCCGGCCGAACACTCATCACTTCCGGGAGCGCGCTAATGACCTGCCACCCGAACCACCAGAGAAGGACCGCCCAAGCCGGGATCGAGATCACTTTGAAGAACACAATGAAGATGAACAACATGCGCACACGCACCCGCGGATAAAGCACGAGATAAGCGCCGAGGATGCCAGATATCGCGCCCGAGGCGCCAACCGTCGGCACCGGCGAGCCCGGCTGAACCAGAATATGCGTCGCGGCGGCGGCCAGCCCGCACACCAGGTAGAACACGAGGAAGCGGAAATGACCCATGCTATCCTCGATGTTGTTGCCGAACACCCAGAAGAAGAGGCAGTTGCCGAGTAGGTGCAGCCAGCCGCCGTGGAGGAACATCGAGATCAGGGGACTGAGCGAGTTTATCGGCTCGTTGTCGATGATGCACGCCATCCCGTCGCCAAGGGGAACGCCGGTGCCGAGCCTGGCCAGATGCGTGATCTCACCCGGGACCATGCCGAGGTTGCAGATGCTCGCGGCGAGCTGCCGCTCGTTGAAGCCGGCTCCCTGCACGAACACCCATGTCCCGACGAGCGCCGCGAGGATAGCGTACGTCATTACGGGCGTGCGGAGGGTCGGATGCTCGTCGCCGAGTGGGATCATCTAGACCGATTGACCGATTGACCGATTGACCGAGAGACCGGTGGACCGATTTGACCAATTGACCGATGGACAGACAGCCATACGCTAGAAGTCGGCCAGTCCCAAGCAATGTGGTCCAGAAATCGCGCCGTTTTGGCAGAGATTCACGGCCCCGAGCTTGCCTCTAACAGAGCACCAACACGAAGCATAACCCATCAAGAGGACCACATGGCAGACAAGGTAATTGGAATCGACCTGGGCACGACGAACTCGGTTGTCGCAGTCATGGAAGGCGGTGACCCAGTCGTAATCCCCAATGCTGAAGGCGGTCGAACAACTCCTTCGGTCGTCGGCTTCACGAAGGACGGGGAGCGCCTCGTCGGCCAGATCGCGAAGCGTCAGGCGGTAACGAATCCCCAGAACACGGTGTTCTCGATCAAGCGGTTCATGGGACGGAAGATGAGCGAGGTCAAGGAAGAGGCAGCGCGCGTGCCCTACAAGGTCGTGCCTGGCTCGAACGACGTCGCGATGGTCGAGGTCCAGGGCAAGCGCTACAGCCCACCCGAGATCTCGGCAATGATCCTTCAGAAGATGAAGCAGACGGCCGAAGACTACCTCGGCTACAAGGTCGAGAAGGCAGTGATCACCGTCCCCGCCTACTTCAACGACTCTCAGCGACAGGCCACGAAGGACGCCGGCAAGATCGCCGGCCTCGACGTGCTCCGCATCATCAATGAGCCGACGGCGGCGGCCCTCGCCTACGGACTCGACAAGAAAAAGGACGAGAAGGTCGCGGTGTTCGACCTGGGCGGCGGCACCTACGACATCTCGGTGCTCGAGCTCTACGACGTGGAAGGCTCGCGACAGTTCGAGGTCAAGTCCACCAACGGTGACACCCACCTTGGCGGCGACGATTTCGATCAGCGCGTGATCGACTGGCTCGTCACGGAATTCAAGCGCGACCAGGCGATCGATCTCTCGAAGGACCCGATGGCGCTCCAGCGCCTCAAGGAAGCAGCCGAGAAGGCGAAGATGGAGCTGAGCACCACTCAGTCCACCGACATAAACCTTCCCTTCATCACCGCCGACCAGAGCGGCCCAAAGCACCTCAACTATTCGCTCACACGGGCGAAGTTCGAGCAGCTCGTGGACGATCTGATTCAGCGGACGATTCCACCGATGGAACAAGCCCTGAAAGACGCCGGAATCAAGCCGAATGAAATCGACGAAGTCATTCTCGTCGGCGGATCGACGCGCATTCCAAAGATCCAGGAGATCGTCAAGAAGTTCTTCGGGAAGGAGCCCAACAAGGGCGTCAACCCCGACGAGGTGGTAGCGATCGGCGCAGCAATTCAGGGCGCTGTTCTCACCGGTGAGCAGAAAGACGTTCTGCTGCTCGACGTGACGCCGCTGTCGCTCGGAATCGAGACTCTCGGTGGAGTCACAACCGTGCTCATTCCGCGCAACACGACCATTCCAACGAAGAAGAGCGAGACGTTCTCGACGGCCGACGACAACCAGACGACGGTCGAGATCCACGTTCTTCAGGGAGAGCGCGAGCTGGCCGCGTACAACAAGACAATCGGCAAGTTCCAGCTCACCGGAATTCCGCCCGCTCCGCGTGGCATGCCGCAGGTCGAGGTGACGTTCGACATCGATGCCAACGGCATACTTCACGTGACGGCAAAGGACAAGGCAACGGGCAAAGAGCAGAAGATTCGTATCGAAGCCTCGAGCGGCCTTACCGACGCGGAGATCGACCGAATGGTCAGGGACGCTGAAAAGAACGCGGCCGAGGACAAGAAAGCCCGCGAGGCGATCGATGCCCGAAACCGTCTCGACTCGATGACCTACGAGGTCGAAAAGAACGTCAAGGAATGGGGCGACAAGGTCTCGCCCGATATCAAGTCGCGGATCGATGCGGCGATCGAGCGTTCCCGAAAGGCTCTGCGTGGCGACGACATGGACGAGATCCGGTCGGCGCAGGAGGAGCTGAGTCGCGTATTCAGCGAGGCGGGGCAGTCGTTCTACCAGCAGCAGGCCCAGCCGTCCGCCGAGGGTGCCCAGGGCGCGCCTACAGGGGCGCCGGCCGAAGATGGCGGGGCCGCGAAGGCCGAGGATGTGGTCGAAGCGGACTACGAGATCGTCGACGACAAGAAGTAAGAAACCTGTACGGACACCGGACGCAACCTGACAGGGGCGTCCGGTGTCTTACATTAGTACTCAACCCTTTTCGACAAGGTAGCTGGAAATATGTCTTCACTTTCATCTCGTGCTCGCTGGGGCGTGGCCGTAGTCGTCGCCTTCCTTGGTGGTCTCATTCTCGCATCGGGTGGACTCGATCTTTCGCGTCTCAGCTTCGCGCAAAGCAAGCCGAGCGCAGCGACGACCGCTCCAATCGCCGAGGCGAGCAATGCCTTTGTCGCCATCGCCGACCATGTGACACCCGCGGTCGTGTCAATTTCGGCGGAGAGCCGTCCGGCGCAGACCGGCCAGCGTCGTCGCGCGCTCCCAAATGGCATCACCATTCCCCCCGGAATGGAGGACTTCTTCGATCAGTTCGGGCAGCAGGTGCCGCAGGTCGAGGGCGGCTCCGGCTCCGGGTTCATAGTTTCGAAGGACGGCTACATCCTCACCAACAACCACGTCGTCACGACGAGCGATCGAACGACCGTCGCAGACCAGGTGACCGTCCAGCTCCTCGACCATCGCACCTTCAAGGCTAAGGTCGTGGGCAACGATCCGACGACGGACATCGCCGTGATCAAGATCAACGGCAGCGACTTCCCTACCCTCCCGCTCGGGAACGATGTCAACAGCCGAGTCGGCGAATGGGTGCTGGCGATCGGGAATCCGCTCGGGTTCGACTTCACCGTCACTGCAGGGATCATCAGCGCCAAGGGCAGGAGCCTGCCCGGGCTGCTTTCACGGCGGAACGGTCCCAATTATTCGATCAGCGATCTCATCCAGACTGATGCGGCGATCAATCCTGGCAACTCGGGCGGCCCGCTCGTCAATTCTCGCGGCGAGGTCATCGGGATCACCAGTGCCATTGCCAGTCCGACCGGAGTGAACGCCGGCTACGGATTCGCGATTCCCATCACGCTCGCAAAGAAAGTGATGGAGGACATCATCGCCCACGGCCGTGTGCGCGTGGCGGTGCTCGGCATCCAGATCAATGAGGTAACACCCGAGGACGCGGCTGTTGCGGGAATGAAGGAAATCCGCGGCGTCAGGGTCGAGGGCTTTGGTACTGCCGGCCAGAGCGCGGCTGAGCGCGCCGGAGTGCAGGCCGGTGACATTATCATCACCGCCGACGGCCAGGCCGTCGATCGCGTGAGCGCGCTTCAGCGGATCGTCAGAAATCACAAGCCTGGCGAGACGATCGACGTCGAAGTCATGCGCTACGGACAGAAGAAGTCCTTCCGCGTGCGGCTGACGGAGTTGGAGGACGCAACGCGCACGGCGCAGCTCGCACCGGTGTCGCCGACTTCGAACCGTACTACCGGAACGTCGAATTCAGTGCTCGGGGTTACCGTCGAGCCGGTTTCAGCGGATGTCGCTTCGCAGGCGAAGCTGCCGACGAACCAGCGCGGCGTTGTCGTAACCGACGTCGTTCCACTCGGCCCGTCGTACCAGAAGCTGGGCAGGAACGACGTGATCTACGAGCTGCTCTATCCAGGTCCGCGGCGTCCGATCAGGACGGCGTCTGATCTGGATCAGGTGCTTCAGCGCGTGAAGGCCGGCGATTACATCAGCCTCAACGTCGCGACGCTCGGGCAGCAGGGTGGAAGCCGCGTTGTGAATATCAGGGTCGGGGGCTGATTCTATGCGAGGCACCGTCGGTTCATGTCGGTCCTCGCGCGTGCCGGATGGGGACGTTCAGCAAGTTGGCACAGAGTGCACCGAGAACGACAACTACCCATACTGAATGACGGTCGCCTGATTCCCTGGGCGATCTGAACGAACCGCCCTCGTGCCCGGTGCATGAGGGCGGTTTCGTTATTGGAGCTTCGCCGTCAGCTCATCAACGACCGCCGAACGGTGACTCTATTCCACGTACATCGGCGCGATCCAATGTCACGTCCTCATCGGGGTCGACGCCCAGTTCGTGGAGGATATCGTCTTTCAGCACCGCGAACTCCATTCGGAACTGAGAGCGCGGGTGAGGAAGCGGGACTGGCACGATGCATCGGATACGGGCAGGTCGATCGGACATGATGACGATCCGATCGGCGAGATACAGCGCCTCCTCCACGTCGTGCGTGACCAGCAGCGTTGTGTGGCGTTCCTGGAAGAGGATGCGAAGGAACTCTCCACGAATCTGGATGCGAGTCAGTGCATCCAGCGCGGCGAACGGCTCATCCATGTAGAGGATCTCGGGTCGAACTACGAGCGCTCGGGCCAGCTCCACCCGCTGCCGCATGCCACCAGAAAGCTGCCAGGGGAACGCATCTGCGAACGCACTCAGACCAACGAGATCGAGATAATGTTTTGTGCGCTGATCGCGCTTCTCCTGTGAGATCCCATTCTGGACCATCGTGAGGTTGCGGCGAACCGTGACCCATGGAAAAATGGATGGATGTTGGGGCATGAGGATGCTCTTCCGATTGGGCCTCGTAACCCGCTCCCCGTCAACGCGGATCTCGCCCCGGTCCGCCTCCTCGAAACCGGCGACGATATTCAGGAGAGTGGATTTGCCGCAGCCGGACGGTCCAATCAGAGCGACGATCTCACCAGCGCCGACCTCGAGGTCTACTCCTTCAAGGACCGGCAGGCTGCCCCGCCGATCGGTGTACGATTTCCAGACGCCACGGACGAGAATCTCACCGGGCATATCGCCACCTCACCTGATCGACCTGCTCCAATCGGCGCATGAGCCCGTCCAGCACCAGGCCGATGATGCCAATGATGATCATCGCAGAGACAACCAGGTCGTAGCGAGTTACCGCGTTACGAGCGTCGATGATCAGGTAGCCGAGCCCTGATTCCGTCGCGATCATTTCAGCCGTGACGACCACGAGCCAGGCAACGCCGAGGCCGATGCGCATTCCCGTGATGATCTGCGGCAATGCCGCCGGAATCAGAACCTGGGTGAAGAAATGCGGCCCATTCAGCTCGAAGTTTCGAGCCGCGCGAATGTAATCGCGCTCCACGCCGTGCACGCCGGAAACAGTTGCAACTACGACGGGGAAGAAAGAGGAAAGGAAGATCAGAAAAATCGGCGACAGACCACCAATGCCAAACCAGAGGATTGCGAGCGGTGTCCACGCTATCGGCGAGATGGGGCGTAGCAATTGGAACAGCGGATTCAGTGCGCGATTCAAGGGCTCGAACCAGCCCATCAGAACGCCCAGCGGTATGGCCAATGCCACGGCGCTGAAGTATCCGACAGAAACCCGCATCAGCGAAGTCGCTATGTGTTTCCAGAGAACGCCAGACCGGACCATCTCCGCCGTCCCGAGAACTACCTGCCAGGGCGTAGGGAAGATCGGGCTCCCTCCGGCCGCTAACCACCACAGCGCGAGAACGCAGAGTAGAATAGCGGCCGGCGCTATGACTCGCAGCGAGTTCTGTCGGCCTAGTTTCATCGAGTTGTGTCGGACTTGCTGACGGAAATAGGCACCGGCTTGAATGCTCGCATAAAGCGCTCGTCGACGTACGTCTCGTAGGGAATCGGGTGAGCCAGCACCTTCGCGTCGACCGCGAGGTTCATCACCGCATCGAACTCGCGCCGCACGAGTCGAAGATCGCCGTAGGTAACCCGGTCGGGAGGATGCTCCATGACGAACTTGAGCAGCTTGGGATCCTGGCCGAAAAAGCTCGGGTTCGCCGCAAGCTCCGCCGCCGCCGTGCGGTTCGCCGGTGCCGCGTCGAGCCAATCGCCTGCCGAAAGGACATAGTTCACAAGCTTCTGCACCACTTCAGGGTGCTCGTCGATCAGCTCCTTGCGTACCGTAAGCACGCAGCAGATGTAGTCCCGCCATTCATCTCGCGTCATGTGCAGAGGGCGCGCGTAGCCGGCCATTTGCGCCTTCGCTCCAAAGGGCTCGCCTGTCGCATACGCTGCAATCGAGCCCGCATGCAACGCCGCCGGCATGTCAGGGGGCGCCATCTCGATCAGCTCCAAATCCCCATCCTTTAGCCCGTATTTCTGCATCATGCGGCGGACGAACAGGTGATCCACGGCTAGTCGACTCGGAATCGCGACCCGTTTCCCTTTCAGGTCGCCCATGTTCTTTGCCTTGTCCTCCGTACGAACCATGATGACCGCGCCGGAGCGGTGGCCCAGGGCCACGACCCTCACCGGAATCCCCTTGTCCGCAAGGTCCATCGCCATTGGGGCAAGCAGGTACGCCGCTCTCAGCCTGCCGGCAATAAACGCTTCCTTGAGCTCCGGCCAACCGCTGTACTTGGCGTAAGTGGCAATTCCGCCGAGGTCCATCCCGTCCATATCGTGCATCGCCGCGCTGCTGCCATGAGCGGCTGCGGAGTCTGACGTGTGTCGCATCGCCATACAGGCGACTGGGAGGGTGAGGTTTCAAGTGACGGGGAGGCCACCTACCTGGAGCGCTACAGGCTCAGCCTTCGCAACCTGCGCCGCCTTTCCCTTCTCCTTCGCGCCCTTGCACGAAACAGCAACCGCACCGGCGCCCAGAACAGTCACCGCCGCGAGGATGATTCGGCTACGGCGACGCCAACGTGCATCGAGATCCATTGTCATTATGAGATCCTCGGTGTCGAGTGAAGGGAGTGAGCAACTACCACGAAGGTGCGATGGGTGCGCTGATTCCAAAGAACAGGCCAGGCGTGTATGCACGATCAGTCATTGGTTTACCATCCGTGCCGATGTGGTAAGGCATGTTTGTCAGCTGCTGCTGCCAGATTCCGTACGCGCTCATTGCTCTGAGACCAGCGGGCGCACTCCGATCCAGCAGAGTGCCAAAGCGGAAGTTGATCCCTGGAGCGATGATGAGATTGTGACGATACTGGTCGAGCTTGCCTTCGTCGTCCAGGGCCTCGAACCGACGATACCCGTCGACAACCGCGAGCTGCACCACGAGCGGCCCCTGCCGCACGAGGGTGAAGTTTGGGCCGACGAGAAAGTTCGGAGCGTCGGAGTGCACTTTACCTGTTACCGCCCCGGTCACGGCGTTCCTGTTCTCCGTTTCCAGGAAGGGCGTAAACCAGACGACGGCCACCAAGCCGACTCTCGACCAGCGCGTTGGTGCAACGGTCGCAAGGCGAAATAAGGGCGTCACCTTCGATGGCGCTTTCTCTCCCGATGCGGTGATCACACGCGCATCAAAAGCGTTGGTGACCATGATGCCCGGCTGAAACACGAGCGTCGGAGCACAGAGCAGCTTCTTGCACGCTGGTGGTGGTGCGGGCGGCGGCGTAGGCGACGGCGCTGCCTGCGCGCGTGCCTCCATGGGAGAAAAACCGGCGATCGCAGATAGCAATACCAATGTGGTCAGACGGACTAGGCGTCTTGTCATTAGACCTCTTGCAACGGTGGAATGAAAAACCCGCGTTTGAGAACAAGCCCGGACGGCCGAAAAATAGGTGCCGGCCGACATAAATAACACCGGCCAAGCTTTTTTGGAACGATCTGCTTTGCGCCCTCCGGGCGGAGAAATACCAGGTGATTTAGGCCCCTCTTAAGCGTGACGAGGGTACTATCTTTTTCGAATGCGGAAGTGGCGGAACTGGTAGACGCGCTGGACTTAGGATCCAGTGGGGCAACCCGTGGGGGTTCGAGTCCCCCCTTTCGCATTTTACGCGAGGTACCGGCGGTTTACTTGCATTTCTTGCGGCCGACTGCTCACCAACGATCAACAGGCTGGAGCAGAGGGCACCGAGAACGACAATTGAGTCAAGCTGGGGAGGACGCCTTCCTCTGGACACCAGGCGCCACGAGGTATTTCCTCGTCGCTCCAAATAGACACTGAACTCCGAGGACCCAGTGGATGACGTTCTCGACGGGGTTCTCAAAATTGGTGAGTCCAAGGACATTCGGCGGCGGATGTCCCGCCGCGACGAATCCTGCCAGCGCGACGGTAAGAAGTGCGACCCCAACGATCACCAGAAGCAATCGGAGCGTGGGTCCGCGCGCCAAGCCAAGACCGCTGATGGCAGTTGTCGTGAGCAACACTGCCCCAAGCACAAGGTGGAAAAGGTTCTCTGCTGGATCAAACCAGAGGAACGGCGTGGCCGCTGGAGAAAAAACTCCGAGATAACTGTTGGCGTACCCAATGAGCGCGAACAGCGCCAGGATCTGTCCGACTCGCAGGACGTCGTGCCGAATCTTACGGCCCACTTCGGCAGGGCGCCTCTGCCGGCGCGTTGAGCCGCCACTCGCTAACCGGTCCGACAGATCGACTGACGCTGGTCCCAGTTGCGAACCCGAAAGACCCGGAAGCCACCGAGGTGTGGTCTCACTGTAGCGGAGGTAAGCCTCCCCATAGCGGTCTAGCATCCGCATCTCCTCGCTTCGCACCCGTCGCACAAACTCGCGGTGCCAGTATAACGCATAGATGAGTAGCGACAGCGACTCATAGTAGAGAGCTTCGCCGGCCAGGATCGCCATCATGCCGAGATAGAGTGGGTTTCGCGTCCATTTGAAAGCGCCTCGGCGAATGAGCAATACGGGCCCGGCATAGCCCTCCGGCGTTCCCGCGCCATCGACGACGAACTGTACCATTGTTACAAGACAGAGCAGTGTGCCGAGACCAATGATGGCTTCTCCTACGTATCCAAGAGCGGGAAGAGGCGGCACGGCCAGCAGATATCGGTGCTCCACCCACCGCTCGATAGTCAGAATCACCCAAGGGTACAAAACCGCTTGGCGCAGCGGATTTCGAATGAGATTGAGGACTGATAGCCCGACAAGTCTTTTCACGCGACGCACACTCACTTACAGATACCTTGATCCCTGCCGCGGGCCGGATATGCTATGAGCATGATTCAGCTGTCAACTCAAATGGTGCGCGCCGCTCAGAGCCTCCCATACCTCTCGCTCCTTACGCTCGTATCGCGGCTGCCACTGCCACTCGGCCATCGCGTCGCACGCGCGATCGGGCGAATGCTCTGCGCGGTCGATGGCGCGCGCCGCGATAGGAGTACGACCACGCTGGCGTCCCGACTTGAGATCGATCGCGCTCACGCCGAGCAAATCACGCGACGGTCGTTCGAGCTGATGTGCTGCGACGATCTGGACAGCTGGCTCGTTCCCCGTCTCAGCAAAGAATCTGTTGGGCGGCTGATTTCATTTGAGGGGCTCCATTATCTTGACGCCGCCCTGGCGCGCGGTAAAGGGGTCGTGTTGTACTCCGGTCACATCTGGGGCTCTCGTCTCTGCATCGTCGGGCTTGGGCTGCTCGGGTACCGAATCGTCCGGGTGCGTCGAAATCGGCGCCATCAGCGAAACGAACATGCCCGAGGCTGGCTGCAACGACACGAGGCCGGTAAGAGTCATGCCTTCGACCGACAGCATTTCGATCGTTATCGCGGGTTTGCAACGAACAAGGCTCGTTATAAGAGAACATTCGAAACGAAACTCGGTGGGCGAATTGTCGGCTCCCTTGAGCCTGGGGGCAGCGTGCAGACTGGTCTCATGTGCGTCGGTGCTCTGCGCAAGAACGAAATCGTCGCCCTCAGGCCGGACCTGCTGCTCCAACGCAATGCGAAGCCGGGCGACCTCGATGTCAGCTTTCTCAACGGCGAGGAAAAATTCCGCGTCGGGGGCGCTCAAATCGCGCGGGCGGCGGGCGCACCGCTCCTTTCTGTCTGGGTTCACCGCCCCGCCGAGCTGCTCCCGAGCAGATGCGTGATCGGTTCGCCAATCGAGGTCAACGGAGACTTGCGCGCGGCGGTCGAGGCTCAAGCGGCGCGAATGGAAGCGGAGGTACGGCAGGATCCCGCGTCCTGGTCCGCCTGGTTGCTCCGCCCGGCTTAGGAGGCTGTCATGATGCGCATTGCTGCGGACCCGATGCAGCTCGGGTGGGCTCTAACCAGCCCGTTCGAAGACGAGCAAACGCAACGTGCGTGCGACGAGATACTCGGGTCATCGGACCCGTCGGCGGTGATGCAGGGTCTTTATCGCGTTCTGATCAGTGAAAAGGGGATTCGAGCCGCACTCGGTCAATTGGAACGAGCGGGCGCCGATTTGGACAAGCTCAGCATTTCCAGCGATGTCGTGCGAAAAACGTTTCCCATGAACTTGCATCCCATTTGGTCGCTCCCGGCTGGGTCTCGTTTGACACTGCGTCAACTCGCCAATGTGTTGACGCGGCATCATGACCTGCTGTGGCAGACAACTCTCGAAGTGTCACGTACTCTTGGATCTCAACGGTTTGTTCTGCTTTCCGGAACAGCTATCGAATCTCTTTTTCCGGATTACAAAGAGCGCACTGCGTTTGACTCGGATCTATGGGTTCCTGGGCTCGCCGAGGGACTGGATGCGTTGGAGGTGCTGGTCAAGGATCTTGGGTTCACGTTGAAGGCAGCGCGCCTGAAATGCGTTGGTTCCAAATATCATATCGACGCCGACGTCTGCAAAAAGGTGGACGGGTATGAAGTGGACCTCGGACTTCTCGGTGGCGAGTACCATTCGTACAGTGAATCCCTCGATCAGCGCGCTGTAAAAGTGCGTCGGGAATCTCAGATGCTGCGGGCCGCTTCACCCGAGGATCTCCTCGTCATGCGGGCGGTTCTGGTGAGGGAGAGGCACCGCATCCAGATGGTGAGCGCCGGCGACGCCGCTGTTATCCTCCGCGGAAGCAGCTCTCTGGACTTCTCACTCGTGCGGCATCTTAGCCGCACGTACGGACTGGATGTGGAGCTTGGCGTATTGCTGGGGCACGTGGATGCCAGATGGCCAGGAACGGTACCAACAGAGTTGCGGGGCCTCATCAGGTCGGCCCCCCAATTCTATCTGACTTTATTTCGCAGGCCGTGGCGACGCCCGCGGGCTATACCCCTGTGGGAAATGCTTGCCCGCGAGCTAGCCGACATGCACGGAGGCCCACCGCTTCGTGGATGGATGCATGCAGCCGGTTTGGTGCTCGCGGGCGAGACGAGGAGGCGGGCCGCTGGCTGGGAGAATGCGGCTCGGAGCCGCCTTGGCGCGCAGCTGATCTCCCAGCGTGGAGGCGTCCACCGCAATTTGCCGCTCTGTGGCGCCGCCACCCAGGACCTGGCTCGTCACTTTCCCGAATGCGCGGGAACCAGACCGGAAGCGCGCTGGGATGCTCGTGCAGAAAGTGAGGTTCGCGATGCAGCCGACCGCATCATTGCGATGACGACAGCTGCAACCCACCGCTGCGAACACCTCATCGTTCGCCACTAAGAGCGACCCCGCTTTGTGGTGGCGGCCTCAGTAATAATCGTCTTCGCGGACGAGCTGAGATTGATCGGATGGCTCGAGCCGAGCCTCGTGCAAAAAAGCCTTTCGCCGATTTCGCACGGTACTGACAAGGGCTGGTGGAAGCGGCTCGGGAAGTGATCGCGCTGCCGCGATCAGCTCCGGCGCCTGCAGAAAGAAAACGTCGCCGGGGTGCAGACTTCCAACGCCGATCAGCCGCCGCTCGACCTCCAGAACCAGCGCACGCACGGGATACGAGAACTTCAGCCATAACACGTGATGGTTTTCGCGCTCCACATTGAGATCGTGTAGAAACCGCACGGCGTGATGCAACCCGTCGGCGCGGCCCGACGCATGCGCGAGATCGAAATGGAAACCCAGGGCGAGCATCTGGCGCCGGAGGTTTGCTTCATACGGCGCCGGCGAGTGCGGATCCGTACGAAGTGCCGTATCGATGACGCGAGCGGGCGTGTCCCATGGCTCGAACACCAGGTCGCGATCACGCATCCAGTGCCACTTCGAAAGGTGGTCGGTCACACGGTGAGCAACTTCGGGTACGTCGCCGCGCTCGAGCGCCTCCAGCGCCTGCTCCCGCGTGAGCAACCCGGCAGCTAGCAAAGCCTCACGAAGCTCCGTGACGTCGGCCATGTACTCGCCGCTGAGAACCGGCGTCGTCGGGGCGACGAGATCCGGCGCGCCAGGCCATGCGAACTCAGTCCCCGAACTTTCCGCGCGGCGGAGGTTGTCCTTCACCGTTTCATCGATAAAGGGATAGAGAATGTCGTCGCCCTGCGCCTGGATAAACCAGCATAGCGCGAAAAATTCCACCCAGCGTGGCCACCACGTAGTGATGAGCGCATCGATCTGAAGCGGCGACAGCGCTGCCCGCTCGGCGTCATTCGTTGGAAAGAGGACCAGCACGTCGCTCAGGCTGTCATATGACGCGCGCACACGTCGCATCAGGTCAGCCATGTACTGTTCGTTCCACGTCGCCCCAACGATTGCGCGCCACACGACCGCGAATGTGTCGGAGCGGAAATGATAACGGCAGCGCATCCATTTGATGTGCATCGGCGGCAGGTCGCGAAAGCCCATGACGCGCGGCACCATTTCGAAGCCGGGCTGCACGAGCGACTTGAGGAGTGGCGAGATCACGAGCTCGGGTCGGACCTCGAGCCATGTGAATTCCGCGCTCTCGCTTGCCGTTCCGTGTTCGCGATGAAAGCGACCATATTCAGGAAGAAGCTTCCACCAGCCGCTTCGCCACGAGGGATGAGGCATAAAGCTGCGGTGACTCCCCGGCTCGTGACCGAAGAACTTGATGGTATCGACGGCGGCCACTCGCGCTTCATCCATCCCGCTCAGCGCGGTAGCGGGGGCCGACTCAGGACTCCGCACGGGTACAGCGGCTAACGCGGCCAGCGGAATCGCGACATTGCTTCTGTTTTCCGAGGCGCGCGGATCCAGCACGAGCAGCGGCGCGCCCGAATCCTCGTCATGGACGCGCAGTAAGGTGTGTCCGGCGCGTTTTGCCCTATCGGAGATTCGCTGCCTCAGCCACTCGCCGCGTGGCAGCATGTAAAGACGCTCGATGCGTTTTTCACGGGCGACATCCGCCAGCTGGTTGAGATACTTGTCGATCAACGCATCCGATTCTGCACCGGACATTCCTTCCAAATCGGCCCAGAGTCCTTCCGGGCGGCTGCGAATGTCCATGTCGGGAACGATCACCACGGTGGGATGATCGACGCCCATTTCCTCGAGTGCTTCGATTGTCGACACGAAGGGAACAACGTCCGA
>Ga0137373_10003667_pt1 | contig 16744 bp, 17 predicted proteins | sample SagtaG_5_FD_104912 | JGI IMG/M metagenome (GOLD analysis project Ga0137373, IMG submission 104912) | Vadose zone soil microbial communities from Sagehorn Ranch, Mendocino, California, USA - Sage1_R_80_16 metaG | ecosystem: Environmental > Terrestrial > Soil > Vadose zone | place: USA...
CACCGTAACCCCGCCTGGCCTTTCGCGCCTTCAAGGTCTTGTCCCGATCCCGATCCTGGCAGAGGCGGTGCAGCGCCATACGTACCAGTCGGCCCGCCCGAACCGCGGTTGGCTGGACGATGTCGCCGAGCGCGGTCCACCGGTGATCTCGCCGCTGATCGTTGCGCGTACTTCGTCCGGAGCTTATGCCGTGCGGGTAACGTTACCGGCCAGTCTGACCTGAGCCTGAGCGAGTACCCGGAACAGCCGCTCGTCTCGGCGCTGTTGAATGTGTGCTAACAACCGCTGGAGCAGGTTCTGGTGATGGTGAGCGTTGCCGTACATAGCTGACTCCCCCAACTGTCTGTGTTGCATTCAGATCTGACGATCGGTGTTGCACTCAGATCTGATGATCGGGATGTCGGTGGGTCGCTACCGCAGCCGTCGGATATGCATCTGGTGCATATCGCACCCCTTTCCCCCGGGGCCGGACGCCGAGTCGGCCCATCGGCGCCAGGATGCGACTGCGGAATCCGGTGCGCTGTGCCCGCCGTCACACCCGCCGTGTGTCGCGCACGACCCGCCGGAGTTCCGCGGCGGCCCCTCGCTCCAGAGCAGGCCGGTGGTGCAGCCGCTGCCGGCCAGGAACGCAGGCGGGACGTAGGTCAGGTCGAGCTGGATCGCATCGACCTGCGCGGCGCCCGCGAGCCTGAGGTGGGCCGTCTAGGGCTGTCCCCCCGACGAAGGTGCGGGCGTACACCATCTGGCCTGAATGTTGCCGAATCGGGGCGGAAGAAGCAGGCAATCTGGGGCTATATTGACCGGTGCGGCGGTGGCTGGGCCAAACGACCCAGCCGAGCGCCCCGCTGGTACGAACCAGGAGGGGAGCACGATGAAGATCTTTGCACGACGACCTGTCTTGGCCGCCCTCTTATCTCTTGCGGCGGTCGTTGCCTGCCTCAGCGTGGCCGCTCCCGCCGAGGCGTACGAGGTGACCTCCGGCTCCCTTACCATCAGCGGCGATCCTGGTGACTACATCACCGGAGGGTTGTCGTATTCGTACTCCACCGATGCGGGCGACAGCTTCTTTGTCTTCAGCAGTCAGGAGAACAGCGTCGTCGAGGTTGCGGTGAGCGGCTACAACGGCGACTATTGGTACCTCGACCTGGCCGCGCCGAGCGGCCAGAGCCTTACGCCGGGGACCTACACTGGTGCGACCCGATACCCGTTCAACGATCCTGGTCCCGGGCTCAGCCTGGTCGGGAACGGGCGTGGTTGCAACACGGTAACCGGGTCGTTCACGGTCCTCGATGCGGTGTACGGCGCCAACGGCTACGTGCAGACGTTCGACGCCACATTCGAGCAGCACTGCGATGGTCTGGACCCAGCGGCGCGTGGAGAGGTGCACATCGCGAACCCGCCGCCGCCGCCCGCGCTGACCCTCGACCTCGCCGTCGCCGCCGACGGAGAGGCCAGCACGCTGAACGGCAACGCGACCGTGCACGGCACGGCCACGTGCAACAAGCCGACCAGCGTCTTTGTGGAAGGCACCGTCACGCAGATCGTCAAGAGGATCATCCTGGTCAAGGGCTCATTCGCGACCGCGGCTGCGTGCACACCGGACGCACCCGCTTCCTGGACCGCGTCGGCCACCCCGTACGGCACGACCCCGTTTCAGAAGGGCGACGCCCAGGTCGACGCGCGGGCGACCGGCTACGACACCGACTACGGCGGAAACGCCTACTCGAGCGTTACGGCGGTGGTGAAGCTCCACAAGGCATGAGCACGCGATAGCTCGAGAGCGGCCCAGGTCCTCGTCGACCTGGGCCGCTGTCGCCCCGCCGCGGAAAGCACGGGCCATGCGGCGCATCCTTTCGTTGGGAGCCTCCATGCCGCAGCTCAGCTGAGCTGAGACGGAAGGGAAGTGCGGGGCGAGAGTGGACGGTAGAGAACTGGGCGCTGTGAAGCGCGCGCTGTGGGCGGCGGCCGACGAACTGCGGGCCAACTCCACGCTTGCGGCGAGCGAGTACCGGGGTCCGGTGCTCGGTCTGATCTTCCTGGCGTACGCCGAGCACCGCTTCGAGCAGGTCCGTCCCGAGATCGAGGCCAAGGCCAGCGCGCGGCGGCCGGTCGCACAGGATGACTACCGTGCGCGGTCGGTGCTGTACCTGGCCGAGCAGGCGCGGTTGTCCTACCTGGTGGGCCTTCCGGAGAAGGAGGATCTCGGCGCCGCGGTCGGTATGGCGATGAAGCTGGTGGAGGTGCACAACCCCGAGTTGCGGGACGTGCTGCCGAAGGGGTACCAGCGGCTGGAGAAGTCGACGCTGGTGGAGTTGCTGCGGCTGTTCGCGCCGCTGCCGCGCAAGCTGTCGGGTGACGCGTTCGGGCTCATCTATGAGGACTTCCTGTCGAACTTCGCGATGGCGGAGGGCCGGCTGGGCGGGGAGTTCTTCACGCCGCAGTCGATCGTCCGGCTGATCGTCGAGATCATCGAGCCGTTCCACGGCCGGGTGTTCGACCCGGCGTGCGGTCGGGCGGCATTGTTCGTGCAGTGCGCCAAGTTCGTCGAACGGCACCAGGGCTCGGCCACCAGGGAGTTGGCGATCTACGGGCAGGAGCAGAAGGAGGTCACCGTCCCGCTGGCCCGGATGAACCTGGCCCTGCACGGCCTGTCCGGCGACATCCGGCTCGGCAACAGTGGCGACCATCGGCAAACGCCGCGTCCAGGTAGACCGCAACCGGCACCGCGACCACAAGACGAAAACCCGCCAACCCTTCCCGAACGCACCCCGCAGCATCACCACCCGCACCGCTGCCGCCCAGATCACCATCTGCGCCCCCACAGCCGCCTAACCACCACACCCCACCCCACCCCACCACCCCCTCGCTCACCCCGCCGGCCCCGTGGAACCGGCCGCCACCTGGAGCGACAACCAGGCCACCACCATGCCCACCCACAACCACCACTCCCCGTAACCACCCCGCAAGATCACCACCCGCCAAATCCAACCCGCTCCACGACGATGATCATGCTCTTCTCCACGGCATTGGGGGGCGCCCGGGCGGCGGTTGGAAGTCATCTGGCGTCAGGTTTGTGGGTCTCCGCTGGCGAGCAGTTCTTCCAGATAGAACCGCACCTTCGCCTCGATGGGACGGCCGGGATAGTAGCGCTCCACCAGGTCGAGGCCCTCTTCGACGGTGCTGAGGCCGCACCGGCGGTAGAGCAGGCGGATGTCGTCTTCGTCCCGGCCGACGCGGCTGGCCAGAAGTTTGGTGGCGAGAAGGTACTCGGAGGTGGGGACAGATACGGTCAGGCATTGGCCCTCATAGATTACGCTGGTGGGGGCCGGTGGCTTGCTGGGTAGGAAGCCTTTGACTGCGTCGTTGAGCCAGTCCGGGTCGATGTCGTCGTGGCGGGCGGCGACTCGGCCCGCGGCGGAGCGGACTTCGGCCGTGGGATGCCAGATCCCGTGGACGTCTCGGGTGGCTGGGCGTGCGTCGTACGCGACGGTCATGGCGGCTCCGCCGACGATGAACACATCGCCCCGGATGCCAGCCTGGCACAGTTCGTCGTCGAGTTCGGAGAAGAGTTCGAGGATCCGTTCACGGGTCAACATGGACACCGACCGGTCCTACACGTTGGTGAGCGAGTCGCGGTGCAGGTACACGCCGCGGCCCTGGAACGATATCGGGCTACCCGCGTACTCCCAGGCGTGCATCGACGTCATCGGCGTCACCCACCAGCCGCGACGAAGGTACCGGTCTGCATCGTGAACCCAGGCCGGCGCGGGCAGGCCGGCCCGTACCGCGAGCCACTCCGCAAGCCCGGCGAGGAAGGCATCCCACCTGCCGTCCCCGGTCGGCGGGGGCTTCGCTGTGATCATCCGACGTCGGGCGGCGATGTCCGCCGCGCCGAACCGGGCAGCCAACTCGGCCGCCTTCCGCACCGGACCCGCGTAGTCCCCCGCCGCAACCTCCGGCCGGATCGACCGCGCCAAGCCAACGATGCTGACCGCATGGTCGAGATGCGTATCGACCTGCAGGCGCTGCCCGGCGGCCTCCACGACGTGCCGAAGAGTCTCGATCGTCGGCTGAAGCTCACCCTGCTCGATCCGGTGCACCGTGCTCGTCGCGACGCCGGCCGCATCGGCAAGTGCACGCACCGACAGACCCACCTCAGACCGAACCCCACGCACCAGATCAGATGGCAGCATGCCTGTAAGCATATACGCGTACACATCGCTCGAGGAGCGTTGTGGGGGCCTGTCGGGCGGGCGCGGGCGCCCCAGGTGCGGCGCCCGACCCGAGGGTTCTCACGCCGTGCGGTAGACGAGGTGGACCACCCCGGTGCTGAAGGCGTTGCTGCTGACCAGCGTGAGCGGCACCTGGACGCCGTCGTTCTCGAACAGGCGCTGCCCGGAGCCCACGACGATGGGGTGGAGCAGCAGGTTGAGCTCATCGACCAGGCCGGCGCGCAGCAGTGTCCGGGCCAGGGTGATGCTGCCGGTGACGAGGATGGCCTCCCCTGGCTGGTCCTTGAGCTTGGCGATCTGTTCGACAACGTCGCCGGTGAGCAGGGTGGAGTTCTTCCACTCCAGGTCCTCGAGGGTCTTCGACACTACGACCTTGGCCGGCTTGTTCATCTGCGCCGCGACCGGATCGTCGGCCGGTGCGTTCGCGAAGGCACCGGCGAAGCCCTGGTAGGTCACCCGGCCCAGCAGCAGCGTGTCGGCCTCGGCGTTCATGGCCCACATCACCCCGAACATCTCCTCGTTGACGTACGGGAAATGCCACCGCTCCGGCGTCTCCACGACGCCATCCAGCGAGATGAACTCCGCCACAACGATCTTCCTCATGTGCGGTCTCCTCCGTGTCCGGTGGCCGGTTGCTCGGTCAACCCGCCGCTACTGACGCAGCGAACGGCCCCGACGCGGATCGACAAGATCGACAAAGATCTTCTGGCCGCGGGTCCCGGGGTCCGGCCGGACCGGCCGCCACCGGCCGCGACCGGTCGCCCCCAAACGTATCCGCGGCACCCGCGGCCGCCCCGCGCCGGCTGGCTGGCGGCCCGGACCACCGCACCGCGCCGTCGCGGGTCCTGGTTGGATGCAGGCACCTACGTGTCGGGAGGAGGCTGCAGTGCGGTTCCTGATGACACTCAACGGTGGTGGCCGTGATCCGGACCAGCAGTTGTACGCAGAGATGGGGCGGTTCGTGGAGGAGCTGACCCAGGCCGGTGTGCTCCTGGCGACCGGAGGCCTCGACACCAACGGCACCCACATCAAGGCCACCGACGGGAAGGTCACCCTCATCGACGGGCCCTACGCCGAGGCGAAGGAGACGATCGTCAGCTTCGCGCTGATCGACGTGCGGTCCAAGGAGGAGGCCATCGAGTTGTCCAAGCGGTTCTGGGCGATTGTCAAGGACGGCGAGGGCGACATACGCCAGGTGTTCGGCCCGGAGATGTGAGCGTGACGGCGCAGGATCCCCGCGCCGCGGTCGAGGCTGTCTGGCGGCTGGAGTCGGCGCGTATCGTCGCCAGCCTCGCCCGCCTGGTGCGCGACGTGGGGCTCGCCGAAGAACTCGCCCAGGACGCCCTCGTCGAGGCACTGGAGAAATGGCCGGAGTCGGGTATCCCGGTCAACCCCGGCGCCTGGCTCATGATCACCGCCAAGCACCGGGCCATTGACCGGCTGCGCCGCAACGACCGGCTCGCCAGCAGGATCGCCGAACTGGGCCAGGAGGTCCACGAGCAGCAGCAGGCCACCGCCTTCAACGGCCTGGCGGACTTCGACGCCGTGATCGACGACGACGGGCTCCAGGACGACCTGCTGCGGCTGATCTTCACCGCCTGCCACCCGGCGCTGTCCACCGAGTCCCGCGTCGCGCTCACCCTCCGGGTGCTCGGCGGGTTGACCACCGAGGAGACAGCGCGGGCGTTCCTCATCCCCGAGCCGACCGTGGCGCAACGCATCGTGCGGGCCAAACGGACCCTCGCCGAGGCGCGTATCCCGTTCGAGATCCCGCCGCCGGCCGAGCGCGCCACCCGGCTCGCCTCGGTACTCGAGGTCGTCTACCTGATCTTCAACGAGGGCTATACGGCGACCGCCGGAGACGACTGGATGCGACCGGAGCTGTGCCACGAGGCGCTGCGCCTGGGCCGCATCCTGGCCGAACTCGCGCCGACCGAACCTGAGGTGCATGGCCTGGTCGGGCTGATGGAGATCCAGGCCTCACGTACCCGGGCCCGGGTGGACCCCTCCGGCGACCCGATCCCGCTCCTGGAGCAGAACCGGGGGCGCTGGGACCAGTTGCTCATCCGCCGCGGCTATGCCGCGTTGCTGCGCGCCGAACGGATCGGCCGGCCGCTCGGTCCCTACGTGCTGCAGGCCGCGATCGCCGCCTGCCATGCGCATGCCCGCACCGCCGAGGACACCGACTGGGCGCGCATCGCCTCGCTCTACCAGACCCTGTCCCGGCTCACCCCGACCCCGATCGTGCAGCTCAACCGGGCGGTCGCGGTCGCGATGGCGTACGGCCCCGCCCGCGGCCTGGAGATCGTCGACTCGCTCGCCGCCGAACCGGCGCTGCGCGACTACCACCTCATGCCCAGCGTCCGCGCCGACCTGCTCGCCAAGCTCGGCCGGACCGGCGAGGCGCGCGCCGAGTTCCAGCGCGCCGCGTCGCTGACCCGCAACACCCGCGAACGAGCGGTGCTGCTCCAACGCGCCGACACCTGCGCGCCGCCGCCCGGACCCCCGCAGTGAGCGACCCACCCGCCGCGGCCCCGCAGGCCGGTGGCTCCCGCTGACCGGCCGGGCCCGGATCTATCGACCCGACTCGTTACCTACGCGACGTGACATTTACTCGGCCAGGTAACGGGGTAACGGGCCGATCGCCCGGGGTGGGTTACCGGCATACCTCGTTCGCCCGGATCGCGGAGCGGGCCAGACACCGCGCAGTGGGGGCAGCCGATCGTGGCGGGTGAGCCGCCATGCCGAACCGTGATGAGTGCAACCCTGGAGGCAGCCCCGTGCGTCCTGGTGGTGTGCGGGAGGCGACAATGCCCGACGATGGCGGGGCGGTGCCCGAGCCGGCGGTGACGCGGTGGGCGGCCACGGGCGACTTCGACAGTTTCGTTCGGGCTCGGCACATGGCGCTGCTGCGCTTCGCGCACGCGCTCACCAGCGATCCCGAGTTGGCCGCGGATCTGGTGCAGGACGCGCTTGAGCGCACCGGGCTGGCCTGGTCGAGGGTCCGGCGGCGAGACGACCCCGAGGGATACGTTCGCCGGATCATCGTCACCAGGTACGTCAGCTGGTGGCGGCGGATGCGGCGGGAACGCCTTGTCGCGGCGGTGCCGGAGACCGCGTATGAGAACCCGTCGGCGGGCGGGCCCGACGAGACACTGTGGCGGCTGCTCGCGACGCTGCCGCCGAAGCAGCGTGCGGTGCTCGTGCTGCGCTTCTACGAGGACCTCACCGAGGTCGAGGTGGCCCGGGTGCTCGACTGCACGGTTGGCACCGTGAAGAGCAACGGCTCCCGGGGGCTGGCCCGGCTGCGGCGGGGGTTGACGGCGGGAGGCGAGCAGTGATGGAACGGCTCGAACAAGACCTGCGGCGGATGCTCCGCGACCCGCAGCGGTCGGTTGTCTGCCCTCCGGACATCGTCGAACGCGTCCACACCGGCATGGCACGGCGGCGGGCCCGGCGGCGCATCCGGGCCGCCTCGGCCGCTGCGCTGGGGGTGGTCCTGGTGGCCGGGGTGGCCGGGGTGGCCGCGGTGCTCGCCGGGGACGGTCGTCCGGCTTCCCCCGGTGTCGTGCCCTGGCTGGACGCGCCGGTCGCGCCGTACACCGCTCCGCCGAACGTGACGCCGTCCCCGAGGCCTGCGGCCCTGGCGTGCCGGGGCCCGGACCTGCGGCTGGTCGGCGTCGACACGGAGGGCGCGACAGGCCACACCGGCACCTTCGTCCACGTACAGAACACCGGGCCGAACCGGTGCACCCTCGCCGGCTCCCCGGAGCTGACCGGGCTGAACGGCACCGACACCCGTGCGCCCATCCCGGCGGAGGCCGGGACCTTCTTCGACCAGCTGTACGGGGGGGAGCGCCCTGCCACGATCGACCCGCGGGAGCAGGCTGCGCTCACGATCGAGACGTCCTACACCTGCGACGGCGGTGCCCCCGCCAGCACCACCACCTACCGCGAGGTCCGGATCAAGCTCCCCGACGGTACGGCGTTCGACGTCGCGAACCGGCTCGGCTCCACCTGCCCGTTCCGCATCGGCACGTGGTACCGCGCGGTACAGCCGCCACCGGAGCCCCCCGAGCCGTGGCCCACGCTGCAGGCACGCCTGGAAGGCGTTCCGGCGACCGTGCGCGCGGGCGAGCCGTTCGAATACGCCGTCGAACTGGTCAACACCGGGCCGGCGGACGTCACGCTCGACCCTTGCCCGGCCTACGCGGAGGGCGTCGCCGACACCCTCGCCAACTACCGGCTCAACTGCGCCGCCGCGTCGGTCATCCCGGCGGGCGGCACGGTGCGGTTCGCGATGCGGCTCGACGTCGGCGCGGATGTCCCGGAAGGCCCAGCGAAGATGCTCTGGTCGCTGCACGGCTCCATAGTGGCCGCTGGCACAGGGCTGACCGTCATCCGCTGACCGCAGCCGGAGGCCTGCGCCTACGTTCACCGTGGCGCTTCGACACCACCGTCTCGTCGAACGGCGAAGCGGGCTGGCGGAGCAGCGGGTCGCCTTCCTGAAGGATGCCGACGGAACGCATGATCTGGCTCGGTGGCGCGCCTGACACGCCGTGTCCTCCGCTCTCATCGTTGGTATGGAGGCGTCCATCGCGGATTGCGTGCCGCGCTCAGCTCGGGCTCTGGTCGCGCGGGCGCCGCACCGGGCGCGGTACGGCCGGCGACCCTGGACCTCTCGGGGCGTGCGGGCCGCCGTGCCGGTACGGGGCGACGTGGGGTGGCGGGCCGAGCAGGGCGGCGGCCACGCGTTCGGCGAGGGTGTAGGCCTCCGTCCCGGCGCCTCGCCCGGTCGTGATCTCCTCGTGGTCGGCGTCGGCGCGGGTGCCTCCGGTCAGGTCTCGGGCGTAGAGCACCGCGCCGGGTTCCCAGTCGGGCAGGTGCTGTCGCAGCAGCGCCAGCCGGTCCGGGGCGGCCATGACCAGTACCCGGCCGGTCAGCGTCTCCAGGACGTGTTCGGCGACGTCCGCCCACGGCGGTGCCTGCCACACGTGTGGCCACAGGTCACGCCGCACCTGCCGTAGCGGGGCGTCCGGTTGCACCCAGAACCCGTACGGCCCGCCGGTCACCACCGGCCCGGCCAGGTGGAAGACCGCCACCCCGACCAGTTGCGCCGGTACAGCGGCGGTGGTGTCCAACCCGACCACCGCCATCGGCGTAGTCCGCAGCGCATCCAGGCTCACCACGGCCACCCGCCCTGCCGTGGACGAGCCCACCCCACCCGCACCGGGCGCAGTGCGGTCACCACGACACACCCACCGCCGCCGTGCGGGGCCGCCCGCCCCGACCATCCGGGCGGCCCCGCACGACTGGTCCGGGTCGGGGCCCGCAGGTGGTGCCCGCCCGGCATGGCGGACACCCGGCGCGCCGCGCGCACCCGACCCGGCGTCCCCGCGCGGCGGCGATGGAGGAGCCGGCGCACCGGCTACCGCAGCGGGAACGACCTACAGCGACCCACCTACACCCCGGACCTTCCCCCAGACCAAGACGTGGACGGGCCGGCAGACTCAAAGCGGGCCCCGCGCCGGCCCGGCGCAGCAACAGCACAGGTCCCGCCAGCTCAATCACCGCCACCACCGCACGAAGCACCGACGACCCACCGGGTCGCCGTACGCGGCCGTGCACCCTCGTGCAAGCCGTTCAGCCACCTGGAGGGCCCGCCGCCTGTCGCGCACCCGACGGCGTCCTGCAGCGCCAGCGGCCGCATCGGCACCTGCACCACCACTGACGGTCCGGCCAACCACACATCACCCATCACGCCGTCCCAGTGGAGTGCCAGGAACGCAGTACGCACAGCACCTCAGCCGGAGTCATGTGCATGCTGGCGGTGATCCCCGAGATCGACACGCCCGCCGCGTGGCGGGAAGCGATCCGCGCCGCGACCTCCGGGGCGACGACGGGGCTTGAACGCGGCTTCCGATTCGCACGCTCGGCCCGCCCCGCATTGTCTGGTCCAGCCGAATCCACCGATGAATCGCTGCTCCGTGGTGTGGCATGGCATGTCAAGCCGTCGGCAGAACCCCCTTGGCCGGGCCGAACCACGTCTGCGTCTCCTTCCTCGGCCGGGCGACGGCTCTGCGGGTCGAAGTTGTCTACGGCGCGGTCGCCAATTGCCGCTCCGGACGCACAATTGCGGCCGGGCGTGACGAGCCGGGCTGGATGCTCGACTGCGACGCTCGTGTCGTTCATTGGATGCAGGCGATGCTGGTGACGAGGGCTGTGATCACCACTCCGGAGGCTCGGGTTGTCCGTGGTTCCCACCCTCCCCCGGTGGTATCGGTCGCTCTATGCCAATGCTGCATACTGCTCATACGCCGGCCGTCGACGCGAGACGGACGATCGACCGACAGGACTGACCCGTACGCCCAGACCGGCGACATCGAACAGGCAACTGGTCATCTCACGACCGCCGTCGAGCGCACCCGCCAGACGACCTCGGTCGAGAAGCCCGCGTCATGCTCGAAGCGCGCCGCGCCCTGGCACCGCACGCCCACCACGACGCCGTACGAGTCGTGGACGAGCCGCTGCAGGAGACCCAGGCCGCCATCACCGGCGACGAACCGACCGCCACCAGTCAATAAGCCGCCCGCTCAACGCCAGCTCCATGCGCCCAAGCTCATCGACCACCAGGACCCCACCCATGCTCATCGCCTCGCGAAGCGCCGGCAGCGCCACGCCGTCGAAGGCCGCCACATCCACCCGTACCGCCCCGTGTGTCTGCTTCCCGTGGTCCGTATCCGACCTGCGTGCCGCCGCAGCCCTCACACGTCGCTTGTTGGCGCGTTCGACTCATGAAGCTGACCGATTCGACCCTCCACCTCGCAGATTCGTCGGCACCGTTGGACAGCCCTTGTGGGAAAGACCTACCTGCCGCTGTCCGACCGGAACGAGGTTGGTAGTCATGGGCACCGTGACCCACTGAACGCCGCGCTGGCCAAGCTGCCGCCACGCACCGCCGCGGCCATACAGCTCCGCGAGCATACGGGCGTCGTTGCAAATGTTCCGCTGACGGCCTCGGCCGAGGAGTTGTTTGCGCGCGCTGGCCAGTCGCAAGCCCCCGGAGAGGCGACCAGTTGGTGTTTCCGCTATAAGGTGCTTCCCGCTGGTCTGCATGTAGCTCAGATAGCGGAGTGTAAGGAGATGGAGGCTATTTTGGAGATGATCGAGCCTAGCAAGAGAGAAAGCTTGGTATCTGGGCCGTCGAGACTTGTGAGCGTCTCTCCGTCGTCGGCTGAACTTGCCGAGAGATTCGCCTACGGTGTGGGTGAACTCTTCGAATGGATACTTGACCCGACAATCTCAAGCGTTGTCGGTCCTCTCGACGCGCGCGTCCTCGGTATAGACCGGGAGCCGTGGACCGCTGAACAGCTAACGGCGTCCTATCTGACTGGCTTGAACCCAATGGAGTTGACCGGCGCTACAGCGGAAGAGTAGGCGCCGACAGGAAATGGGCATTCATTACTTTGTTGACCTTCTCGGTAAGAGGCACTGGCCCGTCACCTTTCGGTGCGCGCCTTCTTGGTGAACCCACTCGCCGGCACGAAGGTCCCTTCCGTGCCGGTCGCGGAGTGGCGAGACTAGCTGTTCACCTCGCATAGCAGATACGCTCTGGAGCGTGCCGACACCGGCCGAGGTCAGCGACGCAGTCGTACTTGGTGAGAGGTGGCAACTGGTGACCAACGACACCTCCCCGATCGGCTCCCGTGTCCGTGCCGTTCGTGTCCGCCAGGGCATGAGCCTGGGCGCGCTCGCCGATGCCACCGGCCTGTCCAAGACTCACCTGTCCCGCATCGAGCGCGGTGAGCGCAGCCTGGATCGCCGCTCCACCCTCCAGGCCATCGCCGACGCCTTGCGCACTCCGGTCGAGGAGCTGACCGGCCAGCCCTACACGCCACGAAACCAGGCCGAGACCACCGCTCATGCCGCAGCTCTGGACATCCGCGATGTCCTGATGGGCACCGAGCTGGGCGAGGACCCGGGCGGCAACGGTCGTCCGCCTGCTGCCATGGAACGGGAGCTGTGGCGCGTGGAGCGCCTAAGGGATGCCTCCGACTACGCCGGGTTCGGACCCCTGCTGCCCGGCCTGCTGACCGACGCGCACGCTGCTGTCGCCGGGGCCGACCGGCAGGCCGGGCTGTCGCTCATGGTTCGGTGTTGTTTTGCGGTTGAGCACCTGTGTAGTGATGGTACCGGCCAGCACGAGTTGGCCTGGATTGCCGCCGAACGCGCGCTCGCTGCGGCCCGGCTCGCGGATGACCCGACCCTAATTGGCGCGGCGAATGTGATGCGCGGCTTCTCGCTCATGCACGCCGGTATTCGGCCGCGCGAACGCGCCCTGGCCATCGCCACCAGCGGCGCCGATGAGCTGACCCGGCATCCGATGACTGACGACGGGGCCGAGGTGCTGGGCATGCTGCACCTGATTGCAGCGTTCGCGCACACCGCTGCCGGACGGCCAGGACAGGCCGACGACCGACTTCGAGAAGCATCGGCCCTGGCTGAACGCACCGGGGACGGGAACGCCTTCGGCTTGTGGTTCGGCCCGACCAACGTCGGCGCTTGGCGGGTGTGGCTGGCCGTGGAGGCGGATGAGGGCGGCACGGTTGCCGAGTTGGCCGCCAGAGTGAACGAAGCGTTGCTGCCGCCCTTCCGGCGGGCCTCGATGCTAGTCGATGTCGCTCGCGGATTGGCCCGAGAACGCGACCGGCACCAAGAGGCGATTCAGGTGCTGCTGCGTGCCGAAGCGCTCGCGCCGCAGCGGGTGCACGCCGATGCATTCGCCCGTGAAGCCATCGCCTCCCTGCTATCCACAGCGGGCGGCTCACAGCTGCGCAGCCTCGCCCGCCGAACGGGCGTTGCCTGATAGGCACCGGCGGTTGCCTCCAGGGCAACCAATCTAGGCACGAGCAAGGTTGCCGCGCTGGTCACGGCGATGACCATCTCCCTCCATATGGTCTGCGTATGGAGTCAGCGAACAGCAACGTGAGCGGCTATCGCTGAGCGTGATAGAGCCGGCGTAACACACCACGCAGTTCGAGTGGGCCGACCGCGCTTGCCCGAAGTAGCCGAACGGGCGCTGGTTCCTCGCCGGTACTGACGCCACGACAGCGAACAAGCTCGCGGGCAAGGGAGACCAGCAGTCTCTCCGGGGATCGGGCACGCCTGCGCAGATTGGCGCCGGGTGCCGGCCAATGTGGGCGTTTGAGCGAGAGGTTCGCCAAGTGGACAACGCTATGGAAGGCGAGATCGGGCCGGCTCCCGTGCCCGACTTTACGCGGCCTGTCGATTTCGTCAAATGGGCGATGGGGTACAGCAAATGGCACAGCAAGGACGGACAACCACAACCGCGCGTGCGCATGCTGGTGTGCCTCGTCGAGATCGATACAGAGGCCAGGTCATGACCCGGCGAGCCTTGTTGCGAGCGGCGCTGACCTACGTGGAGGCCGGCTGGCCGATCGTGCCCGGCGCCACCCCGTACGGCTCATCCGCCGCCGGACGAAAGTGCAGTGCGCCGCCCGGCCAGTGCCAGTGGCATGTTCCCCTGTGGTCGGCCGGAATGCTGGTCACCCGCCGCACACCCCCAGGATCACGACTGGCTGCACCGCGTGATCATCGATCCCGCCGACGTCCAGTTCTGGTGGGGCAGCGACGCCGTGACCGTGCCGAACATCGTCCTCGTCTGCGGAGACACCTTCGACGCCTGGTCGGTCCCCCGCCAGGTCGGCTCCCGCGCCCTGGACCTCCTGCCCGACGACATCGCGCCGTTCGTCCCCATCGCGATGGCCCCCACCGAGCGCTGGCACCTGTTCACCGCACCCGTCATGCCGGACGAGACAGCGCAGGTCCCGCCCGGCCCGGACGTGCTGCACCTGGGCGCCAGCCAGTTCGTCCCCGCGCCACCCTCCACCCGCGGCGCCCCTCGGCCACGACACCTGGCTCGCCGCCGCCGCCGGCTCCCACCCTGGCCACCGATCGCCGCCGCACTGACCCGCGCCGCAGAACAACTCCACCACCGCCGAATCACCCGCGAGCGAGCAACGAGGCGGTGACCCAAGCCGGCCGGTGGCGCGCATCCAACCAAAGCGGATCACTCCGCCTGGTAGGTCGCCCAGGCGCGCCACCGGCCGCTTCAGCGCCGTCCAACCTGGAGGGTTATTCACAGGCTCATCCTGTAGAACTCGAGGGCGATGACGCCCGGCATCGGCTGGACGGCTGGAGACGTTCAAGAGGGGCGGCTATGAAGGGCACGGTGGGACTCTGTACTGAAGGTCGGCAGATCCGTTACGCCCAGACCTGGCCATTGGGTCGAATCATGCTAGATCGGCTGAGCAGGTACGCGCCCACTCGTATGGGTGACCCACCGTGCAGAAGGTTCAGACCGAAACCTTTAACGGGCCGACCCATCGGATCCTCAATTCGCACTATGCTCGGGTTATGAGCTTCTGGACCGCCCAACTCGGTCCTCACTGGGATGGCGATCCCATGGGTGACGGGAAAGACCGATGCATCGGGGAGATCGTCTGCCCCGATTGTCAGAACGTTATGGGTCGAGTCCTTGAAGGGGTAGAGGGAATCGGGCTCTCGGCGTGGGTGCCTGCCAAAGCGGTGGGGGATCCCGGGGGGCGAGGCGCGGGATGGTCGTTGTTCACGCCGATCACGGATGACCACCCGGCCGATGGGGATGGGTCTGTGTTGAACTGCTGGCGGGGCCACGGTGGTCTCTGGATCGATGGTGCAGCATGCCGCCGCGTGGCCCGCCGGTACAGGGAGGGCGGGAAGAAGGTACGGCAGGCGGCGGATCGACTCTCCTAACCACTGTGGTAGACTACGCTCACCTGATCGCCTGAGGCGGGGCCGCTCGCCAACGTCGGAATTTAGGCAGCCGACACGAATCCTCGTGGAGGAAGCGTGTCCGCTGCTGTTATTCTCTTACTACTGCTCGGCTTTGCGCGCTTCGTACTCGAAACGGTCATAGTCGTCATTGCGTTGGCGACCAGCAAAGCGTCTCGACGGAAGACGGCTCTCGCAGTCCTTCAAATGCTCCTGGCGAACCATGTCCGCTAGCCAAGAGCGCTACGTACTAAGGGAAAACCGACCTACTGGACTAGATGAGCTGCATCCGTCCAGGTCGGAGGCCCGAAGCGCGTATGGCACCCAGAGACTCGGGGATCTACTCACGTTTTCCAGGTTTCAGCCATGTCGAGCAGTCTCTGCGTCTCCCAACTGAGGGTGTGAAAGAGGCTCGACAAACGGTACCAAACTTGCCTTATTCACACCACCGCCCCGGTGTGAAAGCACCCCGCTTGGGGGCACAGCGCGGGAAGGCAGGGGTCGGTTGCGGTGAAGGTGAGGGGAGTGCGCGCGTTCCGGTTCCTGGGTCTTGCGGCGGGTGGTACGGGGAATGCCCGGGAGGTTGCTGCCACAGCGCGGCGGGCCGAGTCGCTGGGGTTCAGCGGGCTGGTGCTGCCCGATCACTTGATCCGGCAGCATGCGCCGATTCCGGTGTTGGCCACGGTGGCGGCGGTGACCGAGCGGCTACGGATCGGGACATTCGTGTTCAACGTCAACCTGCGGCACCCGGCGGTGCTGGCGCAGGATCTGGCCAGCCTCGATGTACTGTCCGGCGGCCGGCTGGAGATCGGGATCGGCGCAGGCTGGAACCGGCCGGAACACGATGCGATCGGCCTACCGTTCGACCCCGTCGCGACCCGGGTCTCGCGGTTGGGCGAGGCGGTCGCGGTACTCCAGGGCTGCTTCGGCGACGGGCCGTTCTCATTCGCCGGTGAGCACTACACGATCATCGGGCATGACGGGTATCCCAAGCCGGTCCAGCGGCCGCATCCGCCGCTGTTCATCGGAGGCGGCGGCCGGCGCGTGCTTACCCTCGCCACGCGGCAGGCGCAGATCGTCGGACTGGCGCCACGGCTGATGCCCGGCGACCAGGCCGAGCCGAAGCCCGACCCGCGCAGCATGACCACGGCCGCCGCGGAGGAGAAGATCGGCTGGATCCGGGAGGCGGCCGGCGACCGGTTCGACCAGCTCGAGCTCAACACCTATCCCAGCGCCGGCCCGGTCGTCATCACCAACCAGGCCCGGCCCGAGGCCGAGCGGCGCGCCGACCGGCTCCGCCAGCTCACCGGTGTGGAGATCACCGCCGACGACGTACTGGACTCGCCGCACGTGTTCATCGGCTCGATCGACGGGCTGACGCAGAAGATCGTCGAGCTGCGCGAACGGTTCGGCATCAGCTCGATCATGACCGGCGAGATCGACGAGCTCGCCCCGGTTGTCGAACGCCTCGCCGGCCGGTAGCCACCGGGCGGCAGCAGGCCGTCCGGCCGGCAGCCCGGACGACCGGCCCGCATTGGCGGCGAACTGTCAGACGGGCGGCGTAGAACGGGTCCATGACCGATCTTGATGGCCTGACAACCTGGGTAGACGGCTACGTCCGCGCATGGACCTCCAACGATCCCCGCGACATCGGCGCACTGTTCACCGAGGACGCCGAG
>Ga0137373_10003671_pt1 | contig 16734 bp, 16 predicted proteins | sample SagtaG_5_FD_104912 | JGI IMG/M metagenome (GOLD analysis project Ga0137373, IMG submission 104912) | Vadose zone soil microbial communities from Sagehorn Ranch, Mendocino, California, USA - Sage1_R_80_16 metaG | ecosystem: Environmental > Terrestrial > Soil > Vadose zone | place: USA...
CAACGTGATGTGGCGCGCGCTGAGGACCAGGTGACGGACGTGCCGCAGCGCCGGCCATTCACCCAGCCGTGCCGGTGGGGTCATCGTCCAGCGCTCGCGCGGCAGGCTGCACAGCGCCCAGCTAACCTCGCGCGCGCCCTCTGCCAACCAGGCCAGGATGCGTCCGCGGATTGCATCAGACCCGGTCGGGCCCGCGCAGAGGTCGTTCACCCGTACCGCCCCAGCACTTGCGCCGGAGGATAGGCGCGCCCGGTCCCGGTTTCAACACCCCGGCCCCATATCTTGTGTTTTTGTGTCACCGGTACCCCACCAGTTGGGTTCCATATCAGCCTAACCTCAACCGGTGGGGTTGGCTAGTAGCTCACCGATTCGACCGTTGCGAATCCGTAACCACGCCCGCGCAGACCCGTCACAATCCGCTCCAGGGCCGGCCCATCCTGTGACGTGTGGCCGACGTGCAGGACGTACACCGCCCCGGGCGCCGCCAAGCGCAGCGAGCGTTCGACGATCTCCGAGGCCGGCGCGCCGCGCCAGCCCAGGGTGTCGATCGTCCAGCCCACCTTGCGCGTGAAGCCCGCCGGCGCGAGGTCCGCAGCCATGCGCGCGTCGTCGTCGCCATACGGCAGCCGATACCAGGGCCGCGTCGAGTGGCCAATCAGTGGCGCGATCAACTCGTCAGCTTGTTCGAGCTCGGCCCTCCTACGCGCTGGCGACAGCCCACCCTTGTGATCCGACACCCCTGTGAAGGACTGGTGATCCAACGAGTGGTTGATGATCAGATGCCCATCGGCCGCCATCCGCCGCACGAGGTCTGGGTTGGCTTTGGTCCAGGTGCCAGTGATGCCAAAGCTGGCGCTGATGTGCTGTTCGTGCAGCAGATCGAGGATGTCCTCGGCGTAGCCACGGTCGGCGCCGGCGTCGAACGTGAGCGCCACCAGCGCTGTGCCCGTTTGCTGCGGCTGCGGCCTGGCCGACGCCGTTGACGATACCGTTGGGGTCGCCCGTGGTGCCGCCGTAGACGTTGGCCGCTGGCCTGGCATCGTGGCCGCGGTCGCGGGGCGCACGGTCGGCAGTGGGGTTGGGCGGAGCGCCGTGGGCGTTGGTGCCGCGAGTACCGCCAGCTCGGGCGCCTCGCGCACCGAAACCGTGGGCGTCGGACTGGGCACTGCCGCCCGCTCGGGCCCGGCGCGCGCGACCAGCACGGCCGTACCAGCCACGATCAGCACCAGCGTCACGATCCAGGGCAGAAAGACCGGCGCTGACGCGCGCCGACGAGCCCGGGGCACGGTCGCGAAGTATAGGCGTGCCATCCCACCGCGGCCGTCCGTGAGGTGCTACAAACGACGCACGACCGTGCGCGAACTCACTGTGCAGACGCACGCGCACCGCGAAATGGTCGATGTCACCGCACAGGTGCGCGACGTCGTCGGCGAGACCAGGATCGCCGCGGGCATGTGCCTCGTGTACTCGCCGCACACCACAGCCGCGGTCACAATCAACGAGAACGCGGATCCAGACGTCGTGACCGATCTGCTGCGCTCATGGGTCGATCTGCTCGGCGACGAGCGGCGCTTCGAGCACGCCGAAGGCAACTCGGGCGGCCACGCGCTCACCAGCCTGGTCGGACCGTCGGTGACGGTCCCGATCGCCAGCGGCCGCCTGGTGCTGGGTCAGTGGCAAGCCATCTTCTTGTGCGAGTTCGACGGCCCCCGCCAGCGGACCCTGCACGTCCAGGTGATCAGCGACCCAGTCGGAACGTAGCCGTCGGCGCGAGGCGCGGGAATGGCACACGCTGGTCGGTTGGTACGTCCGCGAGCTCCAGGCTGCTGATTGCGACGCGCGCTGTTTCGATGTGGCGCAGTGGCGCAATCGCCTGCCGCACCTGGCCCACATCCGCATCCGGCGTGAGGTAGCCGATCGTCAGGTGAAACAGAAGTCCTGGATGCTCGTCGATGGCCGCGATGGCTGGGCCCAACGTCTCCCGAAGCGCGGTGCGTAGCGCCAGCAGCCTACCGCCGCTGTGCGCCTCCACGAAGACCGCCGAGTGGAACGCGTTCACGCCCCCCAACACCACGTCAAACGGCGCAAGCCCGTCCAGCGCTGCTTGCACACGCTGCGCATCAATGCTCAGAGCATCGTCAAAGCCGCACGACTGCACCGAAATGTGCAGGAAGTGCTCGGCATGCAATTCGAGGCCGGCCAGGCCGTGCAACTCTCGTTGGACCGCGGCAACCGCTGCGACTGCTTCGGGATCACGCAGCAGCACCATGAACAGCGTGTGCCGCCCCCGGCCCGCCGCCCACGCGGCCCAATCCGCACGATGCGGCGCGACCGCTGCCAGACGCTCAAAGTTGGTCCAGGCAGCCGAGTACTCCGCCGCCTGATCGTGCGTTCCTATGAGGCCGGCTCCGAGCGCGACGGAGTATCGTCGTGGGACTGGCGTGGCACCGCGACGTAGCGCACCTGGCCGCGCGGCGTGTTGATCAGCCGCGCCACAGCACCGTGCTCGAGACAGCGCACCTCAGCCGGCGCCGGGATCTCCACGCGCCGCGTGCAGCCGCACGCAAAACGAGCAAGCAAGGCCATTGAGCGCGTCCATCGCAGAGGGTAGCAATGTGACAACAGGTCGCCGCCTCCTTGGCGCGGCCGCCGTGATCGCGCTCGGCAATATCCTCAGTCGCGGACTCGGCCTGGCGCGCGACGCGGTCATCGCCGCCGTCTTCGGGCCGACCGCGCGCACCGATGCGTTCGTGATCGCGCGCACGCTGCCGAATATCACCTACGACCTGCTCGTCGGCAGCGTCAATACCGCCGCGTTCGTGCCGGTGTTCGTCCAGCATGCGCGTGACGAGCGCCAGTTCTGGCGCCTGGTCGGGGCCATCTTCAGTCTGGCCGCGCTGGCATTTGTCGTTCTTGCCGTGCTGCTCGCACTCCTGGCCGAGCCGATCATGGCCGTCATCGGTCGCGGCTTCTCGAGCGACGAGCAGCGTCAGCTGGCTGCCAGCCTGATGCGCATTGCGTTGATCTCGGTGGTCTTCCAGGGCCTGGCTGGGGTGCTGACCAGCGCGCTGTATGCCCAGAATCGCTTCGCGCTGCCGGCCTTCGCGACCGCGATTTACAACGCAGGCATCATCGCCGGCATCTTGCTGCTGGCCGGGTCGTTCGGCGTGCTTGCGCTGTCATTCGGACTGATCATCGGTGCGCTGGCGCAGTTCACACTACAAGCCTTCGGGCTGCGCGAGTTCTGGCGCGCGTATCGACCGCGCATCGACCTGGCCGATGCCGCGGTACGGCGCATCCTGGCGCTCGGTGCCACTGTTGCCGCGGGCCTGTTGGTGACCATCGCCGGGCAGCTCATCGACCGCACCCTCGCCTCGTCGCTGCCCGAGGGAAGTGTGACGTTGATGGAGTTCGCCACACGCGTCATTCAGGTGCCGCTGGGCATCGTCGGCCTGGCGGTCTCCTACGCTGTGCTGCCGACGCTGGCGCGCTTCAGCGCGGGGGACGAGTCGAGCGTGGCGGACTATCGCTCGGCGCTGCTATTCGGCTTGAAGCTGGTGCTGCTGCTCATGCTGCCGACGTACGCGATCTTCGCGTCGCTGTCGCAGCCGCTGATGGCGCTCCTCTTCGAGCGCGGCCAGTTTGGCGGAGCCGACACGGCGCGCGTCGCCGACATCTTCCTGGGCTATTCACCGCAATTGCCCTTCACCGCCATCGACTATCTACTGATCAACGCCTTCTACGCGCGCCAGAACGCGCGTACGCCTGTCGTCGTCGGTGTGGTTGGCGTGCTGGTTTACCTGTTCGTCGCGGTCCTCACTATCGCTCCGTACGGCGCCGTAGGCCTCGCCGCCGCCAACGCCATCCAGAACAGCAGCCACGCCCTGATTCTGCTCATCCTGCTGGAGCGCCACATCCCCGGCCTCCACCTCTGGCAGTCCCTGGTCCCCTTCTTACTCCGCACCATCCCCGCCGCCGCCCTGAGCGCCGCCGCCATCCTCCTGGCCTGGCCCGCGCTCGCTCCCCTGGGGAATCTCCCCGCCACCGCCCTCGCCGCCACCTTCGCCGCCCTGATATACGTCGCGCTGCTGCTTGCGCTGCGAGTCCCAGAAGCGAAACAAGCCCTGACCATCCTCCGCCGCCGCTAGCCGCTGTGCGCCTCCTACGGACGCCGGACGCGCATTAAGGGGCCGTGGGGACTCCGTCCCCCGCGCGTTCGTACACCCCCGCGGCACATGTGCCGAGGCAAGCTCCCACGCTCGTGCTCCCACGCCCTGGCGCCAAGCGCAGTTCGGGCACCGCGAAGCGGGTTCAGGGGTGAGGGGGGTGGAATCCCCTACGGCGCGCAGCGCCGAACCACTGCACGCCAACAATCACGGGCGCGGCGCATGCGCCGAGGCAGACTCTATACTCACGCCAAGATGGCGATCACGAGAGCCGATGTTGAATATGTGGCTCGCTTGGCCCGCCTCGGTCTCGACGAACAGGAACTGGACCGGCTGACGAGTGAGTTGAGCCACATCCTGGACGCCATGCAGGCGCTTCGTCAGCTCGATACGTCGGCCATCCCGCCGACGGCGCAAGTCATCCCGCTCGAGAACGTCATGCGCGACGACGTGGCGCGCCCGTCCTGGCCTGTCCAGGACGTCATCAAGAACGCGCCCGCCACGCGCGACCAGGAGTTCCTCGTTCCGCCCGTCCTCGACTAGTCCGACGACCCGCGCACCGAAACCGATGTCGAATCAAGAGCTGACCAGGCTGTCCATTACCGCGCTGCGCGACCTGCTGCACCGGCGCGAAGCATCCGCGCTGGAAATAGCCCGCGCCCACCTCGAGCGCATCGAAGCCCTCGACGATACGACGGTTCGCAGCCTGCTGACCGTCACCCGCGCGCACGCCGAACAGCAAGCCCAAAAGGCCGACGAGCGCATCAAAGCGGGCGAAGACTCACCATTGCTGGGCGTCCCAATGATTTTGAAGGACGTCATGATCACCAACGGGATCCGCACTACGGCCGGGTCCAAAATCCTGGAGCACTTCACCCCGATAGAAGACGGCACCATCACCCGACGCCTCGCAGAAGCCGGGACCGTCCTGCTCGGCAAAGCCAACATGGACGAGTTCGCGATGGGCTCGTCGACCGAGAACTCGGCGTACTGGCCAACGCGCAACCCGTGGGACCTCGACCGCGTTCCGGGCGGCTCGAGCGGCGGCTCAGCAGCCGCCGTGGGCGCGGAGTTCGCGCCCTTCTCATTGGGCACCGACACCGGCGGCTCGATTCGCCAACCCGCGGCACTGTGCGGCGTCGTCGGCCTCAAGCCGACCTACGGACGCGTCAGTCGCTACGGGTTGATCGCCTTCGCCTCGTCGCTCGATCAGATTGGCCCGTTCACGCGCACCGTGGAAGACACCGCGATCGTGCTGAGCGCCATCGCCGGCCACGACAAGTGCGACTCGACGTCGCTGAATGCGTCTGTCCCGAATTACGCCGATGAACTGCACAAAGAGCCGAGTCTGAAGGGAATGCGCCTGGCCCTACCGCGCGAGTACTTCGGCGTCGAGGGCATGGAGCCGGCCGTCGATGCCAGCATCAAGCAGGCTATCGGCGAGCTGGAACGACTCGGGGCGACGTTCGAAGAAGTGAGCCTGCCGCACACGCAATACGGCCTCGCGACCTACTATCTCATCGCACCAGCCGAGTGCAGCGCCAACCTCGCCCGTTACGACGGCGTCAAATACTCGAGCTCAGTGCGCGAACCAGGCGCGAACCTGTGGGATGTCTACGAGAAAACGCGCGGTCAATGCTTCGGTCGCGAGGTCAAACGGCGCATCATTCTCGGCACGTACGCCCTTTCATCCGGCTACTACGATGCCTATTACCTCAAGGCACAAAAAGTACGAACCCTGATCAAGCGCGACTTCGACCAGGTCTTCGAGCGCTTCGACGCCGTCGTCACACCAACGAGCCCGAATGCCGCGTTCGAGCTCGGCGCCAAGACGCAAGATCCGTTGGCCATGTATTTGAACGACTTGTTCACGATTCCGACCAGCCTGGCTGGTCTACCTGGCATCAGTGTGCCAGCCGGGCTCGCAAATGGTCTGCCCGTCGGCCTGCAAATTATCGGCAGGGCCCTCGACGAAAGCACCGTTCTTCGGGTCGCCCATGCGTACGAGCAAGCCACGGAATGGCACAACCAACGGTCCCGGGTGGCCCAACTATGAGCGCGTACGAAGCAGTTATCGGCCTGGAATGCCACGTCCAGCTCGCGACCGCGAGCAAGATGTTCTGTGGCTGTCCCACGGATTACGCCGGCGCCGCGCCAAATACACATGTCTGCCCGATTTGCTTCGGCATGCCCGGCGTCCTCCCGGTCATGAACCGCACCGCAATTGAATACACGCTCCTCACCGGCCTGGCGCTCAATGCCGACATCCCCGAAGCGACGAAGTTCGATCGCAAGAATTACCCGTATCCAGATCTGGTCAAGGGCTATCAGATCTCGCAATACGACATGCCACTGGTCAAAGGCGGTTCGCTAGAGATCACGGTAGGCGATGGGCCGCCACGCACGATCGGCCTGGAGCGCGTCCACCTCGAAGAGGACACCGGCAAGCTGACCCACGTCGCGGGCGGGTCTCTAGTGGACTTCAACCGCTCGGGCGTGCCGCTGATGGAGATGGTTTCGCAGCCAGACCTGCGCACCCCCGCCGAAGCGCGCGCGTACTTGCAGAAGCTGCGCGCAATCCTGCGCACGCTGGGGGTGAGCGGCGCCGACATGGAGAAGGGTCAGCTGCGCTGCGACGTCAACGTGTCGCTGCGTCCCGTGGGCGAAACGAAGCTGGGCACCAAGGTCGAGGTCAAGAACTTGAACTCGTTCAGGGCGGTCTTTCATTCCCTGGAATTCGAGATCGCCCGCCAGACCGAGCTGCTCGACAAGGGCGAGCGCATCCAGCAAGAGACACGCGGCTGGATCGAGGACCGCGGCGTCACCGTGACGCAGCGGACCAAGGAAGAGGCGCACGACTATCGCTACTTCCCTGAGCCCGATTTGCCGCCGCTCTTCGTCGAGCGCGCCTGGCTCGCCGAGTTGCGGGCGTGCCTGCCAGAGCTGCCCGATGCGCGCGCCGCGCGCTACATGCGCTCGTTCGGCCTGGGCGCGTACGACGCCGAAGCGCTGTGCATCGACCTGGTCGAGGCCGACCTGTTCGAGGCCACCGTTGCCGCGGGCGCCGACGCCAAGAAGGCGGCCAATTGGATCCAGAACGACGTCCACCGCCTGCGCGCCGAGTCGCCCGATGATGGCCATGTTGACGCCCGCCATCTCGCCGAGCTGATCGGCCTCCTCGACAGCGGTAAAATCGGCACGTCCGCGGCACGCCAGGTCCTGCCCGAGATCTTCCGCACGGGCAAATCTCCGTCCGCGCTGGTCGAGGAGCTAGGCTTGGCCCAGGTCTCCGACACGTCGGAGCTGGCATCCGCCGTCCGCTCTGCGCTGGATGCCAACCCGACCGCGGTCGCCGATTACCGTGCGGGCAAAGCGACTGCGATCAATTTCCTCAAGGGGCAGGTCATGAAGGCCACCCGAGGCAAAGCCAACCCGCAAGTCGTCGAAGACCTGCTCCGCCACCACCTGGCGAGCTAACGACGGCGATGCGGAAGCCCGGGGACAATACCCGGAGACTGGGGCGGTCCGGGAGGACGGGGCGGTGCCGGGAGGGCCGCGCCCAGGCTAGGCGGCGCGCTTGATGCGCGAGCGGTCCTTTTCCTCGTCGGACAGCGCCTCGATGGCGACGTGGTCGCAGCAGTTGAAGACGGTCATCCATGACCAGCGCGCATGAATGGGCTCCAATACTTGCCAGCGTTCGATGGATGGCTGCGTGCACTCGTGCTCGGACGCCGACTCGATCTGGATGAGTTCCCGCATACTGCCGTTCTGACCCTCGCCCCTTTATGCGCCGCCCAAAGTAGGCGCGTGCGTAAGAGATGTGCTCGCGGATAATAGCCGGGACAGGAGTTCGTGAGAAGGCCTTAAGCTGGTCGAAGCGCGGTTGAGCGATAAAACGCGCGAATAATCAGGCGACGCTCGGCGGGCGGCAGTGCCCACACAGCGCCACGCGGTCGGCGCCATTGCGCCCTGCCAGCGTCGGTCGCCCACAGCAGTCGCAGCTCGCCGGTCGAACCCAGCTGATGACGCTGCCACCACGAACGGCATGCGGTGCGTCCAGCGCCGAAACGGCGCGATTGCGTTGGCCAGTGCGGCCCGCGGCACGCATACCCGGAAATTGGACGACCATGCTCATCGACGACTCACTCCTGAGGGGTGCATTGCTCATGCCAGCGTCGGAACGCACTAGCGACAACATCTTGTCCTCAGAATCGTCCGTCTGGTGAGGTGCGCGCAGGCCTATTCAGGTGGCCGTTCGTACTGACAAACACGTGCTACAGTCCCGCTTGAGCTATGGCAGCGTCGCCATTTCGTCGCGCCGGACCACACAGCACCGGCAGTGGCGGATCGGCCGCCGGCCCGCTCGATCGAGTGCCGCTCACGGCGCTCCTCGAACCCGAGCTGCGCCAGCGCGTCCGTAAGCGCCTCAGCCACCGCCGCATCGGCGCGCACAAGCCGCTGTTTCGCGTCGACGAACCAGCCGACGCGCTGTACATCGTCGATACCGGGCGCTTCCGACTCTTTGTTCGCGACCCGCGCGGGCAGGAGCGCGTGCTGCGCTTCAGCGGCCCTGGCGACATCCTGGGCGAAGCGGCGTTCATGGCCGACACACCGCACGTCACCAACGCCGTCGCGATCGACAACGCCAGCGTGTGGCGCCTCGCACGCGCCGACTTCGACACGCTGCTCGGCAGCAATGACGCCGTACTGCGCTACCTCGCCTCGATCATCGCCGAGCGGCAGGCCCAGGCCAATGCGCGGCTCGCGGCCGATACCGCGCCCGACGAGTCGCGCGCGCAGCGCGGTTTCGTCACTGCCGTCTATTCACCGCGTGGCGGCGCCGGTGTCACGACCCTTGCGATTGCCATCGGCATCGCGCTCGCCGAGCGCAACCCCGACGACACCGTCCTGCTCGACCTAGACGTCCTGTTCGGCCACGCCCTGTCGAACCTGTGGCTGGAGGCGCGCGGCGTGTTGGCCCAGATCACGCCACTGACGGTGCAGGCGCTCGATCGCACCGGGCTCGACTTCTATCTCATCCCGCACCCCAGCTCGCTGCGTATTTTCCCCGCCGCGAGCCGGCCAGAAGAGGGCCAGGCCATCACTGGCGAGCATGTGCGCGCGGCGCTGACCACGCTGCGCCGCCACTTCGGGCACATCGTGCTCGATCTGCCGCATGCCTTCTCGGAAGTCACGCTGGCCGGTCTGGAGCTCGCCGATCGCGTCCTGCTCGTGGCTACGCCCGAGCTCGTGACACTGCAGGACGTACTCGAGTGCCGGCGCATCTTCGGCGAGGTCCTGCGCCTGCCGTCCGAACGTGTCACCTACGTCTTGAATCACCCGCTGCCATATTCGAGTGTGCCGGTCGGCGACTTTGCCGCCGCGACTGCCGCGGCATGGCTCGAAGTGCAGTTCGGCGGCGACAGCCCGACGGCTGCCGCACTCCGCGGCGAGTCGCTGGTCAACACCCGCCCAAACAATCCCGTCACGCGAGCCGCCATAGGCCTGGCCGAGACCCTCGCCACGGAGGCCCGCGAGCTGGCCATGCTGAGCGGCCGCGCAATCTAGTGCAGAGTCATTTTTTCGCATACCTGTATCGACTGCGCCTGATCCAGCGGTGGGTGCTCATGCGCAGCGCCGTGCCCGAGAACGTGGCCGAGCACTCGTTCCACGTGGCGCTGCTGACGCATGCGCTGTGCACGATCGCTCGGGAAGTATTCGGTCGCGACGTCAACGCTGGCCAGGCCGTGGTCCTGGCGCTGTACCACGATGCCGAGGAAGTGCTGACGGGCGACTTGCCGTCGCCAGTCAAGCACCACAACCCGGGCATGCTGACCAGCATTCGCGAAATCGAATCGCTCGCCGGCTCGCGCCTGTTGGGCATGGTTCCCGAGGAGTTGGCGGCCGCCTTTCGGCCGGTGATCGGCGACGCCCAGCGCGACGTCGAGCTGATCCGCTGGGTCAAAGCCGCCGATACGCTCGATGCCTACCTCAAGTGCGCCACTGAGCTCGCCGCGGGCAATCGCGAGTTCGCCGTAGCCAAGCGCCAGCTCGAAGACAAGGCACGTGCCATGGCCATGCCCGAGGTCGATTACTTCCTGGAGCGCTTCGCGCCCAGCTTCGAGAAAACGCTCGACGAAATCACGGAATAGTCAGCCGCGATTCCAGTACGAGGTGGTTCGCTCCATCGGCCAGCGTGAGGCGCTGCGCTGATCGCTCCTCATAGACGCCTATTTCAATCGGGTAGTCGCCCGCCCCCATCTCGACTGGCACCGCCACTCGATACTCGTCCTCGATCACCTCACCGGTCACCCAGCCTGTCGTCGGCGCCTGACCATCGAGCGGCTCCGCGTCCCGCTGCGCAGCGACCTTCGCGCCAGACCGATCGAGCACATGCACAAAGACCTTGTAGGTCCGCTCCATGGTCGCGTCGGCGCGCCAACGCAGGTGCACGGTCACGTTTGCCCCTGGTGTAGCCCGCTCCGGCTCCACGCGTGCCTCAAGCAGCGCCATGCTCGATCCAAACACCGCCACCGGCCGCGCGCCAGAAGTGTCGATCGCGTGCGGCCGACCGGCCACGCTGATCTTGCCGATCGGCGCCAAGCCATCGGCGCCGGCCAGTCCCACCTCGAGCATCAGACCCTCGCCGGCGAGCTTGGATCCGAGCTCGAGCGACTGCTCGTCGCGCACGACGCTCCCGCCGCGCAGTGCGGTCGGCGCCAGGCGCCCGCCAAAGACGGGCAGCACGCTTTCCTGGACCACGTCGCCATTGGGGCGCACGAGTCGCAGCCGCACCTTGGCCGCATTGGGGGCATCTTGCGTCGCCCGCCACAGCAGCCCAACGCGCACCGACTTGCCCGCCAGGGCCTCAGCCGCGGGGGGCCGCGCCGCGACCAGCTCCAGGCCGCCGCTCGCGACGCCGGCCGTCGGCAGCATGTCCAGCGGGAAGTCGTCCACCGCCAGCGTGCGCGTCGAGGGCAGCAGCATCAGCGAGCCGACCGGTACCCGATCGACCCGCTGGCCCTGCCACGCGGCGGTCGCCGCCGGCGCATTGGGGCGCGCCGCGTTCATGCCCAGGCTGACTCGATAGCGATCGGGAATCGCCGTGACATCCGTCGCTAGCGGCAGCCGGCTGAGCAGCGTCTCGCCCGGCTCCCATTGGCGCGCGGGATACAGGTCGAGCGTGGCGTTGCCCCATTGCGTGCCGTCGTCAGCATCCTCGAGGTGCAGCCAAATCTGCTGCGGCTCGGGGTGACGGACCAGCGGCTGCCACACCAGCCGCGTCTCCACAGGCTCGCCCGCCTCCGCCGCGTCAGGCGCTTGCACGGCATCCACGCGCGCCAGCCCCTCGAACGTCGCCGCCACTGCCGTTCCCGCCGTCACGCATTGCTTTCTGGCCTGCTCCGCCTCGAGCACCCGCTCCCCACTCGCATCGGGGGCTCCCAGACATTCCACCAGCTCGCCTGGAATAGCCGCCCCGGCCAGCTCAGACAACACATAGACCGCACGCGTGCCATCAGCCGGCAGCGGCACCGAACGCGCTGGATCGAACCACTTCAGCCACGGATAGCGCAGCCCAGGCAAGCTGCCGGCGCCAAACCGACGTGGCGTCCCGTCGACCGAAGCGACGTAGACGACGTCCGCGCCTGTCTGGTCGGCGGTCGCCGCCGCGTGCGCCGCCGGGCCGCCCAGGCCGACCAGGTTGGTCTCGCGCTCCGGCCACACCAGCGCGACGCTGCGCACCTGCCACATGCCTGCCAGCACTGCAACTGCCATCGGCAACGCGACTGACAAGCTGCGCACGTCCGCGGCGCGCCACCATCGCAGCCCGAAGCGCACGAGCGCCAACGGCACCTGCGCCGCCACCACCAGCATCGGCGCATACATGGGCATGACCAATCGGTAGCCATACGTATCCGCCTCGAACAGCATCAGCACCAGCAAATCGCTGGCGATGAAGGCATGGATCGGCCAGACGGGCGTGCGCCGCACACTTCGCAGTGCGAAGGACGCCAGATACAGCACGACGACGCCGAGCAGCGGCCAGTACACCCCTCCACCGGTCCTGCCAGGCAGGCCAAGCGCGTGCGCTCCGAGTGGCAGCCACGTTGTGAAATAGCCCAGCGGATCCTGCCGCGCGAATGCCAGCACCGTTCGCGTCGACGCATCCAGGCGAAGTGCCTCGAACAAGGGGTCACGTTGCAACGCATTGGCATCGACGAGCCCTGGCGGCGGCCGATGAAACTCCAGCAAGCTGGCGCCACCGCTGGCGCTGATCGGCACCAGCTGGCCTGAGACGATCCAGTTGCGCGCTGTGACAGGCGCGATCGCCAGCACCATGCCCACCAGCAGCGCCGCCAGCGGCACCGCACTCCGCCCCCGCCACGTTACGGCCAGGATGATGAGTGCCAGCGGCACAAACGCGAGGAATTGCGACCTGCTGATGGTCGTGATTCCCAGCAACACGCCCACGAGCAGCATGCGCCACCACACTCGTGGCATGCGGCGTCGGGCGAGCGCGACCAGCACAATCAGACTGGCCATGACCAGCGGCATGTACAGGTTCTCGTTGAACAGCTGCCGTGCGACTTTGAAATACTCGGTCTGCGCCTGCACGAACACCAGCAGCGACGCGACCGCCGACAATGCCGCGGCGCGTGACCCGAAGGTCTTGTGCGCCAGCACCGCTGCGAGTGCGATCACCAGTCCGAGCGCCGCGAATTGCAGTGCGAGCGGACCGAACAGGCCTTCGCCGGTGAGCCAGTGCGCTACCGCCAGCACGTACGGATACAGTGGCTGGCCGTAATACGGCGCGGCATGTTCCTGGCCGCCGGTCATCAGCGGGCCATTGAGCAGAATGTCGCGCGCCGAGCTCTCGTACACCAGCCAGTCATCGAGCCCCGACAGGATCGCCGTGCGCCCCAGGAGCGGCGCCTGCAGCAGCATCCCGTGCACCAGAAACGCCACCGGCAGCAGCCCGAGCAACGCCCTCCAGATGTCCCGAGGAGTCATCCGCCGCGCGGCCAGGAGGAGCCACACCATCAGCACCGTGCCCAGCGCAACGTCTGCGACCAGCCGCCCGCTGCCGGCGCTTGTTGCCCCAACAACCTCCAGTGCGCCGCCCGGCCGCGCCTGCCACATCAGCCGCAGCCGCGGCACGCGCGCCTCTGGCCTCGTGTACTCGACCCGCAGCGCATGCGCCCCCGCCCCGAGCGCCACCAACGCTTCGGATTGCGCCCGCGTGTCGCCCTCAGGCGTCCGCAATAGCTCCGCATCGTCGATCCACACCGTCGCCGGCCCGGTGGCCTCCAGCACGATCCGCCGCTCACCGTCGCCAGGAGCGTCTAGCGCGCCCGTCCAGCGCACGCTGAACGGCAGCTGATCTCGCCCGGGCTGCACCTCCGGCCCAAAGTTGAACCGCGCCGCGTCGTTGAAAAACCCCACCGCGAACTGATCGCCGCTCAGATCCAGCCGGCGATCCGAATGCGCGTGCGGAGCCCGCTCAAGCGCGCCGCTCGGGCTGAAATAGGTAGCCGCGAACCCGGCGTCAGGCCAAACCACCCTCCCAACGACACCCAGCGCCCCCGCCATGGCCAGCCCGGCCAGCACCAGCCAAACCTCCCGCCGCCCCAGCCGCGGCCACGCCACCCCCAGATACACCACCGCCGCCCCGAGCAAGATCTCCGCCGCCCCCAGCGGCACGCCACCCCCCACCAGCGCCAGCAGGCCCACCCCCACCAGCCCCACGCGCCAACCAGCAGCCACTCTCAAGCCCGAGGGCCCGCATTCTACGCCTCAGCCCGCCGAGGCACGCTCCTACTTCAGGGGCGACGCAGCCGGCTAAAACAGGCGCGGCGGTTTACCTCCGAAAGTCAGGCGTCGGCTTCGGGTTCCGGCGCCGGCTGGCCACACAGGCCACACAGACCGTCGATGATGCAGTGGCCATCGGGATGGCCAGCCGTTTCGATCAGGTGTTGCCCCTCGGTGCAATGCGCACCTTCAGCACCTGGTACAGCACACCCAAAGAGATGCCACTCGACGCGCCCGCGCTCGCGACTCGCCGCACCCTCGCCGCCTCGCACCACGGCCCGCCAGAACCGCCTCGTGTTACCAACAGCCGCCACCGGGACAGTGCTCTCGGCCGCCTTGCTCGGCGGGCGCTCGCCTGCGTCGGGAGTGGGTTCGATGGTGGTGGCAGCCATGGGCTCGATCCGTGTCCTTTCGACGTGCGGCCAAAATTGCGCGATTCAGATGTACTGCAAGTGACGGACCATCAGCTAGTCCCGAAAAGAACCTACGTGACGGCGCCCTGAGGCGCCAACTCCTCAGGTGTATGCGGCAGCACCCGCACCGATCGCCGTGCGCGCAACACCGGATACAGCAGCCCCAGCAACACGCCGTACGCCATATGCCGCATGGTCTCGCCAATCAGCGCCACCACACCGGTCGTGCCCACGCCGAAGAAGCCCAACCCGACCAGCGGCATCAGCACCAGCAGCGACGTCAGCAGCGGCAGAAGGGCGTACACCAGCCCGTTCAGCCAGTCCCAATGGAAGGGCAACATAGACTCGCCCCAGGCGCCATACACCGCGCCCCATAGCACGCCGACGGCCACATAGGCCGGAATGACCAGAAAAAGCAAGCTTGGCTGAAGCTCGCGCGCAAACGCGAACGCCAGGCGTTCGACGGTCCGGTCGACAATCGTGCTGGGCGCGTTGAAGGCAATATTGCCCGCCAGATTGATGACGACGTTCAGCAGCAGCGTCGAGCCGATCGTGGCCAGAAAACCCGCCACGGCGCCGGATCGGAGCTGCTGCTCGTGTTCGATGGCCAGCGCGCGCGTGGCGCGTCGTCCCAGACCTTGCCGCGCGCGCACCGTCCACCACACCAGGATCGCCAGCGGGATCAGCGAGCCAAGCAGCCCGAATGGCAAATGAATCGCCTCGACCAGATCGAGCACAGGCTGGCCGAGGTAATAGCCCAGTAGCGTGTACACCACGATGTACAGGAACGCTCCGATGCTCATGGCGGGCAGGAAGATCTGGGGCGGAACCTCGAAGACGCCGCAAGCGACAGCCGTGACGATACGCAGCCCGGGCAACAACCGACCCAGGAAGACCGCGCGCGAGCCATGCTGCTTCAGCCACTGTTCGGTACTGTCGAGCCGTTCAGGCGTCAGCCGAATGAAACGTCCATAGCGATAAACCAGGCCGCGGCCGCCGAGTCGAGCCGCACCGTACAGGATCGACGCGCCAATGATCGTCGCCATCTCCATGACCACGATGGCCTGCCACAGCGGCACACGGCCTTCACCAGCGCGGACACCGAGGTACAACATCAGGAAGTCGCCCGGGACGGGCACTGGAACGCCCGCTTCCTCGACCAGCAGGACCACAAACGCGGCGAGCAGCCCGTGCCGATCGAGGAATGAGGCCATTGCCAGGCCAAACTCGGTCCACCAGTCCATGCCCGTCGCGTGTCTTGCTGGATAGTCTACAGTCGAGCGAGCTCTGGCTTCAGCCGACAGCCTGACCAAATAGGCTCAACAACTATCGCTAGTGCAACGGCAATCAATCTGCCCTTCCGCGGTCCTGACCTCGCAGTTGTAGACTGCTCGCTTTGGACTCTGCAACAGCGCCGGCGGTGCTCGGCATCGATATCGGTGGCACCAAGCTCGCCGCGGCGGTCATCGACCGGGATGGCACGCTGCTCGCCTCGGATCGGCGCGCAACGTTCGGGGGCGGCAGCGGCAATGAGCTGTTCGCCTCACTCGAGTACCTGTGTCGCGGCGTGCTCGAGCACAGCGGACGCGACATCGTCGCGATTGGCGTTGGGTGTGGCGGGCCGATGGAGTACCCAGCCGGCATCGTCAGTCCGCTGAACATCCCAGCCTGGCAGCAGTTTCCGCTGCGGACTCGATTGAGCGAGGCGTTCGGCCGACCGGCCATCGTCGACAATGACGCCAAGGCGCTCGCCCTCGGCGAGCACTGGCGTGGCGCGGGCCGCGGCTCGAACAACATGCTCGGCATGGTCGTCTCGACCGGTGTCGGTGGCGGCGTTATTCTCGATGGCCGTCTGCTGCACGGTCACGCGGGCAACGCCGGACACATCGGCCACATCATCGTCTGGCCCGACGGCCCGCTGTGCGGCTGTGGCGCCCGAGGCTGCGTCGAGGGCGTGGCGTCCGGAACCGGCCTCGCACGCCGGCTGCATGAGGCCCACGACCACGCGGCCACGACAACACTGCAGCGGGGCGGGACCGCCGTCGACATTGCCGCCGCCGCCCGATCGGGCGATGCCCTGGCGATGGAGCTCTTCCGGACTGCCGGTGAGGGTGTTGGCCGCGGCATTGCCTCGGCCGCGGCACTGCTCGACCTGGAACTGGTGGTGATTGGCGGCAGCATCGCCCTGCGCGCCTGGGACCTGCTCGGTCCGCCGCTGCAGTCCGAACTCGAGCACAGCGCGCGACTCGACTTCACGCGTAGCGTGCGCGTGGTGCACGCCGAGCTCGGCGATACCGCTGGCCTGTACGGCGCGGCCTTGCTCGCGTTCGGGCTCAATTGAGTGG
>Ga0137373_10003675_pt1 | contig 16723 bp, 20 predicted proteins | sample SagtaG_5_FD_104912 | JGI IMG/M metagenome (GOLD analysis project Ga0137373, IMG submission 104912) | Vadose zone soil microbial communities from Sagehorn Ranch, Mendocino, California, USA - Sage1_R_80_16 metaG | ecosystem: Environmental > Terrestrial > Soil > Vadose zone | place: USA...
GTACCAGGGGCAGGGCGGCCGCTGCCGTGCCGCTGGCGGCGGTCAGCGCAGCGTCGAACCGTCCGCGGACCTGGTCCGGCCAGTTCGGGTCGTGGTAGTCGACGACCTGCGCCGCTCCGAGGCCGCGCAGGCGGTCGGTGGCAGCAGCGGATGCGGTCGCGGTCACCTCGACGCCCATGGCCGCGGCGAGTTGAATGGCCAGGGAACCGGTGTTGCCGGCTCCATTGGTGACCAGGAGCCGCTGCCCTCGACCGAGTCCCAGCATCGCCAGGGCCTGCCACGCGGTCAGGCCGTTGACCGGCAGCGCCGCCGCTTCCACCGGCTCCAGCCCGGACGGGCACGGCGCCGCATGAGCCGCGGTGAGCAGGACGCGTTCGGCCCAGAAGCCGCTTGCACCGGGCAGCGGAGCCTCGTGCGCGAGCACCCGGTCGCCGACGGCGAACTCATCGACATCGGCGCCGACCGCCCGCACCCGGCCGCGCCCTCCACGCCCAGCGCCGCCGGGGGGCGCAGCCCCACGTCCCAGCCGGCGCCGTTGAGCAGCCCATCCCACGCTCCGACGCCGGCCGCCTCGACCGCCACCAGGATCTGACCGGGACCGGGAGACGGTGGGTCGGGCAGCTCCAGCAGGACGACGTCCCCATCCGTCCCAGAGACTCCGCACGCCTTCATGAGTATCCTTTCGCTCGGTCCGGCCGACCGGCAGGTGCAGGCCGGAATCCCCGATGCCGGGAAGCAGCGCCGAGCGAGATACCCACGCGTTCCCTTCTCACGCTATGACCTGCCTTTCCGATCGCACCCCGTCATGACGGCGCAGGACCGTGAAACGTGAAGTCACTGTTGAAGCCACCGCAACCGCACAGGTCAAGAACAGCTGAGAGCGGGAATTAGGTACTACGGCGGGACGCCGGGTCGGCCGGGTGCGGCCGTCGCGGCGGGTTCGGGCCGACCGACGTGAACGCGGCGATCTCGCCGATGACCGCTGGCCGGAGACCCGACCGCCCGATCTCCGACCCGACACGCGAACGGATGGAGCGTCGACCGGTCCTCTGCGGCCTGATCACCAAGACGTCATCCGCGTACGGACGCTGCCGCCCCTGCGTCGCCTCGGACGCGTCGATGCCCGGCCTGTGCCCAGTTGCTTCCGACATCGTGTTCGATCTCCGCATCGCTTAAGGCGTGGGCGAGATGTCTGCTGCCATCCGCACATGATGGCTGACAGACGCACGCTCATGCCGCGAGTCGCGCGGCCGTGCTGATCTGCCGCGAGTCGCGCGGCCGTGCTGATCTGCCGCGATCCGCGCGCTACAGAGCGTCATTGCAAGCGGACCCAGTCGGCGTCCGGTCGTGCCGATGTGCGCAAAGTTGCTCTTGGGTGACCGGTCTTGGGATGCTGCGCAGATGTCTTCCCTCCCGGCGACGTCCGCTGAAGGCGTCATCGACAAGCCGGCCAAGACCCAGTTCGAAGGGTTCCTCGATGAGCACCGCGGCGCGCTCCATCGCTGCTTGGACGGACTGACGGAGGAGCAGGTGCGCCGATCGTTGGTGCCCTCCCGTACCACGCTGCTGAGTCTGGTGAAACACGCAACCTTCGTCGAAAAGGTCTGGTTCGACGAAGCCGTCACGTGCCGGTCGCGCGCCGAGATCGGCATCCCCGCGACGCCAGACGAGTCATTCATCCTCGACGACGAGGACACCATCGCCACCATCCAGCGAGCACATCGCGACGCATGCGAAGCATCGCGCCGCGCGACGTCATCCCTCGGGCTGGACGACATGGTCCACGGCAACCGGCGCGGCCCGCTCCCGCTGCGCTGGGTTTACCTCCACGTGCTGCGCGAGCTGGCTCAGCACTGCGGGCACGCAGACATCCTGCGCGAGCAGATCCTCAGCGAGTAGCGCTCCGGCGTCCGCACATGCCGCGAGTCGAGCGCTACGGAACGTCACCGCCACTGAGTCGAGTTGGCGTCCGGTCGTGCCGAATTGAGCATCCCCGCCTCCAGCTTCGCAGAGTGGCTCCAGGAAGTGTCTGTCCCTGCCAGTTACGGTGCAAAAGGGGCGATCCGCCGCTTCGCCGGATGGGACGCAGCCGGGCTGGCTCGGTCATCCCCTGCTGGCCGGGATCAATTACGTAGTGGACGAGTTACATAAAGATCAAGCTGGATTCGTTGTGCTGCCGGAGAACTGGGTGCTGCCGAGGCCGCTGCACATCCGGTGAACTGGGCGCGGTCAAAGTTCGCCCCGCCGCCGCAGAACCGGGTTTGGCCGACACTCCGCACGCGGCGTGTCGCATATGCGATGGTGACCGGCTCGTCACGAGGTTTGTAGACGGGCCATCGACACAGGTGCATAATTGCGGCGCGATATCAAGACAGGTCCATGGTCACAACACCTGATCGCTTGCACGGGGGCAACGATGCGCAATCGATACGTCAGCCGGTCCTTGCTGCCAACCGCAGTCGCGGTCTCCCTCGTTCTCTCCGTCGCCTGGGCGACGCCGTCGGAGGCCACGGTGCGGCCTGACCCGGGTGCTGGCCCGGGTGGGTGCGCCGGTATGACCGGGCCGGAGGAGAACCATGCCTCGATCCGGCTGCGGGTCGACCAGCCGGCGAGCGGGGCGCAGGCCGCGGTCGACGAGCACGGGAAGATCACGATCGGCGGCATCCTGCACAAGCACGCGACGATGCTCGACGTGTCGGACGGCCCGGTGATGTCGTCCGACTTCGTCCTCGGCCCACCGCCGGATGACGTGGCGGCCTGGGCGGCATCGTGGACCACGAGCCTGCGCCCGCCGCATCTGGGCTCCAACAAGGTGTGCGCCCGCGCGGTGCGCGACCCTAAGCGATCGGCGCGGATTCTGCGCTCGTTCACGGTGGTCGATCTGATCCCGCCGAGCGCCGTCCCCGGCTTGGCGGTCAGCAACATCACCGCGACCGGGGCCAAGGTGACCTGGGGTGCGGCCACCGACAACTACGGTCTCGCCGGGTACGAGGTCAGTGTCGACGGCGGGACGGCGGTGCGGACCACCATCGGCACCCGCTCGTACGCCATCACCGGCCTGTCGCCGTCTACCAACCACACCGTCTCCGTGGTCGCGGTCGATCTGGCCGGCAACAAGTCGACGACGCCCGCCACGGTGTCGTTCACGACCACCGCGGCACCGCCGCCACCGAACCCCGACACCGACCTGGTTATCGACCCGCACGAGGGCTATGCCACCGCCTCCTGGCATCCCGACCCCACTGGGGAAGTCACCTACCAGGCCTTGCTGGACGGTGTGCCGTGGGCGACCTTCCCGTTGGACCAGTACTGCCAGGACGCCAGTAGGAACCCGGCCAGCCCGTGCACGGCGCAGGACCTGATCAGCTACTCGATCGGGGAACTGGACGAGGGCACCCCGTATATGATCCAGATCAAGGCGTTGGCCGCCGACGGCACGCAGTCGCGGGAGCTGTCCGGTACGTTCACGACTCTGACGAGCCCGCGCGTGGTGCCGGAGGCGACCGTTGCGCTGATCAGCAGTGAGAGTTCGCGGTGCGCTGCGATGGGTGGCAGCTTCTACGTGTCGCCGAGCGTGCGCGGTCGGGTGTCGATACCGTCGGGCAGCACGCAGATCTTCGACGGCTGTTACAAAGTGGCCAACAGCAGCTGCATCGACGCGTTCCTGCCGCCGTCCGGCAACAAGGTGATCAAGTGCGTGGACGACATCACCAACCTCTTGTACTCGGTGGCGCCGCCCGGCCGCGGACCGGTGATCTCCTCGATGGAAGGCATCACCGACGGCATTGCGCCGGCGTTTGTACCGACTCCCGTCATGGAACCGATCAACTGGTGCGTCGAGGAGCCCGTTGAGTGTGTCGAGGTCATCGAGACCGCAGCGGAGGCGGCCGCGGTGGTGGCGGAAGCCGCGGGGGCCGCAGCTGTAGCCTCGTTCCTTGTCGTCGCGGCGGAGGGGATCGGTCTGGGACTCGCACTAGGCGTCCTCCTCGCGTCCTCTTCCCCACTGAGCTCACCATCGGCAGTCTTTTCGAGTACACCCTAATCACCCCGGACACCGACTTCGACACCTTCAAGGACTGGGGCGGCGACCACGGCGAGTGGTACGACAGCCTCAAGATATACGCCGAGGTGATCAAGACGACGAAGCAGGTGGCCGCGCAGCACAACCTGCCGTTCGCATGGGACAAGTTCAAGAGCCAAGACCTCAAGGCAACAATCGACGCGGCGTGTGCGGTCCAGCAGGGACACACCTTCCCTCCCGCCAGGGGGTGTGGCGACAACCTGGTCGTGTACGTACCCGGCGGAAAAAGCTACCTGGGCGGTCCCATGAAGGAGACCGGGACGCACATCGTGGACGCCCTAGGTAACGGAAGCCCGAACCCCACGGAGCGGTCCGCATGGTTCTACCCGGCCTTCAGCCCGAACGGCGTAGCCGCCACCAGCCGCGGCTACGCTCGAAACTGGTACGATATCGATCCAATGTTCAAGTCGAATGACTGCAACCCCCGGCCCGAAGGCAAGCCGGTCTGCGACGAGTTTCCGTTCTTCAGCACGAACCAGGCCGTCAACCTCACGCTACCCGACGGGTCGCTCGTGGCGGACTTGAGACCGGTCCCGAAAGCGGAACTGTTCCCCCAGTTCCAGGACCTCGGCGGATTCTATTCGCAGTGCCGGGTGCACGAAGGCGACCATTTCATCGTGCTGCCGGTGAAACCCTGGGTCGAGGCGGAGGGCCCCAGCTTCGCCTTCCAGGTCAATCAGGGCGGAGCCAGCCTGTGCCTGCCACCCCGGGCCCCGTAATTGCGTTTGGAAACTGCTGATGCTCGATGAGATGCGCGTCCTGCGTGATGCGGCCCAGGGGTACCGGGCGGCGGCCACGGCCGCGGGCATCGCCTGGCTGGAGCGGGCCGACACGCAGGACGCGCAGCCTCCCGACGTGGTCTACCGCCTGTTCGACGTCGACCATGTCCCCGAACAGCTGATCTGGCTGGAGTCCCAGGGATGGGACTCCAGCCGGCTGTTCCCCAACGGCGGCGACCTGCAGCCGTGGCCGACTGACGACACCGCGGGCGAGTCGCTCAACATGCTGTCCGTGTCGGTCGGCACCCCGTTTCACTGGCGGCACCAGATCCCGATCTTCCTCTTCGGCGTATACCTGTACACGTTCGTGCTCGAAGGTGACCACGAAGGCGAGATCTGGCGGTACCTGATCAGCCCTGACGCCTGGGACCCTGTTCGTGCCGCCCCCAGCCTGGCCGCCCTGTTCACCCAATGGACCGGGGGCATCGCCGCCGGAGTCGTCTTCTACTCCGAGGTCTCCAGGTGCCTTCTCGTCGGCGACCCCACCATCCGCGTGACGTTCGACGACCTATGGCAACGAGCTCCCGACCTTGACCCCTTCGCGTTCCCGTACGACCTACCGGAGCCGCTGCTGCGGGAACGGCAACGCGAATGCGGTGTCGACCTGGACTGCATCGACCGGGGCTTCGAGTGCTGGGAGGAGTTGCTGGACGACACCCTAGCCGTCCGCGCATCCCTCGGCGTGTGATCCAGACCTAGCCGCGTCAGTCAAGATTAGTTTAGGTGTACGGATCCGCCGCGAACCGAGCGCTACGGACTGTCACGACCGTCGGGCCCCCGTTGGTGCTTGGTCATGTCGCAGCCGGGTTGCCAGAATTGCGATTGAGGAGCCGGTACGCGGGCGAGGAGACCTCATGAGCGACTGGAACAACAAGATCATCGAGGAGTTCCGCGCCAACGGTGGGCAGGTGGGCGGTCAGTTCGCTGGCGCGCCGCTGCTGCTGTTGCACACGGTGGGCGCCAGGAGCGGCCAGCCTCGCGTGAACCCGATGATGTACCAGAAGGTGGACCGCGGCTACGCCGTGTTCGCGTCCAAGGGCGGTGCTCCCACCAATCCCGACTGGTACTACAACCTGCTCGCCCATCCGCAGGTCCAAGCGGAGATCGGTACGGGCAAGGTCGAGCTGGTCGCCAGAGTTGCCGTAGGGGACGAGCGGGAACGCATCTGGAGCGTACAGAAAGCCGCGCATCCAGGCTTCGCCGACTACGAGCGGAAGACCACCCGCCAGATCCCAGTCGTCGTACTGGAAGCTGCGCCGTAGGCGGCGGCACAACCCTGTACCTGCCGAGAATTGCGTCCAGGCTGGTTAAGCGGCGTGCTCGTACTGATGGAGGAGGCCGCCGAGACGGTCACGGCGGCGGATGCGTAGCCGGGCGAGTTGGTCAAGGTTGGTGATCGGTTCGGGCAGTGGTGCGAGTGGTCGGGCGTTGGCGATGCCCTGATGCGGACGGTGCGCGTTGTAGAACGTCTCGTATTCGCGGAGGGTGTACAGGAGATGCCGCTGGTTCCAGATCAGGGTCCGGTCGAGCAACTCGCGGCGGCAGGTGCGTACCCACCGTTCCATGATCGCGTTCATTCGAGGTACCTGGACGCCGCTGCGGACGATCGTGATCCCGGTGTCGGCGAGGATCGAGTCGAACAGGGCGGGGTACGTGCCATCGCGGTCGCGGACGAGGTACCGCGCCGAGGATCCGGCGTCTTGCAGGTCCATGACGAGGTTGCGAGCTGCCTGAGCCACCCAGGCGGCGGTCGGATGCGCGGTGGCGCCGAGGATTCGGACGCGGCGGGGGGCGTGCTCGATGACCGCCAGGATGTACATCCGCATACCGGTCAGCGTCACTGTTTCGATGAAGTCCGCGGCCAGCGGCGCGTCGGCCTGCGAGCGGAGAAAGGTCGCCCATGTGGTAGCGGTGCGCTCCGGGGAGGGGTCGACGCCGGCCTCGCGAAGGATCTCCCAGACCGTGGACGCGGCGACCTTGATCCCCAGGGTGAGCAGTTCGCCATGCACGCGCCGGTATCCCCAGGTGCTGTTCTCCCGGGCCAACCGCAACGTCAGGGCGCGGATCGAGCGCAGCGTTCGGGGCCGGCCGCATCGACGGGGTCGGGAGACGGCGGCATGGCGGCGGGCGAGTAGATCACGGTGCCATCGCAAGATCGTGTCCGGGTGGACCAGCAGTCGTAGACGCCGCAACGCAGGTCGGGGGAGTGGGTGCAGCAGGGCAGCCAGCAGCGCCCGGTCGATGGGCTGGAATCGGATGCGCTGGTCGCCGAGTTGGCGCTGCAGCACGCTGAGCTGGTGCCGTAAGACGAGGATCTCGGCGTCCTTGTCGTGATCGCTGCGCGGCAGCAGCCGCAGCAGCGCGAACACGTTCGTGATACCAAGGTAGGCGAGGCGAAGGAGCACGGAGCGGCATCATCGCGTAGTCACCGCCACCGATCGGACAGGTCACAAACCCGAACCAGCCACCATCGGTCGCGATAGGCCACGACTGGGCCCTGAGCAGGGCGGATGGCTTTTCGGCAGCCACAGCGTTGTCCATGTTCGATCGCACGATCATGCTCGCCCGCAGGTCCCGTCCCTCGTCGAAGGAAAAGATCGTCGTGATCGACGACGGAGCCGGGGAGATCGTCGACCTGATGCTCGTGCAACGTGATGTTGCGGCGGTACTCGGCGGATGAGCGTCGACCTGGACCGCCTTCTGGCCCACCTCGACCCGGATGGGCGGGGCGGACGTCGCCACGTTGACGAGGTAGCCACCGCCATCTGCGCCCTCGCCCCACACATCGACGCCGCCGCCGTACCGGAGCTGGTACGCGACACGATCCAGGCGGGAGAACGCCAAGGGATGTGGTCCTCGACGCGTACCGTCACTGTGCACCGCGGCCGTACCACCCTTCCCAAATCCATCATCCTGCCACGCTCCGGCGCACCCGCCGACCAGCTCCGCCCAGTCGCAGTACCCTTGCGCGATGAACTGGCGTCCTGGGCCGCCACACTGCCGCTGTCCCAGACACAGCGCCAAGTTCTGCTCGCCGTCAACGACTGGCTACGCCGCACCGACGGCGGAAACACCGCCGTCGCCGAGGCCGCCGAACGCGCCTACGAACTCCTCGGCGACGAAAAGGCGTTCGACTCCACCCCACCCCGTGGAGGCGCTACCTTGTGGGGTTCCGGCCGGCTCACCTTCCAGCTCCTGCGATGCCACCGCACCCCGACACCCCTCACCTGGGAACCGACAACGTCAACCGTGAGCCAGCCCGGACCCGTCCTGTGCGTCGAAAACCACGCCACCTTCCGTACCTTCCTGCGCGTGCTACGCACCCACAACCGCCCACCCTGGGTCGCCGTCGCCTGGGTCCAAGGCCGCAACACCGCACCCCTGGAATCCCTGGCCGACCTGCCGTTCACCGTCACCAACCTCGACTACCTCGGAGATCTCGACCCAGCGGGACTGGCCATCGCGGCAACCGCCTGCGCCACGGCACAACGCGCCGCAATACCAGCCGGCCCAGCCGAACAACTCTGGGCACTTCTCATCCAGCAGCCCGACCGAGCGGGCCGGCGGATCAACGACACCGACGCCCGCCAACTCGTCTCCTGGCTCCCAGAGACGATCCGCGAACGGGCGCGAACTCTCTTGACGACCGGCCGCGCAATCCCGCAGGAAGCGCTACGCGCCGACCTCCTCACAACCGCGCTGGCCTGACCGGGTTCAGCCTGACGGTCCACGGACCGACGCGACGGTCAGCGGATATTGGTGCGGGCCAGGTCGGGTATCGGGGTTCCGGTGTGCTGTGACGTTGCCTGGATGGCGATGGTGAGGGGAGGGCGCCGTACAGGGCCGTGTTTGTCGCCGTGGCGGGCGAATGCGGTTCATCGCCCGGTGCAACGGCTCCATGTCCGGCACGTCGATGTTATCGACGTCGATGCCATCTTCGGCGAGCAGGGGCGATTACCGGTGTCCGGCACTCCTCGCCCGCCGTTGACGCCGCCGCGCCGAGATGCCAGGTGGAGCGCGCAGCGCTGCTCAGCGAGCGCGGCAGGGTGCGGCGGAAGTCCCGTTGCCGGTGTCGTCACGAGGTCCGGTCGTAGCGCGGCCTGCCAGGTCCTCGATGGGCAGCATCACGGTGGGTCGTTCGCGTCCGAACCGTTTGGTGTAGAGGTGCTCGATGAACTGCGGCAGCGGCACCTTCCACGGCTCCTGCCGGTGATTGTCGATCTTTCCGAGCTTGGCGGGATTCAGGCCGAGTTCGCGGGCCATCTGTACGTGGGCGTGCGAGAGCCGGTGCCGTGTCCGGGCGTCGATCCACTCCTGCCAGCGGGGCGGGAGCGGCTTCTTCCGGCCCATCTCAGCGGGCCCAGTGCCGGTACGCCTCGATCCATTGCGCGCCGTCCGGTGGCGGTGTCGGCAACGGCAGGTCCAGGACAGAGATGGCCTGCTGGAACGCGCCCCGGGAACAGTGGGCGACGATGCGGCCGTGCCGGTCTTCGGTCAGGTCGATGTCGTCGACGGTGACCTCGATACCGAGGACGGTGTTATGGAACGGCATGTCGAGATTTTCCACGATCATCGTGTACAGGCCGGCGATCTGCTCGTCCTCGTCGTGGCTGTCGACGGTGGCCTCCTCGACCAGCGCGTCGAGTCCTGCCCGGCTCATCCTGCCCACCGTGGGAGGAATACCCCCGGCAGATCGCACGACACGCGGCGCGGCATTCCGCCGTCGCGACGACCCGGATCGGTACGCTCCCTCGCGTCGTTCGATGTTTACCCACCGGGTCGAGTGAGGCGAGGCACGTTGACTGCACGTCGGGCAGCACCGCGGAGGAAGGCGTCGGCGGTGAGCGCCCTCACGTTGATGGAGAAGGCCGAGCTTCTCGACGAGTTGCTCACGGCCCGGCCGGAGCTGCGAGAGCAGGCTGAAGCTCTCGCCGGGCGGCGGTTGGTCGGTGCGGACAGGTCCGCGGTCGCCGCCGACGTCGAGTCGTCACTGCGTTGCCACGATGTCGACGAGCTCAACGGCCGAGCGGGGTATCAATCCGGTAGGGGCTACGTCGGTCCGGGTGAGGCCGCTGACGAGATCCTCGACGAGGCCCTGCAACCGTTCCTCGACGATCTCACCCGCCGCCGTGAACTGGGTATGACGACGGCGACGACGGAGCTGGCAGTGGGCATCCTGTGCGGGTTGTACGCGTGTCGGGAGGCCGGCTCCGAGTCGCTGCTGGAGTATTCCCCCGATTACGCGATCGAGCGTGCTGCGGACGTGGTGAGCCGATGCGCGAAGCTGGGGGTCGAGCTGCCCGTTGTCGACGATCTCCTCGATATCGTGCCGGAGTGGAGCGGGCTCGTGCTCCCGTCTCCCCCGCGACCGGGCAGTGGCGACAGGGCAGGCGAGCGCCAAGCCGGTGCCCGGGTGGGCCCGGCTGCGAGGACCGGGAGGTCGAAGAGATGAGAAGCCCCGCGTGGTCGCCCGTCGGCTCCGACGACCGATACCGGTACTCGGCGACCGTCCTGTCGGTGTTCTGGCCCGAGTCGCAGCACCGGGCCGTGATCGCCCGCTGGCCGCACCTGGCCGAGCATCTGGGCACGACGTGGGACGGGCACCGCCAACGCATCGAGCGACACTGCGCCCTCGCCGACCGGAACGGGCTCGGCGTCAACCAACTGCCCGCAACGCTGGACGGCTTCGTGGCCTTCCTTGCGAAACGAGGCGTCCGAAAGCCCTGCGGGGACGATCTGGACGCCTACCCCGACCTGCGCGACGTCACCACCGCGATGGTGCCCTGGCCACCGGACCGGACGGGCCCTTGCTGGTGCGGGTCGCAGCGAAAGTACAAGCAATGCTGCCGCCGACACGCCCTGGGCGCCTTGGACTGACCGACGAGCACCCCCACGAGACGAGCGTGCACACCGACGTGGCCGACAGCCGACCTCATCGGTTGTCGTCGGATCACCAAGCAGGACAACCACCTCGTCCGGTAGGCCGCCGTCGAGGTATCAACGCGCAGCTCGCCGGCGCTGGCGCCGCGCCGGCCCTTCCTGGCGCGGCCGATTCCTTTCAGACTGCCGCTGGTGGGCGGGCTTGCCATGCCGAACGCTACTCGGGCGGGGCTGCGTCGAGCAGTTCGCGGCGCCACGCCGCGAACCGGGCACGGAGGTCTTCCAATGCTTGGCCGGTGATGCCGTACTGGGCGAAGTCGTCGGAATCGAGCAGGCTGGCCTGTCCAAGGGCGTCGGCGAAGATGCGCCGGTCGAAGCCGTGGTCGGCGCGTTCGGCGAGATGGAGAACGGCTTCGCGGGCGTACCGGCCGGATTGGAGCGCGGCGTCGATGTCGACGAAGTCACGGGCGAACGCCCGCCCGTAGAGTGCGCTCATCTTGTTCGCGACCGCGTCGTCGGGGTGCAGAACCGGTCCGATGGCCATGAGGATGGGTTCGTTGGCGCGCCAGTCCACGCCGAGTTCGACCTTGGATGTGTGCCGGCCGTCGGCGACTGTCAGCCGGGCGAACGTGTCGTATTGCCGTTCGATGTCGACGGCGAGGCCGTCGTCGCGGTAGGTGCGGACGACGGCGGCGACCGCGGTGGTGAACTCGTCGCGGCGGTCCCAGGCGGTGAACAGGTCGACGTCCTCGCTGGGCCGCTCAAGAAGTCCGGCCGCCTGTACCGCGTAACCGCCGGCGAGGGCGAAGCCGTATCGGTGGGCGGCTGCCAGCCCAGTGCGGGCGAGCCGTTCGTGGAACGGGTCCACCGATTACGCGGCGTCCGTGCGAGTGGCTGCGAGTTCGGGGAAGCGTTCTTCCCAGCGCCGCCGTAGTTGGGGTGGGAGCCAGAGGGTGGGCCAGAGTCGGGTGAGGAGGTCGCCGTCGAGCCAGGTGTGCAGGTCCTCGACCGTGCTGGCCTCGGTGAGCACCGCCTTGTACATGCTGGCCAGGCGTCCGGGTCGGCTCAGGTCGTACTCGGCATGGCCGGACCAGTCGAGGTGATGTGGCAGTGTGACCACGCCGGCGGTCGGGCCGCGCAGCGCGGCGAGGGTCTCGGCCGCGACGTACGGCTTCCGGTCGCCGTAGGGGATGTAGTCGGCCGGCGGCTGTGATGGTGTCTTGCGCCGGCTGGTGTTGGTCGCCTGTCGTACCTCCGGCCGTAGCGCCTGCCGGATCGTCTCGCGGCTGTACCCGGTGACCCGTTGCAGGTCCACCGGCCGCCAGCCGGCGGCGTGGAACGCCCGCAGTTCCTCGTCACGCTTGGCCAACGCGGCTGTCTTGGTCGCCTGGTACTCGGCGACGACCACGCGCAGTTCATCCTCGGAATATCGGCCCACGGCCCAAGCCTACCGCGCTAGGCCAAGCGCGCCGGGCGCTACCCGTGGACGCTATCCACGGCTACACGGCGGTCGACCCGTCAATCCAAAGCCATGCAGGCGCTGCCAGAGGTGCCGGGCATCATTCGCAACGCGGGGTAGTAGTGGATCACATGGTGCTCCGATGGTGCTCGGATGTTTCCCAGCGCACCGGATTCTGCCCGGCCGTTCCGGCATGCTCCAATGACCGCGCCCGCCGCGACCGTACCGCCGATCATGTCCACGCCCCGGACCTGCTGGTACTCGCTGGCACAAAACAACGCCGGACCGGACTAACCGATACGGCGTTACAGAGAGTTACGATTCTCGATCGAGCCGACTACGGATCAGAAGGTTAGGGGTTCGAATCCCTTCGGGCGCGCAACATCAAATGGGACGCCACCTGCCGGTACGGCGGGTCGGTGTCCCTTGTGGTCTGTCCGGTGTGGACGATGGGTGTCACACTGGTGCCATCCGGGTGTCGTCACACCGCGTGGCTGCTGCCCGCTGAGCCGTTGCTTGATCTGTATCGGGGGGCCGGCCGGCGCCGGCGCGCCGGTAGCCGGGCGGGGATTGGGCCGGTTCCGGTCGGCGTTGCTGCGGATCTTGTTGCGGGTGCGGCGGGCGGCGGCGAGGACGAGTTTGGCGGTGGCGTCAGCGCAGCGGCGCTGCGCGTGGGGCAGCACGCTCGTGTACGTGTCGGCGGTGACGACGATGCTGGAGTGGCCGAGCAGATCCTGCAGGGTCTTCAGGTCGGCGCCCGCCTCGTGGGCCAGCGACGCGGCCCTATGGCGGAGATCATGGAGCCGGATCGGTGGGACGTCGACCTGGCTGAGCAGTAGGCGGAAGCGGCAACTGGCGCAGCCGGGATGGATCGGTGAGCCGTCGGCGCGCACGAACACGTACCCGGAGTCCTGCCAGGCCTTGCCGGCGGCGATGCGGCGGGCGCGTTGCTCGGTTTGGCGCAGGCGGTGCTCGCGCATCACCTGCACGTGTGCTTGTCCAGGGCGATCGCGCGCGTGCCGGCGGCGGTCTCGGGCGGGCCTTCGACGACCTGGTAGCCGGCGGTGGTGCGGTTGCGCACGATGAACAGGACGCGGCAGTCGAGGTCGACCTCGCTCCACCGTAGCCCGCAGGCTTCACCGCGGCGCAGGCCGCCTAGTCCGATGAGCCACCACAGGGCGAACAGCGAGTCGTCGATCACGGAGGTCAGGAAGCCGGCGAGGTGCTCGGCGGTCCACACCGCTGCGCGACCGGCAACGGCCTGCTCGACTTGTACGGCGTCGGCCCGGCCGACGTCGCCCGCCTCCTCGGCGACGCCGGCAATATCTCTCGCTTCGCCAGCCGGCACCATTTTCGCGTCCTGGAACGGCACCGTCCCCCAGGACGTATCAAGCAGCGAGCAGTGCCGCCACCGCCTGTCCGGAGCAGGCAACCGATGCATCAGCCGCCTGCATATCATGACCATCGTCCAGCTGCCCAACGACGCCGGAGGCCGCGCCTACCGGCGCTAAATCGCCGCCGGGAAGATACCGATGGAAGCACTGCGCTGCGTTGCCTCAATCGTGGTGATGTTCGATACAACTGGATGGTGGTCGAGGTCGCGGGTGCGTTGAACGCACGACAGGTCGCGGTGCTCAAGTGGATCGCGGATGGCTGCCCGGACGGCGTGATGGCGGGCTTCACGTGCAAGACCACTGCGGTGGCGTTGCAGGGGCGGCGGTTGGTGACCGTGTCGAGGCGTCGCGGCGTGTTGTCGGCGGTGGTGACTGATGCGGGCCGGTTCTATCTGGTTCACGGCCGACACCCTGACCGCGCTCAGACCGCTGCGGCGGGCGGCGGCGGCGCAGCGAACCCGCGACGGCGAACCGGGCCGTCGGGTCGTGTTCCTTCCCGGACGCGGCCCGCGCCGCCGGTGACGGCTGCCCGGGGCGGTGGCAACGACAGCCTGGGGGATGCGGCACCTGGCCAGCCGGTGGGCGGCCGGACACCCGAGCCGGACCTCCTGCCGGGCGAGCACGGCCGGCCGGCACCAGCCTCGGCCATCGCAACCCTCGCGGCGGCGCGGCCGAAGGGTCCGGTGGACCGGTTGATCGCCGATCTGGTGCAGGCCGGTGGTGTGCTGCGGGTGCAGCGTCCGCGCTACCTGGCGGGTCAGCGGCAGGACGGCGTGGACTACGAGCAGTTGGTGCTGGCGGCCAACCGCTACGGCAAGGTGCCACCCGGGATGCGGCTGACCACCACCGTGCTCGCCTGGCCGGATGTGCAGATCAGGTTGGAGCCGGCCATTCCGGGAACCGATGTCGCCCGCCGCCCGGTGCCCGTCCCCGACCGGGTCGCCCGCTACCACCCGGTCGTGGTGCAGTTCCGCGACCGTAGCGATCGCCACGAGGTGTCCAAGGCGCTGCTGCCGCGGGCGCTGCGGCTGCTGCATGCCCTGGCCACCGAGGCCGAACGCCGCGGCCACACCGTCACCCTCGCGCCGGATCCGCACACCGCATACGGGCGGGACCGGTGGACCGGCAGCCAGGACGGGCACGTCGCCGTCACCGTCGACGGCCACCCGCAGGCACTGCGCCTGCTCGAGGTCGGCATGCCCAGCCGAGCCCACTGGGAGCGCACCAACTACTTCAGCCGCAGGCCCTACGCTGCGAACACCGCGACCGGCCAGTTGCGCATCGAGCTCACCGGCTACGGCGGCCGGGAAGGGCGTACCTGCCGGTGGGCGGACGGCAAGCGCAGCAGCCTGGAGGAGAAACTGCCCGACGTCCTCGCCGAAATCGAGATCCGCGCCGCCGAGGACACCCACCGGGAGCGCGAGGCCCGCCAGCAGGCAGCCGAGGAGCAGCGGCAACGCGAGCTACCGTGGAGCCGGAGCCAACCGGCGCCAGGTAGAAGTCCCTCCGAAGAAACGGGGGGAGCTCAGGGTCCGCCGCCCCCGCATCGACGGAAAGCTCCTTGAGGTCCGACCGTAGCGACGACCGCTGACCGTGCGTTTGGTTCAACCGGGTGTCGCGGGTGGCGGACACCCGATGACGGGATCTGGGAGAGCCTCAGCGGACGGCCGGACTTCCTCTACGGTCGCCTGATGTGCGGGGTCGCCGTCGACCGCGCCATCCGGCTCGCCCGGCGGCGCGGGACGTCCGGCGGACACCGACTCGTTGCCGGCACATGCGTGACATGCTCTGCCGACAGGTCATGCAGCGGGGCTGGTGCACGACCACCGTTTGACGGCGGGCCGCTCAGCGCGTGTGGCGCAGCCACCACAGGCCAACGAACGGCAGCACGAGGGGGACGAACCCGTAACCGCTGCCAAACCCGGTCCACACCGTGGCGTGCGGGAACGCCTTCGACAACAGCTCGCTCGCGGCCCCGACCGTGATCACGCCGACCATCTCGATGCTGATCGCCACGGTGGCCACTCGCCGCGAGACGGCGTCCCCCCGAGCCAGCGACACCGTGGCGACGAGGTACACGACAGCCGCGAACGCGGACAGCACATACGCCACGGGCGCGTCGTGGAACTTGGTGGCGATATGGACCCCAGAACGACCGGTCGCGGCGAGAGCGAACAGGGCCGTAGACGGCGACCAGCACCCGGCCGAACCCGCGGTTGGTCGACCGAGCCGGTATTCGGTCGCCGGCCTCAGCCAACGGGACCAGCCCAGACCTGCTGGACCCGGATCACCATGACCGGCATGATCAAAAACCCCACCGCAACGACAGCCGTGCCCGCCCGGCTGCGCTCCCCCCACCCCCACGCGACGACGGCCGGCGGGATGGCCATGGAGGCCACTAGATAGAGGACGAACTCGGCCCGGGCAAAATGCCGGTGGCTGCCGAGCATCTGCACGATGCCGCCGACGAGGAAGCCGACCAGCAGCGCCTCAAGCACCGCGCCGCCCGCCAGCAGGCGACGCCGGGCGGCCGGTTGGCCAGGACGAGCCCGACGGCCCAGGCCGCCAGCACCAGCGCCACAACCATGATCGCTACCGCGTACGGGCCCGTCACGACCGTGATTCTTGCACCGGTTCGATGACCGGCGAAAGACGCATCCGAACTGTCTGAGCCGAGTGCGCTGCTCCGGTGCCCGACGCGGCCGCTCGCCACATTCATCGGCCGACGAGGCCCCCATACCCGTCGTCGTGGTGGTCGTGTGAGCTCCATGGCCAGCGGCCGTCCGCTCATGCCGCCGACCGCGCGCCACCGTGCGTCACGGCAAACGGGTCAAGCCGGCGTCCGGTCGTGCCGATGAGCCTGCTTTTGATCTTGCGCTGCTGTAGGAGTGCTGTTGGTCAAGTGGATGATCGTGCGCACGATGTGGTTGCAGCCGGGGTGGTGCGATTGGAACTTCGAGCCAACAGCGGCAATGGGCTCGCCACGTCTGCGCTTCGTGGGGTCGGACACGTTCACAAAGACCTTCAGGACCCGACCCGGTCGCTACACGCAAACCGCGGCCGCCGGGTTCCGCCGGTCAGGTCATGCGTTTCTCAGCCATGCTGGATCTCGTCGTGCCGGATCAGGCCA
>Ga0137373_10003676_pt1 | contig 16722 bp, 17 predicted proteins | sample SagtaG_5_FD_104912 | JGI IMG/M metagenome (GOLD analysis project Ga0137373, IMG submission 104912) | Vadose zone soil microbial communities from Sagehorn Ranch, Mendocino, California, USA - Sage1_R_80_16 metaG | ecosystem: Environmental > Terrestrial > Soil > Vadose zone | place: USA...
CACCGTAATGGACACGCCGTACCGCGCGCGTAGCTCGGCCGCGCTGGGCAGCCGGTCGCCCGGCGCGAACACTCCGTCCCGGATCTGACGGGTGATGTCGTCGATGATTGCCCGGGTCTTGGAAACAACCACGTCAGTCATCCTCCTTCTGGCCCGAAGGCCGGCCGCGTGCCTCTTGCTGTGCCCGGTGCATCATGACGTGTCAAGCTATCAGGTCCACCGAACCGAACGGAAGTCTCACCTCAAGCAACGTCAGTACGTATCGCCGACTGGTGTCGGCGTACGGGTCAACGTGCACAGACAGGTACGGCCGACGTACACCGGTTCGCAATGATGCTCATCGGTGCAGCCCTCGTCACCCGCACTGCGGCCGCTCGCAGTGGCAGCGTCCGGCGCGACATGAGTAGTCCAAACGATCGCTACGGAATGTTAGGTAGTCAGCATGGAACGGCCGGCTCCGTCCGCCTCAGGTGGTTGATCTTACTCGTGGGTCATCCACCCTGGGGTGGAAGGAGCCACACCGGAAGGAGCCGGCCGCTATGAGCAGTGTCTCTCTGTCGTCTGGTCCGATCCACCTCGGGTTGGACACGAGCAAGAACGCAATCTTGGTGGGGATTCTGCGTCCGGACGAGGTGTCCCCGGACGCGGAGAAGATCTTCAACGATGAGGCGTCGATCCGTCGGTTGATCGACCGGTTCGCTGATCGGAGCATGCTGCGGGTGTGTTACGAGGCGGGCCCGACCGGGTTCGGCCTGTACCGGCTGCTGGCCTCGATGGGGGTGGCCTGTGATGTGGTGGCGCCGTCGCTGGTGCCGCGCTCGCCGGGGGATCGGGTCAAGACCGACCGGCGCGACTGCCGCCGGTTGGTCCGGCTGCACCGGGCCGGGGAGCTGGTGGCGATCCGGGTCCCGACAGAGGCGGAGGAGGCGGTGCGGGACTTGTGCCGGGCCCGCGCGGACCTGGTCGCCGACCGGACCCGTACCCGGCACCGGTTGAGCAAGTTCCTGCTGCGCCACGACCGGATCTGGCGCGACGGGCAGGCGTGGACGGTCAAGCACGAGCAGTGGCTGTGTGGCCAGCGGTTCGACGAGGCGGCGCTGCGGGCCACCTACGCCCACTACCGGGCGATGCTGGTGGCCCGCGACGCCGAGCTGGCCGCGGTCGAGGCCGACCTGGCCCACTGGTACACCCACGGCCCGTTCACCGACGCGGTGGCCCGCCTGGCCGCCTACCGGGGCATCGCCCAGCTCGGTGCCCTGACGATTGCCAGCGAGGTGAGCGACTGGCGCCGCTTCGCCACCGCCCGCACGTTCATGGCTTCACCGGGCTGGTGCCTTCGGAGTACTCCTCGGGTGAGAGTGTCCATCGTGGACACATCACCAAGGCCGGCAACGCTCACCTGCGCACCCAGCTGATCGAGTCGGCCTGGGCCTACCAACACCGGCCCACCCTCGGCGTGGCATTACGCGCCCGCCAACGCGGCGCCACCCCGGCCACGGTGGCCCGCTCGTGGGCCGCTCAGCAACGCCTGTGCGCCCGATTCCGGCGGCTGTCGGCCCGCAAGAACAGCCGCAACGTCGTCACCGTGGCGGTGGCCCGGGAACTGGCCGGGTTCCTCTGGGCCGAAATGACCACCACCAACTGAATCGTCGAAGGAACCACCCATCATGAGCCCGCGCGCGGACACAACGGTCGGTCAGATGACCGCGCGCGCCAGGACCACGACGCGTCGGGGCACGCCGTGGCAGGACCGATCCCCGTTTGACCTATGGCCAGCCGCCACAGCGGCTATGGCCGCATCTGGTCAGGGGCCACCTCCTGCGCATCCCCGACATGCGATCTCGACACGCGTACATCAGACAGGCGGCGCACCGATCCGCCCAGCCCCGACGCGTCGTGCTCACCCACCCCGCCCCCCGCCGACCCAGTCTGGCGACCGGCTCACCCGCCGCGTCAAGACCGTACGTCCTCGCGCTGACGCGCTGCGGGCGCTGCGTCCTGACCCGGCGGGCCGCCGGCGCCTGCCCTGCACCGGCCGGGGAGCCGATCACACAACCGACAAACCAGCACTCAACACCCGCCGTACTTGACAAAGCCGTTCCACATCAGGTCAAGGATCGACGGGCTGCGCTCATCGCGGCGTGTGCGGATGGCTGATCACGGCCTCGGATCATGAAATCAACGAAGAAGGCGGCGCAAGCCTGGTCTTCGGTCAGCCGGTGTGGGCGCCTAGCCAACAACGGCCTGATCGGTGGAGGCACGGCGACTCAGGTGCGCCCTACTGTTGGTTCGGAAGCGCTGCGATGATAGATATCGAAGGGAAGAAGATGGATGCAAAGACTCTCTTGCGCCAGTTCAAATCGGATCCTGGCTTAGCCTTCGTTAGCGTCATCAGAACGTCCGATGCGGCCTCGACGCTCGGGTCGATCAGGACTGCCCTGGTTGAGGCGGGTGCGACGAAGGCGGATGTCAATACCAAGTGGAAGACGGCCCAGCGGTTTCTCGCAGAGCATCCACACATCCGTCGTCCGAGTAGCACCAAGTACGCCTGGTCAGAGGAGCCGGTGGGTGCCGAGGTAGCACTCGCGTCGCTGGCTAAGAGGCGCCAGATTCCTGATTGGCTCCGGCACGCACTCACCACGACAGTCGCGGCGGCACTGGACACGACGAACGAATCATCCGACGAAATGGTGAGCGGGCAACGTCGGCTGGTGGATGACGCCAAGGTGCTCGCTGAGGTGGTCGGCTACGTCGAAGAGCTTGTCTACGAAGGCGCGGACGCCGACGCGGTTCTCGATTGGCTCCGGGGTCAGGCTGCGGACAAGTCATTGGAGTTCGTCGGCCGCGTCGGTCAAACAGTGAGTTACGACCCGCGGGAGCAGGTCGCCGTTGCCGGCAACCCGCAAGGACAATCCAAGGTCACGGTCGTCCGACCTGGCGCTGTGTGGCGTGGCGGTGATTCGCCGATCCTGGTCAGCCGTGCACTTGTCCGACCTGAATTCTAAAGCTCGGTTGTAGGTCCGCAGATACGCATGACGGCTACGCGACCGCGTCGCAATCGTTCGTGGCTGATTGGATTACGCGACAGATGACTCTACCCCTTGTCGATGGCCGTGGACACAGCATTGAGCAGCTGTTTGGGAGCAAGATCTACCATCTGGGTTTCTTCCAGCGCGAGTACGTGTGGGAACGTAAACAGATTGAGAAACTAATCCTCGATCTGTTCACTAGATTCGATGATCAATGGCAGCCCACGCACGAACAGGTAGCAATCGACACATATGAAACCTATTTCCTCGGTCCGGTAGTAACATATGAGGAGAACAGCCAGAAGTATCTTGCTGACGGCCAACAACGATTCCTGACACTGCTCGTCCTTCTGATCTACGTGCGTCGGCTCCTTGTCGAGCAGGATGAGATAACGGCCGCCAACATGGTCGACCGGGCCATTACCAACACTCGTCCCGGGCAATTCACGTTCACCGTCGACGTGCCCGAGTATCGCGCTTGCCTTGACGCCTTCTACCATGATCGAGACTTTCCTGTCGAGGATGAACCCCTGAATGTACAACGGCTTTGGGGTGCGTGCTCGCTGGTTACCACGTTGTTCCCGGCGAAACTTCGAGGTGAGGCGCTACCCTTCTTCGCGACATGGCTACTCTTCCGGGTGTCGCTAGTTGAGATTAGCGCGGGCGGCGCTAGGCGCGCCTGGGAAGTCTTCCAGACGATGAACGACCGCGGCAAGCAGCTCACCTCCACGGATCTACTGAAGGGCTACCTCATCCACGGCTCGCCGGCCGGCGAGCAAGATGACCTGCGAGGTCGTTGGCAGCGCACGGTCGCGCAGCTCGACCGAGGTGGGCGCGAGTTGTCGAACGAGTTCATCCAGACACTCATCCGCGCGAAATATGTTGCGATTGACGACAACGGGACGCCTGACGCAGCTGAACTTAAACTGGCCGTTAACGCACCACACGAATGGTTCCGTGACTACGAAGGCAAGGTTTGGCCGCAGCGCCATGACGGCGACTTTGCCCGGTTCATTCGCCAGATTGTCGGGCCGCTCGGGGCGCTCTACGCGTCATTGTCTAAGGCGACAACGGCCCCAGCAAAGGGCCAAGAGGCGATCTTCTTCAACGCTCGGAACGGCTTGATCCAGCAGTTCGACCTAACGCTCGCCGCAGCCAAGACAGTGGACACCAAGACCGTGCTTGCAGAGAAGGCCCGGGTCGTTGCGGAGTTCGCGGACGCCGTCCTGGTGCGCTCGACGATAACGAATCGAGCCTTTGACCAGACGGACTACGACCGGCTCGTCTACCGGCTCCTCCCGTCGGTGCGTAGTACGAGTAGCGTTGGTGAGCTGCGTGGCGTCCTGTCCGAGGCGCTGGTTGACCTCGGAAACGACTTCAGTGGACTGGAAACCCTACGACTCAGAGCCGATAATGGCTCGTTCGTGCGCCACCTGCTAGCTCGCTTGACCGCCTGGCTAGAGGTCGGCGCCGAGAAGGTTGACCCAGTGCTGCACTATCTCTTCGAGGGGCCGAATGGGCCGACGCACCAGATTGAGCACCTTTGGCCAAACCGCTACGAGCTTTACAAAGATGATATTGCTTCCGAAGCCGACTTCGCGATTCTGCGGGACAGACTCGGCGGACTAGTGCTCCTCAACGCAGGCGAAAACGCCGGTATGGGGGGAGCGCCGCTCGTCCAAAAGATGGACTGGTATCGGCATCAAAACCTCCTGGCCGGCACTGTCAACGGCATCGGCGGTCGCGGCTCGGCCAAGCTCAAGAGCTTCGTCAAAAGGCAGGGACTCACCGACCATTTTGCGCCATACGTCGGTGGCATCGAGCGCTACACGGCGCAGCGGAGCAAGCTCTACCGGGCTATGGCCGAACGGATCTGGGGAGATCCTCCGGCGGCGGCCGCGCCGAGGGGCGGAACCCAAGTAAGCCGCGGACGGCGGCGTCAGTACGGGATCGAACTAGACCAGCTGGTTGGGGACGGAAAACTACCGGTCGGAACGGTCCTGAACGGCAGTCGGCGCGGCGTGAAGCACACCGCAGTCGTTCTCGAAGGTGGTCTGATACAGACAGCTAGTGGCGCCACGTTCGACTCACCCTCACCTGCCGCAGCCGACGCGCTCAACGGCACAGCGGCGAACGGTTGGACGTTCTGGCATGCCCGAATCGATGGTAAGAACGTCCTGCTGGACAAGCTTCGAAAGGATTACACCCAGTCTTCGCCTTGACCCGATTGTCGTTGCGGCCTGCCAATTGAACCGGCCACTCCGAGAATCGCTCCGATGAGGGTGCCGACAAGGCCCCACCGGCACGGCAGCGCAGGAACCAACCGCCGAGCCGCCGATGTTGTGACATGAGATCACCCAAGGACCTGGCGACGCTAACCCAGGGATCGATCCATCTGGTGTTCCAGCAGGCGACCGGCTACCAGGCCCCGTTGGCCGCCCGTCGACGGGGGAACAGCGCCCGATGATGCACTTCGACTTTCAGGTCGGCGACCTCGATTCCGCGGTCGCCGTGGCGGTCGCCCTGGGAGTCTCGGTAGGTACGGCCCAACCGCAAAGCCCTCATCGGCAGATCCGCGCGGATCTTGACTCGCACGTCGTCCGTCGGTTACCAACTGTTATGGGAACCTGGTGGCTGCACCCACCAGGACGCCTTCGCGGCTCAACGCGAGTTCGGTGGCGCGCTGAGGATGGCCGTCGGCTTTCGCCCTCGCTCTCGGCATCGCCTACCTGTGCACGTTAGCCGTGCGTGAGTTTGGCTCAGTTACCCATACGCCGACAACTGGCACGGATTCGGTTCTGGTCCGCGCCGTTGCGGCACGGCGGGCGCCCCGAGGTAGGGCGCCCGCGTGCTATGTGATCAGTCGTGTTTTGCGCTGGCGGCGGCGTGGGTCGCCACGATCGCGTTGAGCTCGTCGCGCAGTTCGCAGGCGGCATTGGCGAATGCCTCCGCCAGCGCGACATGTTCGGCTGTGAGCACCGTGAGGTCTCCCACGTCGAAGCTGACAACCAGTCGGGCTCGCCCGGTGATGACCTCCAGCAGCGGCACATCGCCGATGCACCGATCCGTACGCGTCTGCATCCCGGGCGCGAGGTCTACGCACACCTCCAGCAACGGCGCCGGCTCCGGTTCCGGTTCCTCGGGCCGATCGGTGACCTTCACGGTTGCGTCAACCTGCGCATCGACCGATCCTGCGGTTGTCCCGCCCAGGTCCGCCCAGCGCGATGACCCAAGCGGCGAATGTTCGAGTTCACCGTTCCGCGGACCACCGGTCAACTCCACACCGGTCATGACGTTTCCCTACCTTCCCTTCACCAATACGAGCGTTTGAGATACCCGGCCGAGGAGCGGCACGGGGGTGACGTCCCGAAGCTGTCATCGAGACGGGCAGCAACCGGCAGCCACCACGCGACGAGCCCCGTAACGTTGGGCCACTCGTCCGCGCATGTCCTCTGTGGACGATGACAGGCCCAGCGCGGCCGCCCAGAAGCGATGTTGGTCGACCGCCGATCAAGCCTTGCGGCGGTATCCAGGAGGCGGCTCACCTGGCTGACGATCGCGAACCGACCCGGCGGCGACGCCTGGCCGTCCTGACGGAGGCGGTTGCGGTCCAGCCGCGACCCCGACGGCCGGCTGCGGCCGGGTGTCGACCCGCTTGGCGCGCGGCTGTGTCAACGGCACGCACAGCGTCAGCGGCTCGCGCGGTACACCAGCGTTGTCCAGCACGACGCCCCGCACCCATACGCGATCGTGATCGCCGCGTCCGGCGAAGCTCAGTACCCGGAACGGGAAGCCGCGGGGGCATTGCGCCCGTCGCCACAGTGACGGCTCGATCCAAAGGACGTCGCCTTCCGTCATGTCCCGGTCCGTCATGGCGTTCGCCATCCCATGGTGCCATTGGCGTTCGCGGACAGCTCCGGAACCTCGGCCGGAAGGCCGGAACCGACCCGGTCGCCCGGGATGTTCGGGCGCGCGTCGCGGTGGTCGGAGCCTGGCGACGGTACGGCCACCGCGACCCCTGCGCGCCGGCCGCGCTGAGCAAGGAGCCCGCGAGCAGATGCGAGGCTCATATCACCTCCCGTTATACCCAGACGTTATGACTAGCTTGGCTAGTCTTATCGACTGTAGGGCCTTCGGAAGGTCGAGACCATGGGCATGAGGCAAGATCTTTCTAGCCTGGCTAGCCAGGCTGTAGCGTGACGCAGGTGAGCACCAACGTGGACGACCTTGACGACCTGGAGCCCGACGACCCGCGGCCGGCATCCCAACAGATCGCCAACCTCCTCCGCGCCGCGATCCTGACCCGCCGCTTCGCCCCAGGCGAGCGGCTGCCGTCACAGAACGACCTGGCCGAGCGGTACGGCGTGGCCCGCGAGACCGTCAAGTCCGCGCTGCGGACCCTGCGCGACGACCGGCTGATCGTCACGCGGCAAGGCAGCGGCGCGTTCGTCCGCGCACAGACCGAACGGCCCGTCGGCCTACGTCCCCACGTCGAGGCCGCGTTCGACCGTCCACACGTGTCGGTCGACTTCGCCGGCTTCTCCGGCGAGACCCTGCACGGTGCCCTGCAAGAGCCGCTTGACAAGATCCGCGCCGGGCGGCTGACGCCCGAATCGGTCGCGGTGCGGATCCTGCTCCCCGACTTCAGTACCCCTGTGGTGGTCCCATCGCGATCCGATGTCGGCGCCGACGATCCGGCCGTGCGTGAGCGCGCCGAACGGATCACCCGCCGGCACACCGAGGCGATCGTGGAGTCCGTGCAGGAGCTGGCGGAGCTGGGCCTGGTCCGCTCGGCCAGCGCCCAGGTACGCCGGCATGGCACGGCCGCCCTGTTCAAGGTGTACATCCTGAACAACGAAGAGGTCTTCTTCGGCTTCTACCCGGTCGTGGAACGGTCCGTGACCATCAAGGGCAAGTCGACGCCGATCTTCGACGTGCTGGGCAAGGACGTGCCCCTGTTCCACTTCGCCATGGGCGACGGAGACGAGGCGATGACCAGCCAGTACGTGCAGCAGGCCCGCGGCTGGTTCGACAGCGTCTGGACCACCATCGGCCGGGAGCACGTGTCATGAACGCGGGCCAGCTCGTCGAGGTGCTCGGCCGCAGCCGTACTCTCCTGCTCGACTTCGACGGCCCGGTCTGCCGCCTCTTCGCCGGCTACCGCGCACCCACCATCGCCGAAGAGCTGCGTCTGCTCGTCGCCTCGCGACTGGACGCCATCCCAGCCGGGATGGCCGACGCCGGACCGGTCCAGGTACTACGTCTCAGCGGAAACCTGCACGATCGCGACCTAGCCCAAGCGGTCGCCGACGCCCTCCGCGATGCCGAGGTCAAGGCCGCCGCCAGCGCCGCGCCCACCCCGGGACTGCGCGACGTACTCCAAGCCCTCCACGACAGCCGGCGGCGAGTTGCGATCGTCAGCAACAACTCCACCGAGGCCGTCCGCGACTACCTGAGCCGGCATGACCTAAGCAATGCGTTTGACCAGGTCATTGCCCGCTACGACGGCATGAACCCCCGCCAGCTCAAACCCGATGACCACCTGGTCCGCCTCGCGCTCCAGACGCTTGACACCTCCCCGTCAACGACCGTCCTCCTCGGCGACTCGGCAAGCGACATCGAAGCCGGCCGTGCCGTCGGTGTGGCGACTATCGGCTACGCCAACAGGCCCGGCAAGCGTCAACTCCTCATTGACGCCGGAACCGACGCTGTCGTCGAGACCATGACCGAACTAGCCGACGCTCTCCGCTCGGCCAGCACGCCGACGTGACGACGAACGCAGAGCTACAGAACCGGCCACGCACACAGCGCCAACTGCCGCGAAGCGTCCGCGAAAGGCCCGCCCATGCCTGAACCGCTGACCGTTCCCCCGAGCGTGCTCAGTGCCGTGAAAGCCCGCTGGCCGGAGCGAACCCACGACTGGCCAACCCTCGTCGAAACCGAACTACTGGAGCTGTGCGAGCAGTACGACGCGAAGCCCCGCCAAGTGCTCCCCGCGCGGCACGGCTTTGTCGTCGCAGCCGACACGGCGGCGGGTGGGATCGTGTTGCGCGCGAGCCCAGACCCGAACGGCCCAACGCAGGCCGGCGTTTCCAACGCGTTGGCCAAGCTCGGCGCCGGACCCGCCGTGCACGACACGATCACCACCGATGGGGGCACCTGGACGATTCTCGACGAAGTGCGACCGGGCACACCGCTGGCAATGACGGATCCGTCGACGGTCTCGTTGGATGCCCTCGCCCTCCCGCTAGCTGCGATCAACGGCCAACCAGCACCAGCATCAGGGATGCCATCCATCATCGACTGGCTACGTACACGCCTTGAGGATGACGACCTGGCCGACGTCGCGCCAGGCAGCACCGTGGCACCAAACGGCGTGCGTCAAGTCGCCATCGACGTTCTCGACGAGCTGGCCACCAATGCGATCCACGGACTGTGCCACGGCGACGCCTCCCAATGGAACGTCCTTGCCCACGGCCATACTGACTGGCTACTCATCGACCCACGCGGGATGAGCGGCGAAGTCAGCTACGACATCGCCGTACTCTCCCTCAAAATCGCTCGTCATCAGCCTCTGGAGCAGATCGCCGCCCACCTCGCCCGGACAATCGGCGTCGACCCGGAACGTGTTCAAGCATGGGCGACCGTTGCGAGCGCCACACGGGTCTGAGCGGACATCAAGACTGCCTCGAAACCAGGTCCGCTGCCGGGCATGCGTTGTCGCCTGTCGACTCCCATGCCTCGTCGCTGCCTCGTCGCTGTCGGTGAGGAATTTCTGTACGGCCTTTTCAAGGCGGCCCGCCAGCGGGCCGCACGCGCCGCCGATCGGGCGCGGGCAACGTTCGGGCGCTTGCAAATCCGCGCGCCCGAACGACCCGCAAGCCCATCGGCTGGCGCGAGAGCAGCAGCTAGTGTCGCGTGATCGTGGTGGCTTTCTCCTGACGGCCGGACGTTTCTCCTGGTCAGGGATCGTGGCAGTCGCCTTGCAGGCATAAAGGATCCGGGATCACGCGACACTAGGCGCAAGGCCGCCACGGACGAACCACGCCCAACACGGCGGCCGACATACAGCGCCACGACCATGTGGAACTAGACACCGACAGCGTTCCTAATCAACCATCGACCCGCGCGTCCGATTGCGCGCCACGGGCGACGTAGGCATGCTAGACGCATGTCTGATCAGAGTACGACGACGGATTCAATTAACTACAATACCAATCGAAATGAAATTCTTCCCAGAGTTGACCAATCTCTGAATAGAATCATAGATGGTGTGAGGCTAAACAAAGACATCGAATATCGGCTAGGTGATCTCTTGGCGACTACTCTCAGACACGCTACTGGGTTACTGGGAATAATGTTCCCCGCAAACCCGCATGTTGACAGCTTGGAATTGATGTCGTTACTCGATAGCAGCACCGAGAAGGCCGAGACCACGGTACTAACAGCTACCAATGAAGAATTATTGGACATCCTTGGTACGCTCATTGAAATCTTCATGCAAACTATGCGACGCGTAGTCGAAGACGAAGAATTCGACAAGCAATTCACGGAAGACGGTCAAAGACAGATACGCTTCGACCTTTCCCGTCTACAACTTGCGGCGCAAGAAGCCGAACTACACCGACAAGAGCAGAAGCTTTCGAGGGCAAGCGAGCAAGCCGAGTCCGTTGTCTCTCATATCGAAGAAATTGCGGGCGACGCGGCAAGCGTCGAAATAGCGAAGTACTACAACGAACACGCTAGAGCGGAACGTAATCGTTACTTCTTCTGGACGGCAATGCTGCTGCTAACTGTGGCGAGTTCCGTTGCTCTCGTCTGGCTCATTATTTCTCGGATAGGAAATGCTCCTGCTTCAGCACAAGAAATTGGTCGACTGGCCCTCGTAATTCCAATTCTCGCATTAGCCGCATATGCGGGTAGGCAGGCAGGCTATCACCGGAATGCCGAATCCACTTCTCGATGGATCTCAGTTCAGCTAAAAACTGTTCGTGCTTTTACTGATTCGTTAACTGTTGAGACTCGCCAAGAAATCATGAGCCAGCTAGGTACGAAGCTGTTCGGATCAGGTGAAATGGCCAGAAATGAGGCTGAAGAACAATTCGGGACGGCTAATGAATTAGTTCAGGCGCTCAAAGATATAATATCCAACCGCAAGTAATCACAAACAGGCCGAGGCCGGAAGATAAGGATCGGCCGGTCAGGCGAGTTCAACAAGGATCAAGTCCGCGACCACGGTCGCAGGCGACGACAGGCGTTCCGTTGCGACTTGAGCGCCACCCGACCCCGCCGTCCACAATTTCGTCCTCCATGCCCAGGCAGGCGACGAAGGGCTTGCCCAATCACGCCCCCACCCGCGCCGACGTTGTCGGCCGGTCGGCTCGCCCTTGGGCACCGCACTTGACTGTCCTCGCCGGACGGGCAGGCTTCGAGATGGCCAGCGAAGCCGTTGCCTGCGCCCATCCCGTCGCCAGCCAGGGGCGTACTCGGAACCGAGCGCGGCGCGGTCGTCATCGACGCCGATCGACTGGCCCGAGAGGCCGTGGCGCCGGGCAGCGACGGGCCCCCGTTACCCCCGGCAAGGGCTTGCTTCGCTCGGCCTCCGGCAGACCGCCGGGATGAACCAGAAATCACACATCGCGCGAAGCGCCCACCCGACGTGGCCGACGCTGCCCACGCGACGTTGACGACGAGCACTGCCGAATCAGCCTCTTCTAGTCATCAAGAGCGCCGCGCAAGCGCGGCGCTGCCTCGGAGGCGCGGCATTGCGGCACAAACAGCGGCTAGGACTCACGATCTTCCGAGCTTGAGTTCTCATCGCCTCAGTAAGAAGACGGTAGGCTGGTCGGGTGCGGCACGAGAGGTGAGCCGGACGGTGTCACCGTTGGGCGGTATGGCGTGGCCAATGCGATCAAAATTCGGGTGTCAGCATCACGGTCGTTCTTTCGTTAGCCCGACGATCTGCGACTCCGCTCTTCAATGTACGCGACCTCTTCCGCGATCCGATCGCTAATCTCACGCCAGTTAAACGGCGGATCGGGAATTGATGCTTCGGTATTCCGCCAATGCCTGTCCAGGTAAAGACGGAATAGCGTCGCACGAGCGAGCCTATCAGTTATTGTTCGAGCATCGACAATCCGCTGGCGATAGGTCGCGTCGAGAATAGGGGTATCGATGACCACTGCATCTAGATAGATGAACATTGCCACGAGGACGCGTGCGGTATATGCGCCAGCGGAAGTCACCCGCAAGTGCTCATGATCACTGCTTCTCGCTAGACGAGGTGAGCGTTCCAGTAAACCAGCGAGCGTAGCACGGCTAACGGCCCAAGCGACCTGTTCCACGTTGTAGCCGGCGTTCTGCGCAAATTCATAGACCTTATCACTTGGAACATAGCCTTCACTCGCCCCCTTTTCACCTGTTGACTGAATATGGAGGATGATGAGCGCTAGGAGGAAATGTTCGCGACCATCAGGCTGTGATATGTCGAAGAGGTTAGCGATCGGAGATGCTTCCGGCTCGTAATATTCGTAGTCCCCGTAGACTATAGCTCGCAGGAACTCGTGAAGCGGAATAGTGTACGAACCAGTGGTGTGGAACTCCTCGATGATCTTTGAGGTATACAGATGGCCGCTAGAGATAAACGTCGAAACGAAGTCCAGCGCCCGACGAATGTTTCCGGCAGCGAGATTGTCGATCAGAGCAACAAGCCGCTCGTTGTACTCAAAATTCGCCAACAAGACTTCAAGGTACGCCGTCAATGCATCGGACTCGATACGGATGCTGCCACCAGAGAATGCAGGGATCGCAGCATGGCCTTTCAACTGCTCCAACGCAAAGGCAATGCGCTTCTTGAGCACAACATCTGTGCGGGGAGGTGCGATGGTGAAGACCCTGGGCCGGTATGCGGCAAGAGTCCCAACCGACCGCGAGCGATAGAACGTATCGGGCCGCAACGAAACAAAGACGGTTGCCGGCCATTCATTCGCCAAAGACTCCGCCATTATGAAAACGTGTTCTTGGAATTCGAGAGGACGTTGGTCTATGTTGTCCAAGAACACGATAATCTGACGACGAAGGATCGAGCGTACGTAGTCGAGTGACGCTTTGAGGTGGGGACCGTCCTTGGCAAGCAACCGAGTGAGGTACGCGATGCGCTCCTTCTGATACGCAATCTCATCGATCTCGCGCAGTGCGCCGATTGCGCTACCCTCAAAGCGCTTGAGAGACTCGCTATAGATTTTTTCGACGAGTCTACGGTCATGGATGTCGATCTCATAAGTTTTTAGGAGCTGCCGGTCCATTTCCTCAAGAACGAAGCTGTCTGTGTCTTCGAGGATCGCCGGTTTACGCCCAAAATCGATGTATATTACAACAGACCTGTCGAATAGATCTTTCGCTTCCACATGGACAAGATTCTTAATGAACATCGTCTTCCCAACACCCACATCCCCTAGCAAGACGATGGGGCGACGACTCATACTTGACGCGATTATCTCCTCCTGAAGGGCAGGGTTAATTCCCTTCTTCGTTGAGACGGGCTGCACATTGCCAGGAGGTCCCGCGTCCTCATGCAAGAGGCTGTAGCGTGTTTCCAGTATGCGTCTACTTACCATGGCGTACTGCGAAAGTGCGCCGCTTGACGCATAAGTCTTTTCCAGAAACTCCTTCTCAACCTCCGGTGACCGTGTGATGTCCTCAAGGAATACGTCGGCGAGATTCTGCAGGTCGGCCTGAATATTGTTTCGCCCCTTATTGCCGGGATACCGGGCACCCAATTGTGCAGACAACGGCGGCGGGGCGTCAGGCCGCTCCCCTTCGGTAAGGCTCAGATGGAGTGTTCGAGCTTCAACGCCTGCGCGCGACAAATTCTCCCACAAAACATCGAAATTCTCGACCATGGAGTCAAGCGTCGGAAACACCAAAGCCGCACCCTCAAGCGGGCCAACTCCATCAACGCGCACCCCGAGAAAGGCAACGAGTTGGGTGCCATTGGAGATGACGGCATACGGAACGCTTCTTGTTGCACAGTACTTGGCTACCTGGTCTAGCGCATCCTTTAGGCCTTTGTTTCGTACGTTGTCTGTGAGGGAGGTGATCCGTTGACGAATATTTGCCACGCCAACCGGGACATCGAAATGCTTCCCCTCGCGCTTTGCCTCGACAATGAGCCGGACTCCAGGCTTTCCGACGGCATAATCCACGTACTCGTCGTTGCGATTCTCCTCGGCGACGATCTCCTCACGCGGCCAGCTCAGGACGTCGGTGAGCAGGATATCAATCAGGTGAAACCGCGTAGTGGCTTCATTCCGATCGATGTCGGTGGACTGCGTGTCATACCAGGCAACGAGATCATGGAGGGCTGCCTTGCCGTGTTCGTACGGCGTGCTCACACCTACCCCCTCATCCTCCCTGCCCAGCCAAGTCGATGGCTACGCAGGGACCGCTCGTCCGCCGTTCAGACCGCATGTGATGCCAGGTCAAACTCTAGCGACCTTCGCTCGGCTCCCGATGCTCGGGCCGCAGCGATCTACGCAGGCCGCGCCCTGCCAGCCGGGGTCGACCTCGGTCGTCCGCCGCCGGGCAAAGACACGAGGCCCTGAGCGGCCTGAGGAACTGTAGGCAGCTCGGGGGTCCGCACCGCACCGAGCGGGAGCCGAGGCTTGCAAGCAGAGTGGCAGTCCGGAGCCCGTGCCAGATCCATGCCAGATACAGGAGTGATTCGCGGGCGACAGCGGAGACCCAGAGGTGGCCGCCCACCGACCGGTGCAGGTCACTAGCCGGCAGGTCACCATCGGTGCGCGAGATCGCCACTGGCAGTGTGGGAGTCGGCTCCAATGCCAGGCCGTGACAGCGGTCGACAGCAACGCTGACAGCAACGAGGTGGATAGGCGCGGCCGGAGTAGACCGCCATCAGACATTGTCCGCAGGCCAGGTACACCGACGGACGTCGTCGGACAACCCGGATCGAACTTACAAAACGGAGGATCCTTTCCGTTCACCCCGGTCGGGAAGGACGTCATGCTCCATGTCTGATCGGCGTAGCGCCCGCCGCGCTCGGCCTGCTGGCGGCGCAAGCGCCGGCATCGGCCGGCGCGGCGGCGGACCAGCAGCAGGTCCAAGTCGTCCTCCACTGAGCGGGGCGCGACAAAGATCAACCGGTCGATTCGCACGTCCGTCGTGGTTCCTCGCCGCTGCTCCCGCCGCACCGCTCGCTCCGCTCGCTGCCGGGTACGGATACCCACGAGCGGCGCCTCCGGCGGGGGCACTCCGGCTCCGGGATGGCCGCCACCACCGTCGACCCGGGCAAGCCGAGCAGACCCACCCCCGGCGCCGCCAGCCTGGTTGCCGTGCCTCACGCCAGTCTCGTGGTGGCGGCGCCGGGGGCAGGCCCGCTCCCCGGTGGGCGGGTCGACGGCGACGGGATGGCGGGGCGGGCATGAGCCCCAACAACATGATCAGCGTTCCCGCTATGTTCCCGTGGACAGTCGTAGACGGCCGGACTCCACCGGACTTGGCCGGACTGATAAGATCGGCCCCGGACCCAGTTCGCCCAGGTCAGGGGCCGTACTCGCTGGGTGTGGCGGGCGGAGGATTCGAACCTCCGAAGCTTTCGCGACGGTTTTACAGACCGCTCCCGACAGCCGATCCTGACCGCCGCGACGACCGACCTGATCCCGGTCACGCAGCGGTGCCGAGGCTGCGCCGAAGTTCGTCCAGCGCGCGGGTCACGGTCCTTAGCTCACGCCGTACCGCCTCGACGTCGATGGGTGCGGCCGCCGCGAGCGCAGCGTTACGGATGTACGTCGACAGCGGCTGACCGGCCGCAGCAGCCGCCGCGGCGATGTCGGCCAGCTCCCCGCGGCTGAACCGCACCGACACCACGGAGCGCACCTCGGCCGCGTGCTCGGCCGGCACCTGCTCGCCCTCGGCCTCGTCCCGGTGCTCGTACAGGTCCTCCGCCGCCGCTTCCATCTCAGCGAGGCTGGCGCCGGTCACCTCGTCCACATCCTCTGGCTTGCTCACGAACGCTCCCATGGCTTGCTCACGAACGCTCCCACGCCGTGATCGGATATGCCGTGTTGGTCTCCCCGTAGTAGATGAACGCCACCGTGACCTTGCGGCCGGCGTCCGTGCTACCGACCGCTAGGTGCGTGGCCACCCGGCCCCGCAGGTTGGTGCGGAACACCGGGCGGTTCCGGAACACCTCCTCGATCTCCGAGACCGTCGCCCGCTTGGTGGCGTAGGTCGTGTTCGCGCCCCACTGCACCAACAACACCTTGACCGGCGGCATCCCCAGCTTCCCTCTCAGGGTAGTACACCAAAACGATCCACGTAATACGCAGACGACAAGGACAGGGGCCGTGACAGTCGGACACCACCGGACGCCCCGGAACGGACGCCCGCGAATGAGCGCACGTGCTGGGATGCTCGGGGCCGGGTTGCGGCAAATACGCGGCCAACTTCGAGTGACGGTCGATCTCGAACGTGCCATATACGCAGGTCAGCACCACTTTCGGATACCGGTGATACCGAGCCCTCCGGAGGCGGGAGCGCAGGTTCGAATCCTGCCGGGGGCACGTCACAGAACTGCGCCAGCCTGACTGGCGTTCTGACCATCGAAGCGAGTTACCCGCTGCTGTAGCCTGTGCGCTTCGGGCTGGCGGGTTGGTGCCGTAAATGCGGTTTGAGG
>Ga0137373_10003691_pt1 | contig 16698 bp, 17 predicted proteins | sample SagtaG_5_FD_104912 | JGI IMG/M metagenome (GOLD analysis project Ga0137373, IMG submission 104912) | Vadose zone soil microbial communities from Sagehorn Ranch, Mendocino, California, USA - Sage1_R_80_16 metaG | ecosystem: Environmental > Terrestrial > Soil > Vadose zone | place: USA...
TCCCCGACTTCAGGGTCGGAACCAAGGGTGTAGGAGAGGCGATCGCAACTTCCGGCGCTTACACTCTCGTCGGTGGTGGCGACACCGCCGCCGCCATCGACGCGGTAGGACTCACTGGCCGCTTCTCCCACGTCTCGACCGGCGGAGGCGCCACCCTCGAGTACCTCGAGGGCAGGGAGCTACCCGGTGTCGCCGTCCTTAAGGAGGCGTGAGAGAGAGAGGGTGCCGGCGCGCGTAAGTCCAAAGGCGTTGCTTGCTGCCAACTGGAAGATGAATCCAGTCAACGCCGGCGATGCTTTCGAACTGGTCAAGGGCGTGCTCCCGGCCTCGACCGCCCACCCCGAATTGGTCGATGTCGCCATCTTTCCGCCTTATCCCTGGCTGCTGGGCGTGGCCGAGCTCATCGAGCAGACGAGCGTCAAGCTCGGCGCCCAGGACTGCTTCTGGGAGCTGTCCGGCGCGTACACGGGTGAGGTGTCGCCGGCGATGCTCACAGGGTGGTGCCAGTGGGTCATCACCGGCCACTCCGAGCGACGCGCCTACCTGGGTGAGACCGACGACATGGTGGCGCGCAAAACCGCGGCCGCCCTCGCCAACGAACTCAGCGTGATCATGTGCGTCGGCGAGCTCGACGAGCACTACGACGCCGGCAAGACCGACGAGGTGGTCACCAAGCAGGTCAAGGCGGGCCTGGGTCTGTGCTCTGCGGACGACTCCGCGCGGCTGGTGATCGCGTACGAGCCGGTCTGGGCGATCGGGACCGGAAAGAACGCGGATCCTGAGCACGCCTACAAGACGATGCGCCTGATCCGGCGAGTGGTAGGGGAGATGATCGGAGCCGGGGCCGCGCGCAAGGTGCGCGTGCTGTATGGCGGCAGCGTCAACGCGAAAAACGTCGAGTCGTATGTCGAGCTGCCGCTTTGCGACGGCTGCCTGGTCGGCGGGGCCAGCCTGATCGCCGACGAGTTCGCGGAGATAGTGAACGTGACCGCCGGGGTGTATGGGCATCGTTAGAGAGCCAGGGACGCTCGTGCTGCTCAGGCATGGGCAGAGCACCTGGAACCTCGAGAACCTCTTCACGGGCTGGCACGACGTGCCGCTCAGCGAGCTGGGCGAGTCCGAGGCAAAAGAGGCGGGGCGCCTGATGGCCGAGGCGGGCCTGGCGCCGGACGTCGTCCACACGTCGGTTCTCATTCGCGCCATCCAGACCGCCGACATCACCCTTGCGGAGATGGGACGGAGCTGGATCCCGGTGCGCCGCAGCTGGCGGCTCAACGAACGCCATTACGGCGCCCTCCAGGGTCTGAACAAGAAGGAGACGACCGAGCGCTACGGCGAGGGCAAGGTCAAGGTTTGGCGTCGCAGCTACGACGTGCGGCCGCCTGGCCTCGAGTCGACGGACGAGCGCCATCCGGCGCACGACCCTCGCTATGCGGCGCTGCCGCCTGAGCTCCTCCCAAAGAGTGAGTGTTTGAAAGACGTCGTCGAGCGGATGCTGCCGTACTGGTACGACGCCATCGTCCCCGACCTGATCGCCCACCGATGTGTGCTCGTATCCGCGCACGGCAACAGCCTGCGCGCCCTCGTCAAGCATCTCGACGGCCTTTCCGACCAGGAGGTCGTCGACCTGGACATTCCCACTGGCGTGCCACGCGTGTACGAGCTAGATTCCGACTTTCGCACGCGCTCACATCGATACCTCGGCGATCCCAAGGAGATCGAGCGGAGGGCGGCAGCTGTCAAAGGCCAGGCGACCGGCTCAAAACCCTAGACTGATTTCGTATTCAGACCGACGAGATCTAGATAAGGGGGGATTCCGAAATGGCATTTGAGCTACCGCCGCTCCCATATCCGTTCGACGCGCTCGAGCCGCACATCGACGCGAAGACGATGGAGATCCATCACGACAAACATCACGCGGCGTACGTGACCAACGCCAACGCAGCCCTGGAGAAGCATCCGGAGCTGGGCAAGAAGTCTGTCGAGGACCTCCTGAGTGCGATCAGCTCAGTGCCTGAGGACGTCCGCAACGTCCTCCGCAACAACGCAGGCGGCCACTCCAACCACTCGATCTTCTGGACGATCATGGGCCCGAGTGGTGGCGGCGTCCCATCCGGCCGGCTGGGCGACGCGATCACGAGCACCTTCGGCAGCTACGACTCGTTCAAGGAGCAGCTGCAGAAGGCGGCCGTCGGCCAGTTCGGCAGCGGCTGGGCGTGGCTCCTTAGTGACGGCGGCGGCAAGCTGTCGATCAAGTCGTACCCGAACCAGGACAGTCCGTACATGGAAGGTCACACTCCGATCTTGGGCGTTGACGTATGGGAGCACGCCTACTATCTGAAGTACCAGAACCGGCGAGCCGACTACGTCACCGCCTGGTTCAATACCCTCAACTGGAAAGCGATCGCGGAGCGCTACGAGTAGACACAGATGGTTAACGTCGCAAAAGCACTCGTCATCATCGAAGTGGTTCTCGCCGTTCTGCTCATGGCCGGCGTATTGATCCAGACACCGAAAGCCAGCGGGCTCGGGGGAACCATCGGAGGCGGCGGTGGTGACGGACTCGGCGGTGGGTACCGCACGCGTCGCGGCCTCGAGCGCCAGATCTACTGGACTACGTGGGTGCTGGTGGCCGCGTTCCTCATCTGCTCGGTGGCCAATATCTGGGTGACGACTCATAGCAAGTAGGTTTCTTGCCGGCGCCACCACGCTGATCGCGGTGGCGCTGGTGAGCTGCGTGCCGGTCGCGACCGCGCCGAAGCCGGCGCGAGGTGGCACCGCCATCGAGGCGCTGGTCGGGCAGGCGGGCGTGCTGAACCCGCTGTTCGAGGAGGATGACAGCGCTCGGGATGTCGACAGCGTCATCTATCAGGGCCTGACCACGGTCGATGCAAGCCAGCAGGTAGTAGGCCTTCTGGCCCGCGACTGGACGATCTCACCTGACCATCTCAGCTACACGTTCAACGTGCGAAATGATGTGCGCTGGGCAGACGGCCAGCCCTTTGGCGCCGACGACGTGTTGTTCACGTTTCACGTGCTGCAGGACCTCGAATATCAGCAGCCTGGCGCTGACGTCTGGCGTCAGATCGGGGTTGCGGCCGGTGGCCCGAATCAGGTGGTCTTCACTTTGCGCGCCCCGAGTGCGTCATTTCCCCTGAATCTGCGCATCGGGATCATCGCCAAGCATCTCTTCGCGGGCATGTCGCCGGCCCAGATCGCCGCCAGCCCGTACAGCGGCATCCGCGCGATAGGCACGGGACCGTTCAAGGTCGCAGGCATCAACTCCCTGGCGATCACGCTCGATCGCAACACGTATTCCGATCCGCAGCCGTATCTCGACCACCTTGTCTTGCGGACCTATCCCGTCACGGATCCGCAGACTGCGATCCGGGCCGTGCTGCAGGGGGCGGCAGACCTCGTCGGGGGACTCGAGCCACCGGAGGTGGCCACGCTGCAGGGACGCCCTGACGTTGACGTCCACAACGTCAAGACGTTCACGACCACATTTGCGGCGTTCAACGCCGAGGGCGCGGGAAGGACGTTCTTCAGCGACGTCAAGGTGCGCATCGCGCTGGCGCAGGCCGTCGATCGGCAGCGGCTCATCAACGAGGTGCTCTCAGGGCGCGGCGATCCGGATGCGACGCCGATACCGACTGCTGACTGGGCCTACTCATCTGCCGCCGCGGCCATGCATCCGTTCGACCAGCTGACGGCGGCCAGGGCGCTCGAGACCGCCGGCTGGACGCTGGCTTCCGGCGCCAAAGTGCGCACCAAAAATGGCGCGGCTTTCCGTGTCGAGATGGTGGTCGCCAACTCCTTCCCGAATCACCAGATCGCGGACGCCGTGGCGCGCCAGCTGCTCGAGGTGGGGGTGCAGATCGACGTCAAACCCGTGGCCGCCTCGGCGCTTGTGCAGCAGTACCTGCTGAGCCGCAGCTACCAGATGGCGCTGGTCGCGATCGATGTCGGCCCGGATCCCGACCAGTACACGTACTGGCATACGACCACGGACGCCGGCACTCTCAACTTCGCCTACGCGCGGGGATGGGGTCTCATCGACAAAGACCTCGAGGACGGACGGGCAGCGGTCGAGCCGTCTGCGCGGCTCGCGGCGTATCTCGACTTTCAGGCCCAGATAGCGGATGCAGCGCCCGCCATCTTCCTGTACTCGCCGCGCTACGACTACGCGGTCTCGCAGCGCGTGCACGGCGTCCGGCTCAACGGCGTCATCGAGCCGGGCGACCGGTTCCAGTACGTCACCCAGTGGTACGTCAACACGGGGGCCTAGCGAGAATGGGATCGTGGACCTTGGGCTGAAGGGCCGGAAGGCGCTCGTCGTGGCCGCCAGCAAGGGCCTGGGGCGCGCCTGCGCCGAGGCCTTGATTCAGGAGGCGGCCGACGTTTTCATCTCATCTCGCGACGCCAAGGCGATCGAGAGCACTGCGAAGGAGATCGGGGCGGCAGGCTGGCTGCCGGCCGACGTCTCTCAGGCCGGTGGGCCTGAGGCCCTGGTGGATGCAGCCGTCCAGCGGCTCGGCGGCCTGGACGTGGTGGTCGTGAACGCCGGCGGCCCACCACCCGGAACGTTTCAGAGCACGTCGCTCGAAGCCTGGGAGCCGGCCTTCAACCTGACGCTGATGAGCGCGGTTCGCCTGATCCGTGCGGCCCTGCCGCATCTCAGGCGTTCGGATCAGGGCCGAGTGGTGTGCATCACGTCGATCTCGGTCCGCCAGCCCATCCCCAACATCACTCTTTCCAACGCCCTGCGCGCCGCCGTCACCGGCCTCGCCAAGACCCTGTCGCTAGAGCTGGCTCCGGATCGGATCACCGTCAATTGCCTCGCCCCTTCCAACATCCTCACCGATCGCATGCGCTCCATCGCCGCCGCCGGTGGCGAGGATCCGGCAGAGGCGATCAAGCGCCAGGCGGCTGCCGCTCCGATGGGGCGCCTCGGCGAACCGAGCGAATTCGGCGCCGCGTGCGCGTTCCTCTGCTCGCGGCAGGCGGGCTACATCACCGGCCAGACGCTCGGCGTCGACGGCGGCTCGCTGCTCGGCGTGCACTAGCATTCGGCCGTGGGGATCCGATTCGCCGAGCGTATGTCGAGGCTTGGCACGGAGGGCGCCTTCGAGGTCCTCGCCAAGGCACGCCGGCTGGAAGCGGATGGCAAACACATCGTTCACCTCGAGATCGGCGAGCCCGATTTCGCGACCCCGGACAACATCATCGAGGCCGGCGTCTCCGCCATCCAGGAGGGATACACGCACTACACGCCCGCCAGTGGGATCATGGAGGCGCGGCAGGCGGTCGCCACATTCGTGAGCCACATGCTCAACACCGACGTCGAGGCCACCGAGGTCGTGCTCGTGCCTGGCTCAAAGAACGTGCTCCTCTTCACTTTGCTTGCGTGTATCGAGCCGGGTGACGAGGTGATCCTTCCCGATCCCGGATATCCCGCCTACGCATCACAGGTGAACTTCATCGGTGCGGTGCCGAAAACGGTCACGCTGCGCGAGGAGACCGGATTTCGAATGGATCTCGACGAGCTGGCGTCGCTGATCTCCCCGAAGACAAGGATGATCATCATCAACACGCCGCAGAATCCGACCGGCGGCGTGCTCACCGATGAGGACGTTAGTTTCGTCTGCGAGCTGGCCCACAAGCACGACCTGCTTGTGGTCTCGGATGAGATCTACAGCCAGCTCGTCTATGGCTTCCATCACGTCTCGCCGCTGTCCCAGCACGGGATGCGCGACCGAACTGTTCTGATGGATGGCCTCTCGAAGTCATACGCGATGACCGGGTGGCGGCTGGGCTACGCGGTGGCGCCGAAAGCGCTGGCCGCAAAGCTCGATCAGCTGATGATCAACTCGTCGTCGTGCGCCGCCGGTTTCACGCAGATGGCCGCGATCGAGGCGCTGACCGCACCCGAGTCGGCTCAGGCGGTCACCCACATGGTCAGGGTGTTCGAGCGGCGGCGCGACCTGGTCGTCGATGGGATCAGCGTCATCCCCGGCATGCGGTGCATGCGGCCGCAGGGCGCCTTCTACGCATTCCCGAATATCGAGGGCACCGGCCTTGGCGAGCGGGAGCTCGCCGACCGGCTGCTCACTGAAGCCGGCGTAGCCGTGCTGCCCGGGACCGCTTTCGGACAGGCGGGCAAGGGCTACATTCGGATCGCGTACACGCAGTCGGAAGACGAGCTCAAGCTCGGCCTGCAGCGAATCTCTGACTTCATCGCGGCGAACCGGGTCTAACCCGCGAGCGCGCTCCGGCGGGTTTCCAGCCGAATTGATACCCGCGAATGCCGGGCGAGTTCTAGGGCGCCGTTTTAGGCGGGCCGACTAGTCCGATTCGGTTTCGTTGTCGTTGTCCTGCTCGGCCGCCTCGGCCTGATCGTCGTTGTCCTCGTCCTGTGCCTCGGCAGCATCCTCGGCGGCTTCCTCTTGAGCCTCGGCGGCTTCCTGCGCGGCCTCAGCGGCAGCCTCGGCGGCCTCTTTCTGCTGCTCGGCGGCGAGCTCGGCGGCCTCTTCCTGCGCCTCGTTCTCGAGTTCGTCTGCATCCTGGTTCGCACCGACGCCGGCCGCCGTCGCCAGCTTGGCGACGCTGTTGATGACCGAGGTGTTTGCCAGGCGGGTCGAGACGGAACCGGAGTGTGCCCCCACGGACGCGACCACAAGGACGACCCCGGCCAGCGCGGCTATCCCGGCTGCGCTCAGTCTCACCAATCGACTCTTGAACATGAGTACCTCCTGCGTGGTGCCTTTGCGCGCTTACATGTAGGTTTACCAGCGCGAGCTACACATACCCTACGGCAGCCCCAGACTATATTGATCGCGCGATGGATGACGGCCTCCAGCGCCTGACCGAGCCGCTGGTGAGAGACGGCGGCCGGCTCCGTCCGGCTTCATGGGACGAAGCCCTGCAGAGAGCTGCTGAGGGGTTCGACAACGCTCGCGTCAAAGGTCCAAACGCGTTCGGCATGTTCAGCTGCTCCAAGACCACGAACGAGATGAACTTCATGGCGCAGAAGTTCACGCGGGTGGTGATGGGCAGCAACAACGTCGACAGCTGCAACCGGACTTGACACGCTCCCAGTGTCGTCGGTCTGGCGACAGTGTTCGGAGCCGGGGGAGGTACCTCCTCGTACCGCGAGACTGAAGAGACCGACCTCGTCATCCTGTGGGGCTCGAACGCTCGCGAGACGCATCCGATCTTCTTCCACCATCTGCTCCGGGGTGTTCGCAACGGAGCGCGATTGGTCGCTGTCGATCCGCGCCGCACCAGCTCGGCCGAGTGGGCCGACACGTGGCTCGGCATCGATGTCGGAAGCGACATCGCGCTCGCCAACGCGATGGCACGCGAGATTATTCACTCCGGTCTCGCCAACACTGAGTTCATCACCCGCGCCACCACCGGCTACGAGGACTACGCGCGGTGCGTCGAGGCGTATCCGCTGGAGCGGGCCGAGGCTGACACTGGAGTGCCGGCGGGCGCGATCAAGGATGTGGCCCACGCTTACGCGCGCGCCGACCGCGCGATGATCTGCTGGACGCTAGGCATCACCGAGCACCACAACGCGGTCGACAACGTCCTCGCGCTCATCAACCTTGCGCTGCTGACCGGCAAGGTTGGTCGCTACGGCTGCGGGCTGAACCCGCTGCGCGGCCAGAACAACGTTCAGGGCGGCGGCGACATGGGCGCCATCCCCAACCGGCTGCCCGGTTTCCAGGACGTCGAGGATGCGGCCAAACGCGCACCGTTTGAGCGGGCGTGGAACTCGACCGTTCCAGCGATGCGTGGCTACCACCTGAGCCAGATGTTCGAGGCCATGGAGCGCGGCGAGATGGCCGCTGTGTACATCGTTGGCGAGAATCCCGCCCGCTCCGAGGCCGACCAGACGCGCGCGGTCCACCTTCTGAGCGGCCTCGAGCACCTCGTCGTCCAGGACATCTTTCTGACGCAGACCGCCGAGCTTGCGCACGTGGTGCTGCCGGCGGCCGCCGGCTGGGCCGAATCCGAAGGCACCGTGACCAGCAGCGAACGCCGGGTGCAGCGCGTGCGCCGCGCGCTCGAGCCTCCGCAAGGCGCACGCGATGACATCGAGATCATCTGCGACATCGCCAGGCTTCTCGGGAGGGACTGGGGCCACCCGACGGCCGAGCAGGTATGGGATGAATGTCGCGGCCTCTCGCCGATGCACGCTGGCATGTCCTACTCGCATCTCGACGAGCTCGGAGGCATCCAGTGGCCCTGCCCCGACGAGGCGCATCCGGGTACGCAGTTCCTCCACGGCCGCCTGTGGAAGGATCCGGTCGAGGGCCCGCGCGCACCCTTCCACGTCGTCGAGCACGACCCGCCGGTAGACGCGCTGACCGACGAGTTCCCGATCCGCCTCACCACCGGCCGGCGCCTCGATTCGTTCAACACCGGCGTTCAGACCGCCGGCTACAGCTCGCCGCTGCGGCACCAGGAAGCTCTCCTCATCTCACCGGCGGACGGAGCGCGCCTCGGCATCGAAGACGGTGAGCGAGTCCGCGCGAGCTCGCGGCGCGGCTCGGTCGACGTGCCCGTCCGCTTCGACGCCACCCTCCGGCCCGGGCTCGCATTCCTCACCCTGCACTTCCCCGACCAGGTTGCGACCAACGTCCTGACCATCGACGCGACCGACCCGAAATCGGGCACGGCCGAGTTCAAGGCGAGCGCGATCCGCATCGACAAGCTCGCGGCCCCAGCTGCCATTTAGTGGACATCCGCACCAGCGGAGGGCCCGCCACCGCGGACGAGATTGCTGCCGTCGACCGCGTGCTAGGCGCGCCGGCATCGCTCTGGGAGGGCGGCGAGCGAACGCCCTCCGATGACCACCTGGCGCTTGGAGGCGGCGCTGCGCGATCGCGGCGTCATCTCCTGCTGCCTGTTCTGCACGCGCTGCAGGACGAAGTCGGATGGGTCAGCCGCGGCGGCATGGAGTACGCCTGCCGCCGCCTGAACGTCCCGCCGGCCGACGCCTACGGCGTGGTGAGCTTCTATGACCGCTTTGCGCTCGAACCTCGGCCCGCGCTCGCGGTCTCGGTCTGCGATGACGTCGCTTGCAAGTCTCACGGTGCGGACGAGCTGTGCGCCGATCTCGAAAAGCGCTTCGGGCCAGCGGGCACCGCGTGGTTCCGCAGCCCTTGCCTGGGGCTGTGCGAGCGGGCGCCGGCAGCGCGGCTCGAGATGTTCGGCCCAGCGGGGGCGCACCGCGAGGGCCGCCTCGCCCCGGCGACGGCTCGCGCGGTGGCAGCCGTCCTCAGCGGCGGTGACTGGCCTGACGAAACGGCGTATTCCCCACCGCAATCCCCCTCACAGCGGCGCCTGTTGCGGCGCGTGGGCGAGACCGACCCCGAGAGCCTCGACAGCTACCGAGCCGCGGGCGGTTACGGCGCGCTGCGCCGCGCCCTGGAGCTCGGCCCCGAAGGAGTGATCCGCGAGGTCACCGAAGCCAGGCTGCTCGGCCGGGGCGGGGCCGCATTTCCGACTGGGCGCAAGTGGGACGCTGTGGCGCGCTCGCCGGTGCGCCCCCACTACCTCGTGTGCAACGCGGACGAATCCGAGCCCGGGACCTTCAAGGACCGCGTGCTGATGGAGGGCGATCCGTTCGCAGTCATCGAGGCGATGACCATCGCCGCCATCGCCGGCGGTTGCGAGAAGGGCTACCTGTACGTGCGCACCGAGTATCCGCTCGCGCGAAGCCGCATCGAGGGCGCGGTCGCCCGCGCTCGCGAGCACGGGCTTCTCGGTGAAGACGTCGCCGGGTCGGGCTATCGGTTCGACATCGAGGTGCGCCGCGGGGCAGGCGCCTACATCTGCGGCGAGGAGACCGCGCTCTTCAACTCGATCGAGGGGAAGAGGGGAGAGCCTCGCAACAAGCCGCCATTTCCCGTCCAGGCCGGCCTTTTCGGCAAGCCGACGCTGGTCAACAACATCGAGACGCTGGTCAACGTGATCGACATCCTCGACCAGGGTGGCGCGGCATACACCCAGGTCGGCAGCGCGGAATCAACCGGCACGCGGCTTTTCTGCATGTCCGGCCATGTGCGGGTGCCTGGTGTCTATGAGGTCCCGATGGGCGCCACGCTGCGCGCATTGATCGACATGGCCGGCGGGCTGGGCGACGGCCGCAGGCTGCAGGCGGTTCTCCTCGGCGGCGCCGCCGGGTCGTTCGTCACCGAGCCGCAACTCGACGTGCCCCTCAGCTTCGAAGGTACGCGCGGCATCGGCGCCACCCTGGGCTCAGGCGCCGTGATCGTCCTCGACGACACCGCGGACATCGAGTCGATCCTTCTGCGCATCGCGCGCTTCTTCCGCCACGAGTCCTGCGGCCAGTGCGTCCCGTGCCGGATCGGGACCAAACGGCAGGAGGAGATCCTCCATCGCCTCCTCGTCGACCGCCGCAACGGTGATCGAGCGGGTGACATCGCCTTGCTCGGCGACATCGCCCAGGCGATGCGGGACGCGTCAATCTGCGGGCTGGGGCAAACAGCCGCCAGCGCGATCCAGTCCGCGGTGATTCAGCTCAAGGTGCTCGATGGCTAGTCCCGTCTTCGTGGGCCTGCCGAAACCCCTGCTGCAGGCGAACATCGACGGCCGCGAGGTGCAGGTGCCTGAGGGCGTCACCATCCTCGATGCGTGTCGCTCTCTCGGCATCGATACGCCCACTTTGTGCAATCTCGAGACTCTGACTCCGGTCAACGTGTGCCGCGTTTGCGTCGTCGAGGTCGAGGGCTCGCGCGTCCTGGTGCCGGCGTGCTCGCGCAAGATCGAGGCGGGCATGAAGGTCAGCACCGACTCCGAGCGCGTGCGGCACAGCCGTCGCCTGGTGCTCGAGCTTCTGGGATCGGCCGTCGACATGTCGCTGTGCGCGCCGGAGGTGCGCGCGTGGTTCGATCGATATGGCGCGGCGCCGCAGCGTTTCGGAGCCGGCTCGGCTACCGTTGCGCAGCCCGCCAAGGTCGACAACGAGCTCTACGTGCGCGATTACTCGCGCTGCATCCTCTGCTACAAGTGCATCGAGGCGTGCGGCGTGGACGCGCAGAACACGTTCGCCATCGGGGTCGCCGGCCGAGGGTTCGATGCACACATCTCGACCGAGTTCACAGTTGAGCTGCCGGAGTCGGCGTGCGTTTACTGCGGCAACTGCATCGGCGTCTGTCCCACTGGAGCGCTCATGTTCAAAAGCGAGCACGACATGCGTGAGGCTGGCACATGGGACGAGTCGAAGCAGAAGGTCACGGAGACGGTCTGTCCCTACTGTGGCGTTGGCTGCATGCTCGAGCTGCACGTCCAGGACAACTCGATCGTCAAGGTGACCTCGCCGCTCGACCACAGCGTCACGTCAGGTCACCTGTGCGTGAAGGGTCGCTTTGGATTCCAGTTCGTGCAGACCAGGAGATCCGGTCAGGCCTGAGCCGGCTCCACCTCGACTGTCAGCTTGATGTTCTTCGTGATGAGGGGAAGCCAGTACGCCGCCGCGGGAGATGTCTTGATGTCGACCCTGCTGCCCGGCACCGTGCTCTGGAGGTGATTGCGGGCATCGCCCACGCTCATGCCCCTGATCTGTCCAGCGAGCCTTGATATCGAAATCTTCGGTGTTATGAACCCGACGGCGGAACCGGAGATCGTGACGTTCCCCCTCGAGCTTAGCCGGATGATCTTGTACTCGGTGACGATCGGGTCCGACGTCAGCTGAGAACCCGCCGGCACCTTCCGCTCGAGCGCGGCACGCAGGAGGGCCTTGGCCATCTCCTCGGAGAAAGCGGTCGCGCTCATAGAGCCGATGATCGTGACGTTGAAGGTCGGCACCTTGTCGCCGACGTTGTGATCGCTGCTCACGTTCAGGGTCGGCGGCTCGTCGAGGACGAAGGTCATGCCGGGCGACTTCGCATGCAGCGCGGCGTTCAGGTCGTCGGTCACCTTGGCGGCGAGCGCTGTCGACACCGCGTCGAGGTCCGACTGCAGGATGACCTGCTCAGTCCGTCCGTCCACGCCTCCGGTGGTCGGCGATGGATTGTTGACCTGGAGGCCGCTCGGATGGTTGGTGACGATGATCGTGATCGTGGACGCGGCGACATTGCCGGCGGCGCCGGGCTGCACCGCGCGCACACCGACCTCGGCCTGACCCGTAGCGGTCAATGTCGCCGGCGCCTGGGTGGCGAACTGCAGGCCGTGCTGGGTGGCCACGATCGTGCCCTGGGGTACGCGCTGTGCGGTCGGGCACTGCGGGGAGCACCTGAAGACCACCCGTCCGGTCGCGTTGCTGCCGCCGACCTGGGTCGTGCTCGCGGTCCCCTGCTGGCTTTCGGTGATCTCAGCATCGATGTGGGTCGTGCTGAGGTCGGGTCCGGACGGGCCCGCGTTGATCGTCAAGTCCGCCTGCAGCCGGTGTGGCGGCACCGAGAGCTTCACGGTCGCGGTTTCCGTGTAGAGCAGGCTGCCGAGAGCGGCGGTCAGCGCGACGACCGCGCTCAGGACGAGCGCCGGGACGAGCTGCGGACTCGATTTGTCCATTTGCAGTAAGAACGTTAGTCCGACGCGCCTGGTTTTCCCCCTCATTTTTTGGCTTTCAGGAGGGCGCGATAATGCGAGCATGCCGATCATGTGGACGGAGAATCCTGAAGCCAACCGGCTCCTCGAGAGCGATCCGCTGGCGCTGCTGATCGGGATGGTCCTCGATCAGCAGGTGAAGATGGAAAAGGCGTTCAACGGACCCCTGGAGCTGAAGAGGCGCCTCGGTCATCTCGATGCGGCCGAGATCGCGGCCATGGATCCAGATCGGCTGCTCAAGGTGTTTCGGGAACGTCCGGCGCTGCACCGCTTCCCGAGGAACATGTCCCAGCGTGTCCAGGCCCTGTGCCGAGTGGTGATCAAGGATTATGGCGGCGACGCAGCCGCTGTCTGGACGCAGGCGCGCGATGGGGACGACCTGGCTGCGCGCATCAAGAAGCTGCCCGGTTTTGGGGACATGAAGGTCAAGATCCTTGTCACCGTCCTGGCCAAGAAGTTCGGCGTGAAGCCGGCCGGGTGGGAGAAGTACGCGGCCACATGGCACACGATCGCCGACGTCGATTCGCCCCAGACGATGGAGCAGGCTCGCGTGGTCAAGCGGGAGATGAAGGCCGGCCAGGAGCACTAGCGCCTACCTCTGCTAACCTTTGCCATCCGGCCCGGCCGCAGAGAGTCGGGTGGCGCCGGTGCGCGCGCAGGGCGCATCGAACAGAGACGAGATGAGATGAGAGCCTGTACACCCACCCGGGAGGAATCCCGGGCGCTGGCCGCGGAACATTCCCTGATTCCGCTGTACCGCGAAGTCCTGGCCGACATGCTGACGCCGGTCCGCGCCTACACCCTCCTGTGCCCTCCGGACGCGCCCGGCTTCCTGCTGGAGAGCGTCGAGGGCGGCGAGCGGCTGGCCCGCTACTCGTTCATCGGCTTCCAGCCCAAGCCCATCGAGCTGGGGGCGGGTGACCCGCTGCCGGCACTGCGCTCGGTCGCGGCCGAGGCGACCGCGCCGCTCCGCGGCATCCCCCGCTTCCACGGCGGCGCCGTGGGCTACCTCGGCTACGAGACGGCGCGCCATTTCGAACGGCTGCCGGCGGCCGCCGGCGCGGCACCACCGATGCCGGAGTCGGCGTTCGTCCGCGCCGAGGACCTCGTCGTTTTCGACCACGTCACGCGGCGGCTGAAGCTGCTGACCATCCACAGGCCGGACCGCGAGGACTACGACGACGCGGTGGCGCGCATTGACGAGATGGAGCGAAGGCTGAGCGCGGACCCCCCGCCGCCGCCACCGGAAGGAGTCGACGGCGGCTCCTGGGAGCCGAACATGACCCCCGGCCAGTTCCACGCCATGGTCGACGCCGCGCGCGAGCACATCCTCGCCGGCGATGCGTTCCAGGTCGTCGTCTCGCAGCGCTTCCGCAAGCGCCTCGCGGCCAGCCCCTTCGATGTGTACAGGTGCCTGAGGGCGATCAACCCCTCGCCGTACATGTTCTTTCTCGCACTCGGCGCCAACCGGTACGTGGTGGGCACGTCGCCCGAGAAACTGGTCCAGGTCGAAGGCACGCATGTCGAGACGCGGCCGCTGGCAGGGACACGCCGGCGGGGAACAGATGCGGCCGAAGACGCCCGGCTCGAGAAGGAGCTGCTGAACGACCTGAAGGAGCGCGCCGAGCACGTGATGCTCGTCGACCTGGGGCGCAACGACGTGGGCCGCGTCGCGAAGCCCGGCACCGTCACAGTCGACCGGCTGATGGAGGTCGAGCGCTACTCGCACGTCATGCACATCTCGTCGACCGTGGGCGGTGAGCTTCGAGAAGGATGCACATCGCTCGACGCGCTGCGCGCGGCTTTTCCCGCAGGTACCGTGTCCGGCGCTCCGAAGATCCGCGCCATGGAGATCATCGCGGACCTGGAGCCCGATCAGCGCGGGGTGTACGCGGGATCTCTTGGCTACGTGAGCTTCGGCGGCAACCTCGACATGGCGATCACGCTGCGCACGATCGTGGTCGCGGACGGGATGGCCTACGTGCAGGCGGGCGCCGGCGTTGTCGCCGACTCGCGACCTGAGCGCGAATTCGATGAGACGCTCGAGAAGGCAGGCGCCATGTTCCAGGCCATCGAGATGGCAGAGGGGATGTAACAGTGCCCAGGCTCGCGATCGTGGACAACTACGACTCGTTCACCTACAACCTGGTGCAGTACCTGGCCGAGTCCGGCGCCGAACCTGAGGTGTTTCGCAACGACGAGGTCACAGTGAACGAATTGAGCAGCTACGACGGGATCGTGATTTCGCCAGGACCGGGCACGCCCGACGACGCGGGGATCTCGAACCAGGCGATCAAGGACCTCAGCGGGAAGGTGGCGATCCTGGGCGTGTGCCTGGGTCACCAGTGCCTCGGCCAGGTCTTCGGCGGCCGCGTGGTGCGCAACGAGCCGGCCCATGGCAAGACGTCGTGGATCCGCCACGACAACTCGGGCGTGATGGCAGGTATTGCCGAACCATTTGAGGCCACTCGCTATCACTCCCTGATCGTCGATCGCTCGTCGGTCCCTGACGAGCTGGTGGTGACCGCATGGACGGCCGATGGGACCGTGATGGGACTCCGGCACACCAAATTCCCCACCTATGGTGTTCAGTTCCATCCGGAGTCCGTGCTGACCAAAGAGGGCAAGAAGATCCTTGGCAACTTCGTCCGGCGGGCGTCGAGAGGCGTCGCATGATCGAGTCGATCGCGAAGCTCGTGCGGTGTGAATCTCTGAGCGAGGCAGAGGCGGCGCGCGCCTTTGAGACGATCATGCGCGGCGACGCGACGGCCGTTCAGATCGCCGGCTTCATGGTCGCGCTCCGGATGAAGGGCGAGACCGTGGACGAGATCACGGGCTTCGCCAGGACCGCGCGCGCGATGGCGACTCCGATCGAAGTGCGCGACGGGCTGCTGGACACCTGCGGGACGGGCGGCGACGGGCTCGCCACCTTCAACATCTCGACCCTGTCCGCGATCGTGGCCGCGGCCTGCGGCGCGAGGGTGGCCAAGCACGGCAACCGCGCCGCGTCGTCCCAGTGCGGGTCGGCTGATGTGCTCGAGCAGCTGGGGGTGAAGATCGACCTCGGTCCCGAGGGCGTCGCCCGCTGCATCGACGAGGGCGGCATCGGCTTCCTGTTCGCGCCGGTCTTCCATCCATCCTTCCGCTTTGCGGCAGTGCCGCGAAAAGAGCTCGGCGTGCGGTCCGTCTTCAACGTGCTCGGTCCACTGTGCAACCCGGCCGGCGCCCGCTACCAGGCGCTGGGCGTGGCCGACGGCGCCCTCGCGCCCAAGATGGCCGACGTGCTCATGCGCATCGGCGTCGAGCGGGCGATCGTGTTCCACGCCGGTGACGGCATGGACGAGCTGTCCGTGAGCTCGCCGTCGCTTGTGATCGAGATCGACGGCAGCCGCAAGGAGTACCAGCTCGACCCGGCTGAGCTTGGCCTGGCGGCCTCACCGCCGGACGCCATGCGCGGCGGGGGCCCCGAGGACAACGCGCGCATCGCCCGCGAGGTGCTGGCGGGAGCGAAGGGGCCTCGGCGGGATGTGGTGCTGCTCAACTCTGCGGCGGCGCTGCGCGCAGCAGGCCTGGCCAGGGACTGGCGCGACGGCATGGGACAGGCCGCCCAGGTCATCGACTCGGGGCGTGCCGCCGAGGTACTGCAGCGCTGGGCCGCGATTTCGCAGCAGTGACCACGCCCGATCTGCTGTCGCGCCTTGTCACCGAGGCCAGGCAGGACATGCAGAGAAGGCGCGCCCTCATGTCGCAGGACGATCTCGAGCGGGCGATCGCCGCATACATGCCCAAGGACTTCGTGGGCGCGCTGCGGCAGCCTGGGCTGGCCGTGATCGCCGAGATGAAGCAGCGCACTCCGAGCATGGGCGTACTCGCCGATGAGTACCAGCCGATCGAGCTGGCGCGCGCGTACGAGGCGGGCGGAGCAGCGGCAATCTCGGTCCTCACGCACATGGCCGGCTTCGGCGGGCGGCCGGAGCATATCCAGTGGGCGCGGCTGGCGACGGGGCTCCCGATCCTGCGCAAGGACTTCATCACCGACCCTTATGAGGTCGGCGAGGCGCGCGCGGGTGGTGCGGACGCGGTGCTTCTGGTCGTCGACGCCCTCGAGGCGGACCA
>Ga0137373_10003694_pt1 | contig 16686 bp, 13 predicted proteins | sample SagtaG_5_FD_104912 | JGI IMG/M metagenome (GOLD analysis project Ga0137373, IMG submission 104912) | Vadose zone soil microbial communities from Sagehorn Ranch, Mendocino, California, USA - Sage1_R_80_16 metaG | ecosystem: Environmental > Terrestrial > Soil > Vadose zone | place: USA...
CACTTTATCTGGCCTTTGCGCGGCCGACGCCCTTGTCATTGGTGACCGGAGCATCGGTTGCGCTGGTGGGAGTGATCGTCCGGGCATGGGCTGCCGGCCACATCACCAAAAACCGCCGCCTCGTCGTCACCGGGCCCTACGCCCACACGCGAAACCCTCTCTATTTCGGAAGCTTCCTGATCGGTGCGGGATTCGCGATCGCGGCTCACTGGGCGCTTTTGCTGATAGTGATCGCTTTCTGGTCATTCGTCTACGGGCCGACGATGCAACGCGAGCGGGAAAACATTGCCGGCAGGTTTCCGGATGCCTACCCAGCCTATGCGGCGAACGTCCCCGGGTTCATTCCGCGAGTAAGGCCGTGGCGGTCCGAACCCTCTGACGAAGGAAGCTTCGACGCGAGGCTTTACCTGAAGCATGGGGAGTGGAAAGCAGGCGTCACATACGTGCTGGTTGTGGCCTGGCTTGCAGCGAGGATTAGGTTCGGCTTCTAAGTCGTTGTCCGCATTGCAAAAACACCGGCAATGCACCTACATTTCGGCGCACTCGGTAATCATCCGGAGAGCATGTGGGAGCGCGCGCGACCCGCGCCTCCCACCGACATGACTCCCTGGATACCCGGAACGCGTAACACATACCCAGTCAGGCCGTGCAATTCTGGCGGCTCGATCAACCGAAGGTCCGCGGGGCTGTCCCAAACGCCGGGTCGCCGTCAGGGAAGCTCGCGGTTCAGATGAAAAGAGAGATCCTCATCAACGCCGGCCCGCGTGAGACGCGGGTGGCGATACTGGAGGATGAGAGGCTCGTAGAGCTTCTCGTGGATCGTCCAGACAATCGCCGCATGGTCGGCGACATTTACCTTGGCCGGGTTGAAGCAGTGCTCCCCGGCATTCAGGCAGCCTTCGTCGACATCGGTACCGAGAAGAGCGCCTTCCTGCACGCCTCGGACCTCGTGAGAGAGTCCGCCGATGAAGCTGCCGATGACGAGGACGAGGAGGAAGATGAGCCCTCGGAGCAGGCCGAGCAGCCGGCATCTGGCCGGCGTAGCGGTCGGCAGGGCGGTGCGAACGGAGGAGAATCGAACGGTCGCTCACGCCGCGGGCGGAAGGCGCCACCGATTCAGGACGCTCTAAAGCGTGGCCAGGAGATCATGGTCCAGATCTCCAAGGAGCCAATTTCCACCAAGGGCCCGCGAGTAACCGCTCAGATCTCGCTGGCGGGACGCTTCCTCGTCTATATCCCGGACTCATCGAGGGTGGGTGTGAGCCGGAAGATCGGTGTCGGGGCGGAGCGTCAGCGACTCAAGGAGCAGGTGGCCGCGATCCTTCCCGAGAAGGCGGGAGGCGTCATTGTCCGCACCGTCAGCGAAGACGTCACGCCCGAAGCGCTGAGGCGCGATCTCGATCTGCTGATGTCGCAGTGGAAGAAGATCAATCGGAAAGCACAGTTCACTCGCGCGCCCGCGCTTCTTCACCGCGAGACGGGATTAACGCACGGACTCGTACGCGACCTGTTCAGCGCCAAGGTCGACAGCCTGACTATCGACTCACGTCCGGTATTCAATGAAGTGGTCGAGTACCTCAAGACCGTTGCTCCGGACCTGATTCCGCGAGTCCGCCTGTACGACGAGCGATCTCCACTGTTCGACAAGGCGGGAGTCGAGGCGGAGATCCGCGACGCATTCAAGCGCCGGTGCGATCTGCCTTCCGGCGGGTATCTCATTATCGAGCCAACCGAGGCGCTGGTCTCGATCGACGTGAACTCCGGGCGGTACACGGGTAAAAAGGACCCCGAGAAAACGGTCCTCAAGACCAACATCGAAGCGGCAGCAGAGGTCGCGCGTCAGCTTCGCCTCAGGGATGTTGGCGGAATCATCGTCTGCGACTTCATCGACATGGAGACCAAGCAGTCGCGCGATCGCGTGCTACAAGAGCTAAGAACTCACCTCGGTCGCGACAGGGCACGGACGAAAGCTTTCGCGGTGAGTGATCTCGGTCTCGTTGAGATGACCCGCCAGCGAGTAAGGCAGAGCCATTACCAGACAATGACCGAGCCCTGTCCGACATGCGAAGGCACGGGCCGCGTATTCACACCTGAGACGATCATCCGGCGAATGGAGCGTTCAGTACGGCGAATGGTCGTGGAAGGTCGGCGCGACAACCTGTTGGTAAAGCTTCACCCCGACGTCGCCATGTATGTGCTGGAGGAGGAGCGCGAGCTGGTGCAGAAGCTCCAAAAGGCCGCGTCGTTCTCACTCGAGCTCCGCGACGATCCGCTCCTCAAGCCGGACGAGTTCAAGCTCGTGGTGAAGGGGCAGGGGCGAGACGTTACTCAGCAGTACGCAATCGCGTGAGATCTGGATTTCGGTTTCTAAACAGCGAGTGGCCACTTGGATTCCTCTCCCTAACTCTTTATTTTTCAAGGTTGTTCAATCAAATCTCAATTTCAATGGCATACGCAATCATCCGGACCGGCGGCAAGCAGTACCGCGCCGAAGCCGGCAAGACAATTCGCGTTCCTTCTCTGCCCGGTGAAGCGGGCTCCAAAGTGACGTTCAGCGACGTTATCCTTGGATCCGACGGGGACAGGACGATGGTCGGAGTTCCCGCGCTTTCGGGCGCCTCGGTTGTCGGCGAGATCGTCAAGCAGGGGCGTGACAAGAAAATCGTCGTCTTCAAAATGAAGCGGCGGAAGAACTATTCGCGGAAGCAGGGTCACCGGCAGGGCTTCACCGAAGTCCGGATCGGCCACGTCAAGCTCGGATAGGGAGAAGCACCGATGGCACACAAGAAAGGAGTCGGCTCGTCGCGGAATGGACGCGACAGCAATCCGCAGTATCGCGGCGTGAAGAAGTTCGGTGGTGAGCGAGTGGTTGCCGGCAACATCATCGTCCGTCAGTGCGGCACTAAGTGGCATCCGGGCCGGAATGTCGGGCTCGGAACCGATTTCACGATCTACTCGCTCATCGACGGCGTCGTGAAGTTCGAGCACAAGAACCGCACGCGGTTCAAGGTCAGCGTCTATCCAGAGACTGAGACGTCGAGCGCCGCATAAGGCGGGTTCCTCACTCGTTTAACAATCGCTCTCATAGAACAAGAAAAGCCCGCGAAAGCGGGTTTTTTGCTTTCCTGGGCTTGGAGCGCTTGGAATTGCCGCGTTGGGAAAGGAGTCACGGAGCCACGGAGAAAGGCGGAGAATTCCTTTTTTTCAACCCATCCCAGATGGCTCAATTGCTGCCGAGATGTCATCTGTCGTTGGCAGTTGGAAAAGGCAAATCTCCGCAGTGCCTCCGCGACTCCGTGTCTCCTTTCCCCTGCTCGGCCAGCCACACCGCGGCGACCGCATTACCGACGCCCGAAACTTGCGTCTCTCCTCACTCGTAATCTGACTCGACACTCAACTCGGACATCACCAATGGCGTTCATCGATAAACTCAAAGAGGAGCTCGATCGCGCGGGCAAGGCGGCGCAGGGCGCGCTCGACGAGGGAAAGACCAGGCTGGAGGCATTCCGCGCCCGACAGCTCGCCGACAAAGCGGCTCAGGCGCTGGGATACGCGGTGTTCCGCGCAAAAAAGAGCGGATCCGACGTAGACGCTGATACTTATACACGTCTTTCTGCGACCCTCGAGACACACGATTCCGAGGCCGCGCGCTACGAAGCCGATATCGAGCGGCGCCGCCGCGAATCAAGCGAAAAAACAACGACGGGCGATGCGGCAACGCCGGCAGCAGATGCTGCGACGACAGCCGGAGCTGCGCCCACCGACAAAGCCGCGTCGACAGCGAGCACGGCGACCAGCAAGGGCAAAGCGAAGCCTGCGGATTCAACTTCAACCGCCGGATAAATCGATTCGCACGAGTTCCTCCGATAAGAAAAGGCTCGTCCAGCGGACGAGCCTTTTTTTATTGACTCGAGGTCAGCGAATCGGGTTCGCCGGTGACGGCGGGAGTGTCTTGTACCGCTCCGTGAGAAGATCCTGTCGCGTCGGCTGAACAGACTCGCGTCCTCGCACGAAGACGTGCTCCACCTTGGTCGAGAATTCGAACGGATCACCAGTCCACACAACGACGTTTGCTTCGCGACCCGGCTGAAGCGAGCCGATTCTATCAGCTACACCGAAGACCTCGGCGGGAGTCAGCGTTACCGACCGAAGCGCGTCCTCCCACGACATGCCATACGCGACCGCGTTCCCTCCTTCCTGCTTGAGGTTTCGAACGTTGAACGTTTCCTCGTCGCCACTTCCTGAATTCCCAATGAGCAGCACCGGCACACCTGCGCGGCGAAGCAAGCCGGCGTTCTCCTGAATCTGACCGAGCGTTGTGAAGCTGCCGGGAATGTTGTTCATCGCACCGGTCAGCACCGGAACGCGCGCCGCTGCGAGTCGATTCGCGACCATCCATCCCTCGGCGCCGCCACCGATCATGATTTTGAGTCCATTATCGCGCGCGAGCTTGAGCGCGGCATCGATGTCGGTCGCCTTGTCGGCGCCAATCAGCAACGGAAGGCGCCCCTCGACAACCGGAATCATCGCTTGAAGATCCAGCCGGCTCGCGATGAAGTCCCGCGTCTCGTGTCTCTCGAACGCGGCGCGATTCCGCATGTACGCGCGAGTGTCCTCGATCAGCTCGCGAAGCCGGAGCAGCAGCTCGCCACGCGCACTTGCGCCTGCGCTTGTCGGCGACTGCACCTGTGACACCATTGCCACCGGTGCACGGATGACCATGTCGCTCGGCATCCCGTCGACCAGGTCGAGCATCGCCGCCTGACCTGAAACCAGGAGATTCCCCTGGGGAATCACGACAACGCTCGTAACGCCTTCCTTCCGAGCCGGCGCCAGCATGACAGACTGCGAATTGAGACCGTCCCAAACGGTGAACGCCGCCGCGATGAAGTCCTTGCCGCGCGCGACATCTTCGTGCGTTTGCTGTATCTGCCCCACCTCGACGAGACCGAGCTGGGTGGATGAGTTGATGAATCCGGGTGTCACCCATTTTCCGCTGGCGTCAATGCGTCGGGCGTCGGCGGGAACGCTGACGTTCGCTCCGACGGCGACAATCTTCCCATCGCGAATCAGAACGGTCGCGTTTTCAATCGGTGCGCTGCTGACCGGATAAACCTTTCCGCCGGTGATGGCGATCGTCTGCGCGTCTGCAAGTCCGGCAGTGCCGAGTAATGCGGCCGACAAGCCGACGACCGCGAAGGCCCAGGAAATAGTTCTAGTCATCGCGAAGCTCCCGCCGGCACGAAGCCGAGCTCGAAGTCGGTCCGCCATTGCTGTCGCGGATCGAGCCGGTCATAGAGAAGGGCGCCGTCAATCCAGACTTTCTCTGGCTTTGCGTAGACGCTGAAGGGGTCGGCGTTCCATAGAATAAGGTCGGCATTCTTACCGGGCTCGAGCGATCCAGTTTTGTCGTCGATTCCGAGCTGCCACGCCGGATTGATCGTCAACCATTTCACGGCTTGCTCCTCCGTCACCGGTATCCCGGCAAGGTTTCCAGCGGCCATCGCCTTCGCTGCCTCCTGATTCAATCGCTGCGATCCGGAAGGATCATCGGAATGGACTGCTACTCTCGCTCCAGCACGGTCAACGAGCGCGATATTCGCCTTGACTCCGTCGAGAGCTTCCATCTTGAACGCTCCCCAATCCGCCCAAAGGGATCCGCCGATGCCCTCTTTCGCGAGAATGTCCGCAATCTTGTAAGCCTCGACGCCGTGGTGGAACGCCCGAATCTTGTAACCGAACTCCTTTGAGATGTCGATCATCTGGGCCATCTCGTCGGCTCGGTAACAATGGTTGTGGACGAGCATGTTCCCGCGCAGGACTTCCGCCAGCGTCTCCAGTCCGAGATCGCGCGCCGGGGGATCACCCTTGTGGTCTGCGTTCCATTTGTCCCAGCGGCGGCGGTATTGCTCCGCCTGGATCCATGCTGCGCGGTACCCGGCGACGTTTCCCATTCGCGTGGAAGGTCCGCGCTGCGCGTAGACGCGCTTGGGATTCTCTCCGCACGCCATCTTCAGTCCGTACTTTGCCCCGGGGAATTTCATTCCCTGAACCGTTCGTGATGGAACGACTTTCAGCACTACGCTCCGTCCACCGATGAGGTTTGCCGAACCGGGAAGGACTTGAAACGTCGTCACTCCTCCCGCGAGATCGCGCGGGATTTGCGGATCCTGCGGCCACACCGAGTGCTCGACCCAGACATTGGCGGTTACGGGATTGGTAGCCTCGTTCACGTCGCTGTTCGCCTGCGTTCCCGGCGCTCCCCCCGCTCCGATGTGCGAGTGAGTGTCGATGATTCCGGGCGTGACATACTTGCCATTCCCATCGATCACACGTGCGCCGGCGGGAGTTTCCACCGTCTGGCCAACTGCGATGATCTTTCCGTCGGCCACTGCGATCGCGCCATTTCGAATCAGCGGCCCCGTGGCGGTGAAGATGTTGACGTTCCTGATCACCAGCGGCGCCGAAGGAAAGCGGACGTAGGTGCTCGGGAACGGGTCGGCGTTCGGAGTCGAGACACCGCCGAGCCCGGGGGCGGCGCGAGTTGTATCGCGCGCCGGCGTGGGTGTGGAGGATGGCTTCGCCGCCGACGCACAGCCGCTTAGCGTGGCGGCGGTTACAAGCGCCAGGAGTGACAGACGTGAGTGTCGCATCGAGCGGATGGTCCTCCTCAATTCGGTGCGGAGCAGAAGAATGCGCCTATGGGCGCAAAAATTTATCCGCGTGAGACGATCGCGGCAGGGAAAAGGTTGTAAGGGATTGGTCAGCGGCTGCTGTCGAGACGCGCCTCGCGCCATGCGACGAAGTCGTCAACCGCGTCGGTGCAGATGGCGTCGACGCCAATTGCCGAGAGACGGTCCCATCCGGTTTGCGTGTTGCAGTTCCAGGCAACAACCCGGCCTCCGTACTCGTGCACTCGGTCCACGATTTCCTCATCGGTGAATTCCCACTGCTGCCAGAAGTCGCGGGCGCCGACTGCGCGCAGCATTCCGGCCGCGTCCAGCGGATAGCCTACCTGAAGAATTCCTACGGGCAACTTCTGCGACAGCACCCGCGCGTTCGTGGGAATCCTGTGATCGAAGGAATGGATCGCGCACCTGTCCAGGTTGAACGGCCACTCGAGTATGCAGTCAACAACCAATCGCTCGATGCCGGCTGGCTTGACCTCGATGTATACAACAACTGCGGGCGGAATCTCGGTGAGCGCTTCCGTCAATGTCGGAATCAATGAGCCATCGGACAGCAAATGCGCGCGAAGATCGTCCGCGTTGAGGTCGCTTATTTGAAGGAGTGAATGTTCTTTCGACGCCGCTGGCGAGCGGACGGTGAAGTCATGGTGTACGACAACGTGACCGTCGCGTGTTGCGTGCACGTCGAGCTCGATAGCCTCGGCTCCTGCTTCAACTGCGCGCCGAAACGATCCGATGGAATTTTCCGGCTCGTTGATGTGCAAGCCGCGGTGTGCAACGGCCTGTGGGACGACGGGGCTCCGATACATTAGAAGGCCTCCGCCGCTGGGCTATCGTGGATCGTCTTAACGCCATGGCCCTGAACGCGTCTACCATTGTGCATTGAATGAATCTCGACACCCATCGGAGTGGAGACCAGACCGATCAAACTCTGATCGAGCGCTGGAAGGGCGGGGATACGCGCGCCGCGACAGAGCTGGTTGGGCGGCACGCCGATGCATTGGCGAGATTCGCGGTGAGCGCAGGCGAACGGGAGGAGGTGGAGGAGCTCGTTCAGGACACCTTTGTCAGAGCGTTCAATTCCATCGAGTCGTTTCGCGGCGACAGCTCACTCCGAACGTGGCTGTTCACAATCGAGCGTCGCTTGATTCTGGATCGCCGCCGCTCCGAGAAACGCTCGAAGAACCTGGTGCCGATCGACGAAGTCGACGCATCGACGGAATTCGATGCGCTGGACGGGATTGTGGCGCAGGAGACGGCGACGCGGGTGAGGCAAGCAGTCAAATCGCTGTCGCCGATGCAGCACGACGTTTTTACGATGAGAGTAGAGCAGGGGTTGTCTTACAGGGACATTGCCGCGGTTCTCGACACTACCGAGGGAGCGGCGCGCGTGCATTACCATAACGCGATGACGGCGGTGAAGGAGTGTCTGAATGACTAATTGTGCGAAGATCGATGTGAGGGAGAGACTCCCCGAGCTCGTGCACGGACAGCTCTCACCGGCCGAGGCCGCAACGGTGACGTCTCACATTGCTGAGTGCGCAGCCTGTGCGTCTGAGCTGGAGCTGCTTCGTCTCGTCATGGCGTCCGCTGCACCTGCGCCCGCAATAAGTGTCGAGAAGATCGTCGCGGCGCTGCCGAATCCAACACCGGCTGCGCCAGCGAAAGGTGCCATCCTGTCGCGGAAACGTCGGCTCATTCCACTCTCTGCACGTGCGTTTCAGATTGCGGCGGGATTCGCACTGGCAGCATCCGTTCTGTTCGTCATCATGCGACGCGAGGTGGAAGCGCCGGAAGTCCGACCGGCTCCTGCGCTTCAGACGGCGGCGAAGACGAATGAGCCAGCGATACCTTCGTCTAGCGTGCCCACGCTTCCAGCCGCTACTGCACAGTCACGGGAAACTCGGGTCGTCTCTGGGCCAGGTCTCACGCTGGGCGGCTCGACGGAGGATCTTTCCGACGAGAGCCTGGCGATTCTCGTTGACGAGATGGACAGACTTGATGGTGTGCCGACGGTCGAACCGGAGTCACTCGATCCGTCACTGGGCGACGAGGGGGGCCGTTGACCGGATGGTGAAGAGAATGCTTCGGCTGTTCGCTTCTGCCTCGCTTGTCATGCTGGTGTGCGCAATATCCGCTACGGCGCAGCGGCCGCTCGACCCTACACAACGAGATTCTGCGTTTGGTCCGCGGCGGGCGGAGCTCGAGCGACGGTTTCATGAGCGAACGGCTGAAATCGTCCGTAGGCGGCTCAACCTCAATGCTGATCAGATGGCGCGGCTCCAAACGGTGAACAAGAGCTTCGAGTCACAGCGGATGTCGCTCGCGATGCGCGAGCGCGAAACCAGGCGCGCGCTCCGTGATGAGCTCATGAGTGGCGCGAATCCCAATCAGGGAAAAGTCGCCGGGCTTCTCGATCAGATGCTGCGCCTTCAGCGGCAGCGACTGGACCTCGTTGAATCAGAGCAGCGCGAGCTGGCGAAGTTTCTGACCCCTGTTCAACGCGCGCGCTACTTCGGGTTGCAGAATCAGATGCGCCGCCGAATGCAGGAGCTACAGCAACGCCGCGGCACACGCCGCGGAATGAGGTAATGCTTCGACCAAGAACAGCAACGTAGAAAGGCGCAGATCCGTGCCTTTCGATGTTGATTTTGTCGTTGCCGCGGTCGCGTCCTCGCTACTTCCCTATTTACCTTAGTAGAGCCAGCCGGCCCGGGTGGCGGAATTGGTAGACGCAGGGGACTCAAAATCCCCCGGCCTTCGGGCCTTGCGGGTTCGACTCCCGCCTCGGGCATCGAACACTCCTGCCGGCTCATCCGTATAAATTTTCGGTGATGCCGTTAGCAGCCTTCCTCTTCGCCGCCAACGCGGCGGCCACATCTTTGTTGCCGACCGCCACTTCGACCGCCAGCGACAGCGTCCTCCTTTCGCTGCCGGAGGCGGTCGAGCGCGCCCTCAAGACCGGCGACGAGGCCCGCGCCGCCGCCGCCCAGCTCGACGTGACCGAGGCGCAGGTTACCATCGCCCGATCCGTCGGCCTTCCGCAGCTCCGCTTCAACGGCAGCCAATCCCGGGTATTCGAGAGCGCTCGTGCAAGTGCCGTCGGCTCGATCTTCAACCAGCCGTACACGTACACCGCCAATGCTTCGCTGTCACAAACACTGTTTCAGGGCGGACGCGTCCTCGCCGGCTCGCGTGCGGCGAGCGACGTGCGAGGTGCCGCGAGATTCGACGAGATCGAGACCGCTGCGCAGGTCTCACTCGATGTGCAGCGCGCATATCTGCAGGCGCAGTTCACTGCGACTATCGCTGAGATACAGGACACGGCGCTCGCTCTCGCGGGCCAACGCGTTGCGCAGACGCTTCAATTCGAGAAGGCTGGTCAAGCCTCGCGATACGACGTTCTCAGAGCGAATGTGGAGCGGGCGAATCTCCAGCCGGTCGCAATTCAGGCTCACAGCGATTTCGAGCTGGCACTGGTCGAGCTCAAGCGACTTATCAATGTCCCGTTCAAGCAACCGGTCAAGCTGACGACTCGGATCGACACTGCTTCGGTCGCACAGTGGATAGCGCGGCTGCGGTCTACGCCGTCCGCGGCCGACCGCGCGACTTTACGATCGGCAGAGCTGACTGCGCGCGCACGCCATTCTGCTGTCACCGTCGCGCGGGCAGACCTCTTTCCGACTATCTCGATTACCGGCCTTCTGGGTGCGCAGGCTTTTCCGCAGAGCGGATTCCCAACGACGCGCGGGCGCATCTCGACGGTTCCATGCCCTGAGGGGTCAACTGCGGGAAGAGTCTGCACCAGTCAGAACGGTGGATGGTTCAATGACCGCTCGATGGGAATTTCGATGAGTCTCCCGATCTTCGATGGATTGAGGGCGAAGGGAGCGATCGATCTCGCCGCGGCGCAGGCACGGCTCGCTGATCTCCAGTTGGCTCAGACGCGGGAGCGAGTCGCAGCCGACGAGGCGCGCGCACGTGCCGAGCTCGATCGCGCCGAAGCTGCGTTCAAAGCGCAGGGACAGAACGCGGCCGAAGCGGCTGAAGCATTTCGTCTGGCGTCACTGCGTCGCTCGCACGGGCTTGCCACGCAGCTCGAAGTCGCCGACGCTCAGCTCGCTCTGACGCTCGCGAAAACCAACGAGGCGCGCGCAGTTTACGATCTCCACCTCGCGGCGGCGGGCTACGCCCGCTCGATCGGCCTGCCGCCGCAGAACTTCGACCTTCGCTCGGTCCCCGTGCGTACATCAATCCCCGTATCCAACACCCGTGGTCGCTGACGTGAGGCGACGTGCGGCGAGGGCGGCTGTTCTCGCATTCACTCTGTCCGCCTGCTCAAAGGGCGAGAGCCGGCCTGCTGCGGGAGATCGCCCGCCAGCGGGAGCTGCGTTCGCGGGGCCAGGAGGAAGAGCCGCAGGAGGAGAAGGTCAGACGGTTACGATCGCGGAGAGCGACGTTTCGGTCGTGCGGCGCGCAGGGCTCGTCGATGGGATTCCGTTGACCGGAATACTGCGGCCGATCGAAACAGTGGAAGTCAGAGCCCGCCTCGATGGCGATCTGGAGGCGGTGTATGTCAGAGAGGGTGACTTCGTAAGAACGGGTCGCCTACTCGCGCGGTTCGAGTCCAGCGAGCAGGAGAGCGCTCATCAGAGTGCGCTCGCAGACAGGGCATCGGCCAAAAGCGACTTGGCGACGGCCGAGTGGAGGCTCCAGCAATCAGAAGAGCTGTTCAAGGCCGGGGCGATACCTGAAGGGGATCTTCGAACCGCTCGATCAGCGGCGGTGAGCGCGCGGGCGCGGCTCGCGGCCGCGAATTCGCGCGTGCGAAGCACCGCTTCGAGCTCGAGCGATACTAGAGTTCTTGCTCCCACATCAGGGACGATCGAGAAGCGAATGGCTCAGCCTGGCGAGCACATTTCACGCGGCGGGGAGCTATTCACGCTGGTCCGCAATGATATTCTCGAACTCGCCGCAGCAGTACCCGAGCGACAAGCGAATCAGGTTGCAGTCGGACAGCGCGTTCAGTTCCTTGCGAACGGCGCTCCATTCGAAGGCCGGGTCGCGAGACTGAGTCCGACGGTTGATCCTTCATCGCGCTCGATCACGGTGTACGTGCAGATCCCGAACGCAAGAGGGCTGCTCAAGGGCGGGACATTTGCGACCGGCACGCTACTCGCGCGAACAATTGCCAATGCTCTCGTCATCCCGACTTCTGCACTGCGTCAGACCGCAAGCGGCAGTCAGCTCGCGTACAAGATCGTGCGCGGCGTTATCGATACGGCATCAGTGCAGCTCGGGGTGGTCGATGATCGGGCAGCGATTGCCGAGGTGATCTCGGGCCTCACCGATGGAGACAGCGTTGTGTCCGGCAACGTCGGCAGCCTTGGAAAAGGGATGAAGGTTCAGATATTGACGGCGAACTCCGGTCGTGGACGGGGCGGAGCATCGCCCGCTGGTCCCGGCGCCAAATAGCCCTGAGGCCGAATGTTCCTTTCTGACGTCTCGATCAAGCGACCCGTGTTCGCCACGATGATGATGGCGGCTCTTGTCGTTCTCGGAGTGGTTTCCTTCAATCGATTGGCGATCGACGAATATCCGGACATCACCTATCCGATCGTCATCGCGCAGACGACATATCCGGGCGCGTCGCCGGAGGTGATGGAGCGCGATGTGTCGCGGCCCGTCGAGGAAGCGCTAAACACGGTTCAGGGGCTGAAGGAAATCGGATCCACGTCACTGAATGGCGTGTCCATCGTACGCCTCACACTCAATCTCGATGTGGACGTGCTGTCGGCACAGCAGGACGTGCAGGCAAAGGTTGCGCGCATTCGTCGCCAGCTTCCGCCGCAAATCGAAGAGCCGGTGATCAGCCACTTCGATCCAAACGAGCGACCGATCATCTCGGTTGCGATGCAGAGTCCTGACCGACCGATTCGTGAGCTCACGAGTCTCGCCGACGAGGTCGTTTCGCCGAGGCTTCAGGCGGTGCCGGGTGTAGGCGGCATCAATTTGAGCGGCGGAGAAACGCGACAGATCCGCATAGAGCTCGACCCATCGGCGATGCGATCATATGGCATTGCCCCACCGCAGGTGATCACGGCACTCCAGGGCGAAAACCAGGAGGTGCCGGCAGGTCGCGTTCAGCGCGGAGCGACCGAGCAGCTCGTGCGTGTAACGGGACGGATCGTTAATCCGTCGGCGTTCGCGAGCATCGTCGTCGCCGTCAGGAATGGAGTTCCAGTCCGTCTCGGAGACATAGCGAAAGTGATCGACGGCGCAGCTGACAAGCGAACCGCTGCACTTCTCGACTCGGTACCCGCTCTCGCGCTCGACGTGCTCAAGATCTCGGGGTCGAACACGGTCGCGGTCGCGGATTCAGTGAGATCGGCGGCCGCCGCGCTTCAGCGAATACTGCCGGCCGACGTCCGACTGAGCGTCATCCGCGACGACTCGCGCCGTATTCGCGACTCGCTGTCTGACGTCGAGATGAACATCGCGCTCGGCGCTGTGCTGACAATCCTCATCATCTACCTGTTCCTCAATTCGTGGCGCTCGACGGTCATCACCGGTCTCACGCTGCCGGTGAGCATCATCTCAGCGTTCTTCATCATGTGGGTCTTCGGATTCACGGTGAACACGATGACGCTGCTGGCACTGTCGCTTGCGATCGGCCTTCTGATCGACGACGCGATCGTCGTGCGCGAGAACATTGTCCGCCACGTTCAGATGGGTAAGGATCACGTACGTGCCGCAAAGGAAGGCACGTCGGAGATCGGTCTCGCGGTCATGTCGACGAGTCTTGCCGTAGTGGCTGTGTTCATTCCGGTCGCGTTCATGGGAGGAATGATCGGCAAGATTTTCTTCCAGTTCGGAGTCACCGTTGCCTTCGCGGTGCTGGTGTCATTGTTCGTGTCGTTTACGCTCGATCCGATGTTGTCGAGCGTATGGCCGGATCCCTCCGCTGAATCCGCGCACGGTGGGCGCTCGATCGCGCGCGCGCGAAATCCCATTCGTCGCGTCGGCCTCGCCTTTGACGGGTTGTTCGAGAGGACCGCCGACAAGTATCCGCGTTGGCTGCGGTGGGCGTTGTCACACCGCGCCCTCGTGATGGGAGCAGCGGCTGGCTCGATCGCAATAGCAGGCCTGATCTATCCACACCTCGGCTTTACATGGCTTCCTGATGTCGACGGTGGCGAATTCAATGTCAACGTCCGCACGCCGCCTGGCTCGAGTCTTTCGTACACGATCGCAAAGTCACAGGAGGTCACCGGGTTTCTCAAGACTCTTCCGGAGGTGGACTTCACTTATACAACGATCGGGTCTGGCTTCCGTGGGACGCCGAACAACGGCCAGATCTACGTCAAGCTCAAGGATCGCAGGGCTCGCCGCCGCTCGCAGCAGGACATTCAGCAGGAGCTCAGGGAAAAGCTGCAGATGATGCCGGGTGTTCGCCCGACGATCACCGGTACTCCGTCGATCTTCGGAGGATTCCGTCAACCGATTTCGATCTTCGTTCAGGGTCCTCAGGAGGCGCGACTAAAGGTCGCGGCGAATCAGGTACTCGAGAAAGTGCGATCCACACCCGGTGTCGCGGAGCCGAATTCCAGTGACGAGGGGCAGATTCCGCAGCTCGACGTCAACGTCGACCGGCAGCAGGCATGGGCCGCTGGGTTAGGAATCAACACGATTGCCGCTACGATTCAGCCGCTTTTCGCAGGGCAGCGAGCGACGACGTGGGAAGATGAGAATGGGTTCTCACACGATGTCGTCGTAGTGTATCCCGATTCTCTGCGGGCCAGTGCGGCAGATGTCTCGAGCATCTACATCCCAGCCAGTTCAGTGGATCCCGCCACCGGGCAATCGCCCATGATTCCGCTCACGCAGGTTGCCGACGTTCGCGCGAGCCTCGCGCCGCAACAGATCGACCGTCGGAATCTCGAGCGCCAGGTCTCGATCTCGGCCGGAGTGATGCCGGGCTTCGCCATGGGCTCTGTCGCAACCGCCGTTCGCGCGGGCATTGATTCGCTCGGCCTCCCTGTCGGATACCACGCCGACTTCGGCGGAGACGTGCAAAACCTGAACGAAACGAAAGGCTATGTCCTAGCTGCGCTGGGGCTTGCGGTCGTCTTTATCTATCTGATCCTGGCGTCGCTGTTCGGGTCATTCTTTCAGCCCGCGGCGATCATGTTCGCGTTGCCGCTCAGCTTCATCGGCGTCGCCCTCGCGCTATTGATCACCAGAGGGAACATCAACGTGATGACGATGATCGGAATCATCATGCTGATGGGTCTCGTAACGAAGAACGGAATTCTGCTGGTGGATTTCACGAACCAGCAGCGGGCTGGCGGCCTGTCGCGAACGGATGCGCTCCTCAAGGCGGCACGCATTCGTCTGCGCCCGATCATCATGACGACGACGGCGATGATCTTCGGAATGCTTCCGCTCGCTCTGGCACTCGGGTCCGGGTCCGAGCAGCGCGCACCAATGGCGAGAGCTGTGATCGGCGGTCTGATCACCTCGACCCTCCTCACGCTTTTCGTCGTGCCGGTGATGTACGCGCTACTCGAGGACGGCGTCGGAGCGGCGCGAACGGGTATTCCGAGAACGATCGGACGGTTGCGGAGCCGTGCGACGACAACGCCGGTCGCTAAGCGGCCGCCAGCGACTGTACGTCCCGCAGCGAGCGAGCCCGCGCCCGCGATGCCGCTGACAATCGCGAAAGAGGCCAGGAAGGCCTGAGCGGATCCCAGCCGTGACGTTCAATGTCACCTGACAATCCGCCGCATCATCTGGCGACAAACCCGCCACATCCATAACGTTACGCCACAGCACCTTCGGGAAAGTTTCAGTGGCGGAATTGCTTGAACATCTGAAGGCGCAGCTCCAGGACCGCTATGACGTGGAGCGGGAGCTTGGACGCGGCGGCATGGCGACCGTTTTCCTCGCGCGGGACGTCAAGCACGAGCGCAAGGTTGCGATCAAGGTTCTACACGAGGATCTCGCCGCCGCGCTTGGAGCCGAGCGTTTCAAGCGTGAGATCCAGATCGCCACCAGTCTCAGCCATCCCCACATCCTCCCGCTGTACGATTCCGGAGTAGCGGGCGGGTCGCTGTACTACGTGATGCCGTTTGTCGAGGGCGAGTCCCTGCGGCACCGAATCGATCGGGAGAAGCAGCTTCAGATTGACGAAGCACTGCGAATAACTCTCGAAGTCGCGAGCGCTCTCGATTACGCGCACCGCCGGAACATCGTCCATCGCGACATCAAGCCCGAGAACATCCTCATCGAGGATGGGCACGCGATCGTAGCCGACTTTGGAATCGCGCGGGCGGTAACCAGTATGGCGAGTGGGGGACCAGCGCTCACGCAGACTGGCGTTTCGCTCGGAACTCCGACGTACATGAGTCCCGAGCAATCCTTCGCCGAAAAGGACATTGACGGGCGAAGCGATGAGTACAGTCTCGCATGCGTGCTTTACGAGATGCTCACGGGTCAGCCGCCGTTCACGGGTTCCAACGCACAGTCGATAATGGCTCGGCACTCGATGGCGGCCGTGCCCTCGATGCAGATCGTGCGCAACACTATCCCCGACGAGGTCGAGGACGCGGTCGAGAAGGCACTCTCGAAGTCGCCGGCTGACCGATTCGCGACGCTAGCTGATTTTGCGGACGAGTTGAAGGAATGCGTCATCGACTACGCGACCACTACGCGGCGCGCGAGTACGCGTACCATGCGACAGCCGGTGCCGGCAAAGCGCGGTCGCCCGAAGTGGGTTGTTCCCGCGGGAATCGGACTTTCCGCGCTGATTGGTATTTCACTCGTCGCGTGGACGTTATGGGGCCGCCCACGTTCCAGCGCAGGAGCATCGGTTGGAGGCCTCGACCCGCGGAAGATCGCAGTGCTGTATTTCGACGACGTAACTCCGAATAATCGGTTGACGTACATCGCAGACGGGCTGACCGAATCGCTGATTCAGCAGCTCGGCGAGATCAGC
>Ga0137373_10003698_pt1 | contig 16680 bp, 10 predicted proteins | sample SagtaG_5_FD_104912 | JGI IMG/M metagenome (GOLD analysis project Ga0137373, IMG submission 104912) | Vadose zone soil microbial communities from Sagehorn Ranch, Mendocino, California, USA - Sage1_R_80_16 metaG | ecosystem: Environmental > Terrestrial > Soil > Vadose zone | place: USA...
CACGATCGATCCGTAGTCGAAGCGGATGACGAGCTCCATCTGCATCCGCACCTCGCCTTCCAGGCCTTCGACGACGCGAACGAGGTCGGGCGTGCGATCGCGCGGCGGCATGCAGTCGACGACGCGGACGACGCCGGACGCGGTGTGGAAGTCGGTCTCGAGGACGAGCGAGGCGCCGCGGTAGCGGCGCTCGACGCGCGAGGGCGTGTCCGCCGGGCATAGGAGCCAGCGGCCGTTTGTGGAGTCACCGAGCAGCGCGGCGAAGCAGGCGGGAGAGTCGAATCGCGGAAAACAGAGCCAGTCGATCGATCCGTCGAGGCCCACGAGCGCGGCCGTCTGCGTGTCGCCGATGAGGGCGTACTCTTCGAGGCGGAGCGCCATCCACGACCATAGTAGTTGCAGCGACGTTCGGTGTCACGTGGCGCAGAGGCTCGTTTCAACAGCGTTCGCTGTCACGCTGCACGGGCCGACGCACAACGCTTCTGTGTTTTCTGTGTTCTTACTGTGTTTCGGTATTTTCTGTGGTCATCTGCTCGAGACGGTACGCATGCGCCAGCCGTCGCTCGTGCGCTCGAAGCGGACGCGGTCGTTGTCGACGCTGACGATCAGATCTTTCTCACCGCGCTGCACCTGCGCCCGGCCGATCGCGGGCGCACCGGCGGAGTGCGCCTGCAGGACCGTTACGATCGCTGACTGCGCGGCCGGGGTGCCGCTCTTGAAATCCAGGACCGACACCGCCCGGATCCACGCTTCAGGCGCCTCAACGCCTGCTGAGAGTCCCTGACCCGTCGGCGATGCGATCTCGAGCACGCTCGAGCCTTGGGTGAATGTCCAGCGTCCTTCGCCTGCCTGCCGTACGGTGCCCGCTGTGTGGAACCGCACATCAATCGTCTGAGGATCCGTCGTTTCGATTTCGTCGAGCAGCACCCAGTAGCGTTTGTCGACGAATACGACGTGACGTCTTGCGCGCGGCGTCGGGACTTCGTACGCGTTGTCCGCGATGCCGACGAGCGCCTGGAACCGATCGCCGTCGACAGGTCCGAGCAGTGTGCCGGTACGGCCGGGCACCTGTCCTTTGCCGCCGACGAGCACCGTATTGTGCCCCGCCGTCGTCAGCTCGTAATACGTGTAGCGCTTCGGTCCGAAGTAGTCGGCGGGGTACGGGCGGCTCCCGAGCTCCATCGCGAGCATCGTGTCGCCGGTCCCGACGTTCACGTGATTCAGATCGAGGTGCGTGTGGTTCGCCGCAAGCGATCCGTTCTTGAGCGACAGGAAGAACGGAGGATCCGGTTGGCTCGGCGCCATGAAGCCCCACCCGATTGATGCAAAGACATAGGTGGGCGCGAGCGTCGGCGTGAAACCCGGATGGTGCTCCGGTAGCCAGATCTCGTTGATGGGACGCCACAGCAGCGTCAGCGCTTCTTCCGGCCACCCGTCACGGTCCGCCGGACGCGGCGTCGCGCGATCCTGGAACCAGACGAAGTCCGGATTGCGATACTCGCGGCCCAGCAGATACAGGATCGGATCGTTGACGCGGCCGTTCGAATCGCCGAACCCGGCGGTCAGAACGCGACCGGGGTTGAAGACGATCGGAAAGTAGCCGGTCGTGCGCGCGCCCTTCCGGGCGAAGCGTTCGGCGCCCCCCGCGCGCCCGCTCCGCCGCAGCGCGTCGGCAGCCATGAACGCATAGCGATGCCCGTACGTCCAGTATCCCGTCCCTTCATCCCATCCGCCGTCGTCACCGAGATGATCCCAGTAGCGATCCATCGCGGGGACCGCAATGCTCAGCACGCGCTCGGACAACTCACTTTCGCGTCCAAGCGCGAGCGCGAGCACCGCCGCGCCGCCGTTGCAGACCGGATTCCAGTTGTGGTGCGCGGTAACGAAGCTCGCCGGCCGCGGACCGGTCGTCATGTCGAGATATGCCTGCAGCCCGCGCCGCTCGGCGCCGCGCCGAAGCTCGTCGCGTTCGGCTGGCGTGAGGTCGTTATAAAGCCAGTCGTACGCGATCCCGAACGTCAGACAGGTCTCGCCGTTCATCAAATCGAACGGCGGCTGATGCGCCGTGTCGACCCAGATCCGCCAGTCGTCGATCGCATGCCGCAGCTCCCCAACGGCGGCGTCGCGATAGCGCCTGTCGTTCGTCAGCGTGAACGCCATCGCATACGTGAGCACGCGTCCCTGCAGCGCACGCGCGGCGGACAGGCCCTTCTGCTCGCCGGGAGGATCCGGTTCGCCGCGCTTCGTGATCGACGGAATCAGCGGCGGCGCGTGGAGCTGCCACTCCGCGCGCTCGATCAGGCGCTTCGCCGTCGGCTCGAGCACGGTCGAGTGCGCGCGTGCCCCGACGCCAGCAATGTCGGATGCGGTGAAGAGGATGTAGGGGTGTTCGGAGACGGCACGAACGCGAAAAGCAGCCAGCGCGAGAACCGCGACGATGCAGGCCGCCGATTTCGAACGCCGGCGGATGATAGACAAGTCCATGGGGAGAAGGATACTCGTTTGGTTTACTTCCGGACCGTTACCGGGTCGCCGGTCGCGTGCTCCCGAATCTGATACCGCAGGAATTCGTGCACGGCTTTCAAAGCCTGGTGGTTGGATGTCGCGATCCGGACCAGCCAGCCTGTGTCAGTGCGCTCGAAGGTGTACTTGATATCCGCCTTGTAACGTTGCATATCCGAGAGGCCCGGCGGCATCTCGCCGTGTGTCATGAGCGGCTTCTCAAAGTCTCCTCCCGCGAATGACGCCGCGATCTCCTCCAGGTGCGCCTGGATCTGCTCGCGCGTGGCGCGATCGGACGCGTCGTTCGTCGTCACAGCACGCAACGTGACGATGACGTCCACTATCGACTCTGCGGAGGTCGCGCCGCTGGCTGATGACCTATTTGCGCCGCCGGCCGGCTACAAGCTGAATCAGAAGAAGTAAAACGCCGGTTCGCGCGCCGGTTGGCACGCTGCGCGATTACTGAGTCTCGGCGAACGCGAGCGGATTATCGAAGGGGAACCCGAACAGCCGTGGATTTTCGCCGATGACGGCGGCCGAGACGATGTTGAACACGTAGTCGTATGTCTCCCCCGGCACGCGATCGTGATATTTCTCGAGCAACTTCCAGAAGTTCCGCTCAGCGGGGTTCGGAGGCAAGCTTCGCACGAGCTTAATCACCCGGTTTTCGCCCCAGTTGTACGACGCGATCACCAGAAGACCGGACGCCTGCGCATCGGTTGCGTAGATGTCCTTGATGTAGCGTGCGGCCGCGTGCGTGGCTTTCTGCCAGTCGTGCCTGTCGTCGCGGAAGTCGGGACGTGGATAACTGGCGAGCGGCCCGATCGTGAGCCCGTACCGTGCGCCAGTATCGGGGATGAACTGCCACATTCCCTTTGCGTAACCCATGCGCGTCGGCGGGCCGCTGGCGAACGCATTGAAGCTGCTCTCCTGCATTGCCAGGTAGAAGAACTGAGGCGGAAGATTCTGCTTGATGAACTCGTCGGCGATCTTCGGCGTGTACCCCATCTGCGTGGCGGTCCTGATCGCATTTGCATATCGATCCGTAGATCGCCACTTCTGGATATAGCTTTTCACGAGCTGGATGTACTCCGGCGTGGCTGCGAGCTCGCACTCGCCAAACCGGCGGGTCACACGCAGTATTAATCGATCCTCTTCGCTGAGCTTCTGATCGTAGAGATTGAGGACCTGGAGGTAATTGTCGTATGTGCTCTCGGTCTGCCGGCGTCGCGCCCGCAGGTCGCGGACCTCTTGCTGCATGACAGCGTTTCCGGATTGCGCCAGCGCTTGTTCGATCTTCGCGATCGACACATCGAGCGATTTCATGTCGTAGAAAAACGCGAGCGCGAGTGCCTGCTGCTCCTTCAGTTGCTGGTGTTTGTGATATCCGTACGCGGCTGCGCCCATCACCGCTAGGGCCATCAGGCCGACCACCCAAATAAACCGCTGCTTTTGCTTCCTCTGAACTTTTCCGAATGCTTTCCGAATCATCATCGTCCGGCCGCCGATGGGGCCGTGAACGGCACCGGAACCGAAATACCGCTGCTCGTAGTTGGCGAGCAGTTTCGTCTCGCCTCGCGAACTCTGCAGGGTTGCGGCCGATCCGAGTGGCGTCTTCTTTGGTGGACGGTGCTGAGGATCGACCTCGAAGACCAGGGACGGCCCATCGATGCCCAGCGAAGCCGTGAGTGCGTCCGCGATGATTGCGGTCTCCACCCGTTGGCCGTTCACGAAGACGCCGTTGGCGCTCTTCAAGTCGCGCAGCTGCCAGCGGCCATCCCTGAACGACACTTCGACATGCTTACGGCTCACCTTCGCGTCCTGCAGCCGCAGCTCGCAATCGTGTTCACGACCGACGCAGAACGTCCTGGCGAAGCGGAAGACACGCCCGTCGGGAGTACAGACGTGCAGTTCCGGCACTCCCGAAGACGTGCGCACGGTTTCGGAGGTCGTCATGGCGGATCCGTGTCTGCCGGTCACCTTACCGCATCGCGGCCGCCCCGACGACGAAGATCTTCTCTGGGAAGCCGTCGTACAACAGCCGCCAGTTCGGTGGCGGCTGCGACAGACAAGGCAGTCGCCTGACGGTGTCCTGGATCACCGGCGCGGACATTCCCTCCCAGCCGGGATTGGAGTGCGTGAGAACGGTGCCGTTCGGTAGCGCATCGCAACTGGCGATGTTCGCGAACGGGAGCACTTTCACCCGCTCGGATCCGAGCGGATTCAGCCAGAAGTCGAAGAAGCACAGGTCTCCGGGGTCCCCGATGATAGTCCGAGTGTCTGGAGGCAGATGTTCGCGGATGCGAACATATGTATCCTTGATGCGGTGAAACGCGTCAAATGCGATTCGTTCCGCCTCCAGGTTGAAAAGTAGATTGACCGTGAGAAGCGCGAACGCAACAGCCAACAAAGCCCGGCGTCCCACTGCACATTGCCACCTCGAGATTGCGGTGCTGATTACGAAGCAGGATGCGACGACCGCAAACACCGCCCCGGGAGCGTACACGACCAGGTGCCGCGACAATCGATGGATCGGTACAAAGTGCGTGACGCTCTGTGAACCGAACTGGTGATACGCCAATGGCCACACGAACCAGAAGGCGCCGAGGACGAACCCGGCTGTCGCCTGCGGCGGAACCGCCCTGGAGAATCTGAGTGCCAGCGCTCCGACCACGAGCCCGAGCAGCGCAAGACAGAAGATGAAGCCGTGATACGCCTGGTCCTGGTTCAGCAGTCCCCATCCGCCAATTCGCCACCACAGCAAAGGTGGAAAGATGCTGAACGGAATCGTCGTCCAGTCGGTGTTCAACCCCCACTGGGCAATCGACTGCACCGTACCGTAGTGACGGTTGACTACATGGAACCGGTGCAGGACATCGCCGTCGGCCCAGAGATATGCCACTCCTTCGCCGATCTGAACGATCACCCACGCCGTTAGATAGACGACAGTGCCGTTAATGATCGCGCGAACCCTTTCGCATCTGCGCAGCCAGGCGAACACAACAACGGCACACAGCCCGACCGGCAGCAGGATCGGTCCATTACCGCGAATAAGATTGCAGACGCCCATCGCGATACCGCCGCCAGCGACACTCCAGCTCGTCCAGCGCGGAGCACCCGCGTACCCGAACACCACGAGGAATACGGAAAGAGCGAGCCAGCCCGCCTGGATCGCGTCCGGCATCACGACGGTCGAGAAGAACACGTCGCCAGGATACGTCGCGTACAGCAATGCAGCGAGCAGCCCGAAGCGCCGTCCGAAAAGCATTCCTGCCGCCCCCGCGAGCGAGAGAACGCCAACCAGAGAACAGAACAGCGGCCAGACGCCCAGTGCGACTTCGGACTTGCCAAGCAGCTTTAGCGGCAGGGCGACGGGAACGTACGTCCCGACGTTCAGGCCGGTGATGTAGTCTCTTGCGTGATAATTCCCGAGCGCGAGGTAGATTGCGTCGGTGACGTACCCCGGAGCGTCCTCGACGTAGTATCCATTCCAGTAGGCGACACGAAAGCCGAGCCAGATCGCGAGGATCGCCAGGAATACAACGCCGAATCGCCAGTTCGCCCGCACGGATGGGCCGGCTGCTGCGGGTCGGTCGTCACAAAGCGCATCCGTCGCCCCGCGTACGAAGCGACGCTGCCAGTCGTCTATCTCGGACGGTGTGAGGCCGTGGGCCCGCGCAGCTTCGGCGACGGACGTTTCTCCCCTGATGATCCTGAGTACCAGAGCGCTGCGACGCTGTGGTGTCCAGTGGCCGGTGTCCGGGGCTTTGGGCAAGACAAGCAATCAGCCGTGAGCGACGTGCGGGAGAAAAGTGGATGCGGCTGCAGTTACCCGCTCGGGCGCCATCGGCTTCAGCCGCGCAAACGGGTTGAGGATGACACGTCTCCCCGTGACGGCGTTGTCTTTGTCTTCATCCGATTATCGTGCAACTGCCCGTCACGGTGTTGTTCGTTTCATCGGATTCGAATACGACATCCGTCGCATCGGCCTTGATTGAAAACGCGCACACACTGTCGGAGCCTACGGGGACGTAGCAGGTACCCGGAAGGCCGAAGGTAACAATGACAGCGGCACCTGCTGCTAACGAAGGCACAAACTGGTCCGCGTTGGGGGTCGGACTGGCCGGATTGGTAAACGTGATTCTTGCGAAGGAACTCACGACCGCATCGCCAAGGCCTCGGTTGCCTATCTGCACCGTCACAGTATGTTGTCCCGAGGCGTTGGTGCCACAGGGATTGAGTGCAGCAGCAGCAGCAGGAGCCAAGACGGAAACCAGGTCCGGCGGTACCGGCGCGGCCTGGGTGACAGTAAACGTGACGCCACCGATCACCAGCGTACCCGTTCGGGACGGGCCATTCACATTCGGCGCGGCGACGTACTGCACCGATGCGGGCCCGGTGCCGCTCGGGGGCGTAACCGTCAGCCAGCTGGCAAATGACTGCGCCGTCCAAGGACACGTCGGCAGCGTGCCGATTACGATCTGGCCAGTACCGCCGGCCGCGGGCACGGATGCGCTCGTCGGCGCCAGTGTGTAGCTACATGCGACGGCGGTGGTTGTGGTGGTTGTCGATGTCGTCGAGGAAGTGGTCGGCACGCTCGTCGTGGTCGTTGTCGTCGTGGGCGGTACGGTCGTCGTCGGCAATGGCGCGCCGCCGTCCGCACGCAGCAGCGTGAAACTGGAGAACGACAAGGGGCTCCCAGGGCAATCGTGCAAGGTGTTGCCCCCCGTCCAGGTCAAGGTCTGAGGCCCGAGTTGGCCCGAGAACTCCCGCTCGGCCGTGCACCCTTGCACCTTCGCCGTCAACGTTCCTTCGAAGAACCCGCCCGTCTGCAGAGGGTCAAGCGCTTCGCCCAGCTCTCCGTCGACAGCCCCGGCGGTGCCGTTCAGCATGACGTAAACGCCGGTCACCTTGTACTCGTTCTCGGTGACACGATTGACGTCAGTGCCGAGGAACGGCAGCCGTTGGACAATTGAAGACAACACACTCGGAGTCGTCAGCAACTGAAAGAACAACGTCATGTCGGCCGGAACGTTGGGGGGCGGTTGAAAGGCGACATATCGGCGCGACAGGCTGCCGGTCACGGTCGTTGTCGTGGTCGTTGTCGACGTCGTTGTCGGAGTCGACGTTGTCGTCGTGGTGGACGAAGTCGTCTGGCTTACGGTGACGCCGCCGGGGCCCACGCCCGACGGTCCCACAGGGCTCTTGTTCTCACACGCGACGAACAGTGCCGTTAAGACAAGGCCGGGGAGGAGCAGCTTGCGCATCGGAGTCGCCCTTTCGACACGGCGCGGTGATCCGCCGGAAGATCGCGCCCGCGGGATCTCTAGAAAGTCCAGTCCAACCCCACAACGGGGGTGAATTTATCGTGCAGGCTATTGTCGTTGATTGGAATGCGTGCGTTCAGCGCGAGAACGAAGCTGCCACGCACGTTCCATTTCAAGCCGGGCGCGAGCGACACCTTGCGTATTCCGTGTGTGGTGACCGTCATGGACTCCAGCGTATCTACACCGAAGATGTTGGCCGGAACGCTGTAGTTCACCCTGTCAATCCGGCCGCCACCACGGATGTGGCGGCCCAACACATCCACGAGCAGCGTGAGCTTCGGCGCCGCTTCGAATTCGGCACCTGCAGCGTATTGGATCTGGTGGCGCACTTCGACCGTTGACGTCGATAGCACTCCCACCGGAACGAACACGCCCTTTTCCCACCATTCGAAGCCACCATTGGCGTGAGGGCGCAGTTTCCCTTTTCCCGCGGAGAACAAAACCGATCCAAGCGTCCTGTTGATTCCGAGACCACGGAAGTTCTCACGACTTCCCGTTGGCAGCCGAGATGTCAGCATGAACGCCAGGCCTCCCGGATCGGGTTGTCCTTTACCAAGCCGCAGGAACCGGTATTTGGTGATGATCGCGATATCTCCCAGCCCAGAGGCAATCCCACCGCCCGCGGCCCGCAGCGCCACCACATCGTCACCCCTGAGTACCCACGATAGTGCATCGATCTTGACCTTAACCATCGGGACGGCTACACCGACGTCGAGTTTGTCGGTGGCGCCGATCATTGCTGTCATCACCATGGTTTCTGACGAGAGCACCAGGCTGCCGTTTCCAGTGCGCGAAATGACAGGCGAACTCGCTTTGATGGAGCTGAGCTGCATTTGGGATAGTGGAATCGCACCAAGCTTGTCGTATGTCGCGACGCTCAGGCTCGCGCCCACGCTCATCTTCCCTGCACCAGTCGTGAGGACCCGTTCCGCAAAGGAAGGTCCAAAGGTGCTGGCCGTGCGAACCTGAAGCCCGGTAGCAGGATCAAGCTTGAATACGAATCCGCCGGACGACGACCCGATCGGGGCTGTAGTTACTTCCAGCGCGGTTGCCAGCGAGATCGCTTCGCCGACCGGCCCCGCTGCCAGCGGGTTCATCAGCTCGACCATAGTCGACCGCAGCGAAAGGGCGTCGGTCGTTGTGACCTGCTGAGCTAATGCCGGGGCGGATCCAAACACCAGGAGCAGAAGGGTAGGAATGCTAGCGGGGATTCGCATCTCGGCACCCTGATAGCCGGTTCGACAGAGGAAACCACCTAGCTCAGCTGGTTATGCGCGCCGCTCAGGTGGAAGTGGCGAGGCATAGTGCCATGCTTGATACGGCAAGTCAACAGAACTTACTGCGTGGTTTTATCGTTTCGTTGAGGCGGCAACGCGAGACGATAGAACGCCACACGCTCGTCGCGCTCACGGTAGTCTCGTACAAGCTCGAACGGTCCCGCGGCGAGCGCCTTCTGACAGAACTCCTGCTGAACAGCGTCCTGCACGTTGCACCAGAAATTCCAGTGCAGGTAGACGCCGCCGGAGTACCGACGAGACAACGCAGCGAGGTATCCAGGGTCGATGACGATCCGTGACATCTGTCCCGCGTTGACTCCCCAAACATGGAACATCCCCGGGTTGTGCGTCAGCACGTACGTGTTTCCTCGCAGCTCGCGTGCGGCGGATTCCGCGAACCTGACGTCGGCACGAGCGGCCCACGCTTCTTCCGTCGTCGCGCGTACGAGCGGCACGTACCACAGAAACTGAAAAACAACGCCAGCTGTGACTGCCGCGAAAGGTCGAGTGCAGCCGGCGCGAGCGAGCCAGCCAACGAGACGAGACGCTCCGAGCCCGCCAAGAACGGCGATCGGCGGATACGTGAGCAGTGAGTAGCGGACGTCGGCACCGTAGTTGTAACTGCCGGCGTAGAACAATAGAAAAATGCCGAAGAACATCAGGAACCACAAACCGATGGCGAGTCGCGCGTGCCGCCGTTCACCGAACGTGATCCCGAGTACGGCGAGCAGACTATACGCCGCGGGGAATCGCCAGTCCGCAACATAAAACCATCCGTTGTTCGCGAGATTGAGCGCAAGGTAACGCACTGAGAGCCTGGCGTCGGTTGTGCCCCACCCTTCGTTCCTGACGGCGATCATGTGGCCGACGTGCACGGCGAGAAGCACGAGCGTGAGCAGGACCACCCACCAGAATCGCGGTTTACTGAATTCCTCACGGCGGTTCCACAGCAGGAACAGAAGGACGGGCAGAATCAAGAGGGATTCCGGCCGGAACTGGACGGCGTAGGCTGAAGCGACACCGAGCGCCGCCAGAGCACCGATGGTCGTGGAGCGGGCGAAGTGGACAGCACACACGACGGCCACGAGGCATGCGAGCGCAGATGAGGGTTCGACCGCGGCCGTCGCCGACCAGAGGATCTGCTGTGGTGTAAGCGACAGCAGCAGCGCAGAAAAGAACGCCGCGACTCGATCCTCGAATAGCAGCAGGACCAGAATGTACACCGCGCAAACCGACAACGTCATTGCCATCGCGTTGAGAACGAACGCTGTCGATGCGTGCGCGCCAGAAAGTCGATACGCAATGCTCAACAGGTGCGGAAACGCGTACGGCTGCTTGTTGTACTCGCCGCCGAAGCACTGGAGCCTGCCGTACTCGACATTCCCTTCGTTACACATCTGCGCCAGCCGGAGATCTGCGAGGTTCTGGCCGATGCTCTGGTAGATCTGTTCGTCGTAGTAGTTCCGATTCGTGCGCGGTGCCGCGAACACTGTCACCGCCAGCGCGAGCGCGGCGGGAATGCCCATCCGGATCGCGTCACGACTGGTGAGCGCGCCCGCAATCGAGCGCAGCACCGGAGCGCCAAGCGCAACACCGAGGGCTACACAGAGTTCCAGGGACCAGAATTGAAGGGACTTGAGCTCTTCACGCAGCGACAACACCGGCGTTCGCATCAGCCACGCGGAAATGGCGACAGCAAAGACGAACCATGCGAATGCCAGAAGGAACCATGCTCCGCGTGAGTTCCGCGCCGGCTCAATTGCTGGCGGGGGCAGGCTGCATCTCCACTCTGTGATGCTCCGCCGCGCGATCGACGGCGGCGCGCTCGACGAGAAAGGGCCCGATCGCCAGCGCGTCGGCGCCCGACCGGATGAACACGTCGACAGCTTCGGAGGGCGTGCAGACGAGCGGCTCGCCATGAATATTGAAGCTGGTGTTGAGAACGGCACCCACCCCCCAACGGCTGCGCGCCTCGCGCAGCAGGTTGGCGTAATCGGTGGAATCGCTGTCGCGCACGAATTGCGGTCTGCAGGTTCCATCGATGCTCGTGACTGCGGCAAGACGCTCGCGATAGGGCGGCGCGACCTCATAGGCCATGGTCATCGAGCGATTCCGCCCGCCCGTCCAGTCACTGAGGAGCCGTGGCGCCTCACTCTCGAGCATGCTCGGACAGAATGGCTGATACCAGACCCTGCGCTTGAGGACAAGGTTCAGGCGATCGCGCAACGCGAGCTGGTCGGGACGTGCCAGAACGCTGCGCTGCCCCAGCGCCCGGGGGCCGTACTCCATCGCCCCCTGGAACCACATCACGATGCGCCCCTTCGCCAGAAGGTCCGCGACTGCCGGAGCCAGGGCTCCTGCAGGTCGCCGGGCGAGCCCGGCGGCCGCAATCGCATCTTCGATCACCTGCACGCCATAGCTCGGCCCCAGATCGAGGCGCGAAAGATCCAGGTCGACGTTCTCGCCACGTTGCGATGCCGCGACCACAGCCGCGCCAAGCGCCAGCCCGCCGTCTCCCATGTGAGGAAACACGTAAACATCCTCGATCTCGGGCAGCAGTCGGATCCGCCGCGTCGCTTTGACGTTCGAGACGACTCCGCCCGCGAGGGCGACACGCGGCACGCCGGTGAGCCGCACTGCGTCGCGCGCCAGGGCCACGCACACGTGCTCGACGACGCGTTGTGCAAGATATGCGAACTGCTCGTTCGGATACTGCCAGTGAATACGCGCGAGCACCGCTCGCATTGCGTGTCCGGGATGCTCTGTCTGGATCACGCCCCCCCGTACGGCAATCAACGGCAACATCGGGTTCGCGTCGTCGCTGATCGGAGATGCGTAATCCGCAAGCGCCATGACCTTGCCTTCGTCCTCGAGCTCCCTCATGTTGAGCAGATTGGTTACGTGCTCGAAGAAGACACCAACCGAGCTCCGCGCCGGAGATGCAGCCACGCGATGAAGGCGGCCGCCGTCGAACCTGGAGATGGTGGCGGATAAACCGTCCCCCAGTCCATCAATGGTCAATACCGCGCACGAGGTGAATCCCGATGCCCACGCGGCCGCAGTGGCATGCGCCTCGTGATGGTCGACGATCTGCAGATCGGCACGCGACAATCCGAATGCGTCCAGTTGATGCCGGACGGCAATCCTGCTGATCCCCCGCGACAACTGCCCCGGGGGCCACTCGGTCATTCGATATTTCACCGCGCTCGTGACCCATGACCACGCACCCGGCAGTGCCTTTCTGCGGCGGACGGCGTAGTACCGTTCCTTGCTCCCGGGCCATACACGCCCCAGCGTCTTGGCAGGATCGGAGGTGGAAACGGCGACGACGTCGATGTCCTCGGGGCGAAGCGTCGCGTGCGCCAGACAGTGCGCTATTGACGCCGAAGGAAATCGGATCTCGAGTTTCCGTCGTGTGAAGCGCTCTTCGTTCACCGCAAAGCGGACGCGCCCTCCCTGCAGCAGCGATGCTCCCGAGTCGTGACCGTCCCACAAGCCAAGTACGTTCACGGCTTCGTATGGGTGGCACGCGGGCAGAGCGACATGTCAGAAGAACAGGTACTTGCCGAGTGAGTAGCAATACCGTGGTGCACTTCGCCACACGGAGATATGCGAGGTGCCGTAGGCCCGGGGATGCTCGTGACTTGGCACTTCCGCCATTCGCCACCCGCCTCGCAGCGTCTTCATGATCATCTCCTGCTCGATCGTCGTGGTGTTCTCACAGAGGTGCAGCTGACGAAGGACGCTCGTCCTGATCGCCCTGAACCCGTTCTGGCTCTCACTGAGGCCGCACCCGAACCGCCAGTTGATGCAGGCGGTGATGAACGAGCTGCCCGCAAGGCGGAAGAACTCGTCGAAGCCGCCGTGCAGCTCGCTCGATCCCCCCCTCAGCCGCGATGCAGATACGTGATCGGCGCGATCAGCGACTATGAGTTCCACCAGAAGCGGGATGTCCTCCGGATCGTGCGAGCCGTCCGCATCGAGAAACACGGTGATGGGCGTCATCAGCCGCGGGATCGCACGGCGAATGGCTTCTCCTTTGCCCTTGCCGCCGTCGCACAGCACCACCGCGCCGCTTCGTGCGGCGATCTCTGCAGTCCCGTCCACGGAATGCCCCACCACAACAACCACTTCACCGGCGTATCGCTGCGTGCGGCAGACGATGTCGGCGATCGTGCGCCCTTCCTGCTTCGCGGCAATCACCGCCGTGACATCGGTCGCGACGTGCCGTGCCACGGCTTTGTCGAGATGCGCCTGAATCGTTGCGTCGGTGTAGCAGGCGACGTTCATCGGCCTCGCTCCGATGTCTGCGGGATCGGCAGGACCGGATCCGAACCCTGGGTGCGCCACCGGCCCGCCAGCACGTTGCCCAGGATCGTCTGATACGCTTCGCATGCTGTCCAGCATTGCGGGCATTGCCCGTCCCAGATTTCCCGCTGCACCTGCTGCGTTTCGGCCGCATTCCAGATGGCATCGAGTCGCATCCCCGTGTCCCGAAGCCGGCCCATCGGCCTCGAGTACGAAATGCAAGGATATACGACACCCCACGGATCGATGAAGCAGCTCGCGCGCAGCGCATGGCACGGCATCGGGGTGGTGCCAGTGCGCAGGAACCGGTCCATGTACCGCAGATACGTGGTCTCCAGCAATTGGGCGGGAGATCGCGGAGCTCCGCGAAGCTGTCGGTAAACGCGCAGTTCCTGTCGGATCTCCTCAGCTTCCGGGCGGATCGCGCCTGCCCCGGCGTTGTCGTAATAATGCCCGGAGACCTGCGCGACATTCAGATGTATGTCGTGGATCGTCAGGCCTGGGATTTCGCGAGCGCAGGCTTCGAAGGTTTGCGCGAGTCGACCCGTATTGTACGAAGACAATGTCACGCCGAACACCGTCGTGATACCCGGGATGCGCCGCAGCGCCTTGAACGTCTCGATCTGTTTTCGAAACCCGCCTTTGATTCCGCGGATCTCGTCGTTCGTCTGCTCGTCACCGTCGAGGCTGACCGTCACGATCGTGCGTGCGGGCCCTCTGCCAGCGATCCGCTCCACGCTGCGCACGATCCGGTCCGTGAGGAAACCGTTTGTCGGAAAATGCAGCCAGGCCAGGCGCTTCCATCGGGTCACGACCGCGTGCAGGATCTCATCGACGTCAGGTCGAAGGAAGATTTCGCCGCCGGTGAGATCGGCCCAGACGACGAAAGGGTTCTCGCGGACGAACGTGACGATTTCATCCGTCGTGAGCTCGTCGGTGGGTTTCCGCTGCCAGATGTTGCAGGTCTTGCAGCGGTACTGACACCAGTACGTGAGACAGAAGTTGACCTTCAGCGGCTGGGCGGGACGCGACGCGGTCGACCGTAGAAGCGCCACACCGGCATGCGCCGACCTGGTGAGCTTCTCCATGAATCGAAGGTCGGGCCGCATGCGCTGCAGTCTCGGAAAGTGCGCGTCACCTTATCACAGGTCAGTGTCTGCGGGACACGGGATGCCCGCTACTTGAGTGTCTTCTGGCTCCACTCCTTTATCAGCCAGGCCCCGTTACGCGCCTCGAGCTTGAAGGTTTCCTCCCGACGGTACGGCGCCTGGTTGCCGACCTTGACTTCCGGCTTGAGGAGGAACTTCGCTTTCACCACGGCGACGCCGCGTCCCGCGTCCACGTCGACGAATTCGGGGGCGCCCTCGAGCGAGTACTTGAGCGATAGATAACTGCTGAAGCCGCTCTTCAGGGCCGACACGGGAGCGTTCGGAAAGGTACGCTTGATGCCGTTGATGTCCAGCCGTTCGTACGCGTCGCGGTACTCCTCGATGAGCTTTTGAATGTCCTTCTTCGCGAGTTCTTCCGGTGAAAGTGGCGGCGCCACGCGTCCCTTGTCGGTAGGGTCAGGTGAAGGCGCAAGAGGGTCCACGGTATTGGGGTTCATGGGAGTCGGCAGCGAGTCAATGCCCGGCCCTGAGCTTCCGCCACCGCTGTTGGTCCGACCCGGCAGACGAGGCGAGCGGTCGCGCGACGGCGAGGGCAGAGATGACCCGCGTGCTGCTTTCTGCTCTGGAACAAAGGTGGCGCCACAGGTGCGCGCGCCTTTCATGACTGTTTCTCCCTTGGCGCTGCAATCGCCCGTGAAGCCCCTGAACGCGAAGTTCAGATCGGCGAAGGCCGAAAGAGACACCTCGGTGCCCTCGGCGTATTGCACCGTACACGCCGCGTCGAGAGAGCCGCACCGAATGCCGCCTGGACCGACGATCATGCCGTTCGCCGGCTTGACGATCGTCAACGCCCATGTGGCTCCCTCCGCCTCTTTCGGCAGCGGAGTGAAGGTTGCCACACAAGTGATCGGCCGCGTCATGTGCACCCGGCCGCTCTTTGTGCAGTCACCGCTGAACCCCGCGAAGACGTAGCCGGCGTCAGGCTCGGCGCGAAGTTGGATCGTCTCCCCCTCGGCAATGTTCGCGGTGCAATCGGATGCGTCGGTTCCGCACGTGATTCCGCTCGTCCACACCGTGCCGCCCGACGGTCGCGTCACCGTCAACAACGGACCGCTTGGAGACAGCGACATGACGAGCAGAACCGCGATGACGACAACCACGATGACGCCGGCGATGATCCCGGCGATCTGGAGCGTTTTCCTGTGGCGCCGCCAGCCTGATAAGGGTCCGCTCCCGCCTGCCGGGGTCGCCGTGCTGAGGACGGTAGCTGCGGCAGGATCTAACGTCGCGGTCGGATAGCCGCCCGTCGCGAGCACCGTCGCAGCTGCCGTTGTCCGGATAGCGGAGGGGGGCGGCGCCGGGGGCCAGAGATTGGCGCCGAGCCGCTCGATGAAGGCTCGCGCCTCGCGGTGGTCAGGGTCTTCTGCGAGCGCTTCGATCGCGAAGCGGCGCGCCGCTTCGACGGCCCCCTGCTCGTACACTGCCAGCGAACGGTGGTACGCGGCTTCGGCCCGGGAATCATGCGCGCGCGGGCCAGAGTCCCGCGCCGGGGACGGCGTTGGAGGCGCCTGTGGAATCGGCGTATCGGCAGGACCGAGCTTCCACCGCTGCCGCTCGAGCGCGTCCTCGAAGGCAGCGGCCTCCTGAAAGCGATCGCGCGGATCCTTCGCCAGCGCCTTGCTGACGATCGCTTCGATGGCTGGATCGAGATCGGGCACGAGCGAGATCAAACGCGCAGGCCGGGCCTCGAGGACGCTGTTCTCGACCTGTCGAGTGTTCGCTCCGGTAAACGCCTCGCGATACGCCAACAGCTCGTAGCAGACCGCTCCCGCCGCAAATATGTCGCTTCGCCGATCGATCTCGCCGCCTTCGACCTGCTCCGGCGACATGTAGCCCGGCGTGCCGATCCGCACGTTGAGCTGCGTCATCTGCATGCCGAACCGGGTGCCTTCGGCAACCCGGGCGATCCCGAAATCCAGGATCTTGAGCCGGCCGTGTTGATCGACCATCAGGTTGGCCGGCTTGATGTCGCGGTGAATGATCCCCGCCTCATGGGCGTGCGCAAGGCCGGAGCACAGCTCCGTCATCAATTTCAGCTTCTGCGCGAGCGACATCGGCGCTTTGCGCTTGATCTTCTCCGCGAGCGTCTCGCCGCGG
>Ga0137373_10003700_pt1 | contig 16677 bp, 26 predicted proteins | sample SagtaG_5_FD_104912 | JGI IMG/M metagenome (GOLD analysis project Ga0137373, IMG submission 104912) | Vadose zone soil microbial communities from Sagehorn Ranch, Mendocino, California, USA - Sage1_R_80_16 metaG | ecosystem: Environmental > Terrestrial > Soil > Vadose zone | place: USA...
ACTGTCGAGCTGATTGGTGGTCGCGTAGAGCTTGCCCTGTGGGTCATCGAGCCGGAATTGGTTCCCGTCCCGCGTGAATGTCCAGCCCAGCGCGGCGAAGCGATCCCGCGCGTCCAGGTACGCCTCCTGGCGCCGCTGGGCATACGCGGCGCGCGAGTCCAGTTCAGCTAGCCAGATCGACAACTCTCCCTCCGCGAGCTCGATCTCGCCGCCCGTTTCGTCCGATCGGCCGCTGTAGTCACGAAAGCTATAGAACGTCGTCATGCCCTTCTGGCGCGTGCCGCTCTTCGCGTAGCCGTGCGCGTCGAGGCGCTTGAGGATGTCGCTGATATCGACCAGGTTCGATACAAGCGGCGACGGTGGGTGCAGCGCCGGCGCGGGCTGTGCCGCCGGCGTCGCCTGACTCTGTAGCCACTGCGCACGCACGCAGCTGCTGCAATGTCCGCCCTCGGTCGATCCGCTCGGCAGCCGGTTCTGGATCGTCATGCCGCACCCTGAGCGCAGCAGATCGGGGCGCTCGCGCGTCCACAGATGCGCGGTCGGGTGATGCGCGTCGATAGATTGCCAAAACGGTGCGGCGATCTCCTGTGCCGCCTGCCGCACGTGCTGTGCGGTGCGCGGCCCGTCGCCGGCGATTCTGTCAGCGCGCTCAAACGCCTCGATCCGCTGCTCGGGCGGCAGCTGCTTCACGGCCTGGAGCTGCGAGGTTGGCAGATTCTCAAATTGAGAATCCTGCAAGTCGCGTGCTATCTCCGCCGCCTCCAGCTGGCGGTACAGCGTGGCGGTACTGGCGCCAAACTCCGCCTCTGCGCACTGTCTCCAGCTCTTGTAGCCCAGCGCTTTCCAGCCCTCGCGATCCTTCAGCTCCAGCAGCTCGCCGCGCGCAAGGTCAATCCGCGTTTTGATGCGGGTCACGACGGCGCGGGCTTCGGTGGCGTCCATCATCGGCACGCCGACGATCACATTGTCGGTCGTGGTGGTCAATTGTGTGGTCACGTTGCCAATCTCCTCCTGTTCGTAGCGGCGCGCGAGTGCGATGATGCCGCCCTTGTCGTAGGTCATCGCGCCCACGCGCCAGAGGTGGTTGCCGGCCGCCTCTGGCGCGATGCCGTGCGCCGTGAGAATCGGCAGCGCCTGGCTGAATGTTTTGATCATGCGGCCCTCACGAAATAGCTATCGCGGCTCTGCGCCACCCACCAGCGCATGGCGTGGTCGGGCCGAGTGTGGGGTGGCGCGGCCAGTGGCCGCTGGGGCAGCAAGCTGTGCAGCTCGGCGGCGAAATAGGGATCGGCAGCCATGCGCTGCTCAATCTGCCCCAAGCTGTAGATGATCGTCGTGTGATCGCGCCCGCCGAGCAGTCGCCCGATCTCCTCGAGCGAAATAGTGGCCGCTTTGCGCAGCACCCAGGCGGCCGCCTGGCGCGCGAGCACGATATGCCGCATGCGACTTGCGCCCGTCAGATCGGCCGGCGTGAGGTCGAAATGCACAGCCACGTGGGCGATGAGCTGTTTGGGCGTCATGGCCCACCCCGCGATCGCTGCCGATGCGTAGCTAGCGCGGCAAGCGCCTCATCGTCGCTGTCGCCCTGCCCGAGCCGGTCCTGCACAAACAGCCAGTCGGTGATGTACTGCCGGTGCGTGGCGGCCGTGGGGGCGGGGAGTAGCCGCGCGGCGTGGTCGCGGATCGACTCGACCTCTGGCGGCACAGCGCTGCCGAGCGTGAAGCCGTCGCGATTGGCATAGGCGGCCGGGTCGAGCTGGGGACCCTCGCGCGCCGGGGCCAACTGGCCGCACCGCAGCGCGTGGAAAAAGACGCCCTCGGTGAGGTGGCCGTCAGATAGCGCGATCCGGCGCTGGTCATATGCCCAGCGGTCGCGCACCTGCTGCGGCGTCCAGCCCGGCCGGGCCAGGAATGCATCGGCAATAATCGCCCCATCGGCCCCGAGTTCGGCCATGATCTGCGCGGCAGGATGCGATCGATCGATCGATCGATCATCTCGCAAACTCCCCCCAGACCCCCCAGTGGTACTGACTCTTTCAACAACAACAGGACTTGTTGCTGTTAGATAATCATGTACCATGGGGGGGTCAAGGGGGGGATCGGAATCGGTTAGGCCTGATCGATCAGGTGATCGATCACTTGGTCCATGGCCGTTCTGCCGCAGTGCCACGCGCTGCACGGCCGCTAAGATCGGGCTCGCTGCACGTGATCGATCACCTGATCGATCACGTGCTGGGGTCGCCGTCGCCTGATCGATCACCTGATCGATCACTTCTTCCGACTCGTCACAATGTGATCGATCACCTGATCGATCGCTTGCGTCGTCTTCGTCGGGGTGGCGGAGCAGCGTGATGTTCCGGCCGTCGTACAAGATCCAGCCCTTCTCGGCGATCTGGCGCAGGCAGTCGGTGATCAGGCCGCGACTCACGCCGCTCCACAGAGAAAGCTGCCGGACACCGGGCGCAAAGGTGCCGCCAACGCCGCAGTGCTCCAGGATAACCTTGAACACCTCTGCCGGTGGCGGCGAGGCAATGTATTGAAATGGGAGGAGCTTCGCTCGCGGTGCGACGCTAGGTGTCGCAGATGCGTGGTAAGATTCCATCGTTCCATCCTTCATTGTTGCAAGTGAGTCGGCCTGCTGCCCCTGAGAAGCCAGCAGGCCGATTTTTGTGCCCGAATGACGCTGCTACCAGGTGGCCCGGAGCCGTGGCGGCAGTTTCCGAACTTTTCCGAACGGGGCTGCTCTCCAGGGCGTGAGCCAGAGTGCGCAGCGGTAGCACCAGCGCGGATCGCTGAGACTGGGCAGATAGTGGCGCGTGAGGCAGCCAGGGCAGCGGCGGGCTGTTCTAGTGTGCATCACCCACCTCCTCCAGGAGTGGCGCGTGGCCATTCGTGGCCATTTCTGCGATCCGCGTGGCAAATGCCTGCTCGCCTATCGCGGCTTCGAGCGCGGCGATGTGCTCCTGGTAGACACTGAGCCGTGTCAAAAGCTCACTAACGTGACAGTCGGCCTCGACCGATCGTTGCTCACTTGCCCGGAGCAGAGAAACCAGTTCGGCATTCCGGGCGCGCAGCTCAATCAGTGGCCAGTCCGACGCGCGGCCGACGACGGCACGCTGCTGGCCGTCGACCTTGAGAATGAGCCGCTGCTCGTAGTAGTCGGCACCGGCGACGGTGCCGAGAAAGAGCCAGTCCAGGTCGCGCGCGTCAGTTGTGGTAAAATGCTCCATGGTTGATGTACTCCTTTGCCCCCAGTTGCGATCGTTTGAGGGTTCGCAGCTGGGGGCATTGATTGTGGTAGAATAGCGGCGGACGCAGCACGACTCGCCTGTACCCTTTTCGCGAGTCGTGCTGTAGCAGCGGTGTGGCCCCATTCGTGTGTCGTAGACACGGGTGGGGCCTTCGTGTTACCACTTCATGGTTCCCTCGCTTTCGATAACCGTTGCACCCGGATAGTGCCCCAATCCGCCACCCCGGCACGTTGCCGCATGGGGCGGATCTGCCGCCCTGTATGCGGAGGTGTGGACATGCAGATTGAAGAGGCTGTTGGTGTGTTTCTGGCGCATCGTCGCGCAAAGCGACTGAGCCAGAACTCGCTGGATCGCTACGTCCAGGCGTTGCAACGGTGGCAGCGCTGGCGGGCGACTCTGGTGTTGCCAAACGACGTGGACGCGGTGGAGATAGCTGAGCTACGCGACTTTTTCACCTACCTGCTCTACGAGCACGTCCCCCACAGTGACAACCCTCGACGGCACGCGGCGGCCGCACCTGGTTTGGCGCCGGCGACGGTCCTCAGCACGCGCAACGTGCTGCGCGCCTTCTGGACATTCGCAGCGGGTGAGGGGTGGCTGCGCGAGGCGCAGCGCGACTATTTCCGAGGCGATCGGATACCGCGCCCCATGATCGAACTGGAGGATCGGCCGTTTTGGAGTGACGACCTCGTGGACGCCCTGCTTGGTGCCTGTACGGGTTCAGCCGAGGAGACCGCGCGAGACCAGGCAATCATCCTGCTCTTCTACGAGAGCGGGATGCGGCTCGACGAGCTGAGCCGGCTGGAAGAGAATGCCGAGTTTCAACTTGAGAATCGCGCGGCGCGGATCGTCGGCAAGGGCCGCAAGCGGCGCTGGATCTTCTGGCACGATCGCGCCGATACCGCGCTACGTGCCTACTTGCCGCTGCGCCGGGGCGGGCCAGGCGGCGCGCTGTTCCGGAGCATGTCGCCGAAAAACAACGGCGGCGCGCTGAGTCGGGATGCGATCCGGGCGCTGATCAAGCGTCTCGCCCGGCGGGCCGGCATTGAACTGCCCAAGCAGGCGCCGATCCACGCCGGCCGCCACGGCTTCGCCCACGCGATGATCGATGGCGGCGCCGAGATCAGCGAGCTGGCGCAGATGATGGGCCATAGCTCCCTGGATACGACCTATCGCTATGTGCGCGAGCGCCGCGACAGGCTTCAGGAAGCGCACCGCCAGGCGCATATGCAGCGATTACAGCGCGACATTCCCGCTCCGATTCATAATCGCTAGGTCACAGGTTCGATCCCCGTCACCGGCACCAACCTTTCCTTTTCCCTCCCCGCCCCGTATGCAGGGGTTGACATTGTGGTTTCAACGAAGCACGGGAGGACACAATGAAATACGTGGCAGTTCTGGCGCTCTCAGTAGCGCTGCTCGTGGGCTGTGGCGGGTCGGTCGTGGAAGCGCCAACCGCGCCGGCACCACAGGCGGCGCCAACTGACGTGCCACCAACGGAGATCCTGGCGGTGATCGCGGCCGATACACCGACCGATGCCCCAGCGACGAAGGTTCAGGCGGTACAGGCCACACGCGCGCCGCAACTCACGGCGACGAAGGCGGCAACGAACACGCCTTTACCATCGGCGACGGCGACGATCACACCAACTGCAACACGCTTGCCGACAGCCAAACCGACCGCCCAGCCCGTTGCGACTGCCAAGCCAGCGCCGAAACCGACCGCAGTACCGAAGCCAACGGCGGCGCCGGCGCCGCGAGCGACGAACACGCCCGCGCCGGCTGCCAAGAGTTTCGACAACAATGGCGACGGCAAGGTAACGTGTGCGGACTTCAAAACCCAGGCCGAGGCCAAGGTCGCGCTGGCGGCCGGCTACACCAAGCTCGACAACGACGGCGATGGCATTCCCTGTGAGTCGCTGCCACCGGGGTAGTACGAAACTCCTACGCATGCCCGTTCACATCTTGGGGCGGTGGCGTAGAATGTAAATATTCGGTTAGCGCGGTGTCGTCCGCCCCGTGCGTATCATGGATCATCAATGCAGCACGCACAGGAGGGTAACGATGGACACTGGTATTCGACGGCTCGTTCTCGCTGGGCTCATGGCGCTCGCGCTGGCCGGGTGTGGCGCGGCGCCGACCGCTGCGCCGGCGCTCGTGGCGCAAGCGACGGTGGCACCGACGGCAACGGTCGCACCGACTAGTACACCAGCGCCGACGGCGACACCGAGACCAAAACCGACAGCAGCGGAACAGATAGGACCTGGACTCGGCATTTCGCGGGCGGTGCTTCAGTCGAAGTTCGAGGGTGCGCCCTTCAACGTGACCTTCAAAGATGATCCGAAGACAGAGAAGGGTCCGGTTGTCAAGGGCATATCGAATGCGAAGGGCGTAACCGTCTACTTGCGCGGCGCACCGGAGAACATCCAGGAAGCTCAGATACAGGCGGTCTTCGATGAAGGTGCGACCAGCGAGGATGCGTTACGACACATGATCGCGCTCCTGGAGGTCGCAGCGCCGGGCATCAATAACCCGACGATCTGGCTGAGGCCGCATCTCGATAACGCGATAGCGACGAAGAGCGATGTCGCAATCGAAGGCGGCCGAACGATCTCAATTATCGCTGTTCAGGACCCGACGATCATTATCCTGAGCGTGCTCCCGGCGCCGAAGTTGTAATCCCGCGCGAACCGGGCGCGGGTCTGAACACACTCCGCTTGGAGGTGTGGCCCTAGATTGGGCCTTTTCGCAGGTTGTCAAGGTGCTAACTAAGCAGTAGCGAGGAAGGCACTCGACATAGGTGGTTCGCTGAACGGCTGGAACTGAGCAGCGCGCCACACAAAGCCCTAGCCTGGCTCGTCCTTAAGCAGCGACCAGGCTAGGGCTTTGCTGTTGGCTGCCCATTTTACCTGAATCTCCGCCGGTCTGCGATTCTGTGCTTGCCTTAATGAATGCCGCGATCGCCGCGCTGGTGACACGCCGATCGGTCCCCACAAACACATACGCCAGCTTCCCCTGCTTCATCCACTTGTAGACCGCTTGCGGCGTGACTTTGAGCCGCTCAGCGACCTCTGGGATCGTAAAGTATTCCTCGTTCACTGACTGACCTCCTCTCGCTATCGCGTTGATGCCAGTATAGACTAGTGTATGGTAGTTGTCAATAACATTATCGTCATCTTGCGATGAAACCATTGACTTCTAGCCTTATCCAGTGTATACTACATTCAACGGGATTAAACGACACACAACAGGAGCCACCGCTATGACCACCGAACGCGACCGCATCCAGGCCCGCACCGCCGCTGAGGCGCAGCACGTGGCCAAAGCAACCCGCATCGATCTCAACGCCTTCCTGGCGCTCTCCGATGCCGAGCGCGGCGCGCGCTGGCGGCAGTGGTCGCTCGCAAGCAAGCAGGACGTGGTTATCCAGCAGATCGAGGCGCTGGGGTACGACTGGGACGCCGCGGCGGTCGCGCACTTCGTGGCGAAATACGACACCAGGTGGGAGAACGGCCAGCAGGACAGCGACCTGGTCGTTCCGGCCGCCTCGGCCATCCTGGCGCGCGCCAGTGACGACAGCGACACGGCGCGGCGGCACGAGGATTACCAGGGCGTCCGCCAGCTCGACCGGGTGCGGATGAACGTCCTACGCGGCGCGCGGCTCTGCTGGGTGCGGGGCGATCTGCTGATTGCCTCGATTAACCACCCTGGTGTGGTCTACAGTGTCAACCGCAGCGGGTGCAGCTGCCCGAACGGCGCGGCCGGCCGGGCGCAGTGCTGGCACGTGGCCCTGTTCGATCTCCTGCTGGCGATGCTGGAGACCGAGGCCGAGACGGCCGATATGGAAGCGGGCGCTGACGACGATGAGACGCCGGCGCCGCTGCCACTGCCGACGTGGCCGAGCGAGCTGGGCGACACCGAGGGCGACCCCACGCCGCCCGATCGCCCACGCCGCCCACTGGCCTTGATAGTCGTCGCCGCCCGCGCGCGCTGCTGGGCAACGCTGTAATGTGGCCCTGGAACGCCAGCACGATGGGCGAGGTGTATCTCTTCCATTTCAATGCGCCGCTGGGCAATTTGAGCAACCCGCGCGCCCAGGCCCGGCATTATCTGGGCTTTAGCGACGACTTGGACAGTCGGATCGCCAAGCAGCTCGCAGGCCGCGGCGCGAAGCTGGTGGCGGCGGCGCTGAAACAGGGGCTCATCTTCGAGCTCTATCACTGGCCGGCGTGCCTGGCCGTGGAGAAGCTGGTCAAGAAGACCAAGAAGACCAGCCTGTACTGTCCGGCGTGCTGCGCGGCGGCTAAGCGCAGGGTGAGGGCGCTGCCCACGCCGCCGGCGACTCAGCTGGCCTTCGACTTCGACACGGGCGAGCTGCCGACGATCGAGCTCGGCCGCATGGACTGGCTGGAGATCAAGATCAATCAGGAGTGGCGTTCGCTGCGCATTCCCACGCCGGCGGGGATAGACGACGATTTATTGTGAGGAGCATAAACACGATGCATGGCCCACTTGCACATTGTTCTAAGCCAAACAGCAGCGAAACCGGGTTATATCTTAGTGATGCTCGTTTCATGAACAATGCGCCACTTCAGACCGAGATCATCACAATCGAGGGGTTTGACGCACTTATCGATACATATCGCCCTGCTTTCGTCATGTTTCAGTTTTACGGCTATCCCCGGCGCGGCGTGGAGATCGAGAAGGCCCGTAAGCTCGTTGAGAAACTGCTCAGACAGTACGCACGTGGCGAATGGGGCCGATTTCGCTGAATCTCACCCTGGGGCGGATGCCGGTTTACTTCGCCGGCCCGCCCCGTTCAGGAGGCACCTATGTTCTACGTCCTGATCTGCCTATCTATCGCCCTGGCGATCGTGCTTATCGCCAGCTACCTACCGCGCCAGACCCCGACGCACTGCCGGTGCGGCAAGAAGGCTGACATCATCGACGACGCCCAGCCCTGGCGCGTCTGGTGCGCCCGATGCTGGCTCAAGAAAGCGCGTGTACCAAAAAACGGGTAACTGAAAAGGATTACACTCATAATGAAAGTGAGGCCACCATGTCCCAGATGAACCGCCCCGTGCGCAACCTGAGCGCACCCGACACGACCACCCCGCTGGCGACTGAGGATGCGCCGGCGCCAAAGCCCGCCCGGCCCACATCGCTCGCCGAGGCTGCCGTCCCCGGCCCGACCGCCGGGGCGGGCGAGCTTCCACGCGTCGAGCTGCGCACGACCGTCGAGCACCGCGGCCGCGCGTTCGTCATTGTCGCCAGTGGCATGACCCTGGATCAGTTCTGTGACCTGCTCGACCGCCGCGGCTACGCAGCGCCATCTCTGACGCAGGAATGGCAGCGGCTGCCCGACGGCACGCCGATCTGCCCCAAGCACCACGCCCCGATGCGCGCCAGAGAAAAGCAGGGCGACACCTGGTACAGTCACAACGTCGGCACCCGCGACGCGCCGATCTACTGCAAGGGCTACCACGGCAAGGACAGCCCCGGCTATGAGCACGAATAGCGAGCGGGGAGCAGCAGCAGCGCCGGCCGCGTGGGCAGCCGGCGCTGTGGCAGTGATTGGGAGGAATGTGGGGTTCATAGGACTCAACGCACACCGAGACGTTTTTCGCACACGCCCGATCTGCTATACTCGCCTGAGACACGAAAAAGCCGCCCGTGCTTTGGGAGCGCTGGGGCGGCTCTTCCTGTACGGCCCGGCCAAGGGCATAGCGCTATTCTGACCGACCCGGCCACAAATGTCAAGCGCCCCCCACTTGGAGATTCTCGTGAGCAATCCTGGCTCGATTACGATCACCTCCATTCCCGCGAAGGTGATGGCGCAGCTGATCGCCTATCAAAATACGTTGAACGCGACGCTCGCCGCTGAACTGGCGGATAGCCCGTCGCTCTACCGGCCGCTGACGCTTGAAGACACCGCCTATCACCTGATGGCGGAAGGCTTGCAGCGCTGGGTGCTCGCGCAGGCCAGTACGAGCGACCAGGCAGAGATAGCCGAGTGACCCCCGCCCGATCGTGCCGCTGGACTATCGCCCGATCGCGCGCGGTGTGCGATACTGGAGATCCGCGCCCCTGTCCGATTATTTATGATAATCGGACACACCCCAAGAGACCCGCATGCAAGAACTCATTCTCCCACCCCGGCAGCTGACCCTCGATCTGCCGCTGATCGCCCGCGCCGGCGCGGCCGCCAACGCCGCAGCTGCGGCGCGCGCGTTCGCCCAGTATCGCGAGCGAATCGCCGACGAGACCAGGCGCCGCCACGACTCCGATCTGGCAACATTCGCGACATTTCTTGGCGCGATTGGACTTGATACTGCCGGTGGTATCACGCTGGCCAGCGACCCGGCCGCCTGGGCGGGTATGACCTGGGGGCTCATAGCTGGCTTCGTGGCGTGGCAGTCGAGCGAGGGCTACGCGATCGGCAGTATCAATGTGCGGCTCTCCACCGTCAAAGCCTACGCCCGGCTCGCTGCCAAGGCCGGCGCCTTGTCTGCCGACGAATATGCCCAGATCCGATTAGTGCAAGGCTTCCGGCACGCCGAAGGGCGCAGAGTCGACGCGAAACGCGAAACGACTCGGAAAGCAGGGGGGAAGAAACAAGCACCAGTATCTATTAGTCATGCGCATGCCAGTCTCTTGAAAGCGCAGGTCGATCCGCGCGATCGGCTGCTGATGTGCCTGCTGCTCGACCACGGGCTGCGGGTGGGGGAAGTGGCCAGCCTGGTCGCTGCCGATTTCGATCTCGCCGGCGGGCTGCTGCGCTTCTACCGATCGAAGGTCGATAAGACGCAGACGCATGCCCTCAGCAGTGACACGCTGGCCGCTGCGCTGGCCTGTGGGCTAGAGAAGCGCACAGGTCCGCTCTTCGGTGTCGATCGTACCATTCGCCGCGCCGTGGGCCGTCTGGGCGCGGCCGTGGGCCTGGCCAAGTTGTCCCCCCACGATTGCCGCCACGCCTGGGCCACCTTCGCCACGCGCGCGGGCACGCCGACCAAGGCGCTACAGGATGCCGGCGGCTGGAGTTCGCCGGCCATGCCGCTACGCTACGCCGAGAGTGCCGAGATTGCGAACGATGGGGTCAAGCTGCGCTAGACACCGCCCGATGAGCGTGCTATACTCGCTCGTATATCCAGGGAGCATCAGAAGGGAGCACGGCCATGCCCCGATCGAGTCTTCCGCCGTAGCGTCGCCAGCCGCATCATGTGGAACCAAACGCCCCGACCAGTACGGCCGGGGCGTTGCTATGTCCCGCGCTCGTTGACCAGATCGGCGCTGCCAAAGTGCATGAGCAGCACACGCCGGGTGTGCTCCTGCTCGCTCCGGACGACGTTCTGCAATTGCCTGACCGCCGCATTCAGCGCCTCGATCTGCGCGCTCAGGAGTTCCAGCTGCTCGCGCAGCACCTGGCCGGTCGCGGCCGGCGGGTGTGATGGTGTGGTCACGTCTTCCCTCCTTACGCGGCCCGCTCACGCGATTTCAGCGGCAGCGGCTCATTGAGTGTGACCACCCGATCGACCCCCAGGTGCTCAGCGATCAGCAGCACCGTCTTTTGCAGATCGATCATGGTGTGATACCACTGGCGCATGACCGTGTGCAGCTGCTTGATCTCGATCTCGAAGTCATCACGCGCGGCGGTGTTCTCCTCACTTGCCCGCACCATGAGCGTCAGCCGCTCGCCGAACGCATGGTGCTGCGTGGCAAGGTGCGCACGGTGGCTGCCGAACTCCTCCCGAAACTGGCGCTGCTCCTCGCGGCCTTGCAGCAGCTCATCCCAGAGCTGCGCTGCGGCGGGTATCGACCCCTCAGCATTGGACATGACTCACTCCCTTGTCGTGTGTGACCTTCCTCAATGTGCGTGCCCCCCTCAGTATAGAGAACGCATACGCGGCACGCAACGATTCATATGTGGTTAAGACGACCGCACTACGATGCTGAGTGTTAGTACGACACTCCTATTTCGGCATAGGCCGCCGTATCCCCCAAAGGCGCACGAACGTTCTTCATGGTACTAGTAGCCGTTAGGCCATTGAACTATAGCGATCCCGCCGTGTGTCGTGGTATCCTGGCATCTGACAACACAGAAGCGCCAGAGCGAAGCACGCGCGGCGGAATCGTCAGACAGACGAATCCGGCCGCTTTTTTGATCTCCCCGGCCCGCCGGGGCGGGCTCGCGAAAGGCACCACGTCCATGCTTGCGTCTATGTCCACCCCGCCTAACGGCTTTGATAGCTTGCTCCAGCGCCTGAAGACCATCGCCAGCGACGCGGCGCACACCGGCTTCGGCCTGATTCGCATCAGCGGCGACGGCAATAACACGGAGCTGGAGCTGACGATTGCCCGCGAGAAAGTGCATGGCCGGCTCGAAGCCTTCGACAGCTTCGCCCTGCGCGTGCATCATCTGACCAAGCTCGGCGACACCGTGGAATGGACATTCCGCGATCGCGAGATCGTCTTAGCGCGGATTACGCGCGCGCATTAGACGCAACACAACCTGGATTGCCCTACGAAGGACTCGGGGGCATGGTTCTCATAATGAGAACCATGCCCCTTTTTTATCGCCATTTCCATCAGGACACCCGAGCCGGCGCCGCGTGAAGGCCGCGCACAGACCCTTAGAAAGGGCGCCCCGCTGGTGGAGCTGGACTTGTTACACACTATGGCCGCAGCCCTGTTACACGCTGACATCCTGGTCGAAAAGCGCCGCAGACTCGAGCAGCTGGAGCTGAGAGCGGCGCGCGGTGGCATCAACACGCCGCCCGAAGTGACCCTTGAGATCAAGGATATCCAGCGCGAGCTGGCGGCGGCCGCGCCGGCGACCGTGGCCGAGAGCCACGACATTCTCTACGACTTCATGATGCAGATCAATACGCGCATCGACCGCCTCTACTGGTGGATGCTGCTGCTGGCGATCCTCATCGTGCTGGCGGTGAAGCTATGAGCCGTAGAGACGGAACATATTCCGTCTCTACGGCCCGCGCGCTTCTCCCGCCTTCTCCGGAAAGCGCACGCCGATCCGCTGCTCGAGCAGCCCCCACGCTCGACATCGTCGATCGCGCGCTTCTGGCGGCAGCCGGCCTACTCTTCGGCGTGGGCCTGCTGCTGCTCTGGCAATGCCTGACCTGGGGGTTGTGATGCTCGGCTTCGACTGTATCGACATTCGCGCCCAATTACCTCGAGCAAATTGGCAGATAGGCCAGCGTCAGGCCACCACGTCGCTGACCTGGCATTACAACGGGCCAGCGGTCGCGCCCGATCACCAGCATGGCGCAGGACTGCTTGCGCAGCTCGCGGGCGATAGCGCCTGGCAGATGCGACCGGGCTGGGGCGGAACCAAGGCCGGCGCGCCGCACCTCATGTATCACCTCGTCGTCGGCGCAGACGGCCGGGTGTACCAGACCGCCGACCTATCCGAGATCCTCTGGCACTGCGCGCACCAGGACGGCAATAGCCACGGCCTGGCGCTGCACTTCCCACTCGGCGACGACCAGCAGCCGAGTGGGGCGCAGATGATCAGCGCGATTCGCGTCAGCGAGGCGCTCAGGGCGCGCTATCAGATTCCGCTCAACCGGACGCTTGGACACCTCGAATGGAAGCACGCGACCCGTTGCCCTGGCCCATTTCTTATGGCGCACCTCATCGACTATCGCAGCCATCTCGCGCCCAAGGTCGTGCCGACCCCCACGCCGGCGGGCCTCAGGCGTTTCCAGATCACCTGTCCGAGCAAAGCGAATGTCCGCCAAGGTCCCGGCCGCGACTACAAGGTCGCCGGCACGCTGAAGAGCGGCACGATCGTGTTCGTGGACATGACCAAGCAGGGCGAGGTGGTAGGCCGCAACCCGACCTGGATCCACATGGCCAAGGTCGACAACGAGCAGGCTGATCTCGGCTTCATCAGCGAAACGCTAGGAGTATGGCTTTGAACGAACGCGGCCAGAAGGCCAAGCATACCGTTGCCCGCCACCTCCAGGCCCTGTGGTTAGTCTGCGCCCGGCGAGTCATTCGGAGCATTCCTGGCGCGACACCGCTGCCGATCGCACGGCGCTGGCAGCACTACGCGATCGTCGCGACCGCCCAGCTGAGCCGGAAGCGTCTCGCGCGCGTGGTCTGGCCCTGGCAGGCCCGCCCAGCGTCGCCTGTGCGGCCGCCCTACGTCTCTGCTTCTCGCTGGAGAAGGCAGTGCCTATCTAACGGCCCACGGGTCGCCCGCGGCCGCCTGAGCAACCCCACGGTGCGAGCATGACAATCGCCTTTGCCCTTGACACCATCTACAACGTCTGCGATAGGCACCAGGTGCTGTATCGGCCCGATCAGGTGTGCTCGCGCTGCGCGACCGAAGGGCGCGACGCGCTAAACGTGCTGGAGGCGCGGATCGCCGACCAGGACGACCAGATCAGCGGCCTGAGAAGGCAGATCAACACCTTGGAACATGTCGCACGCGACCTCCAGCGCGCCCATAACGCCCTGGTCGATCATGTGCGACCGAATGAGGATCTGCTGCCATGAAGCGCGGATCGCCTATCATCACCTGCCCCGACTGCCGCACGTCGCACCTGGCCAGCGCGGCCAGGCGTGCGCTCGGACTCTGGTGGATCGCCTGTCGCTTCTGTGGGCTCATTCCCTGGAGGGCGCGGCTATGACCTGGCTTATCTGCGGCATCGTCCTCTACTCCATCGGCACCATCGTCTTCACGCTGGCGATCTGTAAGGCTGCGGCGCGGGGCGATCGCGACTAATGCCGTTTTCTCGTTTTCGAAACGACTATGAGCAAGTTTCAAGTGGGCAATCCTGGTGGGCCAGGCCGGCCGCGTAAAGCCGAGAAGTACGCTGGCCAGATCGCAGCGACCGAAGATCGCATCGCCGACCTGCTGCCGACGCTGATTGCCAACCTGCTCACCTTAGCAAACGGCGTCATGGTGCAGGATGTTAGCCCCTTCGACGGTAGCACATTGGTCTACAAAGAGCCACCCGATCGCAAGGCGAACGAGTATCTCATCGATCGCATTCTTGGCCGACCAACTCAGGCGATCGAGGCCGACGTTGCAAGCGATGGATCGTTGACCATCCGAGTCGAGTATGCCGACCCTCACGATCCAGCTTCCCCGCCCGCATCCGGGGCAACGCCAGATCCTGCGGGAGGCGCGACGCTTTAACACGGTCGCGTGCGGTCGGCGCTGGGGCAAGTCCACGCTGGGCGTCAATCTCATCGCCGACACCACACTCGCGGGCTATCCCTTCGGCTGGTTTGCGCCAACCTATAAGCTGCTGATGGAGGCGTGGCGCGACACGATCCGCGTGCTCCGCCCGGTCGTCAGAAGCAGCAACGCCAGCGACCACCGGATCGAGCTTGTCACCGGCGGCGTGGTCGAGTTCTGGACACTCCAGGATACAGACGCCGGGCGCTCGCGCAAGTACAAGCGTGTGTTTGTCGATGAGGCGGGCCTGGTGCCCAATCTCGGCGAGATCTGGCAGGCGGCCATCCGGCCCACCCTGGCCGACTACGCAGGCGATGGTTGGCTGGCAGGCACCCCCAAAGGCCGCAACTTCTTTTGGGAATGCCACAACCGGGGCGCAGATCCACTCCAGATCGACTGGGCCAGCTGGCAGAAGCCGACCGAGGACAATCCGCACATTCCGCCTGGTGAAGTCGCGGCGATGCGCGCAGAGCTGACCGAGCGGCGCGCGGCCCAGGAGATCGACGCGATGTTCCTGGACGACGGCGGCGGCGTCTTTCGCAATGTGGTGGCCTGTTCGACCGGAACGCCGCAGCACGAACCGACCAAAGGCCATGCCTACGTCGCGGGCGTGGACTGGGGCAAGTCGCACGACTACACCGTGATTAGCGTCTGGGACGTGACCGAGCAGCGCGAAGTCTGGCTTGAGCGGACGAACGGCGTTGAATATGCCATCCAGGAGCAACGACTCGTCGCACTGGCCGAACGCTACAAGCTCAAAGCGATCTGGCCAGAGGCGAATAGTATCGGCGGACCAATCATCGAACGCCTGCGCCGGCGCAATTTGCCGGTTCGGCCGTTCACCACCACAAACGCCACCAAAGCCGCAGCCGTGGACGCGCTGACATTGGCGCTGGAACGCCAGGCGATTACGCTGCTCGACGACCCCGTCGCCATTGCTGAGTTGCTGGCCTTCGAAGGCGAAACGTTGCCGTCTGGACTTATCCGCTACGGCGCTCCCGAGGGACAACACGACGATACCGTGGTTGCCCGCATGATCGCCCACCAGGCCGCCCGCTATCCCCGCGAAGGTCGCGCGAGTGAGAATCCGATCTATTAATCATTGACTCGCCGCCATCCCTTGAAGCTCTTGCGCTTCCCTGCGAGCATCCGCTGAAAGTCATTCCAGCGCCAGCCCTGCTCACGCGCAAACGCCTTGCCGCCGTGAATGGTCACGATTTCACCCGCTGGCGAGATCAGGGTATAGGTTTTCTTCTTGGTTTCGTTTAGCGCCCGCGCTTGCGCCGCCTGTTGTTCGCGTAGCTCCGGACGCGCTGTGAACGTCGCCAGCCTGGACTCTCCGATCTTGCGCTTGTGGTCAGCACTGTACCGCCGCCCAACGATCAACCGCCGCCGCTTCTGCCGATACGCCGCAGTCGCCATCGCAGATCGTAGGTTCGTCAGATGATCAGCCGAGAACACCCGCCCGCGCATTGCCATTGAGAGCTTGCGGCGCGTTGCCTGGGATGGGCTGATGCCAAGCAAGCTGCCCGCCGTCGTTGCCGTGTTGTAGATACGGTCACGAGCGACCGCAGCGAACAGCCAGTCAAGCCAGCGCTGCTCAGTCGCTATCAAGTCCTCTTTCCGCTCGACAACTTCAATCACCGAAAAGGTGAAGGCATTCGGCCCGTACTTGTTCCAGGCGTGCTGTAGGTGCTTGGACGGATGGATGCCCCGGCGCAACGTGTGGCGATGCCCAGCCCAGCGCAGCCGTATAACGACCGCACTACCCATATAGATCGCGTCGTTTGGCCCTTCAATCGCGTAGATGCCCATCGTCATGGGATGCCTCTTGTAGTCGCGCCAGCTCCGCACGTACCACGCGATCTAGGAATATGCCCATCTGCTCACCAGAGAGCGCGCACGCAAGGCGGATGGCGTTGTAGGTCGCAAGCCAGATTTTGATTGTTCGGTACTCTTTCATAGTGGTAATATTACCACCAAACAGGGCAACGGTCAAATGGCGTTACTCTCCGGCCAAATAAATGCACAGGTTTGGCAAGAACGGCAAGCGAATGCCAAGCATGACCGTGCGCGGCACATAGAAGATGCATGGTCGTACTACGAAGGCCGGCATCCGCTGCCGCTCGTGGTCAAGCCGAACGCGCCCGATGATAACGTCATTGTGAACTTGGCCAGGCCGGTGGTTGACAAAGGCATCAGCCTGCTGTTCGGCAA
>Ga0137373_10003702_pt1 | contig 16675 bp, 13 predicted proteins | sample SagtaG_5_FD_104912 | JGI IMG/M metagenome (GOLD analysis project Ga0137373, IMG submission 104912) | Vadose zone soil microbial communities from Sagehorn Ranch, Mendocino, California, USA - Sage1_R_80_16 metaG | ecosystem: Environmental > Terrestrial > Soil > Vadose zone | place: USA...
AATACGGCGGTCTCGTCAGGAACGGGACGACCCTTTGGCGCGGTCGAAAGCGGGCGTTCCGCGGCCGCGCCGCCGCTGAGTGACGCGGAGCGGTTAGCCGGCGATCGCACCGCGCGCGAGAGCGTCCGCCCGGTTGTTCAGCGCGTCGTCGGCGTGGCCGGCCACCTTGTGCCAGATGACGTCGTGGCGGCGGGTCTGGGCGATGAGCCGCTCCCAGAGATCGCGGTTGGCGACGGACTGTTTCTGGCTGTTCTTCCAGCCGTTCTGTTCCCAGCGCTCCCACCAGCGGTCGCGGAAGCAGTTGACGATGTACGCGCTGTCGGAGTGGAGGTGCACGCGCCGTCGCCCGGGGATCGCCGCGAGGCCTTCGACGGCAGCGGTCAGCTCCATGCGCTGGTTGGTGGTCTGGGGCTCGGCACCGGACACGACGCGCTCGCCGGCGTCGTCGATGATGATCGCGGCCCAGCCGCCGGGCCCGGGATTCCTGCTGCAGGCGCCGTCAGTGTAGAGGACGATGTCGCGCGGCGAGCGCGCGGATGCGGTGCCGGCCGAACGTGCCGTCAGGCGGGTTCCTGCCAGTACAGATACCGGCCGCAGTTCTCGCAGAGCATCAGCGCCTGTGCCGCCTTCAGCTCCTGGATGGCCTGCGGTCGGATCGCCACACGGCAGCCGCCGCAGATGGCGGTGCTGTTGACGCTGGCGACGGCCACGCCGGCGCGCGCCTTCAAGATCTTCGCGTAGTCGGCCAAAAGCGGGCGGGGGAGCTCGCGCGCGCGCGAGTCGCGGTCGGCGCGGACGGCGGTCAGCTCGGTCTCAACCGCCTCGAGCTTCTTTCGTACGACGGCCTCGTCCTGGCGGGCTTGCTCCTCGCGCGCCTTCAGGCGCGCCTCTCCCTCGCGGATGTCGGCGGCGACGCGTTCCTGGAGCTCCATCAGGCCGAGGATCTCCTCCTCGCCATGCGCCTTCTCTTGCTTGATGGTCTCGATCTCGGAAAGGACCGCGGAGTACTCGGTGTTGTTCTTGACCTCCCACAAACGCGCCTCGGCCTTGGAGCGCTTGGCGGTGACGACGTCGAGGTCCTTCTCCTTGCTCCGGAGCTCCTTCCGAGTCGTGTCGGCCTTCAGCTTGAGCGCGTCCAGCGACTTCTTGGCTTCGGCGAGGGCGGCGTGGATGGCTTCGATCTGCTTGGGAAGGCGGGCGGCTTCGGCTTCGAGCGCGGCGAGCCGCGTATCGAAGCCCTGTAAATCGATCAAGGTCAGCAGCTGAGAATCCAAGCCTTCTCCCATTGTATGCGAAGCGGAGCCCGGACGGGAGTCCCGGATTGTCCGCGGATCGGAGCCCCGCGTGGTCCGCGGACCGGTGCCACGCGCTGTCTGCGGACCGGAATCCCGGATTGTCCGCGGATCGGAGCCACAGGCACCTGTATCAGGCCACCCTCGATGTGATCCGGCCTCAAGGCACCCGCTACAGTAGTGGGCCCACCTGGACTCGAACCAAGACCTAACCGGTTATGAGCCGGCTGCTCTGCCATTGAGCTATGGGCCCGCAGGATCATCATGTCCGGCCGTGATCTCGCGTCGGCGGTCAGGATTCCAGGAAGCTCCGGAGCTTCTTGGAGCGCGAGGGGTGCCGGAGCTTGCGCAGGGCCTTGGCCTCGATCTGGCGGATGCGCTCCCGGGTGACCGCAAAGTCCTGCCCGACCTCCTCGAGCGTGTGCTCGCAGCCATCCGAGAGCCCGAAGCGGAGGCGCAGCACCTTCTCCTCGCGGGGCGTGAGCGTGTTGAGGACTTTGTTCGTCTGCTCGCGCAGGGAGAGGCCGATGATCGACTCCACGGGCGACACGACCTGCTTGTCCTCGATGAAGTCGCCGAGGTGGCTGTCTTCTTCTTCGCCAATCGGTGTTTCCAGGGAGATCGGCTCTTGCGCGATCTTCAGAACCTTCCGCACCTTGTCGACCGGCACGTCCATCTTGGCGGCGATCTCCTCCGGGGTCGGCTCGCGGCCCAGCTCCTGCACGAGCTGGCGTGAGGTCCGGATGAGCTTGTTGATGGTCTCGATCATGTGCACCGGGATACGAATCGTGCGCGCCTGGTCGGCGATGGCTCGAGTAATCGCCTGACGGATCCACCAGGTCGCGTAGGTCGAGAACTTGTAGCCGCGCCGGTACTCGAACTTGTCGACGGCCTTCATGAGGCCGATATTGCCTTCCTGGATAAGGTCCAGGAACTGCAAACCGCGATTCGTGTACTTTTTCGCGATCGAGATGACCAGGCGGAGGTTCGCCTCGACCATCTCCTTTTTCGCCTGCGCCGCCTTGACCTGGCCCGACTTGATGATGGTCATGACGCGCTTGATCTCGTCGGCCTTGGCGTTGGCGCGTGTTTCCGCGACCTTGATCTCCTGCTGGGCGACCCACACTTGTTGCTGCTTCGGGGACGGGAACTTCTTGGCGGCCTTGAGGTGGAGGTCGCCGGCGCCGCCGCTCACCCCGTTGGTGCCCGGGTCGCGGAACGAGACGTAGATGAGGTTCTGGACCTCGTCCGCCGACGGCCGGCGGCCGTTGGTCCAGAGCCGGATCACGCGCTCGGCGCGCTCGATATCGTCGAGCAGATCGCGCAGGCGTTGCACGAGGCCCCGGCGACCGAGATCCGCGTCTTCCCGGTCGATGATCTGATTGCCGATGTTGAGCGCGCGGAGCTTCTCGAGCACCCGCGTCTGGCGCTGTTGCGCCTGCGCCTCGAACCGTTTCCACGCCGGCTCCTTGCCCTTCCTCGACCGCCGCCGGCCGGGTGTCTTCAGCCGGAGCTTCCGGGCGTGGACGACGAGCTTGTCGCGCTCGCGGAGCAACCGGTCAACCGTCGCGAACGCCGCGGTCACCTGCCGGGTGAGCTCGGTCTCTTTCTCTTCAGTGAACTCTTCCTCGTTGACGTCCACGACTTCCTTGACCGAGATGTCGTGCCGGCGGAGCTGCTCCCGCAGCTCGCGGAATCGCTCGAGGGCCAGGTTGGTGCTGAGGATGGCCGAGGTGACCTGATTCTTGCCCTCCTCGATCCGTTTGGCGAGGGCGATTTCCCCCTCGCGCGTGAGCAACGCGACTCGCCCCATCTCGCGCAGATAGAGCCGCACGGGGTCCTCGGTGCGCCCGACGGGGCCGGGCGTGAGGTCGATCGGCTCGGGCGGGCCGTCGTCGTCGTTATCGTCGGGCTCCGGGGCCTTGCGCTCGCGGACCTCGGAGGGAAGCCGGCCGGCCTTGGCCGAGTCCACGACCTCGATGTCCATCGCGCCGAACATCATCATGATGTCATCGAGCTGGTCGAGGGAGACGAGGTCCGAAGGGAGGGCGTCATTGACTTCGTCGTAGGTGAGGAAGCCCTTCTGCTTCCCCATCGAGATCAGTCGGTCGAGCTCCTCCAGCTTTGGCTCTTCGCTCATTCGTCTGAACTCCTTGGGGACCCCGTGGTCCCGTGATCTAACGACTGGGCGACACCACCCGTGAACCCGTACACGCCGGCGCTCTCCTGATGCAAGGTCCGCAACTCCGCGTGCATCGGCGCCGTGACCCCGGTCTTGGCCTGGGTTTCGGCGATCGACTGGCTCACCACGCGCGCCCGCCGCAGCCGCTGGCTGCGCTCGAGCCGTCGCTGGAACTGTTCGATGCTAACCCGGGCGTCAATGCTTTCGCGATCTTCCACGAGCAGAGAGGAGAGGACGGAGCGCGCCTCGTCGGTCTCGAGGTCGGTCATCAGGCTCTCCGCGGAAGCGTCCGGGCGGCTCTTGAGCGCGCGTACGATCGAGCGGAGCGAGGCGTGACCGAGGTCGTCCGACTCGTCGAGCAGCGCCAGGAGGAGCGTGCGGGCCTCCGTGGAGTGGAGCAAGAGCGTCACGAGATCGCGCTCGACTGGCGGCGTGGACGTCGGGGGGCTCGACTGAGAGTGCGCCGGCGGCGTGCGCAGAGAGGATTGCAGCCGTTGCGCCTCGATCCAGAGCTGAGTCGCATCAACCCCGAGCTTGGCCGCGGCCTCGCGCGAGAGCGCCGTCGCCTCCTCCGCGTCGGCGACCTTCGCAAGCATCAACGACACCCGGGCGAACGCACTGGTCCGCGCCCGCGGGCCGGTCGCCCCGTCGGGGTCGACGATCGCGCGGTCGAGCGCGTAGGCGAGGAGGCTCCGAGCGGCGGTGATCCGCTCCTCGAAGGCCTCTCCGCCTGCCGTTCGGAGGAAGGTGTCGGGGTCGTGGCCCGCCGGGAGCAGGGCGACCTTCACCCGGAAGGCGCCCCCGCCCGCGAACGCACCGGAGCGATTCACCGCCCATGCCATGCCCCCGTCGGTGGGCTCGAGCAACTCTTCGGCCCGTGCCGCCGCCTTCTGGCCGGCCGCATCGGCGTCGAAGAAGGTGACCACCTCGTCACAGTAGCGTCGCAGGAGGGCGAGCTGGGCCGGCGTGAAGGCGGTGCCGAGCGCGGCGACGGTCGCCGTGAACCCGTACTGGTGGCACATGAGGCAATCGACGTAGCCCTCGACGAGGAACGCGCGGTTTTGCGTCTGGATCGTCGGACGGGCGAGGTCGGCGGCGTAGAGCAGATTTCCCTTGGTGTAGAGGGGGGTCTCTGGGGAGTTGAGGTACTTCGGCTGCTCGTCCCCGAACGCACGCCCCCCGAAGGCGACGACCCGGCCCTGGAGGTCGCGGATCGGGAAGAGGAGGCGTCCGCGGAAGCGGTCGTACGCGCCGGTACGATTCTCACGCGGGATCGCGAGGCCGGCAGTGACCAGTGCGTCCTCGGTGACCGTCTCCGACCGCATGAAGCCGAGGAGCGCGTCCCAGCCCTCCGGGGCATAACCGAGGCCGAAGCGTTGTGCGATCCCGGTGTCGATGCCCCGTTGCTCGAGATAGGCGCGCGCCCGCTCGCCGGCCGGCTTCCAGAGCGCGTGCTGGTAGAAGCGCGCCGCGAGGTCCATCACCCGGAGGAGCTCCTCCCGGCCCGAATCGCCACCCTTGCCGCGTTCCTCGGGCAGCGCGATCCCCGCCGTCTTGGCGAGTGCCCGGACGGCCTCGGGGAAGGAGAGGCGGTCCTGGCGCATGAGGAAGCCGAATGCGTCGCCGCCCACCCCGCAGCCGAAGCAGTGGAAGATTCCCTTGCGCGGATTGACCGTGAACGACGGCGTCTTCTCCGCGTGGAAAGGGCAGAGACCCTTCCAGCCGGTACCGGCCTTGCGGAGGTTCACGAACCGGCTGACGAGATCGACGATGTCGATGGCCGCGCGGATGTCGTCGAGGAGCGTCTGCGGGTACTGCATCATCCGACCTTCAGCGCGGCCACGGTCGCGCCCGTGCCGCCTTCGGACGGCTCGCCGTCCCGGAACGACTCGACCAGGGGGTGGCCGGCAAGGAGGTTGCGGACGGTCTTGCGAAGGGCGCCGGTGCCCTTCCCGTGAACCAATCGTACGCTCGCAAGGCCTGCGAGAAACGCGGCGTCCAGGTATTGCTCGACACGGTCGCGCGCCTCGTCTGTCGTCTGCCCGAGCAGCAGGATTTCGGCGGCCACAGGGCGGGGGGAGCCGGGAAAGGATCCGGGGCTTCGGAACCCCACTCGCCCGGGACCGTTGCCGGGCTCCCCCCGCCCCGTCGCCGCAGGGTTCATAGGCGCGGGACGGAGGGCGGAGACCGGGACGCGGACGGTCACCGAGCCGGATCGGACGGTCGCAGAGCTTCCGGCGATCTCGAGCAGCTCGCCACGGATGCCCAGGTGCTCGGCCGCGACGGTCACGCCGGGTGCAAGGGCCGTCGGCTCGGCCACGGCCGCTTGCGGCGCGACGGCCTCGACCTTCACCGCCGCCTCCCGCACGCGCCGCCGGCTCTCGTCCAGCGAGCGTCGCGAGCGCTCCGAGCGTTTGAGCTTGTCCCACTCGGCGGTGAGCGCGCGGCGGATGTCGGCGACGAGCGCCGTGGCCTCGGCGCGTGCCCGCGCGACGATGGCCTGGGCCCGGCTCTCGGCCGCTGCCTCCGTCTGACGGGCCTTCGCCAGGCGCGCCGCGGTCTCGGCGCCGATCCGTTCGATCTCGCGCGCCCGCTCGGCGTCCGAGCGGGCATGGGCGTCGAGCGTCGCCAGAAGGTCGGAGAGCCGCGCGGCGTGCTCCGAGCGGTGGGCACTGGCCCGCGCGATGAGCTCGGCGTCGAGGCCGAGCCGGGCCGCGATCGTCAGCGCGTAGCTCTGGCCCGGCTGGTCGTAGCGCAGACGGAAGCTCGGCGCGAGCGTCGCAGTGTCGAACTCGACCGACGCGTTGCGGGCGCGAGGGTGAGTGGACGCGAACGCCTTCAGCGGCTCGAGGTGAGTCGTGGCGATCACCAGCGCGCCGCGCTCGGCCAGCTCCTCGAGGATCGCCTGGGCGAGGGCCGCGCCCTCGTCGGGATCTGTGCCCGCTCCGAGCTCGTCCAGGAGCACGAGCGAGCGCGCGTCGGCCGCGTCGAGGATCTCGCGCACCTGCTTGACGAAGGCCGAGAAGGTCGAGAGGTTCTCCGCGACGGACTGGTCGTCGCCGATGATCGCGAAGACGTCGTCGAACACCGGCAGGCGCGAGCCCTCTTCCGCCGGCAGGTGGCAGCCCACCTGGGCCATCAGCGCGTGCATCGCGAGCGTCTTGAGCGCGATCGTCTTGCCGCCCGCGTTCGGTCCCGTGATGACGAGCAGCGGGCGGTCGGGCCCGAGCTCGAGATCCATCGGGACCACCGTCCGGCTTGCGTCGCTCCAGCCCTGGGCGAGCAGGAGAGGATGGCGCGCTCCGCGAAGCGCCACGCTCCGTGCGGTATCGATCACCGGCGCCGTCGCGGCCATACGCTCGGCGGCCTGCGCGCGAGCGAAGGTCCAGTCGAGCTCGCCGACGGCGCTCACCAGACTCTCCAGGTCGTCGAGTCGCGCTCGCACACCGGCGGTCAACTCGCCAAGAATGCGCGCGATCTCGTGCTCCTCCTCGCGGGTCGCCTGGACGAGGTCGTTGTTGACGTCGACGACGTGCTCGGGCTCGATGAAGAGCGTTTGACCGCTCTGCGAGCGGTCGTGGACGATGCCGCGCACGCGGCTCCGCGCCTCGGCCCGCACGGGCAGGACGTATCGGCCGTGCCGGAGCGTGACGTACCGGTCGGCGAAGAGCCGATCGGCGTCGCTCCCCTGGAAGGCGCGCTCGAGCTCGGCGGCAAGGTGTCGGCGGCGGTCGCGGATCTCGCGGCGGAGGCGTTTGAGGGTTGGACTCGCGTCGTCGGTCATCGTGCCGCTCGCGTCGAGCGCCCGGCGGAGGCGGTCGGCGAGCTCGGGAAATCGTGGCAGGGACTCGGTGATCACCGCCAGGCCGGGACTCGTTTCACGCGCCGCTCGGCCGTAGGCTCGGAGCTTCGGGCTCGCTTCGAGGACAGGAATGATCTGAATCAACTCGAGACCATCGAGGACACTGCCGTCGGCGCGACAGCGCGTGAGCACGGGCCGGATATCGGGAAGGGCTTCCAGCGGGAGCGACCCGGCAGTGGCGAGGGCCAGCCGGGCCTCGCGCGTCATGTCGATCGCCGCTTGGACCTCGGAGACATCGGTGAGCGGCTCTGCCGTCGTCGCGCGCTCGCGGCCCATCCCGGTCAACGCTTCGTGCGCCAGGAGCGCCCGCACCGCATTCCATTCGGTGCCGGGCTCCCAGGTTCGGCCTGCCTCCACCCTGCGCCTCATTCGCCCCCGGCCCGGATCACGGGAGAGTCGGCGTGCATCCAGGGGTGCTCCGGCTAATCGGATATCCGTTCGCGCCGCTTAGCCTTTTTACGGGCGGCGAGGGCCTTTCGCTTCCGTCGAACGCTGGGTTTTTCGTAGTGCTGGCGCTTTTTGAACTCGGACAGGAGCCCAGCCTTCTCGCACTGTTTCTTGAAGCGCTTGAGCGCGCTTTCGAAGGACTCGTCGGGCTCGACGATGACCTTGGTCACTCCGCTCCCCTCCAGGTAGCGACGCCCTGGATGAACAACCACTATATACCATGCGATCTGCCACCGGGCAATCGAGAGAGGCTCTCTGGTAGACTGACGCCCTTGATCACGCCGGCCGGCGCGCTACCCGTCTACACTGTCGTGCCCTTCGTCGCCATGCTTCTGGCGATCGCCATCTGCCCCCTCTGGGTGCCTCGCTGGTGGGAGTCGAATCGGAACAAGATGATCGTCGCCGCCGCCCTCGGCCTGCCGATTCTTGTCCTCTACATGATCCGCCGACCGGGAGCGCTCGGCGCCATGGCCGAGGAGTACGTCTCCTTCATCATACTCCTCGCCGGACTCTACGTGATCGCGGGCGGGATCCTCCTGCGCGGCGACCTTCAGGCGACCCCTCTCACCAATACCGCCTTCCTGGCGCTCGGGGCGGTGCTGGCGTCGTTCATCGGCACCACCGGCGCCTCGATGCTCCTGATCCGCCCGCTTCTCCAGACTAACCGCGAGCGCACCCACGTCCGACACACCGTCATCTTCTTCATCTTTCTCGTGTCCAATATCGGTGGCATGCTGACGCCGCTCGGCGATCCGCCGCTCTTTCTCGGTTACCTGCAGGGTGTGCCGTTCACCTGGACCTTCCGCCTCTGGCCGCACTGGGCGCTCCAGGTGGTCGTGCTGCTGGCGCTCCATTTCGTCTGGGACACGCGGCAATACACGCGTGAGCCGATCGCCGCGCTGCGCCGCGACCGGACGCAGATCGAACCACTGCGCCTGCGGGGTGCGCTCAACGTCCTCTGCCTCGGTCTCGTGGTCCTCGCGGTCGCGTTCCTGCGTGAGCCCTGGCGCGAGGCCGGCATCGTAGTGTTGGCCGCCGTTTCCCTTTGGCGGACTCCGCGCGCTGTACGCCGGGGCAACGGCTTCACGGCCTATCCCATCGTTGAAGTCGCTGTCCTGTTCTTCGGGATCTTTCTCACGATGATCCCGGCGCTCGAGCTCCTGCGCCACCGGGGCGGGGAGCTCGGCGTGCGCGAGCCTGCGCAATTTTTCTGGGCGAGCGGAATCCTTTCGTCGTTCCTCGACAATGCGCCGACCTACCTGGTCTTCCTGGCGCTGGGCCAGGGCCTCGGCCTGGGCCGCGAGGTGGTGGATGTCCCGCACGCGATCCTGGCCGCGATCAGCGTGGGGTCCGTGTCCATGGGGGCCAACAGCTACATCGGCAACGCACCCAACTTCATGGTGAAGTCGATCGCCGAGGAGCAGGGTGTGCAGATGCCGAGCTTCTTCGGCTACATGCTCTACAGCGGCGCAGTGCTCATACCACTCTTCGCGATCGTCACCGTGGTGTTTTTCAGATGAGCGTCGGGGGGAGCGCCGCCGCTCCCCCCGACACCCCCCACCGGTCACCCGAGTCGGATGTGTGCGGGATCGATTGCGCCGGCAAGCCGGCGCTCGAAAAGTCGGTTGCGAACGCTTCTAGCTGAGCAGAGCAAACACCTTTTCTGCTGCCTCCGCGACGGCGGCGTCGACCGCCGGCAACTCGTCACGCTCGAATGATGTGAGCACGTGGTCGGGGACGTCGTCCTTCTGGTCAGGACGGCCGATGCCCACCTTTACCCGCTTGATCTCCTGGGTGCCGAGCGCCTCGATGACCGACCGGACACCGTTGTGGCCACCGTGGCTGCCCTTCATGCGGAGGCGCACGGTCCCGAGTGGCAAGTCGATATCGTCGTACACGAGGATCAGGTCGGCGGGACCGGCTTCGACGCGGCGCAGTGCCTTAGCGACGACAGGGCCGCTCTCGTTCATGAAGGAGATCGGCTTGATCAGGCGGACGGGCTCGCCCCTCCATTGTCCTCGAGCAACCGCCGCCGCGCCGTCGCGCCGCCAGGACGCTCGGAGACTCTTGGCGAGGAGGTCGAGGACACGCTGGCCCACGTTGTGGCGGGTATCCCGGTACTCCGGTCCCGGGTTCCCCAGCCCGACGACCACTCGGCCGTGGGCCAAGCGCGTCCCGCTCCGCTACTTTTCCGCCTTTTCGGGCCGCTCGGGTCTCTTCGGCCGCTTGCCCTCCTCGGCCGCCGCCTCCTCGCCTTCCTTCGGCTTGCGCTCCGTGAGAACTTCCGGCTCGGTGACCGCCGCCGCTGTCGGCGCCACTACCGCGGCCACTTCCTCGGCCATCGGCGGCGCCACCGTCGCGACCGCCTGCCCGGGATCGTTCAGGATCCGTACACCCGCGGGCGCGCGAAGATCGGCGACCGTCAACACGTCGCCGATCATGAGCGCGCTGACGTCGGCGTCGATCCGCTGGGGGATGGCGGTCGGCAGGCACGACACCGACAGCTCGTGAAGCACGAGGTTCAGGATGCCCTTCTGCTCTCTCACCCCCGCCGCCTCGCCCACGGGGCGTACGCTGACCTGGACCGTGATGGCGCGGTCCGCGGCCACCTCTTGCAGGTCGACGTGGAGCAGCTGCTCGGTGACGGGATCGAACTGCAGCTCGCGGATGATCGCGAGCCTGGCGCCGTTGCCCGGCTCTCCGTCGAACTTGAGGGTGAGCAGCTGGGTCGTGCCCTCGTGACCGTGGATCATCCGTAGCACGGCCTTCGGATCCACCGTGACGGTCTCGGCCTTCCGCCCGTCGTAGAGGATCGCCGGCACGACGCCCGCTCGGCGCAGGCGTTTCGCGACCTCTTTGCCAGTCACGTCGCGTCGCTTGATCATCAGCTCTTGCATCGCCATGCGTTGCTCCTTGAGAGTCGAATTACGCGAACAGCGTCGAGACGGATTCCTCGTCGTGGATGCGCCGGATGGCCTCGCCCAAGAGCGGGGCGACCGTGAGCACCGTGATGCGCGAAGCGCTGCGCTTGTCGTCGGTCACCGGAATCGAGTTGGTGACGACGACCTCCTCGATCGGAGAGGACTTGATGCGCTCGATCGCCGGCCCGGACAGCACCGCGTGGACACCGCAGGCCAGGATGCGCCGGGCGCCCTCGCGCTCCACGGCGGTCACCGCCTGCAGCAATGTGCCGGCCGTGTCGATGATGTCGTCGATGACGATGGCATCGCGTCCCTTGACGTCGCCGATGAGGTGCATGGCGACCGCCGAGTTCGGCCCCTCGCGCCGCTTGTCGATGATAGCCAGACCGGCGTCGAACCGCTTGGCCATCGCGCGGGCCCGTTCCACGCCTCCAGCATCCGGAGCGACGATCACCGGCTCGTGCAGATCCTTCTTGCGAAGGTAGTCGATCATCACGACCGGGCCGGCGAAGAGATGGTCCACCGGGACGCTGAAGAAGCCCTGGATCTGGCCGGCGTGCAGGTCGAGCGCCAGCAGCCGGTCGATACCCGCCGCCTCCAGCAGGTCGGCCACGAGCTTGGCCGAGATCGGCACGCGGGGTTGCACTTTACGGTCCTGGCGCGCGTAGCCGTAGTAGGGCAGCACCGCCGTGATCCGACGGGCCGATGCGCGCTTCATCGAATCGACCATGATCAAGAGTTCCATGAGGGTGTCGTTCGCGGGAGGGCAGGTCGGCTGGACGAGGAACACGTCGGCGCCGCGCACGTTCTCGTTGACCTGCACGTACACCTCGCCGTCCGAGAAGCGCGTCACCTCGGCGTCGGACACCGGGACGTGCAGGTATTGCGCAATCTCCTCGGCGAGGGGGCGGTTCGCGCTGCCCGTGAACAGCTTCAGCTCGTACGCCATCGGCTCCTCGTTCCTAAAGTGTGGTTGGGGCGGGAGGATTCGAACCTCCGAATACGGGATCCAAAGTCCCGCGCCTTAGCCGCTTGGCCACGCCCCAGCGTGTGTCCTTTTGGAGAAGGGGGCTCCGCCCCCCTCTCGACTCCCCTGCGCACCTGCGGGGCGTCGCCGCCCCCCTCTCGACTCCCCTGCGAACCTGCGGGGCCTCGACTCCCCTCTCGACTCCCCTGGGCCGCGACGTCCGGCGGCTTACTCTACCGTACCCGTATGGCGGGCCCGCGCAAGGCCCGGACTGCCCAGCACGCCCAGCGAGCCTGCGCGACCCGGGCTCGGATCTGCCGGGCATGGTCGTACGAGCGCGCCACGCCGAACACCGTGAGCCCACTGCCCGACATCGCCGCACCCAGCGCGCCCGCCGCCAGAAGGGCGGCCTCCATCTGCTCCACTTCCCGGTAACGGAACGTCGCGACGCGCTCGAGGGTGTTGTCGAGCGTCGCCGCAACCCGGCTCGGCTGCCGGCTCCGGAGAGCTGCCGCCATGCTTCGGACCCGGCCACCGTCAGAATACATCGCGGGCACGACCCCGTCGTAGATCTCGGCGGTGCTCGCCGCGACGCGCGGATTTACGAGCACGAGTGCCAGTGCGCAACTCGGCAGCGACTCGAGCTGCTCACCCCGTCCGGTCCCCAACGCGGCGCCGCCGCGAAGGAAGAACGGCACGTCCATCCCCAGCGTCACCGCCACCTCGGCGAGTCGTGTGCCCGGCCACCGGAGTCCCCACAGCCGGTTCAGTCCGACGAGCACCGCCGCGGCGTCAGTCGATCCACCGCCGAGGCCAGCGGCCACGGGAATCCGCTTCTCCAGCGTGATCCGCGTGCCGCGGCTCGACCCCGCCGCCTCCTGCAGAGTCGACGCCGCTTTGAACGCTAGATTGGTCCCGTCCGTCGGAACATCGGGCGCGGTGGTGCGGAGCTCCAAGACATCCGCGTCCTCGAGCACCAACCGATCAGAAAGATCCACGGCCTGCATGACCGTGGCGATTTCGTGGTAACCGTCGTCCCGCCGCCCCAGAACCTCCAGCGCCAGGTTGACCTTGGCCGCAGCGCTGAGCACGAGGCGACGGGTCTTCCCCGACCGCTTCGACACGACACCGAACCATAGCACGGGCCTGAGGCCCTTTCAACGGATGCTCTGTGTTTTCGCCCCTTTCGGGACCGCCACCGTGAAGCGTTCCTCGTCGATTCCGCCACCCTCGACAAGATTCTGGTAGGTGATGGATCCCGTCACGTACGACTGCGCCGCCTCGAGATCGAACCCGGCAAGGACACCCGCCCCGTCTCGCCGGTACTTGATGAGAGCGTTGAACGGGCTCCCAAAAATCTCCAGCTGTCGGACCGCGCCCGTCTCGAGGTCGAGCCATACGCGCTGCCGACCGCCGCCGCTCACGAGACTCAGGGACGGCCCCGCATCGTCAGGGGGCAAGAGCTCGGCGGACCTCAAGTCGGGCGGCGGCGCGACGCGTCCGGTGAGCGCTGCGACGAGATCTTCAGGGTTGAGAGGCAGACCGAGAACCTTTGCGACAGTCTCGGCGTTGGCCGGCCCGACATGAGCCTCGTTCTTCACGGCGTTGTACGCAGTCACCCGGCCTTCGTGAATGGCGACGAGCAGCATCGGCGGACCGAATGGCGCGAGCGCTTCGAAACGGATCGAGCTCGGCGCCTTGACGAGAAGAACGCCGCGGAGACGCTGGCGCTCGCGGCCCCTTGTCAGGGCGATGTCGGCGAGAGCGCGTAGGTCGGTGAATTCGCTCGAACGATCGGCGAGGAGCGTGAGTGCTCGGCGAGCGGCCGCGCCGACGGGCTCCTGGGGCGGCACCGTCGCGCATGCGGCGCCGAGCGCAAGCAGCAAGAGGAGGAGGAGACTACTGAGAGGCCTTTGGGCCACCCTTGACCCGGCGTTGGCGGTCCTTGAGGTCGTCGACCTTCTTCTTGACCCCGTCGGCGGCCGGATCGAGCTGCAGGGCTTTCTCCCACGCGGCCAGGGCGTCGTCGTCGAGACCGTTCTTGACGAACGCATCTCCAAGGTGCTCGTAGATCACTGGATCCGGCTCCTTGGTTTTCGCCACCGCGCGTTTGAGCTCCTTCAGAGCCTCGGGATATCGTCCCTGCTGGTAGTACGCCCAGCCGAGACTGTCGATGAAGTAGCCGTTCTCGGGCTCCAGATCGAGGGCCTTGGTGATGAGCTGGACCGCCTCGTCGAGGTTCTGGCCGCGCTCGGCATACATGTAGCCGACGTAGTTGTAGGCCTCGGCGTGCCTGGGATCGAGCGAGATCACGCGCCGGAAGGCCCCGACCGCGTCATCGAACCGCGCCTGCTTCTCGTAGACGACGCCGAGCTGGAAGTGGAGGTCCTTCTGTTTGTCGTCGAGCCCCAGGCCCTCCCGGAGCGTTTCGCCCGCTCGCTCGTACTGCTTGGCGCGGTAGTACGCCGTCCCGAGGTAGAGGAATAGCTCCGGCCGCTTGGGCTCGAGGTTGACGGCCTCGCGCAGCGTCGAGATGGCCTCGTCGAATCGCTTGGCCCGGCCGTAGAGGAATCCGAGCTGAACGCGCGCATCGATGGACCGCGGGTCGGCGCGCAGGATCCGCTCGAGCTCGGACTTCGCCTCCGCGTCGCGACCGCCGTCCATATAGGTGGTGGCGAGGAAGTAGCGGGCACGGAGGTTGGACGGCTCGAGCGCCACGACGCGCCGGAACGCGTCGGTGGCGCGCTCCCACATCTTCTGCTCGTAGTACACGGCTCCGAGCTTCATCCAGACGCGCGGATTCTGCGGTGTGGCCTCGGCGAGCCCCTCGAGCTCGGTCTGGGCTTCGGAGAGCCGCCCCAGCCGGATCAAGAGGTCTGCCAGCTTCTCGGCGAACGCCGGATTGTCTGGGTTCGCCTTGACGGCTCGCCGGTACACTGCGATCGCCTCGTCGCTCTTATGGAGCGCCTCTGCGTAGACGGCGCCGAGCGCGCTCCAAGCGCCATCGTGGTCGGGGTCGAGATTGACGGCGGCGGTGAGGCGGGTGATCGCCTCGTCCCACGACTCGGTCTCGATCGCGAGGCGCCCGAGGAGGAACTGCGCCTGGGCCAGACCCGGGTTTCGCTCGACGAGGCGGAGCAGCACGCTCCGCGCTCGGTCGTACGCCTTCTGCTCCACCTGGATGCGCGCCAGCATCAGATAGGGCTCTTCGGAGTTCGGGCTGAGCTGGATCGCGTGCTCGAGTTCGGCCTCGGCCTCCGCGTACTTGCGTTGGGCCCGCAGGAGCTCGGCGAGCGTCAAGCGCGTCGCCATCTGGTCCGGGGCCAATTCCACGGCGCGCCTGGCCGCACTCACGGCCTCGTCCAGGTTGTCCGCTCGCACGAGCAGCTGGGCAAACTGGGTCCAGAGAGCGGCCGAGCTCGGGTCACGCTTGAGGGCGCTCCGCATGAGCGGGACCGCCTCCTTGAAGCGGCCTGCCTGGACGTGCATCTGGGCAACGGAGTAGGCGTAGTATGCATCGGCGCGGGGGTCGGCGGCGGCCGAACGGCGCGGGACCTGCTCGTCGCGGGCGAGCGACGGGCCCCCGGCAGCAGCACAGCCGGCCAGCGCGGTCACGACGACGATCGCCGGCAATCCGCGCCAGGCCTTCGTCAGGAGGCGTCGCGCCGCAGCCGCGACAGTCGGGTCGGGGATGGCGCCTGTTGCCTCGTCGATTTCGCGCAGGGCCCGGGCGTCGAGCGGCGCCGGCTGCCCGCCGCCCGTGCGAGCGACCGGCTCGGCCTCGATTCTTCCCGAGACGAATCGGAGTGAGCGGACAGCGTTGAACCGTTCGCTGAGACGCCGGGTCAACTCCTCGCCGCGTAGAGTCAGCTCGTGAAGCCAGGGCGAGTTGTCCACGGCCACGGTAAGGCAGCCGTCGGCGAAGGTGCGGGGCTGGGCTCGGCGGGCAGCGTCAGGGCCGACGACCTCCGGCCAGGCCCGACGAATTCGATAATCCAGGAGCCGGTCTCGCAGGTCGGGCACCGCGGTCAGCAACAGATCGGCGACGGCGCGCGGCGGCCGAATGTCCATGCTCTCGTATCATACATCCATCATCCACCCCGGGACGCAGGCCCCGCGAGAGCAGCTGGGAACCCTGATATAGTGGCGTGAATCATGGCAAAACCGAGGCGCGGCGATGTCCTCGATCTGACGATTGACGACCTCGCCTTCGGCGGCGAGGGCGTGGGCCGGGTTGAGGGGTACGTCATCTTCGTGCGCGGCGTGGTCCCCGGCGACCGGGTACGCGTGAGGGTGGTCGAGGCGCGCTCGCGATTCGGGCGGGCGGTAATCGAGTCCCTGGAGACGTCCTCGCCCGATCGGGTGGAGGCGCCGTGCGCCTATTTCGGTCGCTGCGGCGGTTGTCGGCTCCAGCACGTCTCGTACACCGCGCAGCTCGCCTTCAAGGAAAAGCAGGTGCGTGACTGTCTCGAGCGCATCGGCGGGCTCGGCGCGTTCGAGCTCCGGCCCATCCTGGCGGCGCCCGACGCCTACGGGTACCGGAACAAGATGGAGTTCACCGTCGTGCGGAGCGGCGACGGCGGGTCCCCGGCGATCGGCCTTCACCAGGCGGACCGGTACGACGTGGTTCTGGACATCGAACGCTGCCTCCTGCAGTCGGAGACGATGAACGTGCTGCTCGGCGAGTTGCGGGCGCAAGCGCGCGCGCGGGGGCTCTCCGTTTACGATCAGGATTCGGGCGAGGGGCTGCTGCGCTTCGCGACCCTGCGCGAGGGCCGCCGCACCGGCGAGGCGATGGTCAACATCGTTGCCGCCGCGCCCGACCTTGTGGCGCTGGGCCCGGTTGCGGAGCGACTGCGGGCGCGGGTCCCGTCGGTGGCCAGCGTGGTCCTGAACGTGAACGCGAAGAAGGCCTCCGTCGCGGTCGGCTCGGAGGAGCATCTGTTGCTCGGGCGTGATCACATCCGGGAATCGCTGGGCGGGCTCACGTTCCAGGTGTCGGCG
>Ga0137373_10003713_pt1 | contig 16654 bp, 19 predicted proteins | sample SagtaG_5_FD_104912 | JGI IMG/M metagenome (GOLD analysis project Ga0137373, IMG submission 104912) | Vadose zone soil microbial communities from Sagehorn Ranch, Mendocino, California, USA - Sage1_R_80_16 metaG | ecosystem: Environmental > Terrestrial > Soil > Vadose zone | place: USA...
AACGCCCAGTGAATACCAAGGTAAATTCGGCTCTGGCCATTTTCTTCCTCAGCGTGCGAGAGCGAGGAGAAATTACGTGTGACACGCGGGCGAATATTGCCCTGGTTGTCTCGTGTTACACCGTTGAACTCGTCCGAAACAAAGGAGAATGCGATGGCATTGGTTCCGTAGAAGTTACGCAAGGTTTGGAACAGTGTGCCTCCGAACGTCGCGTGTCCAGATGGATAAGCTGGAAATGGCGGTGTAAAGTTGGGCTGAAAGTTGGGCCCAAACAGGTTGCTGGCCGGCGCGCCGAGCGGCGTGAAGTTCGTATCACCGATGGTCGCCGGATTGCCGTCCCCCTTGCCGGTCGGTCCTGTCCCTGGGTCTGCCTCACGAATGCCGGTCACGGGCCGCCAAAAATCATATTGATATTTCGAGTCCCAGGATGTGAGACCAGCGTCGGCCATTCCCACGTTCAGCAAAGCTAAAAGCCGTGCGAGATCGATGACATCCGTTTCCATTTGGGAGGCAATATGCACCGCGATCTGGTTATACAGCCGCGGCGGCGTACCAAGACCGGGAGTTCCATCGTACCCCCAATAGATTCCTGCAATGGTCTGGTCTGCTGTGCGTTCTGTCGGCGTGACGACGCCATCCCCTCCCAGTCGTTTCACTTCATTGAAGGCAGCCGTGTAAGCTGAGCTGGTCAGGAGGGGCGGGGGCGGGGTCCGAAACTGGCTGGCCGATGTCAGAACGAAGGGGGTAACAACCCTCCACAACGCGCCGAGGGCTAGCGGGCTCAGTCCGATTGGATCCCGGCGCCACCTGCCCGGCTCATTGCTCGTGGAGTAAAACAGGCCGCCAGTTGGACATGGGAGTACGACGCAAGGCTCGAGATGCTGGGATCCGTCGTTTGCTCTCAGCGCAAGGATTCTAGCTGCCGCATCTCTCCCCAGCGCGATCCCTCTGTCTTTAGCATTCCCGTTTGGTATCAACGCGAGATCGTTTGCAAGCAATTGATCGAATTTTGGTTTTTGCGAACTATATAAAGCAATCAGAGTATCGTGCGCGGCTTGGGCGATTGCAGCGTCCAAGGACGTGCTCGCGGGCACCTGCGGAAGATTGGTATAAATACTGTAGCGGCGATGGATCGCATTCACTGCGTCAGAGATTGCGATGTGAACAATTGCAAATGCCCGGGCCGTACGCGTCGGTCCCACTTGCTGGCCAAAGACGCGATTCTCGCCGGGCTCTACGGGCGTATGGTCGAGCGCATTGGCGTCCAAGGCGACCCGATTCCAGAATATGAGGCGAGGTAGCGCTTCCGGTTCCGGCGGCGGTACAAGCACCACCGATGGGGAAACCTCTGGGGCAGGTTGGCCTGGCCCAAACAGATCTCTCACATCTCGGACCCCCTGTCCTCGAACGGAGACAGCCGCGGATAGGATCAGAATCACCTGTATTACAATCAAAAACCTCATATTCCGCTTCGGAATCATATGCATAACAGTCTTACCGATTAGTTTCAGCATTGTTTATTTCCTTTCAATCAAGAGTGTTATCGTTCTTATCGCTGTAATAAGCACACAAACCCCTAGAGGTCTACTTTCACTTCATTACAGCAAAGGAAGTTAAGGGGGATGGCGCTAGGGCCGGCAAGGGGATAACTTGCATGCCGGCCACCAGGTATCTGTCATCGAGCAATAGTCTACCCACAAGAACATAGTAACCAGTTCTTGAACATACCAATTCTCAAGCTTCAACTGAATGTGTCTAGAACCTTCCTAAAATTTCTCAATTGGGTATTGTATGAGAGGAAAAAACACACAAAGAACCTATGAATCGAATTGTACCTTTCGCTTCAGGAACTTCGCTTGGGGCAGCGATGATTTGTTATCGTTATCGTAATTTTTCTGACCACATCGCTTGGGGACCTCTGAGACTGCGGTTGTCGCAGCGATCTCCCCGGCGCCGGTCCTTGGCGCGGCGCCTCGAAGAAGGAGTTTGCAAAGAAACGACGACGTGAGCGGACGCAGCATAGTCATTTCCACAAACCGATCAATGGTCGATCTGATGAAAATGCGATCCCGTCCTTCTCAGCCCTCTTCCGGCGCCATAAGATCTCGCGTCAAGCTCTCATGGCGAAAACAGCCGAGGGCATCGCACAAGGAGGTCTATATGACGTCCACACGCAGCCAAACAACACTTTTCCGCAAAATAACAGAGATCCATCAGCCTGAATGGGAGAACCATTTGGTCTTCAAGCTGGGTTGAGGCTCTACATTTATAAAAGACGCGTTTCGCCGGCAAAGGCGCCGTATTTTAATGATTCTGGAATTTCCGTCTTTAAAAATGAATCAAAGGGAAGTTATTGCACGCCGTCCGTAGGTAGATCGCCGGGTATTAACCACATTCGTCGGAAAGGTTCTGGCGCAATTTTGTTATTTCTGGCAAATTGATTGAGCGCAATTTCTGGTCCATGGTATGAGTTTTCAGCACGATAGTTGATCCCACTCTACATCCACGAGGAGACCGCTTATGTCATTGCACCTGCAACTCGTCCCCCAAGTTCCAGAAGAGACTGTTTGGCTTACTGAAAGCGCGGGTCTTGAATGCTAATATGAGTGAGGCCGCCTTAGCGCCGATTGGCGATGAAACGGCTTCACCAAACTCTGGGGAGAACCGTTGGCCCGGATTCGGCGTTCACGTTGGCCCGGAAAATGCAACCTGTCTTGCCGGCTTGCCCTTCGTGTTCGGCACAACTCTTTACCTTACAGATATTGGCGATGATATATAAACCTGCTGGAAGACCATGATTCATTATACGCGGCCTGTAGCGCTCTGGACAAAAGGTATCTTCTGTAAAGAGCCGAGAGCCGTTTTTTGCCCCACACAGGCCTGGCGAGAGGCGGATAGTGTCAAAAAGCGTTGGCAGAAAAATTATGATGTCTGGCAGGAACGGATGATGTCTGGCAGATTCGGGATGATGTCACCCATTTGACTCTGGATAGTTGCATTTAAAGTTGGCAGGAAATGGCGATGATGTCACCCATTCGCTCCGATGATGTCTGGCACCTACACTTATGTTTTAGCAGTGGATGTCCGCACATACAAAGCTGAAGAAACGGAATGACTCCGCTATCTTCAAGCTCTTTCCAATAGAGTTTCCAGGCATGCGCTGATCCGTCCATCTCGCGCGAGAGCATCCATTTGCGCGCCCATGACCTCGGCGCTTTTGGCGTCGTGAATTCAGCGTAGGCCAAGTAGTCTTCGAAGGTGAGCGTGTTCGGGTTTTGACTGCACTCCGTAGTGTGAGCGCCGTCTATCCGCCCGCACTCCGAACAGCGTGGGGCGGTGAAATCGTCATCGTCGGCAACGGCGTTCTCCACCTGGCGGGGCGCGCCGATCTCCAACACCTCGCGCACTTTCGCCAGAAGACGCTTGCCTTTGAGCGTCTGCTGTTTCGACTCGTCGCCGCCGGCGAGCCAGGTGAACTGTGGATTCTTCCCGCCTTTCTGCCTGTGGCCGCCGAAACAGCTTGACCCGCCGTCTCCGAATTCCCTGCCGAGAGCCTCCTTCAGCTCGTCGTCCGTCGCCCCGTTCTCCTGCAGCGGCTTCCAGCGTTTGGCGGCGTCCTCGAAGGAATGCAGCGCACGATGGAGCGCCCGCTCAAGCGTCGGCTCCTGCGGTTGCGGCAGGTCAACGTCGTCGTTCCGAACAGGAGTCCCTTCGCCGAGGACGTAATGCTCGCAGCTCGCCTTGTGGCCGCCTTTCGTATCGCAGGCTGCGCAGTGGAACTGATCGCACCCCCCTCTTAGACACCCCATGCAACAGCCCCCAGCTCCATCGTGCCATTCCCGGCAATGACCGCAAGAGCATGGCGCGTTGTCATATCTTTCACGCTCCTCATAACTCAGGCTCGCTTCCCATCTGGCCTGATAATCCTCCTGCTCGTCGTCGAGCGTCGCTTCGATCTCGTCGTCTGGATAGCCAGCGCAGTAATCAACGGTGAATTCCACCTGCTCGCCGACTATTACCCACCAGTCAGGCTTCTTCTTCGTGCCGCAGTTGATTTTGACATTCTGATAGCTGAGCGGCTGATAGGAGACGCTGTCATCGCTGATTGACCTCTGGAGACGATCGCTATACTCGGCATAAGCGTCCTGGTAGTTTCGCGCATTCTCCTCGCCTACCTCCGAGAGTGGTCGAATCGGATACGCCCACACTCTTTGGTAGTTCTTCGTGTCGCCACTTCCTACCGATCCGGTGATAACGTAGGGATTGTCGAGCACCATGCAAATCTTAATTGGTTTCCCTTCGCCAAGCATGCCGGCGGCGTTGAACCTGGCGATCCGATTGATCTCCTCTTGTGGAAACGACCTCCGCGCGTCCTCCTCGGCTATCTGGCAGTTGAAGCACAGGCCGTCGAAGTCCTTCGGATTGGCGAGCGTTACGATCTCGCCCTTACAGCGAGGGCATTGCGCGTAATTCGCCGGCCGCCACTGCTGACAGTCGCAGCCGTCCAACATGCACACGCCGCCCGCGTGTTCGTAACCGAGTTCGCCACAAATGCAGGCTTGCAGGATCTCGGGACGGGCCGGGACCTCGACCTCGTGATCGCTCGCCCGGAGATTAGCCGCGCTCGCCCACTCCCGCGCCTGGCGCTTTTGCTCGTCAGTCCAGCGGCGAATAGCCTCGATCGGGATCTCGTCTTCGATCACGAGCGCCAGAAGATTGCGTAGCGTCTCAGGCTCGTCAGTCTGCGCCAACCCCTTCTCCGCCCTATTCGCGTCGAAGCCCGGCGGGAATCCGGGGTGGGAGCCTTCGTCGTACTCTTCGTCGTCCAGATTGCCCGTCTCAACTGGTTCTCTTCGCCAGCGCGCGATGGCTTCAGCCTTCAGCCGCTTCTTGGCCGCGTCCGACCACTGGTTTTTGCCCCATTCCGCCGCGAGTTGTTCGACGAGCTTGTAAGCGGCGTCAGGCAGCAACCTCAGCAACGTCTCTTCGCCATAGTCCTCGGCGGTCAGCGGGGCGGCCCTGAATTGAATGGCTGCGTCCCGCACGGCGTATTGAATCTTGCGCGTCTCGGCGTCGCCGCCGGGAAGCAACGTGATACGGATCTCGATCGGCGAATTGAACCAGCCTGCGGGACGCGCGAAGAATTCGGTCGAAGGCTCACCGGAGGCTTTTTCGCGATCGTCCGATTCCTCCAACTCCATTTCTGCTTTAAGCCTGGCAATGGTTTCAGGAGTTGGCGTAAAAGCCGGCCCTGAAGCGGTCCTCTTCGACGGCGTTATGCCGAGCGCCTTCTCGACCGTGTTACGTTCGACAATCTCTTCGGCGGAGGCTTCCTGGAAAATCTCGCATTCGCAGTTAGTGCATTCTAGATATCGGCCATTTCGCACATGGTCCCCAGCCTTACAGCCGCAGAGACAAATCGTTGAAGGATCGACAGCTTCTACCAGTTCGGCCTGTTTCGGCCGCGTCGCCTTCGCCTTCTCGATGATCTCTTTAGCGACCGTGTTCGTGACTTCCTGGCCGCGGTCGGCGATTCGTTTGACCTCTTCGACAGCCTCGACCGGCGTCGAAGGCGCCGCCAGGGCGTAGAGCGCGGAGACGGCCACATTCTCAATTGCAAAATTTGCAGAACCGAACCGCCGCCAGACGCCAATGAAATTATGCGCAGTTCGCGGTGACCATCCCAATTCCGCCGACAGCCAATCGTTGAAACGGTCGTTAGCGCCGAGGCGCTGCTTCACGTCGGCGAGTTTCTCGCCGATCTCGACCACGTCCGCAGCCATGCGCTTGGCGATGCTCTTGATCTCGCCGGCGCGCTGCTGGACGACAATCCGCGTCTCGGCGTCGAGGGCCGCGTAATCGAAGAGCGCCCTTTGGCCGACGATCTCAGTTTCCATGGTCTGCAATTCGTTCATCATTTCACCCTTCAACGCGCCCATTGAGCGCGGATAAAGCCTCACGGATTGCTACGAAGCAGTTTCGACCAATTCCACGTCACAGGGCGAAACCTTGCTGATGCGAACCTGGAAGCGGCAATGCTCACAAGGCTCGCCTTCGAGGGTAAAGCCGGACGATTTTCTCGTGATTGTCAGTACGGCGCCCTTCGGAATCACCGCATAACCGTTCCGTAGCTCGCAGAGAGTGCGAACCCTTTTCCCTTTAAACCACGCCTCAGTGCGTCTCTGATACAACTTGTTTCCTATCATCTTGACCTCATCAAAACAGAGGAACCTGCCTCACTCTCAGATCGGACGGCCACTCTGCTGGATCGCCGCCTTTCTTACTCGACGCGTTTGCCTGCTTTGCCCAATCCGCTCCAAGCTGCTTCACGAAGCAAGGCACATGCGCGTCGGCGCACTGCGCCACGATGTCCCTGATCCACGTCGGCGACGTCGGCCTCGCAGCCGGCCCGCTCTCACCGCCGACAATGACCCAATCGACCACGGGATCGACGCACCAATGCACCGAGCGATCGAGGCAGGACTCGCAGTACAGTCCCCTGCCCCGCTCTGTCAGGTCGAGCGGCTCCCAAAGCGGCTCGACGCTGATGCCGTGCCAGCGGCACTCGACCTCAAGCAACGCCGCAATCCGCGCCTCCGCGGTGCGCTGAGACGTGGCGGTCGTGAGGGCCATGCAGTTGTTGGGTAGACCGCCGATCTTGACTGAGAGTTTGGCCAAACGACGAATCTGTTTTGTGAGTAACAGCCAGAAATGCCGAGCGCCTGCCGGGGATCTGATCGCGCCGACGATCTCGTCCACGATGTAGTCATCAGGCACGCCGCGGCTGCCGAAATCGCCCATGTCGCCGACGAAGATCATCCTGGAGAGACCGTTCAACCACGGCTTGTCCGGTCTCTCCTTGCCTCTGAGGTCCGGCCAACGCGCCGCCTCCATCATTCGACCGGTAGCGAGGCGCACTTCTTGAAAGTTCTCGGCGTAAAGCGCCGGCAGAGATTTCGCCAGCCTGGCTTCGTGCAAATTGCCGGCGTAACAGACCCGAATGTCGCGGCCATTCCATAACTCGCATCCGTCGCAGCCTGTGGACGGATTGATCGTACTGTCGCACCATTCAATATTCGTCTCTAACCCCATGAATCCTCCTTTCGGTTGACGGATTTGGAATCGGCTCCGTAATCACCTGGCCGTCGCGCTGGCGCAGGGCGATCCGGGTGTTTAGTCTCGTCAACATCAGTCTTGCTTGTTGATAAAGCGCGTTGGTAACCAACCTGTGCGCCGGATGTGGAATTGCGAGTAACGGCCCGCTCCAAATATCGAGCAGGGCAAGTTCTGCCTGCCGTCCACAGGTGACGACGACATCGGGCGTTCTGGCGGCGAGAACCTCGCGAATGTGTGTTCTGTCCGGAGGGAGAACGCTGGACGGCGTGGCGCCGACGATCGGCGTCGTGTTCTCACAAATCGACAAGTCGTCGACAAGGATTTTCAGGCGCTGGCCTGACCGCGACCTTTCGAGCGCGCGCAGCCAAGACGGCCGCGGCCAGGTTCCGCCGGCGTAGGTCTCACTCCACACGTTTTGTAGAAAAATGACCAGTCGTTGTTTATTCATTTCCCTACCTTCTCGGTCTGTTCAGGTTGCGGTCGTTGGCTCTGGTGGTTCGGTTAAGGGCGCCACCGGTTCGTTTAAGATCTCCTGAATTCGCGGCAGCTTGGCCACAATATCAGGAGTAATGCGTCCCTCGATGAACGCCCACAATCTGTCGGATCCTCGTTTGATCCGTTCCCGGGCGTCCGGGTCCGGATGAGTTCCGCCGTCCGTTTGGATCTGGGCGATCTCAGCGATTAACACCGCCGCGATTGCCCCCTGGGGCAATTCCCGTAGATCCGCTAGTTTTTGTTCTCGGTTTTTTTTGGCCATATTTCCTCTCTAATGCTTTCACTGTTTTTTTGGTGAAGTGGCCGTACCACTTCCCGGTCGATTGTTTCTTCAGGGCAAATCCCCCTGAGTCCTGTTTAAAGTAAAAACCCTCCGGCACAACCTTCGGGTAATCCTCGTTTTTGACGAACTTTACTGGCCTCCACAAGAAACCTTCCTTAAGCGCATTAAGTTGAAGTAAATCAACAGTTGCGAGATTTTTACTACCGGTAGTAACTTGGTTTGTTTCCGCACCTTCACTCTCGGTCCTACTCCCGCTTTGGTCAGAAGTTTCGGGAGTAGCAGGTCTGTTTTCCTCTCCTTTTTGACCTGACTTACTCCCGATCTCCGCCCCCTGCCTTGGCGATACAACCGGAATGTGCGCCGACGATCCCGGCACAATTCCCGAAGAATTTGCCGTCGCCACTGCCGCCGGCGCCGTTAAGGGTGTCCGTTTTGGCCTCCTCCATTCACAGGGTATCCTTGCCCCAACCCCAAAACGGTCTGACGTACGTGTGGACTTACCTTCGATTGGGTAGTAGTTGTCGCTGGCGGCGCCGCCGACGGCGCTGGCAGCGGCGTCGGCAGCCGGGAAGTGGTGAGCGCGTCGAAGTCTTTGCGAATCTCGCGGCGCAACAGAGGGTCATTAATCTCCGCTATCATCTGATCCAATTGCTGGCTCGCCTCGATCCGTCGTTGGACGATCGGGATAAGCGCTATCTTGAGCGCCGTCTCCTGGTCGAATAGACCAGCCTTCAGTTCGGACAACTCGTGGGCGTCGAGCAGGCGGTGCTGCTCCATCAATACCTGCGCCCTATTTTTAAGGCTGTCCAGTTTGCTGACGGCTAAATCCTTGATCACCTCGGCCGACCAGTGCGTCATCGTCAAGGTCGCAGTAGTGAACGACAACAGGATCACGATGATCGGCAAAGCCAACACGTGGCTGTAGAAGCCGATGAAGCGGCTCTGACCCAGGTAGCCTGTGTAGTCGATGATGGCAAGCACGGCATGGAACAGGGAGAACCCGCCCAGGATCACCGCGAACCTGCCCAGCCACAGTTTGTGCGCGTCGACGCTACGGATGTAGTTGTGGACGCAATACAACGCGGTGATTTCCACGCTGATCGCCACAAACGCGGTGAAATATCCCATCAAGCCAGGGATCGTCGTTATAAAGAAATGCGCATTCCAGCCTGCCAACAGAACGCAGACAAGAACCTTGCAGACGGTCAACCACCCCTTGTTGCCTACCAGGGTGTAGTTCTTGATTTCTTTATCCTGCGCGGCGCGCTGTTGTTTTTGTCCAGGGTTGATTTGTAGTCCCATATTCCCCTTTCTGTGTGGTGAAGGGGAGTGCTAACCTTGCGTTGCGATGTGATCGATCAGCACTCCGGTGTTGACAGTTCACACAGGGACTCACCGAAGTGAGCGCTTCGGTGAGTCCCGCGCGTTATTGACTGGAATAAATCGCCTGTCCCTTGAAGTTGGTAACCCTCACGCGCATCTTTCGAGCTTCCTGGCGCTCGCCGAATGTGAGCGCGTCTTCTCGCCTCCTGAATTTGGTCTTTTTGGGTTTCCCCTTCTCTTCCCTGTTGACCTCGACGAAATATTTGATTTCGGTTTCTGAGGCGTTCGTGCGAGCAGAATGCTTGCCCCGCATATGTGTCCTCCGTTGTTCTTCGAGAGTAAACAGACTCACAGATCAATCTGGTTCAGTTTCGATTGCTCGCGTTCGATCCGCTTAAGGGCTTCTTCTCCGGCGGCAAGCGCATCGAGCATCGTCGGCTCGATGCGCGGCCCAAGTCTCTTGACCTGGGCTTAGCCGTCTGCCACGGCGCGTTTCAATCCATCGAAAGTCAAATCGCCTGTCGCGATGGAAGCGAGCACAACATCTACCTTGCGCTCGCGTTCGTGTTCTGTCATTGCGGTTTCTCCCTTGTTGTTTAGAGAAGGCCGAAGCGGTAGGATCGTCTTGCCTCATTGATCTATCGCTTCGGCGGTTGGTTGATGTCAGAGCCGGGGAGTGTTTGCGCGCTCGCCGGCTCGCTGCGTTTACAGACCTCAGTTGTTTTTCAGCCGCTCATACTTCGGCATCTCGCGCTCAATTAGAGCAAGCGCCTCTTCGCCGGCGGCGATGGCGTCGAGCTGTGTCTTACTGGCTCGACCTGTTCCAAGCTTCTTGACCTGCGCCTTACCGTCAGCGACGACGCGCCGCAATTGAGTGACAGTCAGATCGCCTTGCAAAATGCCGGCAAGCAGCACGGCTATTTTGCGCTTGTGCTCGTTCACTTGCTTTTCTCCGTTGATTCGGTTTTGAGTTCCGCGACGGCTTCAGCGACGGCGGCGAACACTCGCAACACATCGGGCGCCGTACCGTTCACGCCGTGGCGCAGGATGTAGGCCGCGCCATCCGCCAGTTGACGTGCGGGGGAGTCCTCGGTGATCTGGCCTGCGCGTACAGCCGCGCAGTACGCGCGAGCGAGCGGGTTCAGTGGGATCGGCTCGATTTGTGGCATTGATTGTTCCTCCAATTGGTTAATGGTTGGGGATTGTTTGTGGAACGGGCGAGCCTTCCAACAAGCCCTTTGCTCCTGCTATTGGCGGGGATAAATTTCTCGTCCGTTGGAGAGCACTTTCACCTTCGTCTGCCGCTTGTGCAGTAGTTCGGCAAGTTTGATGGCGGCGTCTCTCTGTCGGAATTTGATTCTCTTGACCCCACCTTTCTTGTCGCTGCGATCTATCACAAGGACGTACTTGGTTTTGGCTTCTGAAGCGTTCGTGTGAGCATGTTTGCCCATGGTGTCCTCCGTTATTCGAGAGCGATGCGCCTGCTGGGTTCATCGCTCGTGGTTGATGTTTATCTGGCGCGTTTGGCAAAGCGTTGAATTTTCCGAGCGAAGTTTCCTCTGCTCAGAGCCTCCTTGCCGGAGCACAGTGGGCAGAGAAGCGCGGCGTTATGCCACTCTTTCAGCCGGCGCTCTAGCTTGCGATCGCCTTCCCATGTGCGCGCGACTCGCCACTCAATGCCGGCGTCTGTGATGACTTCCATCAAGCGCGCTCCCATCCCACACAAATGGTCGGTGATGCGCTTGTCCAGATTGGTCGTAAAGCCGATGTAGTGGCGCGCGTGGCGATACGCCTTGTTGAAATGAATCAAGTAGACCGTTGTGAAGTGAGCAGTGGACTTCCGTGACTTGCGCTTGCCTTTCGGCTTCGCATCGGGTGACATGAAGGTACCTCTCAACCTCGAAAGAGGTTGATTGAAAACGGCTCTGGCGAGTGTTTCTAGCGCATGCCAGAGCCGTTGTTGTTTGCGCCGCCAAAATGTCAGTGCCCATCTGACTTTATACCACCCAACAAATATGCAGTCAATAAAAAGTCAGAGGGCCGCTGAATTTATCATTGACGCGTAGAGCGTGGCTGATTTACTCTTGTGAAAGTTCAGTGAGGCTATTAGATTGCTGGCCGCATGGCGAAGTCGAAACGGCAAATGATTACAGCGAGGGAATTTGCGCGGGCAATTGATCGACCATACTCAACAGTGACTGCGTGGCTTGCCGCAGGATTGGTGGAAGGAGTTGAAGCCGTCGAGGTCGGAACGGTTAAAGTCTGGCAAGTGCCTATCGATGCGGTTAAGACATTCAATCCACCGAAGCGAGGTAGGCCAACGAAAGATGCAGCGGCAAAGAAGAAGCGAATTATTTCGGGATGAGTGTTGCCGCAGCGGCGTGACTGGCGACTCGGTATAACGCGTTATACCGAGATGGGATGTTCAAGCGATACCATCGGGCAAGAGAGATTGACCTCGATCTCAGATTCTCTCCACTCGGAGAACGGATCCGTGGGTACCATTGACATCGTGCTCACATATGATGGATTTCAATGAAGGCCCTCACTTTCGGTTACAACACAAGCTATTTGAAATGAATGGTTTACTCACCGCACTTGGAGGGAAAAAGCGCCGCACTTGAAGGGAAAAATTCCATACTATTGAAAGGGAAAACGCCGCACTTCGAGGGAAAAGACACCGCACTTCGAGGGAAAAGACGCCGCACTTCGAGGGAAGAAACACCGCACTTCGAGGGAAAAGACGCCGCACTTCGAGGGAAGAAAAGTCGGCGTAATCTCTTGTCAATACAGGGGTTTCCATGATCTTCATGTAATTAATTAAACATGTATCAAACAGTGTTAAACAACAACAACAGCGCGTTACTGACGGGTAACCTCATAACCCTTTGTTGCTGCTGTTGTTCTCGGTGGCGGTCAATCTTAGGTAAATGACTGCTGGAGGACCCACAGAAAGACAGGAACTGATATGCCACGAAAAAAAAAAGCAGGACCAGACACAGCGATAGTCAAGACAGAGACCACATTGCCCAGCACGGATTTTGTCAAGGTCGAGAAGAATCTCAACTCCTTGGGCTTTTTCACACCGTCCAGCAAGTCTATCAGGGGAGCGAAAGCAAAAACCATTACCTTTCCGCGGATGGTTGAAGGCAAAAAAGTCCAGGCTAAAGTCACCATTGCCCCTGTCGCCCTCTATGGTCTGCCAGTGACTGCTGACCAGGATAAATACATGGCCCTGCAGAAGATCATCACTGATATCAAACAGGAGCGTGGTAGGGTGAGCAATCCAATTGGTTTTACATCAGCGGAGATCCTGCGCCTGCTCGGCCACGCAGATTCAGGAAAGAACTTCCACGACATACACGAGTGGGTCAAGAGAATGACCTCAACTACGATCATTTCAGAAGGCGCAGTCTACCTCGCCGGCAGGAAGAAATGGGCCAGGGATATGTTCCACGTCTTCGACCGGTCGGTTGCAGCGGGCGAGGAGTTGGAAGACGGCTCGGTTTCTGATAGGCACTACGTGTGGCTATCCGACTGGCAGCTTGAGAACATCAACAACAACCACCTGCTGCCGATTGACTTCGAAACGTATAAGAAACTCAAGAGCCATATCAGCAAAGCCCTGGTACCTATGCTGCAAGTGTGGCTATTCGCCTCGCTGGAGAAAGGAAGCTGTGAAAAACGGTACGATGAGCTTTGTCAATATCTGAATGTCAGCCAGTACCAACACCTGTCCAAGATCAAAGAAAAACTTGGTCCTGCGCTGGACGAACTCAAGTCCCACGGCTACATCTCGAAGTGGAAGATCGAGCCAACCTCGGACAAAAAATCCTTCAAGATTGTGCTTCACCACGGGGAGAAATTTCACCGCGATCGCCGGCAACGACTCGGGCAGGGCGATGGCGATCTTGGGCAAATGTCGAGTCAGCTCCTTGTAGGAGCGAAGGAAGAGAGCATTGAGACGCCCCCGCCGGAACGGGCTCAGGAAGACTCAATGCTGATCGACAAACTCATGAACTTCGGCATTGATGGGGGGCGCGCCGCTCGGCTTGTAGAGAACAACCGCGAGGAGTGCGCTCTGTGGGCGGAAGCTTGGCCACACCAGAATCAAAAAGGAATGGAAAACCCGCCCGCGGTGTTAATCAGGTTCATTGAAACGACGCGCCGCCCGCTGCCGACAGGTTACAGAGATGCGATTGAGCAGGAGCAACGGCGCAAAGAGTACGAACAACAGCAAGCCCGACAGATGGCTGAAGAATTGTACTTCCGATATTTCGCGCCGGCTTTCTACTCTCATTTGAAACAGGAGCTGCTCGAAATCCAGAGCACGCGCCCTGATGAGTACAGGGTTTTCAGAGAGGATTTCGACAAGGAGCACGCTGAAAACCTGCGAATGATCGAGAGTGAAGAGCATCGCGAGGAGGTCACTATTCGGAAGGCAATGGAATTCTTCCACAGGATTCGTCCAGGACTTGGCGTTCGGCTCACAACCTTTGATGAATGGGATGACGCTGAGAACAGAGAGAAGTCCGATCCGGTCGAATGGTTCAACAGTCACCCAGAAGCGGTCGATAAACTTTTAAGCTAATGAATCCAGTGGTCCTCGTAGCTTAGAGCGGCAGCGGCCGGGCAGATCGGTATAACGCGTTATACCGATCTGCAGATCACGATCTTTCACAGTCCTCCTACCACTTGCGCGACGCTCAACGATTGAGCGCCAATGCCGGCTATCTTGCATTTCATATGGCGCTCGCACATCGACTGCTCTCCATATACACGGATCGGTATAACGCGTTATACCGAAGATCACCGGGGCGACACCCTCCATCCAGCCCGACTGCGGATACAAATTCTCACACAGTCTTCTGATGAAACCCCTCCCCACCTGATCTTGACATCTGTAAGTTGGGGAATTCCGGCGCTGGTATAACGCGTTATACCGATCCGACGATCGCGTCCTTCGCATGCCTACCTATTTTTTTCTTGCGTCTACCAACGGCATGGCAGTATCTTCCGATAAGTCGTAACTTTTAAGATGTCCCGTAAATCAGAAACTGCGATGTTTGAGGGAGAATCTCTCCGGAGGGTGATGAATGCCTAGAATCATTACGATCGCGAACGAAAAAGGAGGCGTCGGGAAGACCACGACGGTAGTGAACCTCGCGGCGGTCCTCGCCAGCATGGGAAAGGAAATCTTGGTGGCGGACAACGACTCCCAAGGCAACGCCACCAACCTGCTGGGCGTTGAACGGAGCGAGCTCGGCTTGAAGACGCTCGGCCAGGCGATGCTCGACAAGGCTCCATGCGATGAATACATCATCGCCACGAACATCGAAAGGGTAAGCCTGCTGGCCGGGACGCCAATACTCCGCAGAGTGATCAGCGAGATGGGGAGCGGGCACTGGCAGGACAAGTTGCTCAGGAAGCCCTTCGAGACGAAGAAACTCGACGAATACGATTTCGTGCTGATTGATACGCACGGGTCTGTGGATTGCCTTCTCAAATCTTCGCTCACGGTCTCGGACGATTACCTGATTCCACTCTTCCCAGAGCCAGACTCAGCTCGCGGTCTCTTCGACCTGATCGAAACAATCAGTGACGTGCGAGAGGCGTCCAACCCACGCCTTTCGCTGCTCGGCATTCTGATCACTAAGTATGACGCGCACAGCTCGACGCACCGAGATTTCGCGGAGGAGATCAGGAAAGTAGGTAAGAAGGCGCGTGTCCGGGTCTTCGCCAACGTAATTCCAGCGTCCAGGTCTGTGCCGGCCGCCTCACGCGACCAGAAGTCGCTGCTCGAATTTCGCTCCAACCTGCCGATCAGCCAGGCCTACATCGCTCTCGGCGGGGAACTGATGACGATCATCAAAGGCAAACGGACGGGCCGCCCGGCGATCCCGAACACCGAGATTCTCCGTCCTGAACTGGAGGAGATGGAGGAGATCGTCTTCGGGGAAGAAGCAGCAGCCACCAGCCCGGTATAACGCGTTATACCAAGTTGTCGGTATAACGCGTTATACCGACAACGGAGTCCGGAGGCGCCACGCCAGGAAAGAGAAAGTCAATGAGACAGAAAGCTGCAGATGTATTGAGCAAGATAGCGTCTGAAGGGAAAGGGCTTGGAGCTGCGGTGAAGCCGCCCGCGGCGAAGGCCCCGACAGAGGATGCGACGCTCCAGGCCCTCAGAAGGAACGTGGGTCGCGTTGTAATGGTGCCCGTAAAGCTGATCGTCCTCGAGAAGAATGTAAGAACGATCCTCGACACTGATAAGGAAGAGTTTGAAGTTTTCTCCGAAGACATCCGGCAGAACGGAGTCAGACAGAATATTGCCGTCGAACTTCACGAAGATGGCAAGGGGGGGTACAAGCTTGTTTTGGTCTTCGGCCAGCGCCGGTATCTCGCGGCGAAAAAGGCGAGTCTTGAAATGATTCCGGCGCTGATTGTCCAGGTTGGCACCCCTGCAGATCGAATCTTTCTGGGCCTGGCAGAAAACATCCACCGAACGGAGATGCACCCGCTCGACAAGGCCGAGGGCTATCAGGAATTGATCGACGCGGGTTGGTCGACACAGGTCCTTTCGGAGCAATTCGAGCGGAAGAAACGAACTTTACAGGGCTTCCTGCGCCTGGCGCGATTCCCGGAGAAGGCGAAGGCTGTGATTCGCAGCAACCCAGATCATTTCACAACGCGTCTGCTCTTCAACCGCTTTCTCGGCAAGAAATGGGAGAGCGAAGCAGCTTTGGTGCGTGCCCTCCGGCAGGTGATTGAGGGCCCGCGAGACAATGGAGCTACCCCCCGTAAGCTTGTTTCAGAAGAGGCCAGCCGACTGGAGCAATTCGTCACCCGTCATGTCGGTGTGACCTGCAGGGCGAGCGGGACCGCCGAATCCGGCAGGTTAGTCTTTACCTGGAAGAATAAAGAAGAACTCGACATATTGAACAAGCTGTTTCAACGGGAGTGAACCAGCGTCTGATAATACGATTGGGGTAGGGATGCGAACCACGGCGGAGAAAGGGCGGGGAACAGCGTGGAGTAGCGACTCTGCGAATGCCTGTGTCTAAAGGTCGGAGGTTGCCAACGCATTGCCAATCTGGACCCGGAGGCATACAGAGGTACCCTCAGGTTTTGATGTTACAAGCGTCTGATAACGTGACGAGCTTTAGGTTACAGGCCACGGCAGGGAACTGGCGTGGCCTGTTGGCATTTGTGACTCAGAACGTGAGAGGCGGGAACTGGTTCGTCGGTTCCCGCCTCTTTTTTGCTGTTACCTCCCTTTCCCGAAATCAGAACTGTTGCTTGTCTGTACGCAAATGTCACATAAGGCAAAATCTGGCCGCGAAATCAACCATAGTTTGGCCAGGCCAAATCGATTCCAAAGGACTTACAAGAACTCCCTGGAGATCAGAACACCGCGAAATCAGCCAAAGTTTGGCC
>Ga0137373_10003718_pt1 | contig 16646 bp, 17 predicted proteins | sample SagtaG_5_FD_104912 | JGI IMG/M metagenome (GOLD analysis project Ga0137373, IMG submission 104912) | Vadose zone soil microbial communities from Sagehorn Ranch, Mendocino, California, USA - Sage1_R_80_16 metaG | ecosystem: Environmental > Terrestrial > Soil > Vadose zone | place: USA...
CAATCCAGATTGCCGGATGCTGGTACTTGCCCCATCGCCGTCATCTGCGCGCCGCTGCGCTAGAGGCAGAACTTGTCGCGGCAGGGTTCAACGTGGTTTTCCACGATACGCAGCACGGTGGGAGCATGGCTTGCACATCCAAGAGCTGAACCGCTATGGTCGGGAGACGTCTGCACTGGCGCCTAACATTGGTGCTGCAGTCCGACGCGATTGGGCCCCCATTTCTATCAACCGCAGAATAGCTTACAATCGCGCGGCTGAGCACCGGCGTTGGGCGCTCAGGCCCTACACATCTTCTCAAGTACAGGCTGGAGATTGACAGATTATAGCAACGTGCAAAAAGGTTGAGCCATAGAGATCACAGAGAACACCGAGTTTGGGTTTCTTTACTCTGCGATCTCTATGCCCTCTGTGGCTCAGTACATGTGCTTCTGGCTATCGGTGCAATTGCGGATTGCAGGCTGTGCTGAGCACTTCGGCTGCGCTCGGTGTAAACTCCGTCGAAGGATAGCAGGTCAAGCAGTGCGCCTTCTGGAGTTCGACGCGCAACGTCGGTAGGCCGTGTCGCTCCCAGATGCGCTGAAACTGCGACTTCGCCTCCGTCTCGAAGCCGATCAGGTAGCGCTCGGCGTGCGTTTTTGCGAAGCGTCCGTCCGGCTCTATCAGCGCCAGCATCTCCATAAAGAACTCGTGGTGGTCGGTCATGATGCTGAGGCGCCCATCTGCGGCAAGCGCCCGATTGATCGCGTCGAGGAATGCAGGCGCGACGACCCTGTGCTTGCGGAAACGCTGCCGCATATGCGGGTCGGGGAAGTGCAGGTAGACGGCCTGGAGCGCATCGGCCGCCAGCAGAGGATACATCTGCTTGAAATCGCCCTTGATGAACGTGATGTTCGGCAGCGCGTGTACTTCGGCGGTTCGGATCGCCTTGAACAGCGGCTTCACCGAAACGTCAACCCCCACGAAATTGGTTCTGGGATGTTCGAGCGCCTGGGCGCAGAGGAAGTCGGCGGTTCCACAGCCGATCTCCAGCTCGAGCGGCAGATCATCGCCGAACAGCTGCGGCGAGTCGATCGGCGGAAAGATATCCGGGTTCCAGAAAAGCTCCTTGCTGCTGAAGAAGCGCAGGTAGCGCTCGATCGACTGTGGATCGGGCGGCTGAAAGCGTGCCCCGCGCAAAAGTGATCGCCGTGACAGATGATCTCCTTATCTTTGGCGGGCTGATGCCCGCAGTATGTCGGTTGCATGCTTGCGCCCCAGCTCCACCTGCTCCCCTCGACGCCGCGCGATCGCTAGCTCCAGCGCCGTGGCGGTGAGCTCCAGGAGCTCAAGCTCAGAGAGCGCGCACGCTCGCCGCGATCCCAGCAGTGCCGCCAGGGTTTCACGCGCTTCGCGGTACAGCTGGTCGATGGCGTAGGTGAGCAACTCGGCGGTTTCGGTTGGCTCGTCGGCTGCGCCGGCCAGCACGTTGCGGTCGGCGTGCAGCAACAGCCAGGCGCGCTCCCTGGGCGTGCAGCGCAGCGCGCGGCAGCGCGCCTCTACCGGTGGGCGCGCCACCTTGACGATGCGCCCGTTCTCTAGGCGCGCCAGCCAGGCCACGCTGATGCGTTCGTAGCTGTGGTCGTCGGGGCCGATCTGATCGTATAGGCGGGCGACCAGTTGCGCCCGCGAGAGGTTACGGAGCGTGCGCAGCCGGGCAACTGCTGTGCCACAGCGTTGCGCGGCCGGCTCCGGCGTTCCGTCGGCAGCCATGAAGTTTCTCCTGATCAATCGCTACACATATGCTGTGCCTGCCGCGGGCTTAGCGGGACGCACCGCAGCGGGCACAGCGAACCGGCCAGAGCTATCTGAGGTGAACACTCTGGAAGGCAGGTAGCAGCAGCGCGCTACCTACCGGCTTGGGTTCTTATGTGTGGCGTGATTCCAGGAGGAGTTCATGCTGATGATCCTTCTGACACTTGTAACGAGAGAGGCCGTATGGTCAGCGCCATTGTAGCACGATGGATTGGAGAAAGCGATACAGAAATCTGACTCTTTTGACCTGGCCCGAGTATGCGCATATCCGGTGGTACCGATACAGACGCCTTTGCCGCGTATATTGAGCACATGCTCGGCCCGACGCTGCGGCGTGGACAAATCGTCCTGGTCGATAATCTGAGTGCCCATACCGCGCCGCGGATTGACGAGTTGCTGGCCGCGCGTGGCTGCCGATTATGGTTTCTGCCGCCCTACTCGCCCGACTTCTCGCCGATTGAGTTGGCATTCGCCAAAATCAAGTCCATCCTCCAGAGCCGTGGTGCTCGAACGATTGAGGCGTTGGAACAGGCCATCGCTGCGGCGCTGGGTCAGATTTCTGCGGCTCACGCAGAAGCCTTTTTCCGCCATTGCGGCTACTGGGTTCCATCGCCAATGGCTCAAGCTTTTTGCACTTAGCTATAGATATAGTCGTCTTGCCGGATCAGCTGCTTGATGGCATCATCCGTTGCGCAGTATCTGAGCCAGCAAGGAGCGCCACTCATGCCTGAGCAACCCACAATTGCGATCCCGTTCGATCTCCCCGATGTGCGCGTGCTGCGTACCGAACTCACCAAGGAGCGCGAGCTGATCATCGAGGTCGAAAGTACCCTCACAACCGCTCTCTGCCGCCGCTGCGGTCAAACCATCAGTGCCTTCTACGGCTACGACCGACCAGTCCTGCTGCGCCATTTACCCAGCTTCGGCTATGTGGTGTATATTCGGCTTCGCCCCAAGCGCTTCCGCTGTCCATTCTGTGATGATCATCCCACCACCACCCAGCGCCTCGAGTGGTACGAACCGAAAGCCTTGCACACCAAAGCCTACGAGCGCCATCTGCTGCTCCAACTCATCAACAGTACCATTGCCGATGTCGGCCAGAAGGAAGACATCACGTCTGATGCGTTGCTCGGCATCATCGACCGCTGGATTGCGAGCGAGGTTGATTGGAAGACCGTGCCGGAGTTCTCGGTAATGGGTGTTGACGAAATCGCGCTCAAGAAAGGGCATCGGGACTATGTAGTGATCGTGACGGCCCGCTGCACGCAGGGCGATCTGCATCTCCTGGCGGTTCTGCCAGATCGCAGGAAGGAAACGCTGAACACCTGGCTCCAATCACTTCCGACCGTGCGGCGCCACCAGCTTCGCACGGTCTGCACAGATATGTGGGAGGGCTATGTGACCGCCATACGCGAGGTACTCCCTCGTGTGGCGCTGGTGATTGACCGCTTCCACGTCGCCCGCCAGTATCGCGATTGTGCCGATACGCTGCGCAAGCAGGAACTCAAACGGCTGCGAATGGAACTGCCCAAGGACACGGCCAAGCAACTGAAACGCACGCTCTGGCCATTTCGAAAACGCCCGGCCGATCTCGCAGACGACGAGAAGGAGCGTTTAGCGCACCTCTTCATCCTTGCGCCGCATCAATACGTGATTGCTCGCCGCATGGAGCTGGCGAAGCGGCTACTCCTGACCAGCACGCACACCGTCGCGGAGATCGCCTGGTCGATTGGCTACGAGAATATGAGCCACTTCAGGCGCTTGTTCACGATGCATATCGGGATGACGCCAGGCGAGATCCGCCGCGCCGGCATCCAACAAGCTGATAAGCGCAAGAATCGACCTTCCGCAGCTTGAAAAACTTCGGCATAATACATCTTGCGCTTGCTTCGCCGTCAATAGGGACTTTCACCATTTAGTCGTTGAGCGCCGCCCAAACTTGCCGGAAATCGGGAAGCTATGTTGGGACAAATGTTTCCTGACCGGTCTCCACTGCAAGTAGAGCCGAACGGGATTTTGGCGATATGAAGGAGAAGCCACATGGTTATGGAAAGAAGGGAGTTTCAACAAAGGATGTCCGAGATAAAGCAAAGTTTAGAGGGCATGAATCCAAGAGAAATAGATATTGTTTTGTCACAAGCTAAGATTGAGCTTTTTAAGCCCAAACCATTTGAAGAGTTAACGGGCATAGCTTTGTTTGAGTGGCAAGTTTCTAGAATGATAGACCGTGGGTATCCTGAGATAATGGCACTAAGTAAAACAGGGTTTCAAGATATTTTGGATCCGCTCCGCGAGATAATAGGGGACTACCAAGGAGGCGATACTCCGTTTCTGATTGTGATACCTCCCAATGTTACTTCGATATCTGACCAGCTTTCACTGATAGAGTATGAGGGGAGTGGGGTGACTCAATTTTTAAAAGTTCCTAGACGTGACGCTTTTTGTACTGCTTCTCATGTTTTTACTGTTTGAAAGAAGTACCGCCCAGGAGCTGTCGCGGGAGGACGTTTCTTTTCGAAGCGCCGATGGGGTGACACTGCTGGGTACGGTTATTGCACCCAAAACGGATAACGCGCGTTACCCAGCTATTGTAATGTTAAGCGGTGCCGGACCCACTACCCGCGATGAGTTGCGAAAGGAGGCGGAGGCATTTGCGCGGCGCGGTATCATGGTGCTGATTTATGATAAGCGCACGATCGGGTATTCAATGATTGAAAAGGATTTTTCGCTCCTTGCCGATGATGCGCTCGCTGCTGTCCAAGTGCTGAAAGAGCGTGCCGATGTTTACCCAGACCAGATAGGGATCTGGGGATTATCTGAAGGCGCCTGGGTGGCGCCGCTGGCCGCTTCTCGCTCAACAGATGTGGCCTTTGTAGTTACGGTGGGGGCGGTCGGCATGTCACCCTTGCGCCAGCAAATTTGGGCATATGGAGAATACCTGCATCAGGCAGGGGTTAGTGGGTCACTCTTTCAAACCATGCAGGTCAGGGGGATGTACCTTGTGAAAGGATTGGGTTTGTTCTCGAACGCGGACTACGATGGCACGCCAGCTTGGGAAAAAGTGCGCCAGCCTGTACTTGCCATTTGGGGCACACTTGATCGCGAAGTTGCTCCTGAAGAAAGCGCACAGATGATCCGCGAAGCTTTGGTACAGGGCGGCAACAAGCACTATACGATTCGTTTTATACCTGATGTTCGCCATAACCTGAACAATACGCATAATGGAGGGTTCGACAGGATCGACAGCATCCCTGAAACCTACGGGGAATTCGAGGCGGCATGGATTAAAGGGTTAGCTACCAAGTTGCCTGAGGCAAATGTTGAGCCGGCACCCCATCAGGAACGTTATACTCAACCTCTGCCCGAACCGGCCTGGTATGATGCAACCACACTACAGTTGAGTGTCCTGGGGTTCTTACTCGCAATATTCGGCAGTTATCCGTTTAGCGCTATTCTCCGCAGGCTATGCGGACAGCGTAGCGCGCCGCCCACAAAATGGTTGTCGCGACTCCTCGCTACTGCAGGCCTGACTACGGTCATTGGCTTTACTATCTACTTTCTTTTCCTGCTCATCACCGCTGCAAATATCATAGGACCCGTGCTTTTCGGCCAGCCTCTCCCATGGTTCATACTCCGGGTTCTTGCGGGCATAACAGTTCTATCTGCAGCGGTAACTGCTGGTTTATTGTGGAAGCGACGCGTCAAAATGGAGAACGGACATAAGGTGCGTATCGCACTGCTGCTGATAGGTACAGTCATTTTTGTACCTTGGGCAATCTACTGGGGTTTGCTCATATAGCTCATGTAGTTGGGCAGCTATTCCTTCCAGAAGATTCAGGCGTAGCAGAAGAATTCGCAGGGTTCTAAACGGTCCACACGAAAAGGCTCGGGTCGACCACGGCATCTCCCTCAACAAGCGGTTGAGAGCATCGTGACAGCGAGCCGGCAAGAAGCGCGCTACATGTGTTTGCGTTGGCCGCGCATCAAGCAAGATCAAACCGGTCAGGGCAAGCGTAATCAATGCAACCAAAGTGGGCGTGCCCAGTGTCAAAAGCTGCAGTCGCAGCAATGCCCTTTCAACCGCCAGATACAGCTGGCGTGTGATACGATACAAGCGAGACGCCATCGGAGACACCTCCATTCGGTCAGCTGGTTGAGTGGTATCTCCAGTGTACCGAAAGATGGCGTCTCTTGCGTTGTCAATGTGCGAGCGGTGCTTTACCCACCGCGTAACTCGTGTTATTGATGGATAGCCAACAGCCGCGCTGGGTTCTCTACTAGCATTGTGTGGATTGCCTGCTCACCGAGGCCGCGCTCGCGCAGCAGTGGCAGAAAGTTGCGCAGCACATGATCGTAGCCCGGGCCGCCATATGCGCGTAGCTCGTACTTCCAGCAGGTGTCGGCCGAGAGCACGATCTGGCCAACGTGGCCGAGCCGTACCAATTCGGCGCACCGCTCGGCTTTGTACTCGTCAGATGACCAGACTACGCCCGAGACCGGCTCGAGGCCAGCCTTGCCAATCACGTCGAAGCCTAACCCAACGCCGGTCGCGGCAATCGGTTTGAGGTGGTCAAGCGGCCGTTCAAGCGCGTTCAGATGCCCGATCACGATCCTACTGAGATCGGCGCCCTCCTCACGAAAGATCGCGATTTGCTCCAATGCCATTGTACATCGGCTCGTGTGTGTATAGATTGGGTAACCGCTCGATTGCTGCGTTCGCGCGGCGGCACGCAGCGCCTTCTCCTCGGTCGGCGCGATCTCCAGAAAGGTCGCGACCTTGAGTATCCCCGGCCTGATTCCGGTGGCGCCGATTCCGTCGCGAATCTCAGCCAGCATCCCGGCAGCGATCTGGTCGATTGTCTGGTCATACAGCTCGGGTGGGTGGAAGAAATGCGTGTAGTAACCGGTCGCTGCCACGATGTTCAGTCCGGTCGCCTGGGCGACGCGCCGGCAGGCCTCGGGGTTACGCCCGATGCCAATTGGCGTTATGTCGACCATTGTATGCCCACCGGCTGCCGTAAAATGCGCCAACTCGGTTACCGCCAGCGCTTCGTCGTCAAGCACAGCTTCAGGCTTGGGCCGGCCGAACTGTCGAATCCAGTAGCTCGACGTGTCGATAAACAGATGCTCGTGGATTGCGGTCGTGCCCAGATCCGCCGCCGGAACTGGCCCGAGAACGGACATTGCATCCATAGCTGGGTGGCCTCCAGAGCCACAAGCAGATCAGCTGAGCCGCAACAGAAACGAAATGGCTAGGATTCAGCCGCAATAATCTGGCCTTCAGGCAGCACGGCGGCAACGCGCCGCACTCCAGCATAGGCCACCGCGCGCAGTGTGGCCGCGAGCGCCATGCCTGGGGCCAGTTGGCGTGCGCTGCCGGCGGCGACCGCTGCGGTAATTGTCGTCTCGGGTGTAGTCCAGGGTTCGAGCGCAATATTGTAGGTGCGGCCATACCAGGGTTGGCCGAATGCGCCGCCGTAGACCTGCCAGAACCACAGCGCGCCGAAGATGTCGGCCGGCCAGGTCATAGCGAAGCCGACCTGCCGCACAGTATTCGTGATCGCATACCAGCCGCCCGCCAACTTATCGAGGAACACAGTATCGTGAGTGCGCTCGCTTGCCGTGGGGATCCGACTGATGTCGATCTCGCGCCCGTCGCGGCCAGGGACATGTGGCCAGGCATAGCCGTCGCTGGGGCGGTAGCGCGTGCTGGGGCTGGCATCGGTAGTGCGCACGCGCGCGCCGGGCAAGTCGACCACGCAGCTTGCGTCGATGAACGGCGGGCCAAACGAAGGATGGTGGCCCCACATCAAGTCGATCGGCTCGGCGCCCTCGTTAAGCAGCCGCTCTTCGATTATCAGTACCCCACTGCGGCGCGTGAGCGTCAGCATCTTCTCAACCAGCAGAGGCGTCCGGTAGGTACGGACGCGGAATCGCACCGCGACGCGCTCCGGCTCATCTTCGACGATCATGTAGTCCCAGGGGACCAGGCAGACCTCGCCGTGCGGGCCGAAGCTGGTGCCGGCGTATTCGGCAGGGTTGCCCCCGGTCGGCAAACACTCCTGCCAGCCACCCTCGTAGTAGTCGAGGAACGCGCCCTCGGGTCGCGGCACGGTTGGCACGAAGGTCGCAGGATTGCGTACGCCTTGCGGCGAGCGCCACATGAAGTCAGTATCGGTCGGTTTATGGAGAAATTCGATGACGTCGCTACCTTTGTCGGCCAGCACGGTGACGCGAATGATCTCATTCTCAAGTGTGATAGTACGCAGGCCGCGGTAGATCGTCTCGGTTATGCGGCAGCCATAATTGCGCTCGTGGGTGTAGGCCGGCTGAGACATCACGATTCCTTCCTTGCGCAGGCTTATTGGGTTGTATCCGGCTCGGGCCAGCGCAGCGGCGGGTGGCCGATTGTCCAGCCGCCATCGACCGCCAGGTTCTGTCCAGTGATGTATGAAGCCTCGTCGGAGGCCAGGAACAGCGCCGCCGCCGCGACCTCCTCCGGCCGTCCCATCCGGTCGAGCACCGTCATACCGCGCCAGAACCGCATCACGGCCGGGTCTTGCTTCAGGCGCTGAATGTCCGGCCGGCCGGAGTCGATGATGCCTGGACTGATCGCGTTGACCCGGATGCCGCGCGTGCCGAAATCGATCGCCATCGAGCGGGTCAGCCCGAACAGCGCGCTCTTGCCGGTGACATAGCCGGCATGGCCAGCCGCGCCCATCATTCCTTCGACCGAGGCGATATTGACGATCGCGCCGCCGCCGCGCCGTAGCATCTCCTGGGCGGCGTACTTCGCGCAGTAGAATACCCCGTCGAGCGTTACGGCCAGCACCGACCGCCATTCATCGGGGCTCATCTCGGCGGCGTCGTGATAGCCGCCCAGGTGCGCCGCAGCATTGATCAAGATATCGAGCCTACCATACGCCGCGACAGTCTGTGCCACAGCGCTGGCGGCCTGATCGGATTGCCCAGTGTCGCAGCGGACGAACAGCCCGCCGACCTCGGCGGCGGTGCGCGGCCCCGCAGTATCGTTGATGTCGGCCACCATGACCTGAGCACCCTCCTGGCCGAAGCGCCGCGCGATCGCCGCGCCAATCCCGGTCGCGCCACCCGTGATCAATGCTATTTTGCCAGCCAACCGCATCATGTGCTCCTTCTTCTTGGCCGGTCGCAGCCACAGCTGTGGATGTATACAGTGAAGCTCACAGAGCCACCCATGCTCGCGCGGCACCGCCGCAGCGCAGCGCCAGCCGCCCGGCGGCGACGTGCCGCGCGAGGTGGGTCAACACCGGCCCAATCCATTGGATCGATACGGCAAACGGCCCAAGGCGCGCGTCGAGCGCCGCGACCACTTCGCCCAGCATCAGCGGCCGGCCGGCGGCCCGCACGATTTCGAGCACTACTGCATCGATCTGGTCGACAAACGCCAGGCTTTCGGCGAAGAACGCGTCGACCTCGGCGCCGTGGATCACTGGGTAGTGCGCCGTCAATAACCACTCCGGGCGCAGCTCGCGCAGGCGCCGCAAGGTTTCTACATAGCTCTCGACATCGTAGTACGGCGGCGGGCTCGGGAGTTGCCCATCCCGGTCGGGCACGCCACGCCATAGCACCGCGTCTTGCGCGATCAGTACGCGCTGGCGGGAATCCCAAAGCGCAAGGTGGCCGGCGCTGTGCCCAGGGGTATGCAACACCTCCCACGACACTCCCGCACCTAACTGAATCGTCTCGCCGCCGCGCAGGCCGATGTCGACCGACGTATCGGGACCGATCATCGCGTCGAGCCAGTCCAGCAGATCCGCCTCATAGCGCAAATCGTCGGCGGCGACAACCGCGGTGTAGCGGCCAGCCAGATGCGTGGCCTTTGACTCGACGCGCGGACGGTCGAGCTCGTGGCACAGGATCGTAACCTGCGGCGCACGCGCGCGCACCGCCGCATTACCGCCGTGGTGATCGGCATCGGCGTGCGAGATCAGCAGCATGTCGATCCGCGGCGGCAGGCCGGCCTCGGTCAGCGCCGGGAACACCACCGCTTCGGGCGTGTCGCGCACGCCGCTGTCGATCAGCAGCGTGCGTTCGCCGCGCAGTAGATACAGCGCCAGCCGATTATCGCCCAGCGCGGTCTCGATCAGATGAAGGCCTGGCAGCAGTTCAATCATGGTTCTTGTTTGTAGCGCCGCACGCGCAGATCGGCTTGGGCTTTGTGACCCCAAAAGCCTTCGATCGCGCAAAGTCGCGAGCCATACTCGCCAATCAGCACGCTGGCCTCGGGCGTACACTCCTGGTAGGTCACCGTCTTGAGGAACTTGCCTACCCATAGCCCACCGGTATAGCGCGCGGCCTTCTTAGTGGGCAGAGTATGGTTGGTGCCGATGACCTTGTCGCCATAGGCCACGTTAGTCTCTGGCCCAAGGAACAGCGCGCCATAATTGGTCAGGTGATCCAGGAAATAGCGCGGGTTTTCCGTCAGAACTTCGACGTGCTCGCACGCGACCCGATCGGCCTCGACGACCGCTTCTTCCAGGCTATCGACCAGGATAATCTGGCCATAGTCGACCCATGCTTTGCCGGCCACATCGGCGGTGGGCAGCGTCCGAAGCTGCCGCTCGATTTCCACCATCGTTTCGCGCGCTAGATCCGCATTGGTGGTAATCAGCGTCGCCGGCGATGTCGGTCCGTGCTCGGCCTGGCCAAGCAGGTCAGTGGCAACCATCTCCGCGTCGGCGGTATGATCGGCAATCACCAGCACTTCGGTCGGGCCGGCCAGCAGGTCGATACCTGCACGGCCGAACAGCTGCCGTTTCGCCTCGGCGACATAGGCATTACCCGGCCCAACTAGCATATCGACCGGCGCGATCGTCTCGGTGCCCAACGCCATTGCCGCGACGGCCTGCACGCCGCCCAAGATGTAGATGTCGTCGGCCCCGCCGAGATGCATGGCCGCCACCGTAGCGGCCGGTGGCGCGCCGTTCATTGGCGGAGTGCAGGCGATGATGCGCTTGACGCCGGCGACCTTGGCGGTGACGATGCTCATGTGCGCCGACGCGACCATCGCGTAGCGCCCGCCCGGCACATAACAGCCGACGCTGCTGACTGGGATGTTTTTGTGGCCAAGCTTAACCCCCGGCAGCGTCTCGACCTCGATGTCGTGCAGCGCGTTGCGCTGCTGCTGCGCAAAGTGACGCACCTGTGCCTGGGCGAACTCGATATCGGCCACCACCTGCGCGGGCAGGCGATCGATCAACTCTTCGATCTCGTCGCGCGAGAGCCGAAAGCTCGCCGGCGACCAATTGTCGAGGCGCTGCGAAATCTCGCGGATGGCGGCCTCACCACGCTGCCTGACATCGTCGAGGATTCGTTCGACGACCTCGCGCACCTGCCGATCGACCGCGTCGGCCTCGGCCGGGCTGATGCCTGCTTTGATCATTGTTGCCATGGCCTATACTCAACCTCCATGCTTTAGACGCGGATCGCTTTCAAGTGAGAACTTGTCTTAGCAACTCGCGACCTCGCTGGCTTTAGCTAGCTCGCGTAGTAGACTCAGGCTCTCGTCGACGATCTGGCCGGCGGCGTCCGGGCTGAACGGCGTAATCTCGACTTCATAGCCGCCCAGCGGGCAGGCGTCGGGAATTGGGATGTAGGCCCAGCCGACATTCGAGTAGCCCGAGAACAGCGTATTGGGAAACGACGAGCCGCGCTTGATCGCCATGCCGATCTCGACGAACGGCTCGCCCGGCAGGGCCACCAGTGCGATCGAGTTGCCAATCGTCATGATTTGCAGCTCAAAGGTGCGGCTCGTCTGGCCTTGCGAGCGCCGCGCCAGGTCGGCGCGCATGCCGGCGCGTTTCGCCAGCATGGTAAGCTCGAGGATGTCGGCATCGGGGCCGCCGGTCGCACGCAGCTGGTTGAGACGGTCATTATAGTCGGCAAACTCAGTCTCTAACTGCTCGGGCGGCGGCAGCTGCTTGAGCGGCAGGCGCAGTGGACGTGTCGCCACCCGCAGCGTTGTGTCGGCCTCGGGCTGCGCCTCGTCGGCATAGCTCGCCTGCGGCGCGCCGGACTCGAGCGTGCCGGAGTAGCGCTCACGGCTCGCCTGGTTCTGTAGCTCCCACCAGATCCGGCTGGCTTCGCTGCCGAGGATCGCGCCGAGCCGGCGGTACTCGTGCAGCCCATTGCGCGCCCCCGCCGGCGTGGGCGATCCCCAGCGGCGGCGTGATATCGGTGCGCGCTACGCCTGCGTACAGCATTGATTGACCCCTTCTCAAACTTCCGCAGTCGGCATTTTGCCTGCGGCAGGAAGGTACGGTTTTGTTTTTCGGTTTTGCGCTTTGCGAGCGCAAAACCGAAAAAGCGAAGGAAACAAAGTACTGCCGCAACAGAAAGCGTTAATCTGCAATCGCCTGTCCGGCAAATCTGCGATCTACGACTATCATAGATCGGATTCGAGCAGCGCCTGCGAGAGCCCGGTGTACGCGTTGAGCAGCGGGTCGTCCTGGTGCGCGCGTTCATAGGCCGCGCGGATCTGCATCGTCTCGCGCTCAACCCGTTTGAAGGCATCGAGATCGTCATTCAGCAGCCAGTTCAGCCAGCGCCCGTTTTTGACGTGCGGAACCTCGTCGGCGTGAACATAGTCGTTGAGCAGCACGTACGCTGCGTCGCCCACGGCGCGGGCCTGCTCGCGGTAGCGGATCAGGTCGGGCATGCCGAGCTTCTCGCCGCGCAGATGGAGGTCGTACAACCGATGCGCGAAGTCCAGCCCGATCCGGTAGCTGTAGTTGCCGGGAACGCTCGGGTAGTCGCCAAGCTGACCGCCCAGGGTTTCGAGATACTTTTGATACAGCACCGCGTGGCGTACTTCGTCCCACAGCTGGCGCGCCATATCGACATGGTACTCCCAGGGCATCTCGGGGTGCTCATACAGGCTACGACCGAGTAACTCTGCGGCGTGCATTTCATTGTCGGCGTCGCGGTGGGCCATGAAGCGCGCCATGCCTGCGGAATCGCTGGGGGCTTGGCTGAAGCCATTCAGCTCAATCGCGAAGCGCGCGTCGCGGGCGGCAACGCTGGGGGCCGGCTTGATCGCCTGTCCCTCGAATGAGTGGGCCGCCTCGCGCTCGACGTCGCCAGGGGTGGTCAAGCCACCAACCGCCGCGAGCGCCTCGTGAAAGCGCTGCTCCCAGGCGGCGGTTGCGTTTGGAAGTGGGTCTTCGAGCGAGTCCAGCAGCGCCTGGCCAGCGCAAATATGCTCGCGCTCCTCGGTCAGTGCGCGGCGCAGGAAGTAGCAGGTCGGCTCGTCGGCCACTGGGGCGGCGGCCGCAATGTGGTCGGCATAGGCCGCTACGAGCGCCGGTTTGATCACCCGGTAGATCCCGCTGATCAGCGCGGGTGAGTCGGGCGCCTCGTCGAGCAGCGCCATCAGCGCGAGCGTGGCCGCGCCGGGGTTCAGCGGCGCTTTGCGCGGCCAGCGCAGGTCGACCAGCCGGGTGAGAAAATCGTGCGCGTGCAGCGAGTCGTGCCAGAGGTGGAGGCCAAGTAGGCACTTAACTTCCCACTCCGGCAGACTAGCTAGCTTACCAGCCATCACCCGCATCAGCTGCGCCTCGATGTAGTGATAGCGCGCAACCAGCCGCGCCGTCTGGCGCACGTCGAACGCGCCTTCCAGCTGTAGCGAAGCGTAGATATCGAACATTGCCTCCTACCTTGACACGATGACAAGATGATCGATACGCTGGCATCTTGTCACCTTGTCACCTTGCGATCTGGTCACCAGTCGGCGACTGATCCGTCGGGGTGGAAGTAGCGCTGCATCGCTTCGGGTTTGAACGGGTACTTCGCAGCGGCCTGCTCATTCACGTCGATGCCCAGTCCTGGGCGGGTCGGCGGGGCGATGTAGCCGTCGACTACCTCGATCGGGTGGGTGATCACCTCGTTGCGCCAGGGCACATCATCGCTGATCGCCTCCTGGATCAGCCAGTTCGGCGTCGCCAGCGCGAAGTGTAGCACCGCGGCGGTCGCGATCGGCCCGTTTGGGTTGTGCGGCGCCACTGCCATCGAGTAGGTCTCGGCCATGGCCGCGATCTTGTGGGCCTCCCAGAGCCCGCCGCAGTGCGAGAGATCTGGCTGGATTACATGACAGGCGCGCTTCTCGAACAGCTCGCGAAACTGGTGCCGCCCAACCAGGCGCTCGCCGGTGGCGATCGGGATGCGCGACTGGCGGGTCACCTGCGCGGTCGCCTCGATATCCTCAGTCGGGCAGGGCTCCTCGAAGAACAGCAGGCCGTAGGGCTCGAACGCATGACAGTATTGGATAGCCATCGGCGGCAGCGTGCGCGCATGCAGATCGACCATCAGGTCGACCTCCGGCCCGACCGCCTCGCGCACCGCGCGCACTAGGCTCTCGGCGTAGCGCACCGATCGCAGGCCCTCGACCGGCTCGGTGCGCGGCACGGCCATGAACTTAAGCGCGGTATAGCCGGCGGCCTTGACGATCAGCGCCCGCTCGGCAAACTCCTGCGGCTCGCTGCTCTGGTACATGCTCTTCATTTGCCCGCCGCCGAGGTGGTTATACACTCGCACCCGGTCGCGCACCCGGCCGCCCAGCAACTCGTAGACCGGCACGTTGATCCATTTACCCTTGATATCCCACAACGCCTGCTCGATCCCGCTGATCGCGGTCATACCCTCGATGCCGACCTTCCAGAAGTACTGGCGATACATGATCTGATATAGATGCTCGATGCGGAGTGGATCCTCGCCGACGATCAGCCGGCTGACGTCGTCGATCGCGCCGACGACGCCCTTGGTCTTCCACTCGAGTGTGGCCTCACCCCAACCGTAGAGCCCGGCCTGGTCGGTTTCGACCTTGACGAAGATCCAGTTACGCATATTGGCGTTCACGACCAGGCTGGAGACTCGCGTGATCTTCATGGTTGCACCTTCTGCTTCTATCACGAACGCATGCGCGGGTCGAGCAGGTCACGCAGACCATCGCCGAGCAAATTGGCGGCGAGAACCGTGATCGCGATCGCGAGGCCGGGGAACAACCCGATCCAGATCGCCACGCGGATGAACTGACGGCCATCGGCCAGTATCACGCCCCACTCGGGCGTCGGCGATTGCGGCCCCAGGCCCAGGAAGCTCAGCGCCGCTCCGGTCAAAATCGCGCCGCCGATGCCCATGGACGACATGACGATGATCGGCGCAACCACATTCGGCAAAATGTGCCCAAACATCATCCGCCGACCGCTGATCCCGAGCACGCGCGCCGCCTCGATATACATCTGCTCGCGGGTCTCCAGCACGGAGCCGCGCACCATCCGCGTGTAGTAGGGGATCCAGGCGATGCCGACGGCGATCATGATATTGACCATGCCAGGGCCAAGGATCGTCACTACCGCCATTGCCAGCAGCATAGTCGGGAACGCCACCCACACGTCGATCACGCGCATGATCAACAGGTCGCCCCAGCGCCCATAGTAACCGGCGATCAGGCCGAGCAGCGTTCCCGCAACCGCCGCGAGCCCAATCGGCACCACACCCATCACCAGCGAGACGCGCCCGCCATATACCACGCGGGCCAGGATGTCGCGGCCGTACTGGTCGGTACCAAATAGGTGGCGTAGGTTCGGCGATTGCAGCCGGTCAGGGATGTTGACCTTGATCGGGTCGTATGATGTGACAAGCTGCGGGACTAGTGCCGATCCGATGATCACTATCAGCAGGATCAGTCCAATCATGAACGGCAGATTGGCGGCGAGCCGGCGGATACGCCGCTGGCTGCTTGAACGCGCCATCAGGTCACCGGTCCATTGCGCATGTTGTACGGCGTTGATCTCAGCCACAGTGTGCCTCAGCTATATTTGATCCGCGGGTCGATCACCGCGTAGAGTACATCTACCACCAGGTTGACCAGCACATACAGGGCCGCTGCCACCAGCACGCAGCTCTGCACCACCGGAAAATCGCGGTTGATCACCGCCTGTGTGACCAGCGTGCCCAGGCCCTGGCGCGCGAAGACATTTTCGATAATCACCGCGCCACCGAACAGCGTGCCAAACTGCATACCAATCATCGTAAGAATCGGTAGGAACGCGTTGCGCAGCGCATGTCGCCAGACGACGCCGCGCTCGGCCAGCCCTTTGGCACGCGCGGTGCGAATGTAATCGGTGCGCAGCACCTCGACAAGCGTAGCGCGGGTCATGCGCATGATGATCGCCGCCTCGGCCAGTCCTAGCGCCAGCGCCGGCATGATCAGCCCGCGCAGACCGTAGTCGCCGGTGATCGGCAGCCAGCCTAAGGTCACGGCAAAGAGCTGGATCAGCATCAGCCCGAGCCAGAACGCCGGGATCGACACACCGCCCAAGCCAACTAGCGTCGCGCCGACATCCCAGGCAGTATTTTGTTTGAGTGCCGCGAAGATACCCAGCGGTATGCCAAGTATGATCGCGACCAGCATACCGGCGACCGTCAGCTGAATGGTGGCAGGCAGGTTGGCGCTAATCAGATCGCGAATCGGCCGCGAACCAAACAGCGACCGGCCCAGATCGCCACGCGCCAGCCCAAGCAGGTAGTTGCCCAGCTGCACGTAGAGCGGCTCATCCAGGCCGAGCGCCCGCCGGATGCTGGCCATCTGTTCGGCCGAGAGCTTGAGCTGGCCCTGCATGGCCGAAACCGCGTCGCCAGGCACCAGCTTGACCATCAGAAAGACCAAAATCACGATCCCGAGCAGCATCGGTATCGTCAGAGCGAGGCGCTTCAGAATATAAATGGACATGGCCTATTTTCCTACGCACTGCTTGCAATGTTATTGAAACTTCGTTGAGCCTGCGGCAACAAGGTATTCACTATCTTAGAAC
>Ga0137373_10003723_pt1 | contig 16636 bp, 11 predicted proteins | sample SagtaG_5_FD_104912 | JGI IMG/M metagenome (GOLD analysis project Ga0137373, IMG submission 104912) | Vadose zone soil microbial communities from Sagehorn Ranch, Mendocino, California, USA - Sage1_R_80_16 metaG | ecosystem: Environmental > Terrestrial > Soil > Vadose zone | place: USA...
CGTCCCGAGCACTGGCGCCTCACTCGCGCGATCCCCAGCGGCAGCCGCCACACCGTTCCGGGTCTCGGGACGCGGCGTCATGGTTGGGCTACCTGTAGCGTCCCTTCCATGGTCGGGCGATGGCCGGGAATGGCGCACCAGTACGCGTGCCTGCCGGGGGACGCCAGGTTGAGCACGACGGCCGTCGTGGATTTGGCCGGCAGGGGGTAGGACAGATGGCGGCCGTCGATTTCGATGTCGAACGTGTGCGGAACGGCATCCGTGTTGACCACGTAGATCGCGCCCGCACCGGTGCTCAGCTGGAGTGCCTTCTGGGTGAATGTCGTCCCGAGGGCGTCCAGCTCGATAGGGGGCTGCGTGGGTGCGGTCAGCACCCCGTTGGTAACCCCGAGCCCGGGCGTGGCCTCCAGGGTTCCGAAGCCGCTGCGCGAGACGTAGCTCGTGCCTATGAGCAGGCCGACGATGAGGATCGCCAATCCTTCGCCGATCGGACTGCTCAGGGCGCGGACCAGAGGTTGGCCACGTCGCAGCTCGACGAACGCAGCGAATCCGGCAATCGCGCCCGTCAGGCCCACGACGATGCCGATGATGTCGGTCCAGGCGTGGCTGCTGCCGACCGGATGGATGAGCCCGTCGGCGAACGGGAAGATCATCGCCGTGTATGCCAGCAGCAGGATGCCGCCGGTCATGAATAGTCGTGGTCGAGGTCGGAGGAACCCCAGCACGGCGACCACCACAAGGACCACCGTGATCAGCACGAAGGGCGGCAGGAAGCCGACGCTCATCATGGCGCCGATCGTGAGCAGCGCCTCGACAACTGCCGCGATGGGCAACAGCCACATGGCCGTGCTTCTCGTGCCCAAGGCGACGTCAGCGACCCCGCCGGCCTCCTCCGATCGCGCTCCGGAAACGGTACGATCGATTGCCATCTCAGCCCTCAACTGCGGTCAATTCGTTGAGGGTGTCCGGTATCGGTAGTCGTGCCACCCGGAGGACTACCCACACCGATACTCAAAGGGCTACTGTCTCTGGGGCCATGGATACGAACGTCGGTGCCGCTCGGGACCTGATCGGGGCCCTGTCGGTCCTGGGTGACGCGTTCGACGTCCAGCTCGCGGCGGAGATCAGCGGGCTGGCGCCGGTCGATCTCCTGCGGGCCCTGGGGATCGCGCAGGCCGAAGGTCTTGTGTCCGTGGAGCGCGGTCTCGTCCGGTTTGATCCGGGCCGGCGCGAAAAAGCGTACCGCGACCTCGGTCCCCATGGCCAGGCCACGGCGCACGCGCATGCCGCCAAAGTCCTCGAGCAGCTCCGACCACGCGACTTGCGCAGCATCGCCGAGCAACGAGCCGGCGCTGCTGCCGTGCTGGGCCTCGAGCCTGCTCTCGGCGCCCTCGACGCGGCCGCCCGGGCCTCCGAACGGGCCCTCGACTGGGAGGCTGCGGCAGAGCTGTGGCGACTTGCGTCAGAGACGGCCGCCCGGGCACACGACGTCCGGGCCGGCCCGCTCGCGATCGCGCGCGCACGCTGCCTTTTCCGCGCCGGGCTCTTCGCCGAAGCGGTGACGCTGTGCCGGAGCGTCGCGAGCGAAGCCCGGGCCGCGGACGACGGCCGGCTCCTGGCCGATGCGGCACTTGTCGTGCGAGGCATCGCCGACCAGGACACCTGCGCGGTCCTGCTGGATCTATGTCGCGACGCCCTTCGCAGCGTCGGCGACGACGTGGTGCTTCGCTCACGCCTCCGAAGCCAGATGATCATGCTGTCGTCGGATCTCGCCCGGGTGCCGACGGAGGCCGCCGCTGCCCAACAGAACCTGCGCGCGGCCGAGCGATCGGCCGACGTGCGCGCTCTGGTCGATGCGCTGCATGCCATGCACATGGTCTTGGCGGGCCCGCTGAACGTCGCGCGGCGCCTGGAGATCGCCGACCGCGCCGAACGTGTCTGCCGGGACGCGGACCTCGAGGACGATCTCGCCTGGCCGCTTGGCTGGCGTGTCGACGCCTACTTCCAGCTCGGACAGCGGCCGGCGCTCGACAACGCCATCGCACGGCTCGAGGAATACGCCGACCGTCGTCATGACGCCCTCGCCACGTGGCGGGCAACGATGGCCCGGGCTGCCCTGGCCCAGCACGAGGGTCGGTTCGACGACGCCGTCCGATTCGGCACCGAGGCCGTCGAGCTGGCCGCGCGTGGCAACCATCAGGCGGCCGATTTCACATATCGGATCCTCGCCTTTTGGTGCCGCGTGAAGACGGGCGGGCGGCCCATGGATGACGTGGTCCCTGGCCCGCGAGGCGGCCCGGACGTGGTTCGTATCTTCTGGGCGATGGTGACGGCCGAGGCCGGCGACCTCGAGACCGCCGCGGCCCTCTTCCCGTCGGCCCTGCCCGTCATGGATGAACTGAACGGCAGCGATCTCCAGGTCGCGACCCACGTCGCGTTCGCGATCGTTGCGTGGGCCCTGGAGGATGCCGAGGCCGCCCCGGCCATCTACGCTCGCCTCGCGCCCTTTCCCGAAGAGCTGTGCGTCACCTCATCGGGGCAGGGGCCGTCGGCAGGCAGCGTGAGTCGTTACCTCGGCCAGATGGCCGCGCTCATGGGCGACTGGGATCGGGTCGAGGCAGACTTCGCCCGGGCGATGCGGCGCAATCTCGAGACCGGCGCTCGGGGCGAGGTGGCCGAGACTCGCTTCGACTGGGCCAAGGCCCTGCTGCGCCGCGGTCTCGCCCGCGACCGGCAACGCGCCAGCGCGATGCTCGAGGCGGCAGAACGGGAGGCCGCAGAGCTCGGCATGCAGCCGCTCGGGCGGCGCGCCGCTGAAGCCGGAGCTGCCCTGAAGGCTGGTCGAAGCCGGCTGACCAACCGTGAGCTGGAGATCGCGGCCCTCGTGGCCGACGGTCTCACCAACAAGGAGGTGGCCGCCCGGCTCCGCATCTCGGTCCGGACCTCCGAGAACCACCTGCTCAACATCATGAACAAGCTGGGGCTGGACAACCGGGCCCAGGTTGCCGCCTGGTTCGCGCGAACCCGGTCGGCTGGCGAGGGTCTTACGCGCTGACCGCCGCGCCCTCACCGGGGCGCCGCGACCTCTGACGCTCGGCGACGGCCTGCTCCAGGCGCTCGGCTGCGTAGTCAGCCGGAGGCAGTGCGGCAATCTCGTCGGCGATCGTGCCGGCTGCCTGACGGAACGCCGGATCTTCGAGAATTCGCCGTGTCCCGTCTCGGATCACCGCAGAATCGGGAGGCACGAACGGTGGCGGCGCCGCCGTCGGCGGCCCGGGTGGCTGGGGCTGGATCACGCCCAATGCGGCACCCGCGGTGATACATCGCTCTGTGTTGAATGGTTGGTCCGCGCCCATGGGGAGCAGGAACAGCGGCACCCCGGCGCCCAACGCGGCCGTGACCGTGTTGTATCCGCCGTGACTGACGACCGCGCTGGCGCGCTCGAGGATTCTAGTCTGGGGCAGAAAGCCACCCACCTGGATGTTGCCGGCGACCTGACCAAGTGCTTCGGGCGGGATCCCGAGCCCGAGCGCGATGACGACGTCGTATGGCTGGTCCGCGAGAGCATCCGCGATCAACCTGAAGAGGGGAAGGTTGCCGTTCATGACGGTCCCCAGGCTCACGTAGACGAGCGGTCGCTTGCCAAGCCCGTGCAACCACCCCGGCAGCTCGCCACCATCGTCGAAGGGCTCGGGCCGAACATTGATCTCATTCATGGGTGGCACGTATCCGGGCGACTCGAGGCTTGCCGGGGTCCGATTGATCATGAGCATGTGGAAGTCGTCGGCGGTGACTCGCTCGCCGTCCAGACCATGCTCCGCCGCGGCTCGGCTGACGCCCGGCCGCATCATCGGCCAATAGGCCTTGTTGGCGGCGGCGGTCACGGAAGCCACCGGCAGGTCGAGGATGGCACCGGCCACGAGACCTCCCAGCTCGGCGCCGCCGTGGACGATGGCATCGGCGTCGGTCGAGTTTGCGGCACGGATGACGCCCCCGACCATCCCCATCCGGATGAGGTCAACGAAGAATTCGCCGGCCAGGATCCTCTGCATCACCGGGTCACTGAGGCGCTCCAGCCAGGCGGGCCCGGCCGGGTACGCCTCGAAGCCTGCCGCCTCGATGGCCGGGGCGAACATCGGGGACGCCGCGAATGAGACATCGTGACCGCGACCCCGCAGGGCGCGCGCGATTGGAACTAATGGGTGGAAGTGCCCAGAACCCGGGATTGTCGTGAACAGGAAGCGCATCTCGGGAGTCTCCATCGCGCGGCAGTACCGTTGATGGGCTCAGGATGTCGCCACGACGGGGCGATCGCATCCGTGATGCTACTCATATGGATACCTGTTGACGTCGCTGGTGGGCACTGACAACAGGAGAAGCGATGAAGCCGCTCGCCGCCGAACGGCAGTTTCAAGTCTTGGCGCATCGCCCATCCGCTCTTTTCGATGGCCTTATAGCTACTAGGATCGAGGCTACGGCCAGGTTTCCTCGGAGCCGACCCGAACCTCTCGAAATCGTCGCCTGAGTCGGTCGTCCGGACGCTCATCCTGTCGGCCCCGGCGGTCTCCGGGCAATGACGTCGAAGACGTGCCAATGCTTCGGGCCGATGAACGAATTCCCGTCCTGATCCTCCTCGTCCAGCGCGAGGAGCTCGAGCCCGTCCACAAGCCGACGCACGGCATCGACGTCGATGAATCGCATACTCTCCCGTCCGGCCCATGAATCGCGCGGGCCGAAGAAGTTGACGACGAGGATGCCGCCGGGACGCAGCCGGTCCCGGGCAGCGTTCCAGAACCGGTCGAACGCGTCGGCACCCAGGAACGGGAGGGAGTACCCGGCGTAGAGGAGGTCGAACGGCAGCAGCTCGGCGTCCTCCGCCGGTACGGACCGGATCTCGAGACGGCTCGCGACGTGAGCCGGCACCTGCGACTGCAGGACCTCGGCCGCGGCCGGCGCGGGGTCAATGGCCAGCACCCGCCAGCCGGCCTCCAGGAGGGCGAGCGTCTCCCGCCCGTCGCCGAATCCGATCTCGATCGCCTGCCCCGGCCCGACCCCGGCCGCCTCGACCGCGGCTACGCCTTTCGTGAACAGGGGGCGCGGCTCGCGCCCGATTGTGGACCGGTAGTAGGCGGCCCAGTCCGATCCGGGTGGCTCGCCCTTCGGGGCGCGTGGCTCCTGTGCAGGCTCGTCGGGCATCGAGGTCACCTCCGGGCGGCGTGGGAGAGAGCGTGATATCGATCGGGTGAATGATCCTGCAACGTTCGGATGCCGGGTAGGAGGGTCGGCTCACGAAAGCACCTCGGCCCGGTCGGATATCGTGCCACCTGCGACGCCGACAGATGTCAGCTATTCGACCCGATAGAAACGGGCACACTTATCAGCTGTTCGATTTCGACAGGGTGTCCGCCCAGGATCGACGCTGCGGGCCGCTTGCGTCGAAACCGACCCTGATCTAGCCAAATCGGGCGGATCAGGACTTGTTGCTCAGCACGAGGTACGGTTCGCACACCTTGGGCGCCGAGCTCGTCTTCCGGACCTGCACGCTCTGCGAGGCCGGCTGCGGCCTCGCCTTCGAGGTCGAGGGCGGCCGCGTCGTGTCGGCGCGCCCGGATCTCTACGATCCCTTCTCGAAGGGCCACGTCTGTCCGAAGGGAATCGCGCTGCCCGCACTGCACGACGATCCCGATCGCCTGCGCCAGCCGCTGCGCCGGACAGGACCCGACGCCTTCGAACCGATCGGCTGGGGCGAGGCGATCGCGCTGGCGGGCGAGCGCTTCCGGGCGATCCGCGCCGCGCACGGCGGCGACGCGCTGGCCGTCTACCTCGGGAACCCGATCGTGCACAACCACGGCGCCCTGCTGATGCGTCACGGCCTGCTGCGCGCGCTCGGCACGCGCAACTCGTACAGCGCGAGCTCGCAGGACACCGCGCCGCGCTTCGCCGCCTCCCACTACCTGTACGGAAACGTGCTCTCGATCCCGATCCCCGACGTCGATCGCACCGAGTACCTGCTTTGCCTCGGCGCCAATCCGCTCGTCTCGAACGGAAGCTTCCTCACCGCTCCGGACATGCGGGGCCGTCTGAGGCGCATCCGCGAGCGGGGCGGCAGGGTGGTGGTCGTGGATCCGCGGCGCAGCGAGACGGCGGAGCGCGCCGACGAGCACGTCTCGATCCGTCCCGGCACCGACGCCGCCTTCCTGCTTGCCGTGGCTGGTGAGATCGTCGCCTCGGGCTCCTCCGACCGCGCCTTCCTCGAGCGCGAGTGCGCCGGTTGGGAGGCACTCGAACCGCTGCTCGCGCGCTTCACCCCGGAGTCGGTCGCCGCCTTCACCGGAGTCGATGCCGGGACGACGCGGCGCATCGCGAACGAGTTCGCCTCCGCCCGAAGGGCGGTGTGCTATTCGCGGGTCGGCGTGTGCAACACCCGCCACGGCACTCTGGCGAGCTTCGCAACCGACGTCGTCAACCTGGTGTGCGGACGGCTCGGCGCCGAAGGGGGCGCGCTTTTCTCGACTCCGGCGCTCGACCTCCCCGCCCTGGCGATGCGCTTCGGAGGGAGCGGGCACGGCCGCTGGAGGTCGCGCGTTCGGGGGCTGCCCGAGACGGCGGGGGACCTCCCGGCAGCGGCCCTGGCCGAGGAGATCGAGACGCCGGGCGAGGGCCAGGTGCGGGGCTTCCTCTGCTTCGCGGGCAACCCGGTGCTCTCCACGCCGAACGGTCCGCGCCTGGCGCGGGCCCTCTCTCGGCTCGACTTCATGGTCTCGATCGACTTCTACCTGAACGAGACCTCGCGCCACGCCGACCTCGTGCTGCCGCCCGCCGGGCCGCTCGCCGAGGAGCACGTCGAGCTCTTCTTCGCCAACGTCGCGGTGCGCAACGTCGCGCGCGTGTCGCCGCCCGTGGTCGATCGCGCGCCTGGCGAGAGATACGACTGGGAGATCCTGCTGGCCCTCGCACGCGAGCTCGGCGGGGGACCGACGGGCATACGCTGGCTCGACAAGATCTGGAACCTCGGCGCGCGCTTCGGCCGCGACTGGACGCCCCGCTCCACGCTGACGCTCGCATATCGCTTCGGCCCGCATGGCCGCGGACTCCGACCCTTCGGCCGCGGGCTCACCTGGAAGCGCGTGGCGGCCTCGGTCCACGGCCTCGATCTCGGCGAGCTCGAGACCGGCCACCGGCGTCGCGTGTTCCACCGCGACGGGCGCGTCCACCTCGACGGCCGCCCCCTGCTCGATGCGATGCGCGAGCTGGGCGACGAGATCGCGACGCCTCCGTCGGCGGAGGAGCTCTTGCTGGTGGGCCGCCGCCAGGTCCGGACCAACAACAGCTGGATGCACAACGTTCCCGCGATGGTCTCGGGACGGGAGCGCTGCCTGCTGCTGGTGAACCCCGAGGACGCGGCGCGCGCAGGCATCCACGCCGACGGGGAGGCGCTGCTCGAGAGCCGCGTGCACACCGGTCCCGTCTCTGTGAAGCTCACCGACGAGATACGTGCGGGCGTGGTCAGCCTGCCGCACGGCTGGGGTCACGCCACGGCCGCTCCATGGCAGAAGGTCGCGGGCGCCCATCCGGGTGTCTCGGCGAACGACTGGACCGACTCCACGGTCGTCGAGTCGGTGGTCGGCCAGTCGGTGCTGAACGGGGTCCCGGTGAGGCTCCGTCCCCTGGCGACCGCCGCCTCCGACTCGAACTGAACCCCACCCGCAGCGAGGTCTGGTTCGTTCGACCCGAGCACTGCGGCGGTTCGGTTTGTCCGCTTGGCGGAGGCTAGCGGCGGCGAGTGTCCAAACTGACCGAAATCACGTGATCGTTGAGCGTGACGAACCCGACGACGGTGCCTGGTTACGGCCTGCACCGATCCCGGGTGGGACCGGAGGAGGCACAGGTATCAGCCATTCGAGCTCTGTGCCGTTCGGTTCGCGCCCGGGGGCCGCGTTCCGCGTCGAGCGTGGGAAGAGCTGTTGTCTGTGGTCATCGGCGATATTGGCGCTCACGCCGACATGGCTCAACGGTAGAGCAGCTGTTTCGTAAGTCTCGCGCGCTATGCGCAGTGCTACCCCGAGTGGAGGTCCGACACAAGCGGGCACACTTATCAGCTGTTCGATTTGAGGAGGATTCCGCGGTAGGTTGACGCCACAGGCCGCCAGAGTGGAATGCGACCTGGAACACTTTTCTACCCGACGCCAAACGGTCTGCCCCTGGGCGGATTCGACCCCTAGACCGAGTAGGCGGCCGCCTCGCGACGTCTCGTCGGACCAAACTGCCCAAGTGGCATCCAACTCGCCACAGCCGGGGCTCAGATGCCGCCCGCGATCTCGTCAGAAAGCCGTTCGGCAAGCATGATCGTGACGAGGTGCGGGAAACCTGACGGGGCGGCGGGGATTATCGAAGCGTCGACGACGAAGAGGCCCTCGATCCCGTGGACGCGGCCGGTTGCGTCCACGACCGCGCCGACGTCCGGAGATGGACCCATCGCACAGGTCCCCACCACGTGCGGAATCGAGTACACGGTCCGGCGGATCCAATCGAGCATCTCGCTGCCGCGCAGCGCCGGGCTCGGCTGGTGCTTGCACAGCTGTCTGATCTCGCGCCGGTTCGCAACCTCCAGGGCGCGCTCGTAGGCCTCTGCCAGCCGATCGAGGTCAGATGGCTCTTCGAGCCTTGGAAGGTCGATGAGCGGTGGATCCGCCGGATTGGCGGACCGCAGTCTGACTCTGCCTGTTGGGTGATTACCTCTGCGATTATGCCTCGGTGGCGACCGTTGTCCGGGTGCACCGCCCTGGGTTCCGCAAAGGGTGAACCGTACCGGGTTCCGGGGAGACCCATCGGACCCAGTGCAGTCACTCAGGGAGAGCCGAGCACAGGCTCCTGGGGGACACGCGTTGGTGAGCCGGATCCAGCATTCATGATATCCTTACTCGTCGTCGAGAGTAAGGAGGAAGGGATGGAGGTATCGGCAAGACTCAGCTCGAAGGGTCAGGTGACCATCCCGCGCGCCGTACGCAAGGCACTGGCCCTCGAGCAGGGCGATGAGCTCGTATTCCGTGTGGAGGGTCATCGGGCAGTAATCGCGCGTAGCCCAGACCTGCTGGGGCTCGCTGGCTCGGTGAGCGTCCCCAGCGCCAAGCGTGGCACCCCATGGAGTGAGGTACTGCGCCAGACGCGACGTGCGCGGGCCGCCTCCGGGCGGTGACCGCCTTCGTCGACACGAACATCCTGGTTCGCCACCTGACGGGCGACCCGCCGGGCCAGGCACGCCGGGCGACTCGCTACCTCGAGACGGCCGAAGAGCTCCTGCTGTCCGATCTCATCGCGGCCGAGGTCGCCTATGTCCTTGAGTCCTACTACGAGGTGCCCCGCACACGGGTGGCCGAAACGCTACGGGCGATCCTTGCATTCCCCGCCATCCGGGTCGTCGATACCGACCTGCTCCGGCGGGCGATCGAGGTCTACGAGGTCGATCGCCTCGACTTCGCGGATGCTTACCTCGTGGCCAGCGCAGAGCGGACCGGAATCGGCGTGATTGCGTCGTTCGATCGTTCGATCGACCGGGTCGCGACGGTACGTAGAGAGGAGCCAGCCTAGCCCTGGACCTTCGGTCGCCTCCGGTCACGACGCTGAACCGTCCTAGAACGATCGTTTCAAATCCGCAGCGGGTCTTGTCGTCTATCTCGATCGCGCTAGCGACAGTCACCAGCTATTCGAGCGCTGTGCCAACGATCCGCTGCCAGCAGATCGAACGAGAGCCCGACGCTGTAACGAGCACCTTCCGGCTGGCATCTGTAGAGCATGATCGGAGGCGTGATCGCGGAGGCCGAACCACAGCGGTCGATCGTCGGGCGCGCCATCGCCGGCGATATTCAATCTCGAACGTCCCAGTCAATCCAATTCCAGAAGCAGGTCGCTGAGGCGATGCCGATCATCGAGAGCTTCGAGTTCCACCCGCCGGCGCTGTAGCCTCACATCCGCAGGCGGATGCGCTCGATCGCGGCTTCCAAAGACCTCTCACATTCGAGGTGCCAGAAGCATCCGGAAACCCCCGGCGTATCGTTCGGAAGCGATGAGCGCGCCGTTCATTGGTCGGGCCGCGGAGCTCGCCCGGATCCGCACCTTGGGCCGCACGGTCACCGTCGATGGCCGTCCGTCCGCCCTCCTCTTCGTCGGCGAACCGGGGCTGGGCAAAAGCCGGCTGCTGGACGAGGCGCGATCCGCGATCGCGATCCGCCATCGCCTCGCCGTCGTGGGCTATGAGCCCGAGCGCAGCGTCCCGCTCTCCGCTGCCGCTGAGCTCCTCCGGACGCTCGTCCGCACCGATCCAAGCGGTCGACTGAGCGAGCTCCTGAGTGAGCCGGCCCACGTCTCCCCCCTCGAGCCCATTCGCGTCTTCGAGGCCGCCCATCGCGCTTCGGAGCGGCTGTTGCCGCTCCTGATCCTCGTCGACGACCTCCAGTGGGTCGACGAGTTGTCGCTTGCGCTCTGCCACTACCTGCTCCGGGCGGCCGTGTCCGGCCAGCGAGCGGTCGGTCTCCTGGCCATGTCGCGTCCATCGCCGGTCGTTGGCGCGTTCAGCGATGCGCTTCGACATGTCTTCGCCGATTCGGATCAGTTTGTGATCGGGGAGCTCGAGCCGCTTGACCGCGATGATGGGATCCGGCTCGCTCGCGCTCTCGCCCCGGGCTTGCAGGCGAAGCAGGCAGCGCAGCTCTGGGCGCAGGCCGCCGGCTCGCCGTTCTGGCTCGCGGTGCTCGCCGGAAGCTCCGGCGATCGTCCAGCAGATGACGTCATCGAGCTGCGACTCCGGTATGCCGCTCCCGATGTCGCCGAGCTGGTCGCCCTCCTGGCTGTCGCCGGCCGGCCGGCAACGATCGACCAGATCGTCAGGCTGGAGGGCTGGCCGGAGCAGCGCGTGCAGGCGGCGCTCGACGAGCTCCTCTCCAGCGGACTCGGGACCCGAACCTGGGGCAGCGTGTCACTGGTGCACGATCTCGTCCGGGCCGCCGCGGGTCAGCGTCTCTCCGCGGAGACGCGCAAGCGCCTCCATCGCGCCTGGGCCGAGACCCTCGATGAGGTCGCGGAAGGCGACCTCGGGATGCTCCGGTCGGCGCTCGAGCATCGGCGAGCCGCCGGGATGCCGACGGTCGACCTGGCCCTCCAGTTGGTCCGATCTCCCCGGCGCCGGTGGCTCGGCGCGGAAGGGCTCGCGCTCATCGGCGCGATCGCCGACGAGGCCGAGTCGACCGATGCCGCAGCCATGGAGCTCCGAATTGCGACAGCCACCCTCGCGGCGGAGCTGGGCGAGGATCGAGTTGCCTATGAGCGGTGGACGCTGCTGGCTGAGCAGTTGCCCGTCAGCCTGGCTCGCCAAAATGCGGTCCTGGGAGCCGCGCGCGCCGCATACGAGCGCAATCTGGATTCAGAGAGTCGACTGGCGATCGACCGGGGCCGGGCGGAGGCTACCACGTCCGCGAACCGGATCGCTCTCGATGCCCTGGAGGCCGAGGTCGTCATGTGGGTCCAGGGTCGACCCACGGACGGTTGGCCGCTGGCGCGGCGCGCCGCCGAGCAGGCCCAACGCCTCGCGGACGCTGCGGGCGGCGTAGAACGGCTTTCCACCGATGATCGGCGAGCGGTGATCGGTGCGCTCAGGGTCGCCTTTCACGCCGCGGTGCAGGACGACCAGTGGCGAGTCGTAGGCGACATCACCAGGGCCTATTTCGGCGCCGCGCTGGGCTTCGACGGTGGAGAGGAGATTCGCGCGCTGCTGTCCACGGGCTCGGCGGCGTCGATCCGAGGTGACCACCACCAGGCGCTCCTCGCACGCCAACGCGCATGGGATGACAGCCACCGACGCGTCTATCCGTCCCTCGCCGTCGAGGCGGGCTTGCCGTTCGCGGGCGCGTTGCTCGAGAGCGGGCAGATCGGCCCGGCGCAGGACGTGATCCGGGAGACGCTGGACCTGGTTGACCGGATCGGGGTGCGTGGTCGGGTCCTGGCGCGCAGTCTGTTCGTGGCGCAGGAAGCGGCCTTCCATGCAGGAGACCGTCGGACGGCGGTCACGGAGCTGACGCGGCAGACCGAGATGGCAGACCCTCATGACGCCGTGGCTGCGCACGAGATACTCGCGACCTGGTTGGCCCTCCTCGACGGACCCGCCGCCGCGACCGATGTCGTCGGCCAGATCGATGCAGGCCGTGCGTGTGCGGCCGCCGCCGGATGTCCCCGTTGTGGGCTCGAGCTCGAGCTGTGGGCCGCCAAGGCGCTGGCCCTGGCCGGACGAGGGACCGAGGCCCGCCACACGATCGAGGCATGGGACGCCGCCCGCCCGGACCCCAATCCGGACGATGCCTTGACCCGGGCGTGGGTCGAGGGTCTCGTCGAAGCCCAGGACCCCGCTACGGCACGAGGCGCCGCCGACCGCCTCGAGGCGGCATCGACCGAAGCCGAGCGGAGGGGACGCGTCATCGACGCGATCTGTCTCCGGTTGGACCTCGGACGCGTCCTGTCGGGCTCTGACCGTACGGCGGCCCGGGACCACCTGTCAGCAGCCGCAGCCAAGGCACGGGACGCAGGCTCGGTCGCCCTCGAACGGCTCGCCGACCAGCATCTCCGTGGCCTCGGTGTCCGGACGTGGCGACGTGGTCCCGGAAGCCGGCAGACGTCGGCATCCGCTGGGGGCCCGATGGATGTCGCTCTGACGGCGCGCGAACTCGAGGTCGCCCGCCTTGTCGTCGAGGGCGCGAGCAACCCGGAGATCGCGGCGCAGCTCTTCCTCTCGCGCAAGACCGTCGAGCGCCACGTCTCGAATGCGCTCGCGAAGGTGGGCGCCCGCAACCGCACCGAGCTCGCTCGCCGACTGAGGGAGATCGACCCCTCCAACTGAGCTCCGCCTCGCTGCGCAAATGCGGGAGTTCACCGATGAATCGGGACACCTGCGGTCGATAACGTCCTGTCCGGATCAGCCGATCGCGAGGCGTCGCCAACCAGGCATCGACCGCGACCGGAGCGATTGGAGACGATGGAAGGAGCCATTCCGATGACCGCAAGAGAGAGCACCCGACACTTGTCCAGCGTGTCGCTCGCCTCGGCGCCCCTCGCGGCGCTGCTTGCTGCGACGCTGGTGGGCGGCGCCATGATCGGCGCGGGGATCACGCTGCAGCTTGGCTCAACCGACACCAACTCCGCGGCGATCGGCGCGCCTGCTCAAGCCGCCGCAACCTTCGACGCCGTCAGGTTCCGAGCCGAGGAGCACACAGCCCTGCTGCCGCAGGAAGGGTTCGACCCTGTCAAGTTCCGAGCGCAGGAGCACGCCGCCCTCGTAATCAAGTCCGGCCCCGGCAGCGTCAGCTCCGAGCAGAAGGACCGTAAAGGCGGGAAGTAGACAAGACACCCCGCGGCTCCTGGTGAGAGAACCACGAACGCCCTCACTCGAGCGCCCAACGTTGCTGGCCTAATTTGCACGGACGCCGAAGTCGCTCGTGAGCCGACCGACACCACCAGCGGTCGGCTCTCGGGCCATTCCCGCGTCAGACGATCGCACTCGGCTCTGGCATTTCTTGGCTGATGACCCGAGAGTTCGGCTCGGACCAGTCGTGGCCGGCAAGGAGAACGACGTCCCTCGGCGCCAGCTCACGACGTCGAAAGCGATTATCTGGCCGCCCGCCCGAACTGGGCCTGTCGCAGTCGTTTCGGGCATATCTCGAGCCTCACCGGTCGCACCGCAGCGGGAGGCACGGCCTTCCTCCTACGCAGGCTCCCGGGCGTAGGCGATGGCCTCTTCGAAGCTCATGGCCCGGCCCTCCTCCCACGCCGCCCGGACCTCCTCCTCGGACAAGAGCGGGCGGGCCCGCTCCTTCGGGTCGGGAAGCGTGATCAGGTCAGGCGGGGCCTGGCCTCCCACCCCCTCCTTGATGGCCTCCGAGGCGCCGGCCAGCCGCATGGCCCGGTCAGCATTACCCTCAGTGATCTCCAGGTCGGCCAAGTTGTCGAGGCTGAGGGCCAGGCCCGTGCGCTCACCGAACGCCTCCTCGATCGCCAGGGTCTCCATGAAGCGGGCTCGCGCCGTGTCCATGTCGCCCAGCTGCGCCGCCGCCCTCCCCACGACGTACAGCGAACCAATGAGCCCGAATACATCACCCATTTCCCTGTGGATGGACAGCGCCTCTTCCCCGGTCTGCCGAGCCAACTCGATGTCGCCCCGCAGTCGATACATGACGGCCAGGCCGAACAACGAATCGGCGACGGCTCGCCGGTCGCCGAACTTCTCGAACAGGGCCTCAGCGGAGCGCAGCATCCCGATAGCCTCCTCCAGCCTCCCACGAGTCCCAAGGCCGAACGCGACGTCGAAGGTCGCTTCTGCGACCGCGGCCTCGTCGTCGAGCTCCTCGAACATGGCGAGGGCGTCCTCGTACCAGGCCGACATGGCCGGCTTGTCGAGCTGCCAGTACGCGAGACTCCCCGCCGCAAGCAGCGCCTTCGCCCTGATCCGGGAGCGGGTCGCAGCAGAGAGCAGGGCCAACGCCTGCTCCACCCATCGCCGGCCTGAGGCAAGGTCCCCGTGCAGGTGCCAGAAGCGCCACAAAGCCGATGCCAGCCTGAGCGCAACGTCTCCCTGGTCCGCTTGCAGCGCCCACGTCAGGGCGGCGCGCAGGTTGTCGTGCTCGACATGCAGCGTGCCCAAGAGCCGTTCGAGGTCGGGTCCTCGCAATCCCCGCTCCGAGGCCTCGGCCAGCTCCAGAAAGTGGTAAGCGTGCCGGCGCTCAACCTCTTCGGCCTCCCCACCTCGTTGGAGCCGCTCGAGGCCGTACTCCCGGATTGTCTGGAGCATCTCGAACCGGTCGGGCCCTCCCAAGGCCTCGCTGCGGCGGACCAGACTGGCGTCGAGCAAGGCCTCGATCCCCTCCAGCACCTGCATCTCGAGCGATCCGTCGGGATCGCACACCGATTCCGCCGCCGCGATGGTGAAACCGCCGGCGAAGACGCAGAGCCGCTCGAACAACGATGCGACCGCCGGGGGCAACAGGCGATAGCTCCACTCGATGGTGTCACGAAGCGTCCGCTGCCGGTCGGGCAAGTCGCGAGGGCCTCCGGAGAGCATTGGGAGGACTCGATCCAGCCGCTCGAGCATCGCGGCGGGCGAGAGCACCCGAAGCCTCGATGCAGCGAGCTCGATGGCCAGGGGTAGCCCATCGAGACGGCGACAGATCTCGACGACCACGCCCGCGTTGCCCTTGTCGATGGCGAACCCGGGATCGATCGCCCTGGCCCGGTCGACGAACAGCGCGACGGCCGCGAAACGGAAGAGGTCGTCTGGCAAGACGTGTTCGGCGGTCGACGGCAGGCCGAGCGGCGTCACGCGGACCTCGCGCTCACCCTCGAGCCGGAGCGGGGACCTGCTCGTGGCCAGAACACGGATTCCTTGGGCGGTGGCGAGGATGACGCCAACTGCGGGCGCCGCGTCGATCACCTGCTCGAAGTTATCCAGGACCAGCAGGATCTCTCGATCGCGTAACTCGATCTGGAGGCGCTCCAGCTCCGACCGAGGCCCCGCCCCGCCCCGCGGTCCGACGGTTGTCAGGATGGCGCTCGGAACGAGCACTGGATCGGTGATCGGGGCGAGATCGACGAAGAACACGCCGTCCCTGAATCGATCGAGGACGTCCGATGCCGCCTTCTGCGCCAGGCGGGTCTTGCCGGTTCCTCCCGGGCCGGTCAGGGTCACCAGCCGGGCCGAATCCAGCAGCCGAGTGATTTCCGCCAGCTCCGGTTCCCGGCCCACGAACGTGGCGAGCCGGACGGGGAGGTTGGTCGCGATCTCCAGGGACCGGATCGGTGGGAACTCGTCCGGCAGGTCCGCGATCACCAGCTGATAGACGTGCTGCGGTTCGTCGAAGTCCTTCAGCCGGTGCGGGCCGAGGTCCCGGAGCGTCAACCCATCGGGAAGCTTGTCCACCGCCAGCGATTGGGTCGTTTCCGACACGAGCACCTGACCACCGTGGCCCGCCGCGGCGGTCCGGGCGGCCCGGTGGACGTCGAGTCCGACGTAGTCGTCGCCGCCCTGCCGTCCCTCGCCGGTGTGCATCCCCATCCGAACCCGGACCCGGCCACCGGCAGGCCACTCATGATCGGTCAGCCCGCGCTGTGCGTCCGCGCATGCCGTGATTGCGTCGACCGCCGAGGTGAACACGGCGAAGAAGGCGTCACCCTCGGTGCTGACAGAGATGCCGCCGTGGTTCCGGATGGCCGTTCGAAGGATGTCGTGGTGCTCATCGAGGACATCAGGCCATCGATCGCCCAGCGCTCGCGCCAGGTTCGTGGAGCCCTCGATGTCAGTGACCAGGAACGTGACGGTGCCGGTGGGCAGGCTAACCCTGTCCGTTGCCGCGGCCATGGCTGGACCCCGGAGCGGATGCCTGCCCGACTATACGCCGGCACAGGCACGCGACACCTCGTGCGCGAGCTGCGCAGCCTAAGTGAAGTTCCCCGGTGAAGATGAGACTGGCTAACGTGCCCCTCGAGGAGGGCACTGATGCGGGAGGTCCAGTCCCGGACGTACGCGAACCCGCGGCGATTGCCGCGGCGGAACCACTATCAGGAGGGGCCGGGCTTCCTGTTCGTGGCGACTCAGGGCGGGCGA
>Ga0137373_10003734_pt1 | contig 16612 bp, 16 predicted proteins | sample SagtaG_5_FD_104912 | JGI IMG/M metagenome (GOLD analysis project Ga0137373, IMG submission 104912) | Vadose zone soil microbial communities from Sagehorn Ranch, Mendocino, California, USA - Sage1_R_80_16 metaG | ecosystem: Environmental > Terrestrial > Soil > Vadose zone | place: USA...
CCGATATTGCGAGAGTCAGTTCAAGTTTATACATCACGCGAAGAACCGCTCCGGCAACCGGGTGTACCAAAGGAAGGAAATCGAGCTCATCATGCTCGTGAAGCAGCTGCTGTACGGGGAGAAATTCACGATCGACGGCGCGCGAAAGAAGATCGAGGATTACAAGCAGAACGGCGAGCTGCGCACCGCCGCTCGTGCCGCGCTCGACTCGCAGTCGGTAGAAGCACTCGAGAGCGAGCTCAAATCGATCCTCGCCGTCCTCGAAGGCAAGGAAGAGGAGAAGGATTCCGTCAAATGATCGAGCCGCTCGTCACCATAGTACCTGCCTACAACGCGGAGCCCACGGCGAGACGCGTCATCAAAGACGTTCGCCGACACCTTCCGCGCTCTTTCGTTTTGGGAGTGAACGACGGCTCAGCGGACGCGACCGGCTCCGCTTTGCGCGCCGAGTGCGACGAGACAATCGAATTCGAGCAGAACCGCGGCAAGGGCGCGGCGCTCCGCGCTGCGTTCAAGTCGGCGCTGGAGAAGGGCGCCGCAGCGGTGCTTACGATCGACTCCGACGGCCAGCACGACGCGGCGTTCGGCCCGGCCCTGGTGCAGGCGCTCGACGACGCCGATATCGCGATCGGCACGAGAGACCTATCGGGAAAATCAGTCCCGTTTCAACGTCGGATCGCGAACACGATCTCTTCGGCGGCGACACGCGCCGTATCCGGCGGCGCGGTGCGCGACAGCCAGTCCGGCTATCGCGCCATTCGCGCCGAAGTGCTGAAGAACGTCGACGCGCTCGGCGACCGCTATGAATTCGAGACGGATTTCATCATTCGCGCAGCGCGGCAGGGTTACAGGATCGTGAACATTCCGATATCCACCATTTACGGCGCTCCCAGCTACTTCCGCGAATTCCGCGATGCGTGGCTGGTCATCAAGGTTCTTTGGCGTCATCGCGCCGGAGCGCTGAAGCGTTGAAGCTGCTTTGCACAAACGACGACGGCATCCTGGCGTTCGGTCTCGCGTGCCTCGTCGAAGCAGCCGAGCCGCTGGGAGAGATTACGGTGGTCGCGCCCGACCGGGAGCAGAGCGCGACGAGTCATTCGCTCACGCTGCATCATCCCATTCGTCCAATAGAGCGCGGAGAGCGCCGTTTTCAGGTGGACGGCACTCCGACGGATTGCGTCATGCTCGCCGTCGAAGCGCTGATGTCGGAGAAGCCGGATTTCGTGCTGAGCGGAATTAATCATGGTCAGAACATGGGCGAGGACGTTCTCTATTCGGGCACCGTCGCGGCGGCGATGGAAGGACTGTCGCTCGGAATACCGTCGCTCGCCTTTTCGTTCGCCGGCGGCGATCTGCGCTCCGACGTGAGCCTCCTCAAAGATCAGATAACGGTGTTGCGAAAGCTGCTCGCTGACGTCCTTTCATTGACGCCCTTTCCGGAGAAAACGCTGCTCAACGTCAACCTGCCGCCGCTCCGTGGGGAAGACATAAAAGGCGTCCGCCTCACCCGGCTCGGCCGCCGCGTTTATTCCGATTCGCTTAAGCCAATGCAGGATCCATGGGGACGGCAGATCTATTGGATAGGCGGCGGGTCGATCGAGTGGTCGGGCGATTCCGATTCCGATTTCCGCGCCATTGAGGAAGGCTACATCTCTGTGACTCCGCTTCATCTCGACCTCACCCATCACGCGATGCTCGAATCGGCGGAGAGCTGGTGGCCGCAGCCGTAGAGCAGGAATTTCGCGGCGCGCGCAGACGCCTCGTCGAGACGCTCCAGCAGAATGGAATTCGCGATCTCTCCGTTCTCCACGCGATCGACGAGACGCCGCGCCACCTTTTCGTTCCCACCGGCGTGCGCCATCGCGCCTACGAGGACTCGGCACTGCCGATCGGGAACGGACAGACCGTATCCCAGCCGTCCATTCACGCGCGGTATCTCGAGTTGCTGAAACTCACCGGTGAGGAGAAAGTGCTGGAGATCGGAACGGGGTCGGGATACCAGACGGCTCTGCTGTCACGACTCGCGGCGCAGGTTTTCTCGATTGAAAGAATTCAGGCGCTCCTCGATCGCGCACGCGAGATCGTTCAGCAAATCGGACTGCGCAACGTCTCCTTTCTGCTCGGCGACGGCACGCTCGGCTGGCGGCAGTATGCGCCATACAACGCCATCCTCGTCGGTGCTGGAGCGCCGGAGCTGCCGAAGACATACTTCGAGCAGCTTGCGGAAGGCGGGCGAATTCTGATTCCTCTCGGAAATCTCGAAGAGCAAATGCTGCACATGTTCACCAGGCGCGGAAATCAGCTCGAGGAGATCGAGATCGCCCCCGTTCGGTTCGTGCCGCTTTTGGGAAAGCACAGCTGGGAGGCGCGGTGACCTCTGCTTTCGGGCGTCCATACGTCGCCGGTTCGACGACGCCAAAGCAGCCGCCCGGCGACATGCCGTTCGTTCTCTTTCCGCCCTACGTGCACGGCAGAGCGTCCGCGACGTCATGGGAGGTTGAACAACCGGTCACGGCGCGCGAGACGCAGAGCTCCGCTGAGCTTCCATCGATTCAACAGTTCGTCGACGAGCTTCCGTCGATCTCGGAATTCACCGCGGAGGAAACGGAAACTCCCGCAGCGTGGCCGTCATCGCAGGAAGTAGAGCCGGCCCAGGCACAGAGCTTCGCGTGGCCGACGTGGGGCGTTTCGGAACAGCCGGTTCCACCGAGTGCGTGGGAGACCGACGATTGGCAGGGCTACGACTGGGGCGCAGCCGGTCGGCTGGCTCATGCCGAGCCCGATCCTGCCGCGGAAGCATGGGCATCCACGGATTGGAGCGAGCCGACGCATGCTCGCGCTTCGAGACAATCGGCTGCCGAAGCGCTGGCAAGCGCGCTCGACCAGATCGCGCGAAGGATTCGGGATGGTGAGCTGAGCGTACCCGGCGCTGACACCGTAAAGGACCAGGCGGCGATAACGGCTGCTCTCGCGGCGGTGCTCGGCATCAAGAGATAAATGGACGAGAAGACGCTCCACCTTATAGTGAAGGGAAGCGTGCAGGGCGTCGGATTCCGCTGGTTCGTGGTCGACGCTGCGCGCCGCCTCGATCTCGCCGGGTGGGTGAAGAATCGCGATGACGGAGCGGTGGAAATTGCAGCGTCGGGACGCAGTGACGCGCTCACCAGGCTCGAGCTGGCAGTGAAGGACGGCCCACGTGGTGCCCATGTCGCCGATGTTGTTCGAAGCGAAGCAAAAAGCCTCGCGCCCCTCGAGCGACCGTTCACAATCTCGCGGTAAAGCGTTTCTCGCGCTTGAGGAAGCGAGCGGAATGCGATTAACTTGCTATCCGCCCCGGCCCCCGTAGCTCAGGTGGATAGAGCAGCAGTTTCCTAAACTGTTGGCCGGGTGTTCGAGTCACCCCGGGGGCGTACCAGCCAGTTGAAGCGAAGCACACTTTCTTTCTCATAAACTCCGAACAGCAAATGGCAGTCAAACAACCCGTCGCTCCTGTTGCTCCTTATCGCATAAATGATGAAGACTCCTTCGCCGAATGGGTTTCGGTTAACAGGACCGCGCTCATGTGGGGCGCGGTCATCGTCGCGATCGCGATAAGCGGCCTCTGGTTCTACAAGAGGTCGCAGGAGCTGAAAGCGTCCCGCGCGGAAGCCGCGTACTACCAAGCACGCAGAGAAGCCGCGGCGGGGAACGCGCAGCTCGCCGAATCGGATCTCCGAAACACCGCTGAACGCTATGCCGGCACTCTGGCCGGAACGCAGGCGCGGATGTACCTCGCGCAGCTCCTGTATTCGGAGAGGAAATTCAAGGAAGGGATCGAGCAGCTGAAGTCCGCCGAGCAGCACCTCGGCCGGAAGGACGATTTCGCCGCGTCGGTACACCGTCTCCTGGCAAACGGCTACGAGGAGGTCGGCGACTTCGTGAATGCCGCAGCCCAGTATCACGTGGCCGGAGAGACCACGCGCTTTCCCGAGGACAGGAACCAGTACAAGGCCTACGAGGCCCGGGCGCTGATGTCGGCGGGTAAGAGAGCGGAGGCCATGGCGATCTGGCAGGATCTGAGCAAGGACGAAACGAGCCCGTTCGCTCTGGAGGCCAAACTGAGGATCGGCGAGCTTGAGGCGGCTCCGGCTAAGGTTTAGGCAGCCGCGCCGCAGAGTCGAAGCCCGCCGTTTGGCGGGCTTTTTTTGTTTGCTACTGAGCGCCATTCGAGCTTGCCGGGCAGATCTGCTCAGGGGCGAGGCACCGGTAAATGCAGCAGGGGTGGCAGTGGCCTTATGCTTCAACCTGGCTGAGCCAGCGACGTGGAGCCGCTAGGGCTCTGAGCGGCACGGGGGGCTCCTATCTACTGCTAAGGGCATATGCGTATAAGATATGTTATGTAAACTAAACCCTGGGGATAAATGTGGACAAGACAAATACCTGCTCCGCTACCCCCACCCAATTGTGTCTCGCGAGTTAGACGCGCTAGCCGCAATCGGATAGGAAATGCCCCGCTTCCGCCATCATCGGCGCGGAGGCGCGGCAGACTGTCAGGCCAGCTCTCCCAGCGTACCCTTGAAAACAATTCGTCCTTCGCCGCGAAGCGATGGAAACCACTGATTGCCGGCCTGACGCAGCTTGACCGTGAGCGGCTTCCCGGAACGGGTCTGGAGCCGAGTTTCGGGGCCGGATTCGCCCCAAGCCGCAAGCATGATGGCGGCGGCCACGGCGCCTGTTCCACAGGCCAGGGTCTCCCCTTCCACGCCACGTTCATAGGTACGATAGGCCCAGTGACCGCCGCCGCCAGCCAGGAAGTTCACGTTGGCGCCGTCCTTTAGCGTGGGATGACGTCTCAGGCTGGATCCGCGGGCCGGAAGGTCAATCTGCTCGAGATCAGGCACTTGAATGACGACGTGAGGAACACCCACAAGGGCGAACCCAAGCCGTTTCTCGGCCCCTGACCGTCCGAGCTCGGTGGCGTCAGGCCGCACCACGTCAACGGGCTCGAGATCTATCTCCGGTAGCCCGCTAGTCATTCGCGCGCGAAGGTTTCCGGCATCCGTCTCGAGGGTGAATTCCCCGTCTGGAACCAAGCCAATCTCGATCGCCAGCCTGGTGCTGCAGAGGCTGGCATTACCGCACAGTGAGGCTCTGGAGCCATCGGCGTTATAGTAGCGCATTCGAACGCTCCGGTCACCGGAAGCTTCGAGGAAAACGACCCCGTCGGCGCCTACTCCCACCCCGCGGCGGCACAGCGTGGTGATGAAGCCCGGATCTTCCAGATGCTCGTAGCTGCCCGCGCCCGGATCGAAGATCACGAAGTCGTTTCCGGACCCCGTCATCTTATGGAAAGGAATTCCGAACCGGTGCGGGCTCACACCTTGCCCGTGAGCGACCACCAGCGAAGGCGCCAGACCATCCAGACCGCCTCGCGCACGATCTTCTTCGACATCTTGCTCTGCCCCGACGTGCGGTCTACGAAGACGATCGGAATTTCGACGATCCGGAATTTCTTCTTCCAGGCGCGATAGCTCATCTCGATCTGAAACGCGTAACCATTTGAGCGCACGGCGTTTAGATCGATCGTCTCAAGTACTTTCCTGCGGAAGCACTTGAACCCTCCGGTAGTGTCATAGACCGGCAGGCCGGTCACGGCGCGGGCGTACAGGTTGGCCAGATAGCTGAGTATGAGCCGGCTCATTGGCCAATTCACCACGTTTACCTGTCCGTTCTGGTATCGGGAGCCGAGGACTACGTCGGCACCCCGTATTTCCCTGAGGAAGATCGGCAGCCGGTCCGGATTGTGAGAGAAATCGGCATCCATCTCGAAGATATAGGCGTAGTCACGTGCGAGCGCCCAACGAAATCCTTCGACGTACGCCGTGCCCAATCCCAGCTTCCCAGCCCGGTGGATGACATTCACGCGCGGGTTGGACGCCGCGATCATGTCCGCCATTTGACCGGTGCCGTCGGGCGAGCCGTCGTCTACGATGAGCATTTCGAGTGACGCGTCCCGGGCGAGCACCGCATCAACGAGACGACTGATGTTGCTCTTCTCGTTGTATGTCGGAACGATGACGAGAGCGCGGTCAGGCAACGCGACGCCTCTCTGCGACGCCACCACCGATGAGAAGCAGCAACGCCGCTGTGATGGCAACCAGTGTCACCGCTTTCCCGGTGCGATACTCGGGACTGTCGAAGACGAGAGAGATCTTTCTCGCGCCCGCAGGTAGCTCGATTCCGATCAACGTGTAATCCACCCGTCCCACCGCAGCCGAGCGGGCATCGACCGTTGCGCGCCATCCCGGATAGTAATTCTCGGAAACGACGAGCGCCGAGCCCGCGGGCGCCGGAGCACTGAGCTCCATGTCGGCGCGTCCCGCTTCGTAATGCGTGACCGAGCTGGTGATCGCCAGCGGTGGTGGCAATGTCTGAAGTCCCGTGACCGCGTGCACGGCGGCAGACGTGTCGAAGAGTGCAGCGCGCCCCACTTCAAATCGCGGATTCAACACTGTCGGAAGAACTGCGTCGTCGGGCGCCTTCACTATCACCGGCGCGAACCAGGAATAAGGGCTTTCTCCGGGCAGACGGAATAAATAGTTGTCGTCTCCGGACGAGTTTCGAACCGGGCCCGCAACGCGCTGGATGTTGGCGATGAATCCGACGTCCGGGACGTTAGTCATCAGGTATTTGACATTCAGCAGGCGCCACACGTTGGGATTTACCAGCTGGCTGTAGTCTTCCTGCGCACCGAGCAGCTTGTCATAGCGGCTGAGCTGATTCCCGTGATAACCGAGAACGCTGCGCACGTCGTGAACCCAAAGCGCGTCGCCGCCGAGAAAGGGATCGGGCGCTTCCGTCATCGCGAGCGCGACGGCGAGAACCCGCGTCGGCTGTGGCTCTTTCCTGATCGTATCTATCAGTGCATTTCCGGCGAAGAGCTGCGCCGCCGGCGCCGAGAAGATCCAGTAGTAGCGCATGATCGTCCACAGGTCGGCGATGCAGAGAACGGTCAGCGCCTGCGCGAACGGTTTCGGCGCAATGCGATTTCTGAGGAACGCGATCACCAGGCCGGCGGTCAGCGCGACGAATGCGAACGATCTCCACGCGCCGGCGATCACGGCGCCCGCATTCGCCGAGATGCGCTCGAACTCCCGGTCAGTGGTGATCGCGTGAGCGAATCCCGTCAGGCCGCCGATCGATGCGATGAGGGCGATAACGGCGGCAGCGATTCCCCAACCGATGACGTACTTCGTCGCGACTTGTCTCGACAGAATGCGCTCCGTTCCAACACACGCGAGAATCGCGATCGCGAGCGCGCCGACGAAGAAAATCGTCGCCGGAGCGCGGAAGAATTTCGTGCCCGGGACTAGTGCGTAGGGTAAGTGATAGAACGGTGTATGTCCGCCGAGCGACCAGAGGAGCGCTATCGCGAGCGCACTTATCCAGAAGTAAAGGTGGCCGCGATTCTTATCCGACCGAAGCCGGATGAACGCAGCCCCCATCAGCATCAGCACGACGACGCCGACGTACTCGCTATGAAGATGTATGCGGTTTCTGCCCCAGTATGCGTCGAGCATCCCGGAGAACTGCGGGAGATATGTATTCAGCAGCTCTTCCGGAGGCCATGCATAAGAAGTCGCGGCCTGATAGCTCGGCAATCCTCCAGCTCTCGGTGACCATGGCACATACGCCTTTACCGGCAGATACTGGATCGCTCCGATCGCGAGGCCGATTACCACGGATGCGAGCGCGAGTCCAAGACGCTTCACCGCCGCACCGCGGGGAAGCGCGGATCCGTCCATGCGCGAGAACGCCAGGTAGAGCGCATACGCGCCGCAGGCGAGGAGCGTGTACTGGAGGAGCTGAGGGTGCGGGCTCAGAACGGAAAGCCCGATCGAGAGGGCGAAGACGCCCCAGCTCCAACCCGTTCCTCGACGGAAGCCGACGTAAAGCATCCAGAGCGCGAGCGGAAAGAGCGCGCTGACGAAGAGCTTTCCGTCGTGGCCGGGCGACACGAGCGAAGCGATCTGCCCGCCCATCATGTAGGCGATTCCGCCGATGAGACTACCGTAGAATCCGTAGCCGATGGCGCGGAGAAAACCGAACGTGAACAACCCGGCGAGGAAAAGGTGGATCACGAATCCCCACGTCATTGCCGCGTCCGTCGGCATCACCATGCGGAGGAGAAACGTCGGGTAGAAAATGTCGCCGTGCATTGCGGCGACGTACGGCAAGCCGCCAAAGATGTACGGATTCCACAGCGGGAAGTGACCGGCGGTTCTCAGCGTCTGTGCGGCGAATTCACGAAACGCGTAGCCGGCGATGTACTGGTCGCTGTGCGGGCTGACAAGAAATTTTCCGCCGAGCGCCGGATAGCAAAGCGAGAGCGCCGCCGCGGCATAGACGACCGAGGCCCAGCCGAAAGCGAAGCGCGGCGCCGGAAGCGCCGCGGTTTTCGATTGAGCCGGAGCCGCCGGCGCTGATTCCCTCGATCGAGCCATGTGTTCAGATTGAAGTTTCGCGCCGCCGCACTGCGGCGACGGCGATGAATATTCCGCTGGGAATGAGCTCGACGATCGTCAGCCAGAGGCGTGCCGTAAGAGCAACCAATGCCGCGTCGCCCTCAGTCGCAAGTCCGAACTGAGCCATTCCCGCCGCAAGAGCGACTTCCCTCACGCCCAATCCGGCCGGAGCGATCGGAGAGATGAATCCCAGTATGTAAGCTGCGGTGTAAACTGCGATGTATGACAATGTCGCGCCAGGCGCGCTGCCGAGGACGCCGGTAGTGAAAATCCGGAACGCGACGCCGTAGAGAATCCATGTTACGCCGGCGGCAATCGACGCGCCCCACACTGTGCCTGCGGGAATGCGCGGCTCCTGGATTTCCCTGCCGGTGATTCGCCCAATGACGCGCGTCAGCGGCGGAAGAATTCTGGGTGCGAACAGAATCAGCCCGACGAGAACGAGGGCCGCCGCGCCGACAAGAAGTGGCTGCCCGATGAGCTCCGATCCGGTAAGCAGCACCACAGCGAGGCCCAGTGTCAGGGTGAGCATTTGCATGATGACTGACGAAGCCGTCGCAGCGACAGCGGAGATTCCGCGATTGCGCGACATGACCCCCATCGCGGTCAGCGACCACACGTTCCCCGGGACGTACTTGCCGAGATTGGAGATGCACCAGATGCGGGCGGCACTCAGATAGTTGAGCCGTCCGCCCCACGCCTGCAGCACCCGGCGCCATCCTTCGATGAGAACCGCATAGGTCGCGAGCACGATGAGAGACGCAAGCAGCAGCGATCCGCACTTCAGATGCACGTGAATGAACCTCGCTTCCGCGAGGTTCCACTGGTCGAAGAGTGCGCGACCGGCAAAGAGGAGAACCAGGCCGGCAAAGATCCACTGCGCGGCCCGGAACAGATTACGTCGCGTTACCGCCAATCTGACGATAGATGTCGGCGTATTTTCGCGCGGAAGATTCCGGCGCGAAGGTCGAGAGCGCGTAGAGCCGCCCCGCCCTTCCAAGATCCCGGCCGCGCGACTCGCTCTCGAGCACGGAGTCGATGCCCCGCGCCAAAGCGCGGTAATCGCCCGGGGGAACGAGAATCCCCGTGCGCTCGTTCTGAATGATGTCGCGCAGTCCACCCGAATCGAACGCGACGACCGGCGTCTCGCAGAGCAGCGCTTCGATTGCGACCATTCCGAGGCCTTCATCGGTGGACGGCACCACGACCGCGGACGCCCGCTGATACAACCTCGCGAGCTCGGGCTGTCTCAAATGTCCGTGCCAGCGCACTCGCGCGGCGATCCCGCGCTCCGCGGCGATTTCTTCGAGCGTGCTCCGGCCGGGGCCGTCGCCGATCACGTCGAGGGTCGCATCGCTTCGAAGCTCGGCCATCGCGCGCAGAAGCTGCTCGGCTCCCTTCTGTCCGTTCAAACGCCCGACGAAAAGGAGTCTTCCCTTCTCACGCACGCCACCCGGCGAAAACAGATCGGTCGCCACCGGCATCGGCGCAACGATCGGGTGCGACGCGGGAACGAGCTTCCTGACCTCGTCGGAGAGCCAGTGGGAAACAGTCGTGACCGCCGCCGAATGCTGGAGGACATGTCTGAAGAGCGGTCTCGCCACGCCGACCTGCCGGGCGAGGCGGAGATCGGTGCCGTGCATGGTCGTGACCATCGGCACATGAGAGAGGCTGCCCAGCCACGCGCCGACGACGCCGCTCGGAAACCACCAGTGCGCGTGGATCGCCCGCGGCACGAAGTTGCGCCGCGCGCGCACGGCCTGGATGAAGTCCGCTCCGAGGAATCCGACGAGCGCGAGACGCGCGCTCCAGGAGGAGGCGACGTCCTTCGCCATGTTTCCGGTGTAGGCCAGGCGCTCGAAGCGGCGCGGCGCGTAGCGAAAGCGGGAAACGGCTATCCCCTCTATCTCTTCATGAGCAGCCAGGCCGGCTGCCGCCGGCGCGACAACCTGAACGTTGACTCCTTCGTGGCCAAGCGCCCTTGCCAGACGAAGAATGAACGACCCAGCTGCATCTCCCGGAGATCGAGGGAAGGAATGCGTGAGGAAGAGGACGTTCATTCGCGGGACTGAAGTGTCTCGCGCGCTCGGGATAATTCGTCGAGCTGGCGCCGGACTTCGCTCAGCTCGGAGCGCTGGGCGGCGATGAGCTCGCCGATCATGCCGGTGGCGAAGAAGACGCTGCCCACCGTGAGGCAGGTCTCGATGAGATTGAGGAGCGGCCGGAAACCGACGCCGCCGATCACTCGCCAGAGGATCGCACCGATTCCTACGAGAGTCCCGATGAGAAAGAGAACCGCCCCCATCATCCCGAACAGGAGCAAGGGCTTGCGCGAAAACCTCAGCTCGAACCAGACGGCGAGCATGTCGAGGACGCCGACGGGAATTCTTCCAATTCCGAATTTCGAGATGCCTGCATTCCGCGGATAAAGCGGCACGGGCACTTCGGATACCGTGAACCCCTGCGCTGCGGCCATCACGACGAGGTAGCGATGCCAGTCCGGGCGGATGGGCAGTGACTCCATCACTTCCCGCCGGTAGGCCTTCACCGAATTGAGATCGCGCACGGGGACGCGGAAGAGGGAGCGACTCAGCCGATTGTAGATCCCGGAAACGAATGCCTTCTCATATTTCCCCTGCTTGTATCCGGTGACGATGTCCGATTCGCCGCCGACAATCGGCGCAACGAGCCGCGGAATGTCTTCCGGTTTGTACTGAAGATCAGCCGGGTAGAAAACGAGAATCGACCCGCGCGCGTTAAGAAAACCGGTGCGCAGCGCGTCAGCGATTCCGCGGCACGACTGATGCCTCACGGCGCGGAGAAAGGGATAGCGAGACTTCAGCTCGCCAAGAACTTTCCAGGTGTCATCGACAGACCCGTCATCGACGACGACGACCTCATAAGCGCCGCCCGCGTTGTGAAATGCGGCCTTAGCCTGCTGCATGAAAAGCGGCAGGTTTTCCGCCTCATCCTTCGCGGGGACGAGCACGCTGACAATCGGATGATCCACCATCGGCACGTCATGGGCGGCGGTTAGCTCGAGTTTCGGATTGTCGATCGAAACGCTCATACACGCTTCCGCATTCTGGCGGAGAGCACTCCGAGTTGATCGCGATACTTGGCTACGGTGCGGCGCGCGATCTGGACTCCACTCTCGCGCAGAATGTTGACGATCGCCTGATCGGTGAGCGGGTGCCGCGGATCCTCTTCCTGGACGAGTTTCTGCAGCTGCGCCTTGATTCCCCGCGCCGAGACGTCTTCGCCGTCGGTGGTGGCAAGCCCGGATGAGAAGAAGAACTTGAGGGGAAGAACGCCGCGCGGAGTCTGAACGAATTTTTCGTTGGTGACCCGGCTGACCGTCGATTCGTGCATGTTGATGACTTCGGCAACTTCGCGAAGGGTCAGCGGCTTAAGGAACTGGATGCCCTTCTCGAAGAACTCGCGCTGCCGCTCGACGATGTAGTTCATGACCTTGAGCATGGTCTGCCGGCGCTGCTCGATCGCCTGGATCATCCAATTCGCGGAGTTGAGCTTATTGGAGATGAACTCCTTGTTCTCACCCTCGAACTTCTTCTTGTCGCGCGCGATCTCCTGGTACGCTTTGCTGAGCTTTAGCCGCGGCAGGTTCGCGTCGTTCAGAAAGACGTGGTACTTGTCGCCGATCTTTTCGACGACGAGATCGGGAATGATGTAATTCTCGTCTCCCGAGGTGAACTGTAGGCCCGGCTTGGGATCGAGCTTCGCGATTTCGTCGGCCGCCTTTTGAACGTCGGCGGCGCTGATGCCGAAGCGTTTCGAGATTTCGCTCCAGCGGTGATTGATCAGCTCGTCGAAGCAGTCGCGGACCAGGCGGTACGGAATCGAGTCGACGAGCTTCGCTTCCTTCAGCTGGAGGAGCAGGCATTCACGCAGGTCGCGGGCGCCGACGCCGGCGGGATCGAGGCCCTGAATGACGCCGAGCATGCTGTTCCCCTCTTCGAGCGTGTACACGGGAACCTTGCCTTCGCGGCCGGCATCTTCGGCGGCGCGTGTCACGACTTCGTTCAGGGCCGCGACGATCTCCTCGACAGTGGACGCCAGATATCCGTCCTCGTTGATGTTCCCGATGAACTCGTCGGCGAGGACCATCTGCCGCGGACTGAGCTCGAGCAGGCTGACCTGATCGCGAAGGTGATCGCCGAGGTCGCGGCTGGCGACGGTGACCGGCTCGAAGTACTCGCGCTCCTCGTACTCTTCGCGGCGCCCGCCGGCAGTGTCGAACCCATCGAGGAGAATCTCCTCCCAATCGATCTCGCCGGTACGTTCTTCCTCCGCTTCAGTCTTGGGGGCCTGCTCGGTCTCGGCCTCCTGCTCTTCCTCCTCTTCCTCTTCGGCCTCGACGAGATCGAGGAAGGGATTGTTGAGCAGCTCCTGCTTGAGATGCTGCTGCAGGTCGAGGAGCGGCATGTAGAGAAGATCCATCGCCTGGTAGAGGCGCGGATTGATCTTGAGCTCCTGGCGAAGCTGCGTCGACTGGTTGAGGCCCGGCTTCATTGTGCCACCGCCGGCTCGGGCTCGGCAGCGAAGCGCTGGCGCAGACGCGCCGTCAAAGTCGGACCCAAATAGATATCGGCGACGACGTCGTCAAACACGAGATCGCGAACCGTGCCGCCGACCTTCACCTGCCCGTCGAACATGATGTACGCGCGGTCGACGATGTCGAGCGTCTGCTCGACGTTGTGATCGCTGATGAGAACGCCGATACCGCGATGGCGGAGGCCGGCGACGATTGTCTGAATGTCGTGCACCGCGATCGGATCGACGCCCGCAAACGGCTCGTCAAGCATCATGAACTTCGGACTCGTAACCAGTGCACGGGTGATCTCGAGGCGCCGCCGCTCGCCGCCGGAAAGTGCATATGCCTTGCTCTTGCGCAGTCGCTTGATGTTCAGCTCGCCCAGTAGCTCCTCGAGCCGCGCGCCCCGCTGCTCAGGAGTGAGAGGCAACGTCTCGAGGATTGCTAAAATGTTGTCTTCCACGGACAGCTTGCGGAAGACTGAGGGCTCCTGTGAAAGATAGCCGATGCCGCGGCGCGCCCGCTGGTACATCGGCATCTTCGTGATGTCCTCTCCATCCAGGAGAATCCGGCCCGACATGGGCGGGATGAGGCCGACAATCATATAAAAGGTCGTGGTCTTGCCGGCGCCGTTCGGTCCGAGCAAGCCGACGATCTCGCCCTGCTGCAGGCGAAGCGCGACGTCATTCACGACCGCGCGGCGGCGATAAACTTTTGTGAGACCCTCCGCCTCGAGGATGCTTCCGCCGACAACTTGAGCCTCCGGTAGGTTGCCGAACTGGAAGCGGGAGTATTCGCCTGTCTTGAACGCGGCCTCGGCGACGCGCTCACGGAGTGGCGCGATCTCCGCCCATATCGCCGGATGGATCCGGACGGGCGTCTCGAAGAGCTCGGGCGCCTGCTTTATCGGCGCGAGAAGTCCCGCCTCACTGAGCCTCGGGAGCACCGACGTCAGAAGATACGCGCCGACTTCGTCGAGGCCGAGTCTTCCCGCTTCGCGCTCGGCGTCCTTGCCCTCCGCTCTGAGGGCGTGGAGATAATCGTCGCGGTACGACACCGCCATGTCATGCACCGTCGTTGCGCCGTCATCACCCGCGGCGCGGACGATTGCGTGAAAGGCGAACGCATCAACACGCTCACTCTTCTCGAGCTGCGCGAGCGCCGCTTCGACTTTCGGCGGCAGCGACGCCCGCGGTCTGATCGGCTCGCCGTTATCCATCAATGCTTGATCCGAGGTCCGACGGCCGGCGGAGTGGCGGGCGCCCTTGTCGGCGGCGAGACGGGGAGAGTCGTGCGCGTGGACGATGCGGTCACGGGCTCAATGTAAACACCCGCCGCCTGATCGGTCACCACTACCGTGCTGACTTTTCCGGTCGTGAAGAGTGCCGTGATTTCCCTGCCCCGCACGTAGTTCACCGACGGGCGGTTCTTCGGCGCGTTGGAGCTTCGCGTGTGGAAGTACGATCGCGCGTCAACCGACGCGATGACGCGCCTGACGAGCGGCCGGCTGGTCGTATCTCCCGTTTTGAGCGAATCAAAGAGCGCGACGATGGTGTCTCCCATCATCCAGTCACGTTCGGCCGAGATGATCGTCGCAGTGTCGGGAACGCTGTTGGCGAACGCTTTCCGGATTGCATGCACTTCCCGTATCCTCTGTCCCGGGAGGAGCGCGTCGATCGAATCAGCGATTATCTCCCGGTCGGGCGCGATCGCATTTGCGCGGTGCGGTCCCCACGCGGTGGCATGCTGGACGGCGTTCTCCGAAAATCGGAGATCGATTGTGTCCGACACGAGCTCGATGTCCTTGCTGAGAGCATGACCGTGCGGAGCAGCGACAACGCGATCGATCTCGCGCTGACTCGAGTAAATGTCGATGACATCCCCGGTGAGCGTGAATTGCCGGTCTCCCTTCCCTTCGACGGAGGGAGAGCGCATGAGGCGCGCGAAGTTGCGGGCACCGTCGAGAAAAGCGGAGTCCCCCTTTGCGACGAGGTCCGGTCGCGTCAGCTGCACCTGGCCGGAGGCGTAGGTCAGACTGTCTCCGTCCATGATCACGAGATTGGCTACGACGTGTGCCTTCTCCGGCGCCTTCCGGCCAGTTGTATCAACCTGAACGATGTCGAACACCGGATGATTGGGGGCAATGAGACGCGAAACCGGACGCTGCGCAGTGGCGCGGTAGTAGTCTGCAACCGGTCCGTGCATAGTGCTGCCATTGCTGAAAACACCGACGACGTCACCCTCGGCGTGAAGGTGATCGTCCGACTGAAAGTACGTCATGCGCCGCGCATCGACCTTCGCCCGCGGCTCGGTGTAGTGCACGTTGCCGATGAGATAGAGGAGACCCTGCTCCTCGTAGTACTCGGCGCTGTCGGCGGTGACCTGGTTGTTCTGTCCACTGCAGTGACCCACCACGCCCCCGCCGGAGTAGGTGTTGTACTTGCCCGATGGAAGCTTGATGAGGTTAAGGCGTGTCGCCGGCGTGTTCGTAAAAACCAGATTGCAGTTGCGGGGCAAATCCTGCGCGCCGACCGGGACGGCAATAAATGCGGCGGCCAAAAGCGCGCGCTTCAGCATTGTCAGCGGCGCTGCGAAGATGGAGGCGCGGACACCTGACCGGCGTAGCCGCTGGCTCCGCGCAGAATGCGAATGTTGTTCAGGTTCGGGTCGGACCTGAAGCCAATGCCCTCCAAACGGCGATTCGGCTCGGTGAGGACGAACGCGCTGTCGCTGGCGATCTCGTTTTTCGTCTGATCGTAGCTGAGCTCCTGCGTCGTGAGCCTGCGCCCGTCCTCAGATACGACAACCACGTTCTTGCGTGCGATCATGCTTCCGGTGCGGCTGTTGTACGTCCCTCTCCTCGACGTCAGAACCGCGTCGCGAGCTCCCGTCGCGGTGAAGAAGTTCGTAAGGACTGGCGCCAGCTCGATTCGCGTGTTGTCGTTGAAGAAAAACGCCGTATCGGCATTGAGTTCCGCTCGCTGCAAGCCCTTGTCGGTAAGATTGAATTTTGCGCCCCACATGACCTGATCGGCTGAGTCGGCAAGCACCGAATGCCCGACCGCGGGCGGCTGTTTTTTCGCATTGCAAGCGCATAGCACGACAAGCACGGCGACGGCGGCAATCCGGACGAATGTCACGCCACACCCGCCCGCATCAAGTCATGAAGATGGACGACGCCGACAATGGCGCCTCCGTCATCGACGACCGGCATGGCGATCACGCCGTGCTTCTCCATGCGGTACACGACCGCGCTCCCAAGCTCGTCGGCACGACACGTTTTCGGCGATTTGTTCATCACGCTCATTACGGGAACCGGAAAAACATTCTCCTCCCGCTCCATGAGCCGCGAGAGATCCCCGGTGGTTACGACGCCGGCGATATGCGATTCCGAATCCACTACTATCGCGATGCCGCGCCGCTCGGCGAGCTGAACGATCGCGTCACGCATCGTCGCCGATTCCGGCAGAATCGGAAGCTTCCCGGTCACCATGATGTCTTCGACGCGAGTGAGAAGTTTCCGGCCGATTGCCCCGCCCGGATGCAGGCGCGC
>Ga0137373_10003737_pt1 | contig 16609 bp, 12 predicted proteins | sample SagtaG_5_FD_104912 | JGI IMG/M metagenome (GOLD analysis project Ga0137373, IMG submission 104912) | Vadose zone soil microbial communities from Sagehorn Ranch, Mendocino, California, USA - Sage1_R_80_16 metaG | ecosystem: Environmental > Terrestrial > Soil > Vadose zone | place: USA...
CCAGCCGCCGAAGTAGCCCTGCACCGCCCCCGCCACGATACCGATCACCGAGCTCGCCAGCGTCAGCGTCAGGCCGAACAGCACCGAGATGCGGAAGCCGTAGATCAGCCGCGCGGCCAGATCCCGCCCCTGGTCGTCGGTGCCGAGCCAGTTGTCCCGCGACGGAGGCGCCGGCACCGGCACCGGCAGCCGATAGTTGATGGTGTCGTAGCGGTAGGGGATGGGCGGCCAGAGCACCCAGCCCTTCTCCGCGATGAGCCGCGCGACGGCGGGATCCCGGTAGTCCGCTTCCGTCGGAAAGACGCCGCCGAAGGTCGTCTCCGGGTAGGCCCGGAGCACCGGGAAGTAGAACCGCCCCTCGTACCGGACCACGAGCGGCCGATCGTTGGCGATCAGCTCGGCGAACAGGCTCAGAACGAACATGACGAGGAAGATCCAGAGGGACCAGTACCCGCGCTGGTTGGCGCGGAAGTTGTGCAGCCGCCGCCGGGTGAGCGGGCTCAGGCGCTGGCCGAAGAGCCTGCCGGGCGCCGCCATGCTCAGATCTTCCGGCTGGCGAAATCGATGCGCGGATCGACCATGACGTAGGTCAGGTCGCTGATCAGGTTCAGCACGAGGCCGATCAGCGTGTAGATGTAGAGCGTGCCGAACATGATGGGGTAGTCGCGATTGATGGCCGCCTCGAAGCCGAGGAGCCCAAGACCGTCCAGCGAGAAGATCACCTCGACCAGGAGCGCGCCCGTGAAGAGGATGCCGACGAAAGCGGCGGGGAAGCCGGCGATGACGAGCAGCATCGCGTTGCGGAAGACGTGGCCGTAGAGCACCCGCCGCCGGGTGAGCCCCTTCGCCCGCGCCGTGATCACGTACTGCTTGTTGATCTCCTCGAGGAAGGAGTTCTTGGTCAGCATCGTGAGCCCGGCGAAGCCGCCCACGACGAGCGAGACGACCGGCAGCGTGATGTGCCAGAAGTAGTCGGCGAGGCGCGCGGGCCAGGCGAGCTCGTGCCAGTTGGCCGAGACGAGGCCGCGGAGCGGGAACCACTGGACGAAGCTGCCGCCGGCGAAGAGGACGATGAGCAGGACCGCGAAGAGGAAGCCGGGGATGGCGTAACCGATGATGATGAAGCCGCTGGTCCACACGTCGAAGGCTGCCCCGTCGCGCACCGCCTTGGCGATGCCGAGGGGGATCGAGACGAGGTAGATCAGGAGCGAGGTCCACAGGCCGAGCGAGACGGACACCGGCAGCCGGTCCAGGATGAGCGCGATCACGGGCCGGTCGCGGAAGAAGCTCTGGCCGAAGTCGAAGACCGCGTAGCGCTCAATCATCTGGAAGAAGCGCGCGTAGGCGGGCTTGTCGAAGCCGTAGAGCTTCTCGAGCTGCCGGATGAACTCGGGGTCGAGGCCGCGCGCCCCGCGGTACTTGCTGGTGACCGCGCTCGCCTGCCCCCCGCCCTGAGCGCCCGCGGTCTCGCCGCCGACCGAGCCCACCCGCGCGGTAGCCTCGACGGCCGTCCCCTTGATCCGCGCGATGAGCAGCTCGACCGGCCCGCCGGGCGCCGCCTGCACGATGACGAAATTGATGACCATGATCCCGAAGAGCGTCGGGATGATCAGCAACAGCCGGCGGACGATGTAGGCGAACATGGAGCCGCGGCGAGCAGGCCGGTGGGGCTACTTGAACCCTTCGCCCTTGCGCCGGACCAGCGCCGCTTCCTTCTTCGCGTCCACCCACCAGGTCTCGAACCCGAGCGCGTACTTCGGGGAGAAGCGCGGCCGGTCGAACTTGTCCCAGTAGACGACGCGGAAGCTCTGGATGTGCCAGTGCGGGATCGCGTAGAACCCCCACAGCAGCACGCGGTCGAGCGCGCGCGTGCGGGAGATGAGACTCTGGCGGTCGGATGCCGAGATGACCAGCTCCACGAGCTTGTCCACCACCGGGTCGCGGATGCCGGCCAGGTTGCGGCTGCCGGGGATGCTCGCCCGCTCCGAGGTCCAGCTGTCCGTCTGCTCGTTGCCGGGCGAGAGCGACTCGGCCCAGACAACCACCGTCATGTCGAAATCGAAGTTGTCCACGCGGTTCTGGTACTGGGCGGTATCCACGGTGCGGACGCGCGCGGCGACGCCCAGCCGCTCCAGGTTCTTGGCGAACGGCAGGGTGATGCGCTCGAAGGAAGGATCGGCCAGCAGGATCTCGAACTGCATGGGCTCGCCGGTGCGCGCGTTGACGAGCTTCTGACCCTGGACGACCCAGCCCGCCTCCTTGAGCAGGCCGAGCGCCTCGCGCAGGTTGGCGCGGATGTCGCCCGAGCCATCGGTCACGGGGGGCTGGTACTCCTTGGTGAACACCTCGGGCGGGATGCGGCTGCGAAACGGCTCGAGGACCTTGAGCTCCTCGGGGCCCGGCAGGCCGCTGGAGCCCAGCTCCGAGTTGGAGAAGTAGCTCTTGGTTCGCGCGTAGGCGCCGTAGAAGAGATTCTTGTTGGTCCACTCGAAGTCGAACGGGTAGCCCAGCGCCTGCCGCACCCGGCGGTCCTGGAAGATCGGGCGCCGGGTGTTGAAGACGTACGCTTGCATCCCGGTGGGGACCTGGTTCGGAATCTCTTCCTTCTTGACCAGGCCCTGGGTGACGGCGGAGACGTTGTAGGCCGTGGCCCAGTTCTTCGCCCCGTTCTCCTGGCGGAAATCGTACTGGCCGGCCTTGAACGCCTCGAGCGCCACCGTGCTGTCGCGGTAGTAATCGTAGCGGATGGTGTCGAAGTTGTTCTGGCCCACGCGGACCGGGAGCTTGGCACCCCAGTAATCCTTGACGCGACGATAGACGACGGAGCGGCCGGCGTCCACGGACTCCACGCGGTAGGGTCCGCTCCCGAGCGGCGCCTCGAGCGTCGTCTTCTCGAAGTCGTGCTTGCTCCAATAGGCCCTGGGGAGCACCGGCATCTGGCCCGCGATGAGAGGCAGCTCGCGATTGTCGCCGGGGCCGAAGCTGAACTTCACCTTGCGCAGCCCGAGGGCTTCGGCCTTGAGGACCTGCGCGTAGTAGGAGCGATAGAAGGGGTGGCCCTTGGTCTTGAGCGCCTGGAAGGTCCAGATCACGTCCTCGGCGGTGATCGGGCTCCCATCCTGGAAGCGCGCCTCGGGCCTGAGCGTGAACGCCACCCAGGAGCGATCGGCCGGCACCTCGACGCTCTCGGCGATCAACCCGTACTCGGCGAAGGGCTCGTCGGAGGACGCGACCGTCAGCGTCTCGAAGAGCTGCGCGATGCCGGCCGCCGGCACGCCCTTGAGGATAAAGGGATTGAGGCTGTCGAAGGTGCCGATCGCCGCCAGCCGCACGTCCCCGCCCTTGGGGGCCTCGGGGTTGACGTAGTCGAAGCGCTTGAAGCCGGGCCCGTACTTGAGGTTCCCGTACATCGACAGGCCGTGGCTCTCGGTCACGCGTGGATCGGCCGCCCGCACCCCGGCGGGCGGGGCGAGCGCGAGCGACGCCGCGAGGGCGATGAGGGCGGCGGGCCACCGCATCGCGATCGATCGCCCAGCCACGGCTCTTGCACTCGCGGAGCATCTCGATCAGGACCTCCCGGCAGAGCGGAGCGCTCGTGACCTCCCGCGGGAACAGGATGCGGCAGCTATGCAGGCGCGAGCCGCTCCGCAGCCGGAGCTTGAAGCCCAGCCGATCCACGGCCACCATCCACGCCTCCTCGGCCTCCTCGCGCGCGAGCACCCGCGCGAAGGTCAAGAGCGCGCCACGGTGATCCCGGTTCATGTGCTCCAGGATGTCGGCCGCCGCCTCGGCCAGGGGATCCGGTCGCGCCGCCGCGTAGTCGTGAACAGGGAGCCAGTCCATGGCGCCGAAGCCGCCGACGAAGTACACGTCGAGGACCTCCAGCCGCCAGAACGCGAAGTCCTCGAAGTCCACCCAGTTCGACGCGTTGGGGTGCCGCTCGAGGTAAGCGGCCCGCACGGTCGCCAGACCCGCCGGCGGCACGCGATCCGCCTGGCCCATCACGGTGACGCGCCCGACTGCGAGCGGGTCCTCCGTGGCGCTCGACTCGGCCACGAACAGGCTCGCCCGCGGATCCTGCTGCAGGTTCTGGGTATGCATGGCGAGCGTGCTGATGAGAAAGAGCGGCCGCCCGGACTCATCGACCGCGTACGGCATGAGCGAGCCGAAGGGATGGCCGGGGTGGCGGCGCGAGAGCGTGGAAAGCACGCCGGTGTGCCCGCGCTGGACCAGCGTCCGGGCCCGCTCGGCATACGTGGGCTCGGGCGGCAGCGGTGCCGCGGGCATCTCCGGGGGCTCGAGGTGACGGCTCATGGACGCTCCTGGCTACAGCGTACTCCGCCCCGTCACCTTGTCGAGGAAGCGCACGAGGGCGCGGTTGAACTCGTAGGGCTGCTCCAGGTTGGAGAGATGAGAGGCCGAGCGCAGGATCGCCAGCTCGGCGCCCGGCAGCGCCGCGTGGATCTCCCGCGCCATCTCGACCGGCGTGCCGGGGTCTTCCTCCCCGACGATCACCAGGGCCGGGCACTGGAGCTCCTTCAGCCGGTCGGTCACGTTGATCTTCGGAAGGGCATGGCAGCACCCGATGTAGCCCTGGGGCGACGTACGGCGGATCATCTCCCCTACGCGCTCCAACAGGTCCTTCCGCCGCGCCCGGAACGGCGCGGTGAACCACCGCTCGAGCGTCGGCTCGACGAGGGCCTCCATGCCTTTGGCCTCGACGGTGCGGATCCGCTCCTGCCAGATCGGCGCGGCGGCCGCCGGGTAGCGGCTCGTCGTGTCGCAGAGCACCAGGCTCTGGACCATCGCCGGGTGCCGGAGGGCCCAGGTCTGACCGATCATCCCGCCCATGGAGATCCCGACGTAATGCGTCTCCTTGATGCCGAGCCCGGCGAGCAGCGCGGCCGCGTCGTCCGCCAGCTGCTCGAGACTGTAGGGCCCCGGCGGCGCGCTCGTCTGCCCGTGCCCGCGCGTGTCGAAGCGGAGGACGCGATAGCGCCCGCGGAGCGCCCCCGCCTGCTCGTCCCAGAGGGAGAGGTTGGTGCCGAGGGCGTGGCTCATGGTCACGACGGGGCCCTCGCCCTCGATGACGTAGTTGATCTCGATGCCGTTGGTGCTGTGTTTCATCGGCCTGGTCCTCCCTGTTAGCTTCTCACGATCCGCGCAATCGACGTCGAGTTGACAGCGTCATGCCTCAGAAACCTCTTTCAACCGCACCGGCTTCACCTCGTGAGAGACCTTCGTTGTCACGCCGACGTTATGCTGAACCATGAGTCGCGGCTATCGGTTATGGAATCAGGGAGAATCGGCCGAGCCTGGCGGGGCGATAGACCGCGAAGTCGCGCCGGTCGAGCGTGAAGATCCGGCCGATGCGTTCGCGTTCGGCGACCGTCACGAGGGCGGCGTCCGCCAGGTCCATGGGAAGATCCCGGTACTTGTGCATCAACCCCCGCATTCTCGGGCTGTCACTAGCTCCGAGCCGCAACAACTGCATCTTGGCGCTCTCCATCAGCTCCCAAAGTGCATCCTGTGCCCGCCAGGAGCCCAGAAGATACATCGCCTCCGTGACGACCGGCCATACTGTTCCCAGGGGGTCGCGAATAATCTCGGCCGCCTCGCGGCACCTGGCATGATGACGGTCATCCGTGTTGATCAGGGCGACCAACGGGCCCGCGTCGATCAGGATCACCGATGCTTCCGTGCAAGCAGCAGGGCACGGAATTTCTCGCCCGTGCGCTCGGACAGGTCCGGCGGTAGCCCCTTGACGGATCCGATGACATGGGCGATGGAGTCATAGAAGGATTCCCGACGTCTCGTCCGGTCTTCATCCCGGGCGAAGGCTACTAACGCCTCTCGTATCACCTCCGACTTACTCTGCCCTCTCCTGCGCGCCAGACGCCTGACGAGATTCTCGGTTTTCGCGTCGAGTCGCACGCTCGTCGGCATACAGCTCCTCCCTCTTCGTCGTACCACAAGACCGTACTACACGAGCGTACTACAACAACCCATGAAAACAAGGCCGGGCCGGCTTCGGGCCGCCTCACTCTTGCGTCGCCGTGCTCGGGCAGATCTGGTTGTAGGGACAGTAGCGGCAGGTCTGGTAGCCGGGCGTCGGGTCGAAGCGGCGCTGCCGGATACCGCGCGCGGCGGCCTCGATCGCTCCCCGCGCCTCGGCCAGGTCTTCCTCGGTCGGGCGGTGGCGGCCCGCCAGCCCGGACTCCAGGAACCGCAGCTCCACGCGCACCGGCAGGCGGCCCGTCATCTCCTTCCAGGCCAGCGCGTAGATCTTGAGCTGCAGGCTCTCCCGCGCCCGCTGGTCGGCCTTCTTCTGGTCCGTGACGTCGCTGGACTTGTAGTCCACGATGACCGCGCCGTCGGGCGTCTCGTCGACCCGGTCCAGGCGCCCCCGCACCCTCGTGGGCCCGAGCTCGAAGCCGAACTCCTGCTCCACCGCCGCCGGCTTCCGGCCCGAGGTCTCCTCCTCGTGATGAAAGCGCGTGAGCGCCTGGATCCCGGCGCGCTTGCGCTGCTCCTCGTGCTCGCGCGTGAGAAAGCCCTCGTTGCGCCAGGCGTCCTCGAAGGCCCGCAGGAAGTCCTCGAGTGAGGTGAAGTTGCCGGCCGCGCGGCGGCGGAGGTAGAACTCCACCGCCTTGTGCAGCGCGCTGCCGTACACCACCGAGTGGTGCTGGCGCAGCGGGATGCGGAGGATGTGGATATAGTGGTACTTGAGCGGGCACGTCTCGTAATCGTCCACCTGGTTGTGGCTCACGGCGAGCGGCTCGTCCTCGCGAACCGGCGCAACCCCGACCCCCTCGGGTTCGGCGGGCGGGGCGTGGCGGCGCAGCTCTTCGATGGCCTGCGCCCTGAAGGGACGCGTGGCGTCCCTGGGCAAGTCCAGGGCTTCCAGCACGAACTGGCTCACCTTCCAGCCGCGCTGATTGGGCCGATCGCCGATGTTCTCGGCACTCGTGAGATAAAGCGCCTCCTTGGCCCGCGTCATTCCTACGTAGAAGAGGCGGCGCTCCTCCTGGAGATGGACGTCCCCCGAGGGGAGGGTGTCCTTGATGAGCCCGGCCGGCATCTCGATGGGCTCGGAGCGCCGCGTGGAAGGGAACTTGTTCTGCACGCAGTTGACCAGGAAGACCACCGGCCATTCGAGCCCCTTGGCCTTGTGCACCGTGAGCACGTGGACGGCCGGCGTGTCGGTGTCGGCTTCCGCCACCGCGGGATCATCGCCGGCTTCGATGAGCGCATCGAGGTGGTTGACGAACTCGCGCACGTAGTCGTACTTGAGCACCCGCGAGGCTTCCTTCACCCGTCTGAAGAACTTGCTGACGTTCTGGACCTCCTGCTCCAGCTCGGCGGGCGCCTTGGCGTAGCGGGTCATGAGCCCGGAGTCGACGAGGAACTGGTAGAGCAGCTCGCCGGTGGGCGTCTCGCGCGCCAGCTCCATGTAGCGCTGCAGGTCGGCGACGAGCCGCCCGACGGCGACCCGGCCCTCCTCGGAGAGCTCGAGGTCGGACGGCACGGCGCGAAGCACGTCGAAGAGCCAGCGGTGCTTACGGTCCGCGTAGGTCGCGCACTTGGTCAGGTCCACGATGGGCACCTGATAGATAGCCGACGACGCCATGTAGTGCAGGCTGATGGAGTCGTCCGGGTGGGCGACGCTCCGGAGAAAGGCGATCAGGAGCCGGACCTCGGGGCGGCCGTAGAGCCCCGCATTGCCCGAGAAGGTCCACGGGATCCCGCGCATGTTGAGCGCCCGCTGGAACGGGTCGGCGTCGCTGTTGGCGCGCACGAGGATGGCGACGTCCTTGTGGGGACGTCCCCGGACATGCGCGTCGGCGATCATACCCGCGACGTGGTCGGACTCGCTCGACACGGTATCGAAGGCCAGATGCTCCGGCGGTTTGCCCACACGGAGGCCGCCGCTGGGACCCCTGGAGATCAAGCGTTTGTCGATTTTCTGGGCCACCTCCAGGCGGTCGGGGTTGTTGTGCTGAATCAGGCGGTAGGCGGCGTCGAGGATCGCCTGCGGCGATCGCCGATTTTCCTGCAGGACCACCTTCCGGGCGTCGGGATAGGTACGGTCGAAGTCGAGGATATTGCTCATGGACGCCCCGCGGAAGCGGAAGATGGCCTGATCGTCGTCGCCCACGACGGCGATGCTGCGATGGCGGGAGGCCAGGAGCTTGACAAGCTCGAACTGCGCGTAGTTGGTGTCCTGGAACTCGTCGACGAGGATGTACCTGAACCGCTCCTGATACCGCTTCAAGATGTGCGGACGGCTGCGGAAGAGCCGCAGGGCCTCCACGATCTGGTCGCCGAAGTCCACCTGCCCCAACCGTGCCATGAGCGTCTGATACTGCGCGTAGGTCCTGGCCAGCTCCAGGTGCTGCTCCGCTTCGAGTCGCGACTCCTGGTCGGCCGCCTGCGCCAGGAGCATCTCCGCGTGCGCCAGATACTCGTCCGGACTGACGTCCTCGTCCTTGAGCCGGCTGATCTGGCCGAGGATGGCCTGGAGGTGGCGCGTGGGGTCGCCCAGCGGGCGGTAGTGCTCGAGGGGGAACTCGAACAGGTGATCGCGGAGAAAGATCACCTGCTCGGCGCGTGTGAGCACGCGGAAGTCGGGCGTGAGCCCCAGTTCCAGCGCGTTCTCCTTGATCAGCCGGTCGCCGAAGGCGTGGAAGGTGGAGAGCTGCACGTCGGCGTAGCCGTAGGGGACGAGGGTGTCCACCCGCTCCTCCATCTCGACGGCGGCCTTGTCGGTGAAGGTGAGCGCGAGGATCTCGGAGGGGCGGGCGCGCCGGGTCGCGATCAGATAGGCGATGCGCCGGGTGATCACCGTGGTCTTGCCCGTGCCGGCGCCAGCGATGATGAGCAGCGGGCCCGCCTCGTGAGTGACCGCCGCGGTCTGGGCCTCGTTCAGGCCCTCGAGGATTCGCTCGGCACCACGGGAACTCTCCGCCATCCTGGGCGAAACTATACCATCACGAGTACATTGGCCGTGCCGCCGGGCCACACGGCGAGCGGCATCGAGCACCCGGCCAGAGGTTGCATCGCCTCGTTCACGCTGCCATCCCCGCCGTAAGGCCGCGCTCGTCGGCGCGCCGGCCCCGAGCGCCTCGTGGCTGAGGAGCGTGGCGTCTCGGGGCGCCTCGGTCCCGTGGCCCTCCGCGGTGATGCCGCGTCGCCCGAGCGCTCCCACCATCTTCGACACCGCCTGGCGCCGATCGCGGCGACGCTCGGAGGCCGGGTCGTAGATGACGGCCAGGCGCCCCATCCAGGGCCGCTCGCTAGCCAATCGGAAGGGGGCCTCAACGACCCCCTCCGAGGCCTCCCGCGAAGACAGGGTTGCGCCGGTAAAGCCGGCGTTCGAACCTCGATCACGTCGCTTTTCTCCGACAGGCCGCTAACGGCGGATCTCGGTGCTGCCGGAAGCCAGCAGCTCGTCCAGCTCGGCGCGGGTCGCGAGGGGCACGTCGCCCCAGACCGTGCACTTGAGCGCGGCCAGCGCCGTCGCCGCGTCCACCGCCTGCTGGGCCGTGCGCCCGGTCAGCGTTGCCCAGAGAAAGCCCGCGGCATATGCATCCCCCGCGCCCACGCGGTCCACGACCACGACGGTGTAGAGCCGCGACGGGCGCAGCACGGCTGCGCCGTCGGTCAGCACCGCGGAGCCACCCTCGCCCAGGGTGAGGGCGATGATCGCTCCGGGCGCGAGCACGCGGAGCCCTTTCAGAACGTCTTCGGGCGAGCCGACCAGCTCGAAGACGGTGTGCGCGTCGTCCGAGCCGACGAAGAGATAGCGCAGCCCCGGGAGGATCTCCTGCAGGAACTCGCGCGCCGCCTTGGGCGCCCACAGGCGCGAACGATAGTTGACGTCGAACGAGACCGGCACGCCGGCGCTCGCGGCCTCGGCGAGCGCGCGCCGCAGCACATCCCGCAGGTTGTCGCCGAGCGCGGCCGTAACGCCCGAGAGGTGCACCAGCCGCGCGCGGCGCACGAGGGCCCAATCCACCTCGTCGGGAATGAGCCGGGCCAGCGCAGAATCGCGGCGGTCGTAGAGCACGCGCACGGGGCGCGGCGCCGCGCCATATTCGAGGAAGTAGAGCCCCATGCGGCTCGCCGGCCGCCGCAGCACACCCGCGCAGTCCACGCCATGGCCGGTCAGCTCCCGCACCGTCCGATCACCCCAGACGTGCTCGGCCGGCAGCGCCGAGATCAGCGCGGTCCGGAGCCCGAGCCGGGCGCAGGCCACCGCCACATTGGCCTCCGCCCCTCCGACCTGCACGTCGAGCGAGCCGGTCTGCTCGAGACGCTGGGGCGCCGGTGCGGCCAGGCGAAGCATGACCTCGCCGAGGCCGACCAAGTCGTGGCGCGTCATTGGGCCCTCACGAGGCGGGCGCGAGGTGCAGCGTGAACGTGGTCCCGAGGATCAGGGAGGAGGTCACGGACTCCAGGTGCCGGTCCGGGCCGAAAGCAACTCGGGCCGGATGGGTCGGGCGCGCCCAGGAAGAGAAGCCCGTCAAGTCCACCAGCGCCGTAAGGCGCCCGGTGGCCGTGTCCGGCGCCGCGCGGAATCGCATGGTCGCAAGCTCAGCGTGGTAGCCGCTCGGCGAGACGTCGTCCGGCCCCTCGTTCACCGGCCGCGCCCGCCGGACGACCGTGATGCGGAAGGCGCCGTCAGGGTCAGCGTCCAGCGCATTCGCGGCGAAGTTGAGCTCGGCCGAGATGAGGTCGTCCACGTGCTGCCCTGGCCCGAGCCGCACCACGTCATCCACCTGCCGGCGGCGGCCCAGCAGGAGTGTATAGCTCACCAAGTGATACTCGATTAGCCTGTGGTCGTAATCGTAGGTGAGCGCCAGCCGATTCTCCCGGCCCCTGACGGTGTGGAAGCTCCGGGTCTCTGTGGGCATGAAGCGCCCCTCTCGGATGAGCCCCGCGGACTCCGTCCGAGCGGTCACCCCAGGCCCTTTCCCGCTCATCGTCACACGGTAGCGCCCCGCAGCCCGGTCGATCTCCTCCGCCACGCTTCCCGAAAGGGTAAAGGTCAAAAGGTTAAAGAGGACGCCTATATTCGCCTCGTACGCTCGGACCCTGCGCTCGGTCACGTCGCTGAGCGCCGGACACGGCAGGAAGAGGCTGAGCCAAGGCAAAGCGAGGAAGCTGCGGCGGGACAAAGCAGGGCTCATCAGGCCGGTTATTGTACCTGATGCGAAGGACCGGGTCGTGGGTCAAGTCGTGGGTCAATTTGAATGACATCAGGCGATTGAATGACATCGGGCGACTGACCAGCCATTTTCCGATCATGTATAGTTGGGATCCGGCAGAGGCGCGGCCGCCTTGCATTGCTAGCACTACAAATTCCTCCGCATCCGCCAGACCAACCGAGCGACGCCGGTGATGGAGGCCGGGGTCGTCGGCCTGCTCGATCAGGTTGATTCAAATTGACCCACTACCGAGAACCTAGGAATTTGGATTTGACGCGTGATTTTCTGCTAATCTAAAAGCTCCGCCTTATCTTATTATTAGGAGCGCGCTGGGACATGAAACACTCCCGCCGGGTAGTCATCACGGGGCTTGGAATAGTCTCTCCCATCGGTATCGGCAAAGATGCCTTCTGGCAAAACCTGATTGCCGGCAAATCCGGCGTGGACTACATCACGGCCTTCGACCCTTCGCCCTATTCGTGCCACGTCGCGGCTGAAGTCAAGGATTTCAACCCAGCCGAGTTCATTAGCAGCCGTAGGGCAAAGATGATGGGACGCTTCTCCCAGTTCGCGCTGGCCGCGACTCGTCTGGCCCTGGAGGACGCGAACCTTCAGATTAAGCCGTCTCTCTCGCGGAAAACAGCAATATGCTATGGGACATCCGTCGCTGGACTGGAGGTTGCGGTCGCCGGCGTCGAAGACTTCCTCAAGGAAGGTGTAGGGGTAATAAAGCCATGGACAGCCCTTGAGTACCCGCCCCACGCTTCATCGAGTTATATCGCCATCGAATTCGGAATAGAAGGCCCAGCACTCTCCGTCTCCTCCAACTGCTGTACTGGCATCGATACCATTTGTGCCGCGTATAGTCAGATCTCCGGCGGGACGGCAAAGGTCGTACTCGCGGGAGCGTGCGACGCACCTATATTCCCTGCGATCTTCGACTCGTTTTGTACGCTCGGTGCGCTCACGAAGAGAAACGACGAACCGAAGAAGGCTTCACGGCCCTACGACCTCCTGAGAGATGGCCTGGTCCTAGGAGAGGGGGGAGGAACACTCATCCTGGAAGATCTGGAGTTCGCTCTCGACCGTGGCGCGAAGATCTATGCAGAGGTTCTAGGACACAGGTCTGCAAGCGAAGCCATCGGCATGCGAAAGGGAGATCGCTCTGGCAGGGTCATGGCGGGAGCCATCGAGGAGGCGGTCAGGGCAGCACACCTCTCTTCACAAGACATCGACCACATCAACGCCCACGGGAGCTCAATCCCAGATTTCGATATCTGCGATACACAGGCGTTCAAACATGCACTTGGCGATCACGCGCACCACATTCCCGTCACGTCCATCAAGTCTATGGTCGGCCAGCCAATCTCCGTTGCGGGCATCCTACAGACCGCAGCTGCATGCCTCTCTATCGAGCATCAATTGGCTCCCCCCACTATTAACCAGGAGGTCCCGGATCCTCAGTGTGATCTCGATTATGTGCCAAACAGCTCCCGCGTTGCTCGTATAAGACATGTGCTGATCAACAACCACAGTTTTGGCGGCAGTGTGGCGGCACTGGTCATAGGGCGTGTCCACCAATAGCATTACGTATTCCGTAGTTCCAGATTCCCAGCTCCTCGGCGCGATCGCCCTTTGTATCGCTGTGGTGACTCTTGGAGTTTTTGTCATGCTTCATAATCCGCGAGCTGCCATCAACCGGCGCTTCGGCATCATGGCTCTCACCACAGCCGGATGGATCCTAACCATCTCACTGGCTTTAGCAGCCAAAGATCCCCAGCTCACCGTAGCACTCGGCCGGACAGGTTTCGCTTTCGCTAGCGGTATCCCGTTCTCGTTGGTATGGATGGTTGATGCCGTCTCGGCCCCACAAGGAACGAGCCGCCTAGTTCGCATCAATGTGCTAAGACTTCTGTGCCTCATCTTCATCCTCGCCTCGTTCTCGCACCTCATCGTTGCCAGCGCAACGCCAAGCTTCCCGCGTGCCAACTTCGTCTATGGGCCTGTTCACCGATTCTTCAGTGTCTACTTCCTGCTTTGCTTCGCTTCTGGACTTTACGCCCTATGGAGAACAATCAGATCTGCGTCGGGACTCGAACGGCTGCAGCTCCGATACCTTCTCCTAGGTATCTCTCTCACTGGTGCCGGAGCAATGACCACCAATCTCTTGATTCCGGTCATTTGGCACACTTCCCGATATAGTGGGCTCGGTCCTTATTTCTCGCTCCTCTTCTTCTCTTTCTCTGCTCACGCGATCATCCGCTATCGGCTAATGGATGTTAGAGTTGCCATCCGGAGGGGTCTAGTTTATGTCTTCGCTATTCTCATCTCTGGATCGCTCTTCTTACTGGCTGCGGAGTTGCTTAGGCAACTCGCCGGATATGACAAAGACCGCGTCCCTCTGTTTGAGGCGCTCGTAGTAGCACTAGCCCTGGCTATTTTTTTCCAGCCTCTCAAGAGCTGGATCCAACGTTCCCTCAACAGATATGTCTATCGAGAGGCCTACGATTACCAACGCACCGTCAGGGACGCTAGTCGCCGGCTAAGCACAACGCTAGATCTCGATCCCCTCCTCGACTACCTTGCTAACGTCATCGAGAACGCGTTCAAGGTGGAAGCCGTCACTGTCTACTTACAAGATCCCTCCTCTAAGACCTTCACGCCGAGAACATCCACGAGAGGACAACAATGGCATCAAGTGCCTTCGAATTTACTGATCCCACAGACATCACCCCTAGTAAGGTTCCTTCAGTCCGAACGGAAGACCCTCGTACGGGAAGAGGCTCGCAATTCCAACGACCAGCGCCTGACGGCGGCAGCCCAAACGCTTCGAGATCTCGCAGGCGACGTCGCCTTTACGCTGGCGGCCGACCAGACAATCGTAGGCATTCTAGTTGTCGGGCCGAAGCGGTCCGGAGATCCCTACTTCGCTGAAGACATCGATCTTCTCGAAACCCTAGTCAGTCAAGCGGCAGTCGCCATGAAGAATGCCCAACTCTATCGCGAGGTCGTCCTTGTCAACGAGTACGTAGACAACATCCTCTCAACCATGGACAGCGGCGTGATAGCTGTCAACGCTGCAGGGCATATCGCCCTCTTCAATCCCGCTGCGGAGCGATTGACAGGCTTCCACGCCGCAGATGTCCGCGGCGAGTCGTATCAATGCCTTCCGAACGCCTTGGCTTCACCCTTGCACGATACTCTTGAAGCCAAAGCGACCCGTTCCCAGTTCGAGACATCCATACGGGGGCCAGGCGCGACGAAAGTCCCTCTTATATATTCAACCGCGATTTTGAAGCACAAGCAGGGTTCGACTCACGGCGCTCTGATCGTCTTCAGCGATTTGACGCGCATAAAGGATCTCGAGCTTGAAAAGAGGCGCGCAGCAAGGCTTGCCTCCTTCGGTGCGCTAGCGTCGGGCGTCGCGCACGAGATCAAGAACCCCCTTGTTGCCATAAGAACATTTGCAGAGCTACTCCCGGAGCGCTTTGCGGACAGCGACTTTCGAGAGGACTTCGCGAAGGTAGTCATCAGGGAGGTCGCGCGAATAGATGACCTCGTCGGACGGCTGCGCGGAATCGCGGCCACTACCCCTCAGCAGGTCGGCACCGTCGATATACGAGAGCCAATCGCAGATACGCTCGCGCTGCTGCGAGCGCAACTCGAGCGAACGCGCACAGCTGTTCGCTGCGAGTTTCAGGACTCAGCAGCTCTCGTCGCGGTCGACGAGGCGCAGCTCAAGCAACTCTTCCTCAATCTCTTCCTGAACGCTATCGACGCCATGGTGCCGGGAGGAGAGCTAGCCATCCAGGTATCCACCAAAGAGCTACGGGGAGAGCACTGGGTAGTCTCGGAAGTATCAGACACAGGGTCCGGAATACCGGAGTCCGTGAGAACCAATATCTTCGATCCGTTTTTCACTACCAAACCACGGGGCACCGGCCTCGGACTTGCGATCTGCCGAGGCATCGCTGATGCGCACCGCGGGACCATACGGGCGGAGCAGCGAACGGACAGGTCAGGGACTAACATCATTGTTGAGTTCCCTGCGAACCTCGACATGCCCTTTAACGCCGAAGAAAAGGCTCCCATGGCTGGGGGACTCATAAGGCCGACTTGACCGACTAGCCAGACATCTCGGAACGATGCAGATAAACTTCACCGTTCTGCTACTTGGGTGCATCGCGGTCCTCAACTTGTGGATAGGAATCTATGTCTATCTCCGGGGACCACATGCCGGCCAGAACCGTGCCTTTGCGTTCATGTCAGGGACTACCAGTCTCTGGACTATCGCTATTGCCCTGGTCCATTATGGCAACGCTGGCCATGCGTGGGCACTCCGTCTCGCTTTCGCATCGGGTTGCCTAATCCCTCTCGGTGTCCTCGCCTTTATCGAGCGTCTTCCGGTCGGCCCAGTTGATCACGTTCAACTAAGAAACCGGGTATTTTCTTCGATTGGTCTGGCGCTCTGCGGGCTGTCATTCTCCCCGTGGATCGCGGTTTCTGGAGCACCTGAGCCCTATGGTGCAAGAGCAGTATATGGGCCTCTCCATCCTTTGTTCGCCGCTTATGTGATTTTATGCTTCACCTGGTCGGTTCGCCTGCTCATATCGAAATATCGCATCTCGGTAGGATTGATGCGGCTTCAGATCCGCCACCTTGTCTTCGCTTTTGCCATTCCCACTGGTCTAGGTACCGCAACAAACGTCATTGTTCCCCTGTTCCTTGGAACATCGACGCCAGGGAGGTACGGGCCATTTTTCTCGCTCGTCTTCATCGCATTGGTTGGTCACGCTATCATTCGTCACCGGCTGATGGACATTCGTATTGTGATCAAGCGAAGTATAGTGTATATCGCCGCTTTTACTGCAGCGGGCTTCGTGTTGATCACGTTGCTCGTCGCGTCGAATTTCATACTCCAAGACGAGCATCGCACTCCAATTCGTGAGATCGTCCTGGCGCTCGCCGTCGCGGTCTTCTTCAGCCCGCTCAAGGCGCAGATCCAGCGAGCATTCGACGTTTATCTGTACCGGGAGCCGTACGACTACCAGCGTACCATCCGGGAGGCCAGCCGCGCGCTGCGAGGGACGATCGAGCTTCCGGCCTTGCTGAGCTACATCGCCAACGTGATCGGCAAGACCATGAAGTCCGAGAACGTCTCGATCTACCTCCTGGAAGAGGACGAGACCTGCTTCCCTCTGGCGATGCACCTGGGAGACGGTGAGTTTCCCGACACTCTCGCGCCTTCGTCGGCGCTCCTGGCCAGGGTCGTCCGGGACCGAGAGATGATCTTCCTCGACGAGATCGTGGACGGACCGACAGCGCCCGACGCGAGCGAGCTGCGCGCCGAGTTCTGCCGCCTGCGGGCCGAGGTTGTCGTCCCGTTGGTGGAGGCGGAG